>JACCDX010978121.1_pt1 | contig 11281 bp, 11 predicted proteins | sample 7449681 | NCBI WGS metagenome assembly JACCDX01 (sample SAMN15323450, study PRJNA562643) | freshwater metagenome | isolation source: river surface water | place: USA:Blue River Watershed | collected 2017-08-18 | reverse complement strand
CAAAGCTCATCAACAGCTCAAAGCTCATCAACAGCTCAAAGCTCATCAACAGCTCAAAGCTCATCAACAGCTCAAAGCTCATCAACAGCTCAAAGCTCATCAACAGCTCAAAGCTCATCAACAGATCAAAGTTCATCAACAGCTCAAAGCTCGTCGACAGTTCAAAGTTCATCAACAGCTCAAAGTTCATCGACAGCCCAAACCTCGTCAACAGCTCAAAGCTCGTCAACAGCTCAAAGTTCATCTGCTGGATCTTATACTGGATCGGACTTTAATAATGGAACTAATTCAAACGATTTTGAAGTTGTTTCGACAAATATGTCAAAGACTACTAATATAGTAGTAAGTGTAGTTGTAGTTTCTATATCTATTATAACAATAGGAATAGGATATTATTGGTATAAATATAAGAGAATTGATAATACTCGTCATATAGAAATGACTGAGCAATTATAACTTAAATATAACATTTTATAAATAGTAAAATGTCTAACGTGTTACGTACTTATCCTTTTATCTTTACTTATAAAACAATACACTTTAGTGTTACAGAATCTGATTCTGAATTTATGTTTGAACTTACTTGTAAAAATATGATTCATACAAGCTATACACCTCAAACTAGCAAAGGAAACAAGCTTACAGCTAAAGTCAACTTTGGAACAAGTGACAGATTAGGTTCTAAGGAAACTGGTGGAGTTAGTATGCATATAACATTTAATAGCGACTATAATTGGTTTTGTAGTTTAGTTGAGACTGAAACTGGTATAACTATGGAATTTCACACTGGAGAACATCAATTTGTTATTGATCATACACTTAAAGGTAGTGATGTAAAGAATACTCATCAGTATGTATTAAGCGCTCATATTCCAAAATAAAGCTTGCATCGATCTTAAAAACAAATTTTTAATTATTAAAAATTTCGAAATGGTAAACATTTAAGCAAAAAATGAACGATATTTCAAGGTAAAAAGCTCTTAATTTTGTTAAGAAATAAAATAAAAAAATACATAACACACATTTCTTATTTTAAAAATTGTGTGTTGTCCTATTTATTTTTTTAGATATTTTTAAAACTAGTATTCTAAGAGAATTCTTAACGAGTATAATTAATATAAACTAAGAGTTGAAATTCCTTTAATGTTTTTAGAGAATTAGTACTTTTAGAAAAAAAACATAGAAACAAAAAAGATGTTTCTAAATATTAACATAAAGCTTGAAATGAAATATAAAATCTCAATACTATTCTTAAGTCTAAAAATTAAGTTATTAACAATAAAAATACAAATGAATTATAACTAATCATTAAGTTTATAATTCAGTTATATAAAATAACTCAGAACAATTATTTTATCGAATAAAATAAAATGCAAAATTAAGTATTAGTCCAAGTTTATTTCCTGTTGATATTTCTTATATTATTTGCATGCAATTGCGAGAAATTGTACGAAATCAAATTTAAAGAATCTATAAAATAAATATAAACATGAGCTCTCAAAATGTCTGCAACAAATGTGGCAAAACGTTCTCTAATGTAGGGAATCTAAATGTTCATAAAAAAACAGTATGTAACGATGTTATCAAATATTTAAATTGCGAATTTTGTCTCACGAATTTTAAGCGTAGGTCAACTTTAAATAGTCATTATGGTACATGTAAGATTAAATTAGAAAAAGAATCTAATAAGGAAAAATCTATTTATATAGAAAATGAACAGATAAAAAAAGAGTTATTAAATATTAAAATTGAGAACAGAAAACAAAAAGATAAACAGAAAATTACAAATCAAAAGTATGAAACAGAACTTAAAAATACAACTCAAAAATATGAAACAGAACTTAAAAATACAACTCAAAAGTACGAAACAGAACTTAAAAATATGAATGATAAATATACTTCAGAAATAAAACATCTAAAAGATAAGCTTAACTTTAGTGAGGAAAATTCTCGCAAACAAATAAATCTTCTTCAAGAGGAAAATAAGCGTCTAACTGAACTGTTATCAAACTTATCAGATAAATTGCCTATTAGTACACAAACAAACTCTAACAATACAAGCACTAATACAGTTATAAACATTAGTGCGAATATCTTCGACCAATTAAATCCTATAACAGATGAAACGTTCTTTCAATATGGACAAGAAATTACTCAGAAGATTCTACTTCAGGGATTAGATTCTGTTCTTAACCTTGGTATGAAACATTTCAAGGACAAGGTAGTTTGCACAGATAAGTCGAGAAATACTCTAAAGTATAAAATGAAAGATCAAATTGTTAATGATAAAGGAGGAGTTCGTCTTGCTGAGCAAATAATTAATCAAAGTATAGAACCTAAGGTTAAACTTTATGATAAAACACTCGTGGACACTTATAAAAAGAAGACACGTGATCCTACAACTTTAAAGTATGAGCAAGCGCAGTTGAATTCTATGATAGAACTCCGAAATGCTATTGTTGATAATGATGACGAATTAAAGACAAAGATAGGATCTAAACTGTCAAAACGAGTTCCTACAAATCATGCAATGATAGCTGATATAAATGGTGCAACGACTAAGAACATGTGGGAATTTTTCAACCAAGCAGATAAATCATGCGAGCGTATCCTTTTTAACTCGATAGAATACTTTTTAGTTAGAGATGCTAACAAGAATGTGATTCGAGCTCTTGAAGTTGATGATGATGGTCTACCGATATTAGACACAGAAATAGACTTTTCAGCGCAAACTATGAAATTGTTACCACCTCCTACTCGCGAGAAAACTACAGACCGCGACCCTGGAAAGAAGTCTAGAGGTCGACCTAAAAAAGTAAACATCCCAGAAGGAGCCGACATGTAGAGAACATGATCAAGGTTTCGGCGCTATGCGCCTCTGAGGGCCAGTCGAGAGACTTTGTCTCCCTCCGAGGTCGAGTCTGAGGATATCATAGATGCGACTGTGAGGCCCTTATCTCGTAAAGGAAAGGGGTCGTCGGGTGCTCCGCACCCTCAGAGGGCCATTCGGCCCGATAGGGGAAAACTTGTCCGATGGACATCGGGCCATATGGCCCTCAGAGGCGCTACGCGCCGAAGCCGATGTTTTCCCTACAAAAAAGTGATTTTTCTAAACTAACTAATCAATGAAATAAAATAAAAATGACAAGTAAAATTTCAGATATTACTCCAACACTGATACACAGTCAAAAAGAAATAAACGACGAACTTGCAGAATACAAGTACACTGTTTGTATCTCAGGATTACAAGTTGGAGATTTCGACCTTTATGTCATGCACTATTGGAACCGTTCAAGAACTGAACCAGAATTTAAGTCAATGTTTGAAGATCCAAAGTTCGGGTTGACTCAATTTACATTTTGTCATACTAAACTTCTTGGAACCCACGAACCATACTTTGTTAAATTTCAAAAGAATGAGGGATTTGTTATTGGTCTTGATAAAAATGCTTTTTTTTCAATGACTATACCGGACGCGTCTTTAGACGCGACTTTAGACGCTGGTCAAGGATGTAAGATTTATATTTGTAAGTATGTAACAAAGACAAAAATAGTTTCACAAAATGCTAAAATCTACGCTAAAACAATGGAACACCTTAAGATGTTTATGACACATTACGCTGAGTATTGTGAACACAATATTTATAAGCTAAGTCAAAATAAGAAGATTTACATGTATACAGTGGTTGACTCTAGATGGAGAATTGCAAAATCTGACAATAACAATTCATGGAAGAATGTATTTATTTCTGAAAATCATAAAACAACTCTCAATGAACGTATTAAAACATTTCTATTAGAATCAGAACGCAAACGTTGCGTAGATCTTGGTCATCCGTATAAGTTAAATATATTACTGTATGGTGTTCCAGGAGCTGGTAAAACAACTATCATCAAGACATTGTCAAATGTGTTCAAGCGTAAATTGTATCTTTTCAACTTTAGTCCTGAAATAACAGACTCTGCATTTTCAAAATTATGGAGCGATATTCCAGAGAATTCAATAGTTGCATTTGAAGATATTGATGCATATTTTAATCGTCGTGTTAAAACTAGTGATAACCGTAATGTAAACTTTAGTAGTTTGTTAAATCAATTAGACGGTATTCAGAATTCAGACCGTGGTTTGATAACAGTATTAACAGCTAATCATATAAATAATCTTGATCCAGCACTAGTACGTCCAGGACGTATAGACTTGATTATACACTTTGACTATCCAGAAGAATCTGTTATAAGACAAGCTTTTGAGTATTTTACCATGAGGGATCAGTCCGAACCTGAAAAAGAATTTCAGAAGTTTTACAAGAATATAAAAAATCTTAAAGTTCCGATGAGCGGAATCACCGATTACTTATTTAGACATCAAAAGGACTATCTTGAAAATGTCCAAGAACTTATTGAATCATATAAACAAGTACAAGAAATCACAACTGATAAAACAAATGGTGGAATGTATATGTAAATACAATGCCAATTGCGGCAAGTAAGTAAAAATTATACTAAAATATAATTTAAAATTAATTTTACAATAGTAAAATGAACGAATGTATTACAGGCCGCGACAGCTTCGGGCCAGTCGGGAGTGTAAGTATACTCAATATAATTGTCGAGAAGAAATAATGCAGTTATATCTTAAACATAAACATAGCATTGATTTGTTTTATAATACAGTTGGAAGTCAAACTAATTTTTTAAGTTATGATGAAAATGAATATATATTTGAACCATCTGACTTTATGATAATAGCTGAAATGCAAGATAACATAACAGACTGTGACGATCCAAAATATATAGGTATAATTACTATCACAAATGGAAAAAAGAAGAAAAACAGACACATTGGAACTTTAGGAATTGTAATAACTATGGAATATTGTAATAAAGGCATCGGAACTATACTTATGAATAAAGTATTGAATTCTTACAGTCAAGATAGCTTACACTCACGGTCGCGGACTGTAACTAAGTGTAAAAAAATTCAACTATCAGTTAGAACTGATAATCATATAGCTGTTAATTTATATAAAAAATTAGGTTTTATAGTAGAAGGAGAATTAAAAAATGATACATGTATACAGACCGCGACTGTGAGTGTACAAAATACTGAATGTAAATATTATAATACATATATCATGGCTTATTATATTTCATTTAGTCTATAGATTAAGTATTCTATTATTTTTTTCGTATTATTAAAGTTTTGATAGCAAAAGATGATATCCTCAACGGGTATAAAGAATTCTAAAGGTATAGTTTTCTTAAAGATACTTCCTAACATTGTTTGTTGATATTTCTTTGTAAAAAGTATCTTAATCATCTTATATTTTATATCAGGTTCTTGGATTTTTATCACCTTAGCTTCAGGACTGTTAAGGAGTTCTTCTTTATAGTTAGGGTTTTGAGGTTTTAAATTGTTGTCATCGAGGTATTTCCAGAATTTTTGTTCAGAGTACATTTTCGTAATTACACCGTATTTATCAGCGAGTTTACGTTTATGAAAATGTTCATATTCTGTTTTATATTGAAATTCTTGAAATAATCTTGTTTTTGATGCTGTTTTTTCGTGTAACAGACTACCATAATCTATAGCTTGATATTGATATCCAAAAGTTGGAACTAATTCGTCAAAGATCTTGATGTGTTTATCTACTGGAACTTTTATAACTCCAATGTTTCCATCATGAAAATCGCCATGAACATATCCGTTAGACTCTAAGAGATGTATCACGTACATAACTTGAATTATACAAGAGTAACGTTGTTGTAATGTAAGATCTTGTATGTTGATTTTTCTGAGTATTGTGTCTACTAATGTGTATACTTTTTCAATGCAAAATTTAAGACTTCTAAGTTTTTTAAGCCAATTGATAGAGTATTGAGATAGTAAATTTGTATTATATTTAGGGGAAGATTCTTGACAATTTTTAACAAAACGATAGTCTATAAGTTGTATAAATTGGTCAGGATGCTTACTTGCTACTTCTTTAATGAACTTAAGTTCATTTTTGAATACTAGATCATTGGGTCCGGAAATATATTCAACTTTCATTGCATAATTTTTTCCAGAATCTTGAGATTTCACAATGTAAACTTTTCCTTTGAAACCTTCCGAAATAAATGCCTCTCGTGTGTACATTATATTATTATATAATATAAAAATAAAAATACTCAGAACAGCTCTGATGGCCTGGTCATGGTTATAACTCATCATGATCAATTTCACCAGCACTGCAACAAGTGTAAGTTTTTCCAGCAATAGGATTTCCTACACATCCTTGGGATTCTTGGTATGTACAAACTCCATCTGTGAAATAATAGTTATTTGTACCTAATTGATTTGCACAGTAGTTACACATCCAAGCACATCCTGTGCCTTGACTAACAGTAAATTGAATACAACTACCATCGACAGCTTGTGTTCCAGAAGCTAACACAGCTAATAAGACTAAAGCAAACCTAGATATATTTTTTAACACTGAACGCATTTTTAATATAATAAAAAATTTAACTTTAAATAATAATTAAATTTTAAACCGTGTTCTGAAGTGCATATATACATCCAAGAATGCATATCATGATATGCCATATTGTATGGTACATAGTATATTCACAAGTTCTAGATTGTGTTTTATTTCTTCCAGAACCTAGATAAAACATGTATAAACTTAGGGTTAAAAAAGATATATAAAAATAGTTATACTTGTTCAACAATATACACTTAATAAAAACACCAAAGCATATTATAGTAGTGCTCATATCTAGATATAAAAACAGTTTTGATGATTCATATGTTACATGATACAAAAAAGAGAACAGTGTAGATAAACTTGTTAGTACGTATAACAAGTATAGTCCTGAGTTATAAAATAAAAATATTGGAATAATGTTTAGTATTACAGATAGCGTAACAATGTCGCATTGTTTTCTAAAGTGTCCTGGTGTGTTCATAGTTCGTGAGGCAATTGTACCAACGTTTATAATTATTAATTACATCTTTATATCTAAATACTTGCGACTGTGAGGTTGATCAGGACGCATTGCGTCTATCCGGAGGGACTTTGACTCGATCATGATATTTAAACCTATGATAACTTTTATTAAAATGTTTTCTCCGGTACAGACCACGCCGATCGGTAATCAAAGCTTCCCTCAGAGGGGCGAGTCCAGACTTGCGCCGATCTGGAGTGTAAATGTTCTATTAATGTTGTCTTATGTATTGAACACGTACGTGTTAGGATATTTTACGACTTTTTATATATCAAGTAGAAATAATATTGTTCTTGGATGTCTTGGAATCTCAGTGTTTAACACTTTTTCATGTATGATATATACAGGTTTGTATATAAAATATCAAAAATTAAATGAAGCGTATCATATGTTTTGTGTTCTTATGAGTGTTTCTATGTTGTTTATTAACGTAAACTCGGGAGTGTCTATTGTTTCAGATTATGATATACTTAATTTATTTTGTATATCCGCAAGTATAGTACTACATAGTATATTAACTTGTGTATCAGGAGGATGTTCGCAAGTACATCAAAATGGTGAAGGGACCATGAGTGTAGTAGATTATATTTCAAATAATCTTGAAAAGTTAAACTTAAAAAATGTATCTCTAGAAAGTAATTCAATAGAAACATGTTCTATTTGTCTTAGTTTGTTATACTCCAGATCTGATCTCTCTGGTGACTCGAGCCTTTCGGCGCAAATTGAGATCCAAAGCATCCCTCCAGAGGGGCTTGGGTCGCCGTCTGTGTTACAAACAAGTTGTAATCATATTTTTCATAAACAATGTTTTTTAGAATATTGCAAAAGTTGTATAGACCGTTATGGTTTGAGTCGTAGACAACAAGTAATCTGTCCATTATGTAGGAAAATACTTTTACAATTTATACCTAAGAATTAGACTTTAAATATATATACAGACCACGAGGCAAGCGTACGCTTGCCTGAGAACTTCCGGCCTGTGCCGGTCTGGAGTATAAAAAATGTTTTAAACAAATAATTTTACTTAAATAAAATCATGAAAGCTGTTGTATTTGGTGTTTTTGATTTATTTCACGAAGGGCACAAGTACTTCTTAACCGAAGCTATTCAAGTTTCACAATGCGATGAACTGCATGTTGTGTTAACTACTGAACACATAGTTAAACTTCTTAAAAATAAGACTCCTCGCAACGACTATCAAACACGAAAACAAAAAATTCTTGAATACTTGAAAGTAAACTGTACAGTCCATGAATGTGATCACGAACTTGGAACATATGGAGTTTTTAAAGAAATAAAGCCCCAAGTAGTTTGCTTTGGATATGATCAAAATGGACTCATGAAAGATTTAACTAGCAGACTTAGCGATTTTCTCAAAGAAAATAGGATTCGCTTAGAAACAATACAAGCTTTTCATCCAGAAAAGTATAAAACAAGTATTATTGAAAACAAAGAAACTGACTTTTTATAAGATTAACGTGTACAACAAAAATGTTAAAAGTAAATTCTCCTGAATATCAAATTCTTTATAAATGTTTTCAAAAAATTCAAGGCATGGATAAATGGATTGCGAGTGTAGTAGAAACTTACATCTACTCTGAAGAAAAAGAGTATTTTGACACAGAACAACAAGTTCTTAAAAGAGAACTCTTAGTAACAAGAGACATTAGCTCAGGCCAAATCGTTAGTGGTCATGTTAAGAACTACATTACAACTTACACATTTCCATATTATACACTTGAATCTGACTACTGGTTACGTGATAAAAAACTACATGGTGAGTATAAATTAATACGTTCTGACTCGTCTGTAGGTATGTTAAAGACGTATAATAATGGAGTTCTTCATGGGGAATATAAAGAATATCATGAAAACAATATAGTTAACGTGTCATGCATGTATCACCAAGGTAAACTCCATGGCTTGTGTTATTCTAACTTTGACTCCGGACAATTGTGCGACTTTTACACATACACCCACGGAAAACGTCACGGTGACTTTGAAGTCTACTATAAAAATGGTGTTTTAGCAGAAACAGGAAGTTATTTTCACGATAAACTTTCAGGTGAATATACTAGTTTTACTACAGTCCGCGAGAAGGACTTCGAGTGTAAGCGGGGTAAAGTTCAGAAACATTGTTATTATGATTCAGATGGATGTTATCATGGCGAGTATACTGAGTACACCAATGGTACCGCTTTAATTCACTGTACATACGTCCATGGAAAACTTCATGGAGAATATACAGAATATTGGAATTACTCTTCTCGTACTATATATATAAAAGGAACTTATATCATGGGTAAAAAAGATGGATATTTTACTAGATATTGTGAATGTGGTCAACTTGATGAAGAAACTATCTGGGATAATGGAATTATGAGAGGTCAATGGAAACTTATTCGCCACTATTTAGAATGTAACATGTAAAATTATTTATATTAAATATAAATACAATTGAAGAGAGGCGAACGTGCAAAGTTTAAAAGTATGATAACAAATAGTGGTGTGTAAGATCTTTAGGGAAGTTAAACTTAGGTAAACACGATTTACATTTTTGACAGTTAGCTATAATTTCTTCTCGTTTATTGTGAACTAGTTGGCTAAAATATCTATTATGTTTTCTAAGATTTAATTTAAGCAGAATTCTCCATGTAGGATCATCTAAGTCTAATCTACCCGCGATATTTCCAAAGTAGTATACACCAGCTATGTTATCTATAAAATCTTGAGCTCTCTTTATACACTCCAGACCGGCCACAGGCCGGAAGTTGTCGCGGTCTGTATAAATTTCTACACAGGTCATTGACTTCATGCCCAAGTAGTACTTAAATAGATACTTTAACACGTCTTTGCATCCTCTAAAACATGCTTTTTGAACACATTCTTTGATGTCTATAGGACATTCCTGAGTTATTAGGTAATTTAAACATTCTGTGTAGTTATTATACGCCGCATGCATAGTTGCTGACACGTCCATTGGATATTTTTTATCAACTAGCCATTTTAGAACATGAAGATGGTTATGAGCAGCTGCGTACATCATTGCTGATTCGTCGGCAATACAGTTTTTAGACTGTAACCATTCGATAACTTTAATGTTTCCAATTCCACATGCAGCTGAGAATGCTTCATGATTTGGTAGAATCCGCGTGTAAGCAAAATCAAGACATTCTATTGCATTAACTACAGTCTGATGAATAAATTCTTCTTTCATCTTACACTCCAGATCGGCGCTGTCGGGCGCTTTGCGCCCTCTGGAGGGACCTTCGGTCCCGATTAGCGCCTCAGAGGGCTCACAGTCGCAAGCCGTAGGCTTGCTCAGACTCGCCCGACTCGACTTTGTTGCAAAGTTCTCTGACGGACATGAATTTTGGCATGTATATTCTAAAATTGCATCTTTAATACCACTAATAATATTGGGATAGATTTCAGGAGACACACTGCAGTTATGTTCACGAAGATATTTTAGCATATCTAGTTTATGATATCTACCGGCTTTTGATGTAAACTCGTCAGTAAATCTAAAACCAACATGTTGCATGTGTTTTAAAAAATCAAATCTATTGTATTTCATAATATACGTTTCAATCTCTCTAAGCTGACAATTTTTTGACATTAAAAATTTAAAACATTCAAAATGATTATTAATAACAGTCCATGAGATATGATTATGGTCACAGTATCCCTCTTGATTAAGAGTGTAAAACCATATTAAGGCTTCTAAATTACCTTTAATAGCAAAAAACAAAGTATTTGTTCTCGTAATGCTTATACCTTTCGCATGTAACCATTTTACACAATCTAAATTTTCAGATGATGCAGCACTGCTCATAGTATTTTTAGATATTTTAAATCCTTTACGATATAGATATTCCAGAATTTCTAAATTTCCGGTTTTAGCAGCTAAATCGCAAATTTCAGTATCTTTTGTTCCAAAAGTAATAGGTGGATAAACTTTTTTAAATATACCAGAAGTCAATTCTTTTACTTTTGTGAACTTGTTTTCATATATAGCATTACGTAGTTCATTCATTATACAGACAGTGTTAGTGAGCGTAGTTTACTACTTTTAAGCATTGCGTTAAAAGTCACTTTTTTACGAACTGTGGTCGCGCGTAGAGCTCTCAAATCTGCAGGGCCATAGGTCCCTCGGAGGGGGAGAAGCCACGATCGCTGTTTCTCAGCTCAGAGAGCAGGAGGCTCGAAGAAGGACTTCGAATCTAAATTATTAGTTAAATAATAATTTTTGAGTTGTAATTAGTTATACATATCTTCTGATTATTTCTTTG
>JACCDX010897825.1_pt1 | contig 11284 bp, 9 predicted proteins | sample 7449681 | NCBI WGS metagenome assembly JACCDX01 (sample SAMN15323450, study PRJNA562643) | freshwater metagenome | isolation source: river surface water | place: USA:Blue River Watershed | collected 2017-08-18 | reverse complement strand
CTTGTATGAGTTTGTACCTGGGTTGGTGATAGCGTTCAATGCACGTGCGTGCTTGATGATACCGCCGATGTAGTACAAGGCAAGAGCTGACAAACCTGCGTAGCCATTACCTGCGAACAAGTTTTGACCATCTTTCCAAATAGATTGGTGAACGTGCATACCAGAACCGTTATCGCCAACGATTGGTTTTGGCATGAATGTCGCTGTTTTACCGTATGCGTGAGCAACGTTTTGAATCACGTACTTTTGGAGAATTGTCCAGTCAGCACGTTGTACTAATGTGCTGAACTTAGTACCTAATTCGTTTTGACCTTGACCAGCCACTTCGTGGTGATGAACTTCAACAGGAATACCAAGAGCTTCCAAAATCAAACACATTTCAGAACGCATGTCTTGGAATGTATCTACTGGAGCTACTGGGAAATAGCCGCCCTTCTTACCTGGACGATGACCTGTATTACCGTGTTCAAATGATTTTGCAGATGACCATGGAGCTTCTTCAGATTCAACTTTGAAGAAACAACCTTGCATGTCGTTGCCCCAAGTGATGCTATCAAATACAAAGAACTCTGGCTCTGGACCAAAGTAAGCTGTATCACCAATACCTGTGCTCTTTAAATCAGCCTCAGCGCGTTTAGCGATAGAACGTGGGTCACGGTCATAACCTTTACCATCAGATGGCTCGATCACGTCGCATGATAGAACCAAAGTTGGCTCTTCATAGAATGGGTCGATATAAGCTGTTGTTGGGTCTGGCATCAACAACATATCTGATGCTTCAATACCTTTCCAACCAGCAATTGAAGAACCGTCAAACGCATGACCGCTCTCAAATTTATCTTCATCAAAGTGTGAAACAGGCACTGATACGTGCTGCTCTTTACCTTTAGTATCCGTAAAGCGGAAGTCTACAAAAGTAACTTCTTTCTCTTTCGCAAGCTTCATTACATCTGCGACGGTCTTCGTGGTCATGCAAATCTCCTGTTAAACAATCTCAAATTAGTTAACTAACATTGGCATGTTAGAAAACCAGCTATTACAAACTATGCACAAAGTGTGCCAAAAACATACTTTGCGATTTTCATAGCATTTTAGGCTATGAATATTTAGGTGATCTGACTTATTCGCACCATTTTAGTGCAATCAAGCACTAAAATGATATTTCAGCCGATTTAAGCACCATTAATGGGCAAATCATGGGTTTCGAGACCTAAATCTTGCACAGCTTGACGTAACAAGGGGTAAACCTTGGTTACATCAGCCATAGCCCCTTTGACACCAAGCTCAATATGACGCTTAGCAAAGATGCCACCTCGACTAGGATCCCCAACTGAAGGCAAGCTAAATACCTTGATACCAGGGTGTCCATTTTCAATGCTTTCCATGAGCGGTGTCAAACTTGCTTCTAAGCCAAGAGGAATAATGAAGCTTCGCTCTACAAAATCTTGTTGATGGCATAGATGACTGTAGTGATGATCCAACACCCACTCCATCATTGGAGCAGCCATCACTGGGAAACCCGGTAAGAAATGATGTTCTTTAATCCTAAATCCAGGGATCTGATTGTATGGATTAGGAATAATCTCACTCCCCTCCGGGAACTCTCCCATCTTCATGCGTTGCAAGTTATCTCTGGAATTTAAATCGGCTTTCACGGGGTCGCCTTCAGCCATGACCAGAATACGATCAGTAATTAATTGTTTTGCTTCTGGATGAAGCGCTAAATGAAGTCCAAGAGCAGCTGCCGCACATTGGCGGGTATGATCATCGGGTGTTGCTCCGATACCTCCCGTGCTAAAGACAATATCCCCTGTTGAGAAACTTCTCTTTAATACTTGGGTAATAGCCTCACGATCATCGCCAACGTATTCAACATGACTTAAGCTTAAGCTTCGCTCAGACAGAAGCTCAATTAACTTAGACATGTGCTTATCTTGTCGTTTTCCAGACAAGATCTCATCACCAACAACAATTAATCTAAATTTTTGATGAGTCAATTTGATTAGCTCTTTCAGAAGTAGTTATTTAACAACGATGCTCACGTAATGCATCTAATAGGTAATGCGCAAACCATAGTGCAGAAAAAACAAAAACCAAAGAGTAAATCCAAAGCACCAAGAAAGAAACAAATGGGAAAAAGACGAATGTAAATACGGATGTAGCCCAGAAAAAAGTAGGAATAGCTCCTAACAATCCCGAGGCAACCCCCATCGCTAACAAAGTCCAACGATGCTTTTGCATTAAGGCATCTCTTTCTTGAGCACTAGCATGCTTAGCGAGAACATCGTAAGCCATCAATTTCATCGTCAGCCAACCCCAAATGATGGGCGGCAAAATAGCCACCATGGGAGGCACCCACCAAATGGGTAAAGTCAGTAGAACCAACAATAAACAGACCATCACTGCAACCAAGGCATAGGCAATGCTACCCCATAAACCGCCACCGTGTGCCTGATGTAAATGAGCATAGCGTTGTTGCTTGGCAATATGAGTAATCACTCCTGGAACTGAAGTAAAAGCAATCACAATTAAGAGCGAAATCGCAATCAATGGGATTAACAGGACAACCAGTAATAGCGGCGCAACAAATGCTCTGAAACCATCCCACCCAGCAGTCGAGAGAGCTTGTGATAACCAAGCAGTCAAGAATGAATCAGTAATCCACAGCCTAATGGTTTCTAGAGATGTTTCCCAAAAGAAGAAAAACAAAGCACCCCAAACCACAGCTACCCATAAAAATGGGCGAAAGCTTAACCAGAGCATTCTGGGATGCATCAAACCAACCAGCGCTAAACCTAGAGACCTAAACACTAATAATCTCACCTAACCATCAATTATTTAGAAAAGAATGCTTTTAACGCGTGAACCAAACCCTGCCACTGATGGATCGCAGGATTATTAGAGACACTTAAACCCCTTACCCCAGTCGGATGGTTAGCGGTATCAAAAATAGCAGTTTTCAAAACCATATCCCACCAAGGAAACAAAATACCAAAATTACATCCTCCTAAGACACCTGGTTTACCCGGTACCTCATGCCCCATGCCAACCGCATGGTGAAGACGATGAAATTTTGGAGAGATCAGGACATACTTCAACCAACCATGATCAAGATTTAAATTACCGTGTTGCCAACTTTGAATTAATTGACTCAAAGCAATGATCCACAAAAACTGAACGGGCTCTACACCAATCAATAACGCCACAAGGGCAAAAAATGCAGAGTGCATAATGTCATCGAGCACATGATTTCTATTGTCTGTCCAAACAGTCATGTATTTTTGACTATGGTGAAGCGCATGCAACTGCCACCACCAATTCCAATGATGCGATGCACGATGATAGATGTACTCAAAAAAATCTAGGATCACAACATAGATAAGAAAACTAACCCAAGGAATCGAAGTCACCCCAGGCCACCACCCCTCGACATTGAGACGCTGAAATCCCACATCATGCAACTGGCTATCGAACCAAAAAAACAGATCTGCAAAAATTAAAAAAAGAACTAATTTAAAGATACCTAAACGATGAATCACCGTATAAAAAATATCGATGGATATCCACTTCATCTGATCATTACTAGATAACTGTTGATGGCTTAAATCTGCAGGGATCCATTTCTCGAGGGGCTTAAAAATAAAAGCAATGATAAAAATTTGGACAAGTCCAAATAAAAACCAATCAAGCCCTGTGATCGCGTCGTCGGCGTATCCCATACCGTTGGTTATGTAGAGTATTGGCAAAACAACTTGCTGCATCAACCATTCTTGAATGCTGGCATACCAATAACTGAGATTTGTAATCATTACTGAATTATTCTAGAAAACTGAGGATTCTGCTTAGCTGCAGGAATCGTGGCAAAACAAAAGCCTTTTTTCTTTAAACCAACAATTAAGGGCTCTAAAACAGCAGGAGCCCAAGGGTCTTTTCTGGACCAAATACCTAAATGAGCCATGAGCACATCACCCGAGCGAATACCTTTGAGAGCCTTATCTAACAAATGAGCATTGGAGAACCTCTCCGAAGGCAATTCATCCCCTAGAAAACCTGCTGCTGACCAACCAATATGGGTATATCCGCAGGCATGACCCATTTCAATATATTGTTGAGATACCTTACCACCGGGTGCACGCCAAATAGGGTCCAACTTTGAGCCCGTGAGAGACTGAAAGCGATCATTCACCAATTGAAGTTCCTGACATAAGCCCTGAGTATTGAGCTCAACTGATTTTCCGGCAGATGGTCCAAATTGAGATTTAGCCAACACACGATCACGCGTTAGATCTTTCTGAAAATAGGTATGGTGAAACGTATGATTACCAAAAGCATGACCATCTTTCTTAAGCTGCGACCAGTAATTCTTCCATGAACTATCTAATGAAAAATCACCACGTTTGGTTTTTTCATTTGCCAAAAAAAAGCTGGCTTTAATCTGATGCTTGCGCAAAGTATTTGCCACATCCTCGGCGACCGACATATTCCCTGTATCAAAAGTCAGGTAAACCCATTGAGAACATGGTTCAGCCAAAACATGGGAAGTCACAAAAAATAGGAGTGGGATGAGTTTTCTCATGTCACTTGAACCATTCACATATCAATCTGCGAATTACTCCCAAGCAGCACTGGGCGTAAAGAAAATTCCATGCGGACTCTTACCCACCGGAATTGTGGAGATGAGTTGTCGACGTGCAATATCAATAATTCCAACTTTTTTAGAAAATCTAAAAGTCACCCATAACTCCTTACCATCAGGGGTCACATCCATACAATCGGGACCTGAAGGTAAGCCTGTAATATCCCCCACCTTCTCTAGTTTTTCCATATCAATAATGCTAATTGTGGAAGCTACTCGGTTGGTTAAAAAGATATGACGCTTATCACCCAGCGGTCTGAAATTATGAGCGCCCTTACCTGTTTTAATCTCTTTAATCACCTTTTGATTTTTCCAGTCAATCACCTGAACCCCATCAGAGCCTGTCAAGCCAACAAGTAAATACTTATCTCCTGGCGTCATCCATACACCCGCAGGTAAATCTCCTACCGGCATACGCCAAAGAATTTCTTGATTAGATAAACGAATGGCAATCAACTCATTAGAGTCCTGCAAGGTCACAAATGCAGTCTTGCTGTCCGATGTAAATGTAATGTGGCTGGGGGTTTTAGAAGCCTTCACAATCTTGCTAAGCTTCAAATCCTGACCATTAGCTTCATAGATATCAATACGATCTAAACGATTGCCTGCCGCAACAAACCACTTGCGATCAGGCGAGTAGCCGATGTGATAAGGGTCAATGATATTAGGTAAACGTCGTTGAAACTCACCCGTCTTTGGATCCAAAAAAACCACGTCATTACCCGCTGCATTGGCAACCAGTACCGCTTTTTTATCTGGCGTGATCATCAAATGATGCGGCTCTTTACCCACAGGAAAAGTTTTGTAGACTTTACGAGCTTGCATATCAATCAGACTGACACTTGCTTCACCAGAATTCAGAACAATCGCAGTTTTTCTATCAGGCTCAGCCTGGACTAAAGTTGCCATAGCTGACAAACAAAGACTGATCAGGCAATTGGAAAGCAGAAAATTCGAGCGGGAATATTTAGATTTCATCATTCGATGATTTTATGACTCAAAATGCCAAAAATCACAAAAGCATTAGTGTTTTTATTGATATAGCTTCAATAGCGCTTATTTTCTGAGGCTATCCAAAATCTTTTGTAATCGCTTAGCAGACATCGGGGTTGGAGTCTTCAGCTCTTGGGCATAAAGAGCCACTCTTAATTCCTCTAGCTGCCACCGAAAATCCTCCAGGCGAGGATCCACACTTCCTCCATGCGCTTTTTGAGCTTGAAGCAATTTCAACCAAGGGTTATAAATCGATTGCCATTCGACAAGGCACTGAGCATCACGAGCTGGATTGGAGCGTAACTTATCAACCCGCATCAAGATCGCCCTCAGATATCTAGGGATATGCACAAGTGCCTCATAAGGCGTATCTGATACAAATTGAGCATGAATAAGACGACTTAATTGCGCTGAAACATCAGCATGTGCAGAACTGGATAAAGACTTCAAACTAGCCATTTTCTTTTGAACATCTGCATAAGCCTGAAGGCTAGCTAGAGCATGTCTTGCGATTTCCTGAGCAATCAGTGCCACCTTTGGTTTACCAGCCTGTAAACGCTCATTAAACGTTGCCTCTGAGTTTGGCAAAGGATCCATCAAACATGCTCGGTCGACAGCTAAATCAATGATCTGAGTCATCAAATGATCAACTTGACCAATATTCATAAAGAGCAGTCCAATTTCTCGAGCACCAGGCAACTGCTTGTGCAAAGCTTTAATAGTCTCCTTCATGGGTATCGATAAAAGACGTATTAAACCGATACGGTGGGTTTTTCTGGCAAATTCAGGATCATCAAAGACCTCAAAATCACAATGGGTCTGCCGATCAACTAAGGCAGGATAACCATAGAGATTTTGCTGCCCTCTTTTAATTTCAAGCATTTCTGGTAACTCACCAAAACACCACTCTTTAATATTTTCAGTTGGCGTTTTTGTACCTTGCTTAGATTGATCCTGGGGCTTCGGCTGACTGGCTGAGGGACCAACCTGATGAACTGCTTGAGCAGCCACCTCTTGGAAAACTTCCCGAGCTGCTTGCGCATATTGCGCCTTAAGCTTACCCAACTGCCGATCCAAATCAATCTGTCGACCAAATTCATCTACCAAACGGAAATTCATAAAGCAATGAGCTGGGAGATTCTCCGGTCTAAAGTCGGCACGCTGAACCTGCAACTGCGTTTGCTCGCGAATGTCCGCAATTAAGGCATCTAAATAATCGCCCTCACCAAAACTTTCCGCTTCAGATGATCGCTCAATAAATTTTTTAGCGTAATCAGGTAAAGGCACACAGTAACGACGTAATTTCTGGGGTAATGATTTGAGATGCAACTGCGTTTTTTCAATTGCTAAGCCTGGAACCAACCAATCACATCGACGCTGATCCACTTGATTCAATAAGGCTAAAGGCAAAGTCAGAGTCACACCATCCTTTGGACTACCCGGCTCAAAGTGATAAGTTAATTGAAGATCAGTACCTGCCATTTTGATGGTTTTAGGGTATCGATCTAACGTAATACCAGCAGCCTCATGCCTCATCAAATCAGACTTATCCAACTTGAGAGTCTCAGCTTACTTGGGATTTTCTTTCAGCCAAGTCTCTAGGCTGGGCTTACTCAAGACCTCTGCTGGCAAGACCTGATCATAAAAGGCATACAGCAACTCATCATCAACCAGTACATCCTGACGACGTGACCGATGCTCAAGCGCTTCAATTTGCTTTATCAAGCTTTGGTTATGCCAGAAAAATTGATAAAAGTTACCGCTTTGCTTTTGCACCTGAGCAGCTTCTGACTGACCAAATAATTCAGCCTCCACCAAAGCGCGTTGAATGAAAATCTGACGTGCTTCATCTGCATCTTTCGGGGCAAATCGTATTTTGCGACCGTGGTAGATCGGTAAGCCGTATAAGGTTCCACGCTCATGAGCCATCACTTCACCCTGACGAGCATCCCAAAATGGATCACTCCAAGATCTCACGATCCGATGACTTGCCACCTTCTCGACCCACTGAGGTTCGATTTTTGCAATCGTTCTTGCAAACAAGCGGCTGGTTTCGACCAACTCCGAAGCCAAAATCCATGCCCCGGCTTTTTTACCAATCGTTGATCCTGGCCAAATGTTCAGTTTGATGCCACGAGCCCCCTCATAAATGCCAGAGCCATTTTTATTATCTTCAGACTTCTTGGCAATATTGCCCAACAAACCAGTCAAGAGAGATAAATGAACTTGTTCATAGGTTGCTGGCGTAGAGTTTTCTTTCCAACCTTGGTCAGCCAACATGCGATGCAGTTGACCATGAATATCTCGCCACTCTCTCATCCTGCGAGCGGAAATAAAATGAGTTTTGCAAAGCTGGTCTAACTGACGATTGCTTTGCTTATGCAATAAAGCGTTGTGATACCAATCCCAAAGCTTCACAAAAGATAGGAATTCAGACTTCTCATCTGCAAAGAGTCGATGAGCTGCATCTGCTGCTTGAGCATACTCTGTAGGACGATCTCTAGGATCTTGAGTAGCCATGGCTGTTGCAATGATGAGCACCTCTCTTAAGGCTTGCTGTTCTCTAGCAGCTAACAACATTCTCCCAACCCTTGGATCGAGGGGTAAAGCAGCTAATTGCTTACCAATAGGTGTTAATGCACCTTGACGAGGTCCCGAAGCCTCCATGGCACCTAATTCTTCGAGTAATTGCACCCCATCACTGATAGCTCGCCCAAGAGGTGGTTCAATAAATGGAAACTCTTGAACTTTAGGTAATTTCAGCGCCCTCATCCGAAGAATGACGGCTGCTAGCGAGCTTCTTAAAATTTCAGGATCTGTAAATGCAGGACGAGCTTTGAAATCAGCCTCATCATATAAACGTATGCAAATACCATCTGAAACACGACCGCATCGACCCGCCCTTTGATTAGCGGCAGCTTGAGAAATGGGCTCCACTTGAAGTTGTTCAACTTTATTCCGATAGGAATAGCGCTTCACCCTTGCTAGCCCTGCATCAATAACAAATCGAATACCTGGGACTGTTAGCGAGGTTTCTGCCACATTGGTTGCCAACACAATACGACGCGATCCACCGCCTTGAAACACACGCTCTTGCTCAGCCACTGATTGACGAGCAAATAAACTGAGAACTTCAGGATGGAATTTTTGCTGGAGAGTGTGATCTTTACGAATCGCCTCTGCACAATCCCTAATCTCTCGTTCACCAGGCAGAAACACCAAAATATCACCAGCGGAGGAAGATCCCTCACGCCATAACTCCAAAATTCCATCCACCACCGCCTCAGGAATCTCTTTAGCTTCCTTTTGACCGGTCTCTAGTAATGGGCGGTACCTAACTTCTACGGGGAACAAGCGCCCACTGACCTCAATCACAGGTGCTGGATCTTGATCCGATCCAAAATGACTAGCAAACCGTTGGGCATCAATGGTTGCTGAGGTTACGATCAGCTTTAAATCAGGACGTTTTGGTAGGAGTTGCTTGAGATAGCCCAATAAGAAGTCGATGTTAAGACTACGCTCATGAGCCTCGTCAATAATGATCGTGTCATAGGCATTGAGTAGCGGATCCCTTTGCGTTTCAGCCAGCAAGATGCCATCTGTCATCAATTTAATTGAGGCGGTAGGACTAGTTTTATCGGAAAAACGGACCTGATAACCCACATCCTCGCCCACAGGGCTCGCCAACTCTTGAGCAATGCGTTTAGCAGTCGATGTGGCAGCAATCCTTCTGGGTTGAGTGTGCCCGATTAGCTTATCTGTCCCATTGGCTCGCCCTCTACCCATCGACAAGCAAATCTTGGGTAATTGGGTCGTTTTGCCTGATCCAGTCTCTCCACAAACAATAATGACCTGATTTTGCGCCAAAGCTTGGGCAATTTTCTCCCTTTGCCCTGACACCGGAAGGGCGTCTGGGAAATGAATTTTCAAATTTTTGGTCATTTTTACTGGTTGCACCCTATAATTTTCCACTATGCCTACTAATCAAGTCCAAAATAATTTTCCCTTCGTTGCTTGGCTGCGCGATGTAGCCCCCTACATCCATAGCTTTAGAGGTAAAACCTTTGTGATTGGGTTTGCCGGAGAGCTTGTGCAAAAAGGCGGACTCGAAGCCCTAATTCAAGACGTTGCCATGCTGCACGCCATGGGCATGAGAATTGTTTTAGTCCATGGCTCACGCCCTCAAGTACAAGAACAGCTAGACCTTAGAAAAGTTTCCAGCCGTTATGGCACGGGCGCCATGAGTGGCTACAGGATTACTGACCCCGCCGCGCTTGAATGTGCCAAGGAAGCTTCGGGCGAGTTACGTTTAGATATCGAAGCAGCATTTAGCCAAGGTTTGCCTAATACCCCTATGGCTGGATCACGCATTTCCGTGATTTCCGGAAACTTCATTATTGCTAGACCAGTTGGCATCGTGGATGGTGTTGATTTCATGCATACAGGTCTTGTTCGCAAAGTGGACTCTGAATCAATTCAGCACTCACTGGCGAACAACAAGATTGTCTTGATGTCGCCTTTGGGCTTCTCCCCAACAGGACAGGCTTTTAATATTGCCTATGAGGACGTTGCTACCGCAACAGCGATGGCAGTCAAAGCTGATAAATTGATATTCCTCACAGAATATAACGGCATTAATGATAGCCATGGAGAACTGATTAAAGAGTTCTCACTCCGTCAGCTAGAGGATCACATTGGCGGTTTAACTTTGGCAGATGCTGATCTGAAAGTTCTTTTACAAAATGCGATACGCGCGATTAAATCGGGTGTAGGTCGTGTCCACCTTTTACCTCATGATCGTGATGGCGCTCTTTTAGAGGAACTATTTACCCATGATGGTATTAGTACCATGATTGCAGCATCTGATATTGAGCATCTTCGTGAAGCCAACCTCGATGATGTAGGCGGCATCTTGCAACTCATTGAGCCCCTCGAAGAAGAAGGCATCCTAGTCGCTCGTGGTCGTGATGTGATTGAACGCGATATCACTCATTTCTCTGTGATTGAGCATGACCGAGTGCTTTTCGGTTGCGCAGCTTTATTTCCATTCTCTAATGGGGTTGGAGAACTCTCTTGCTTAGCTGTCGATCCACAAGCTCAAGAATCAGGGGATGGAGAACGTTTACTCAAGCGCATCGAGGCAAGAGCAAAAGCGGCTGGCTTAAAGAAATTATTTGTTTTAACTACCAGAACTGAACACTGGTTCTTAAAGCGTGGCTTTGTGCGCGCCAGTGTTGATGACTTACCAGCAGAGCGTAAAGAGCTCTACAACTGGGAGCGTAAATCAATGGTTCTTATTAAAAATATTTAACTACTAACGATTGCTAATTAAGAGGTAGATGATGGCACGCATGATTCATTGCATCAAATTGAACAAAGAAGCTGAAGGTTTAGATTTCGCTCCATTACCTGGAGAACCCGGCAAGAAAATCTGGCAAGAAGTTTCTAAAGAAGCTTGGGCAGGTTGGTTAAAACAACAAACCATGTTGATTAATGAAAATCGTCTCAATATGGCTGATACGCGTGCCCGTCAATACTTACTTAAACAAGTTGAAAAGTATTTTTATGGCGAAGGTGCAGATACTGCACAAGGTTACGTGCCAGAGAACAAATAAGCCAACTTCTAAGCTAGTAGCTTTTGCTACATAAAGTTTT
>JACCDX011849864.1_pt1 | contig 11286 bp, 9 predicted proteins | sample 7449681 | NCBI WGS metagenome assembly JACCDX01 (sample SAMN15323450, study PRJNA562643) | freshwater metagenome | isolation source: river surface water | place: USA:Blue River Watershed | collected 2017-08-18 | reverse complement strand
GGCGAGCGCGACGCCGGCGCAAGCGCGCTGTACCGGGCCCTGCTGTGCGTGTCCGGCGCCTGGCACGCAGGCCGCGACGCGCTGCGCCGCCGGCGCGAACGCACCTGAGCAGCGCGGCGGCATCTGCCGTATAAATTATTCCGCCAGAAAATTTATTTCGCGTTTTATTTCCAAGGCGTAATATTTGGCGACTTATTTGCCGTTCGGCAGCATAAATACACACTTGCATTGTTTTAATTGTTGTATCCTTCCGGCAATGATTTCTCAGGCACATACAGGCCGGTGAGAATGGGATGCCCGACGCACGATCACCCTCAGACAGGTACCGCAGGCCCGCGATCCGATGCACGGGTGGCTTGCTCGCGTGCGCCGCATGGCCCGGCGTGCGCGCTGCCGGCTGGCAGTGGCTGCTGATGGGGCGCGACCGCGACGACGGCGTGTCGGTGCCGCGATGAGGAGCAGGCTGATGCGCTGGTGCGCGGCGCTGTCGTCGAACAGCCTGTCGAGGCAGTTTGCGCTGGTCAGCGCCGGTATGGCGGTCGCCGTGCTGCTGATCGGCGCGCTGGGCCTGTGGTGGCTGGCCAGCGTGCAGAACCTCGAGCCAGAGCGGCTGCTGACGCTGCGCGAGGCCGAGCATTCGGCGGCGATGGCCGGCACGATGCGGGTATCGGTGACGCCTCGCGCGGCCACCCACCTGTTCACCCCGACCCAGCTGGCGCCGATCGTCGCGCTGGTGCTGCTGTTCGGTTTTGCGGTGGTGCTGCTCGGGCACCGCGTGGCGCTGGTGCTGACACGGCAACTGCGGCAGCTGGAGCGCTTCGCGCGCGAGGTCGTGGACAAGGGCTTCATCAGCGAACGTGCGTCGATCAGCGGGTCTGACGAAGTGGCCGGCCTTGCCCGTTCGATCAACCACATGCTCGACAGCCTGAATGCGCAGCACGAACGGCTGCGCGCCGAGAGCGAGCGGCGCAGCCGGCTGATCGGCCGCTACCGCATGCTGATCGAGGGCAGCAATGCGATGTCGTGGGAAGCGACGCTGCCCGCGGCGACTACAGCTATGTGTCGCCGCAGGCCGAGCGCCTGTTCGGCTTCGGCTCGGCCGAATGGCACCAGCGCGGTTTCTGGCGCAGCCACGTGCACTCCGACGACATCGACCTGGTGCAACGCGCGCGCGACGAGGCCATCGGCGGCGGCATCGAATACAGCTGCGAATACCGCATCTGCAACAGCAGCGGCGACTACCTGTGGGTCGAGGAGATCGGCAGCGCCGTCGACGACAGCGACGGCGCGCACGTGGCGCTGCGCGGCATCCTGCTGGACATCACGCAGCGCAAGGCGGCCGAATCCGAGATCCAGCGCCTGGCCTTCTACGATCCGCTGACGGGACTGCCGAACCGCCGCCTGCTGCTCGACCGGCTGCACAAGCTGGTCGACGCCAGTCCGCACAGCGTCGAGCATGGCGCGATCGTGTTCATCGACCTCGACCACTTCAAGACACTCAACGACAACCTCGGCCATGAGACCGGCGACCTGCTGCTCAAGGAAGTCGCGCGGCGGCTGCAGGCGGCGGTGCGCCGGAGCGATCTCGTCGCCCGCCTCGGCGGAGACGAATTCGTGGTGCTGCTCAAGAGCGGACGCGAGACGCTCGAGATGTTCCGGCAGAACGTCGAGAGGGTCGCCGAGAAGGTGCTGGCGATGCTCGGCCGTCCGTACACGCTGGCCGCGCACGAACATCACGGCAGTGCATCGATCGGCATCTATGTGTTCGACGCCCGCTGCGACACGGTCAGCGAAATGCTCAGGCGCGCCGACCTGGCGATGTACCAGAGCAAGGCCGCCGGTCGCAACGGCATCCGCTTCTTCGAGCCGGAGATGCAGGTGATGCTGTCGCGGCGCGCGCAGCTTGAAGCGGACCTGCGCAGCGCGCTGCGCAAGGGCGAGTTCGCGCTGCACTACCAGCCGCAGGTGGCAGACTCCGGCGCAGTCATCGGGTTCGAGGCGCTGTTGCGATGGCGGCATCCCGAGCAGGGACTGGTGGCGCCGGCGGACTTCATCCATGTCGCCGAAGAGACCGGACTGATCGTGCCGATCGGCATGTGGGTGCTGCAGAAAGCGTGCGAGCAGCTGCTGGCCTGGGCCGGCCGGCCCGAGACGGCGGCACTGAAGCTGGCGATCAATGTCAGCGCGCGCCAGTTCCGTCATCCGCTGTTCGTCGAGCACACGCTGGAGATCCTGCGCCGCAGCGGCGTGAAGCCGCAGCGCTTGCGCATGGAGCTGACCGAGAGCCTGCTGGTCGATGAGATCAACGGCACGATCGGGAAGATGAAGATGCTGAAGGCGGCCGGCCTCGGTTTCTCGCTGGACGATTTCGGCACCGGCTTTTCGTCACTGTCCTGCCTGCGACGGCTGCCGCTGGACGAATTGAAGATCGACCATTCTTTCTTCCGCAATGTGCTGACGAAGGAATCCGATGCCGCCATCGTGCGTACCATCGTGGTGCTGGCGCAGAGCCTGAAACTGGACCTGATTGCCGAGGGCGTCGAGGACGAACGGCAGCGCGACTTCCTCCTGTCGCACGGCTGTCATGGGTACCAGGGATACCTGTTCGCCGGCGCGCTCGACGAGCGGCAGCTCGCCGAATACATCGACCGCAAACTGTTGACCGGCGAACAGGCCGGCGCCTGAGCGAAGCCCCGTTGCCGGGGCTTCGCCGTTGCTGCGCGGGCGTTCGCCGTGATCAGCTTCCCGTGGCCGAAGCCGGTGCCGTCGTGCCGACGCCGGTCAGCGTGGTGCTCGGGGTCACGGTCGTCGTGGTGCCGGACGAGTCCGTCGTACCGGTCGTGGTGGGTAGGCCGGTGGTCGTGCCGGAGGTCGGTGTGCCACCGGTGGCCGTGCCCGTCGGCGTGGTATCGCCGGTTGTGGTGGTGGTCGTCGTCGTGGTCGCCGTCCCGGTGACAGGCACCGTTGCGGTCGTGCTTGTCGGCGCCGTACCGGTGCCCGTGGTGGTGCCGGTGCCCGTGGCGGTACCGGTCGATGGCGTCGACGCAGTCTTGGTCGTGCCCGCAGTCTTCACGATCTGACCACGCAATTCACCATCGGGGAAGGCCGACGACAGCACCTCGTAGTAAAGATTGCCGGCGGTCAGTGCCGATGCCTGGGTCGTGCTGAGCGTGGTACGGACGATCCAGATGCCGGAACCGGGGCTGGTCTCGGTCAGCGAGGTGACGACCGGGCCGACGGCGTTCGATGCAGCCTGCCGCAGGTTGGCGCCGGTGCCGGTGATGCCGTTCGTGATGATCACCGCCGTCAGCGTTCGCGTCGCCGGCCGGAATGCGGTGATCGCGGTTGCCGTTGCGGTGCTCGAGGTCGGCGGCACGACCAGCGAGCCGGACAGCACATTGGTATAGAACACCGGACGGACGGATGCTGCGATGGCCGTGCCAGTCGTGGTCGGTCCCGTGCCCGTGCTGCGGGTGCCGGTGACCGTCGTGCCGGTGGGGCCGGTAACGGTGGTTGCGGTTCCGGTCGTTCCCGTCGCGCCCGTCGTTCCGGTCGTTCCGGTCGTGCCCGTCGTGCCCGTCGTGCCGGTCGTGCCGGTCGTTCCGGTCGTGCCCGTCGTGCCCGTCGTGCCGGTCGTGCCGGTCGTTCCGCCGGTGGTCGTTCCGCCCGTCGTCGCCGTGCCCGGCGTACCGTAGGTGGTGCCGCCGGTGCTGCTGCCGGTGCTGGTGCCGGTGCTGCCACTGCTGGTGCCGCCGGCCGCCTCGCTGCCCGTACCCGATGCGCCCGCGGAAGTCCCGGCGACATCAGTGCCTGCGGTGCCGGTGGTGGTCCCCGTCGTGCCGGTGCTCGTCCCGGTCGTGCCGGTGGGCGTGCCCGGGGTGGTCGCCTGGGTGCCGGTCGCGCCGGTGCTGGTCACCGTGGTCGATGTGCTGACCGAGGTGCCGCTCTGTGGCAGGCTGGCAGTGATCTGGCCGCGGATCTCTCCTTCGGGGAAGGCAGCCGTGTGAACGTTGAAATAGTAATTCCCTGCCTGCAGCTGCGTGAGCTGTTCCGGCGTCAGCGTGACGCTGGTGGTCCAGACGCCGCTGCCCTGGCTGGTCTCGGTCAGCGGGAATACGATCGGACCTGCCACGCCGCGCGGCGCCACATGGATATGGGCCTCGGTGCCGACGATGTCAGTGGTCACGATCGATGCGCGCATCGCCCGCGTGGTCGAATTGACCACGACCACGCCGGTACCGGCGCCGGCACTGTTGACCGGCGGCGCTTCCTGCGCGCCATTGAGCGTGGCCGAGAACACGTTCTGCGGCACCGTGCTGTTGACCGTATTTACCTGGTTGATCGTCGAGGCGTTCGGGCTGATCGGATTGTCGTCGCTGCCGCAGCCCGCGATCGCGAGCATGGACAGCGTCGCGATCCACCATGGGGCGAAACGTCGTGAATGAATGAATTTCATGGGTCATCCTCTGGTTCATTGATACTCCCTGTCATGAGCGCGCCGCACTCGGGTGCGGTCTGTGTGTCGCCATGTCAGGCGCAACGCTTGGCGAGAAGGAGGACAAAGCAGCGACCATGCCCGCCCGTCGGCGGCCGGCGTGCGCAGGATGGCCGGGCGAAGTCAGCGTAAGAACTACCGGAAGCGTGGAGAAATGTCGGATGGCGCCGGCGCAGGCGCCGAGGCAGCGGGCGCGTGGGTTACCATGGCGGCCTTGCAGCAGGAGATCGTTACACCATGGCAGAACCCGAGATTCGCGCCGGCCAGTCCATTGAATTGCTGAAGGCGCTGCACATACTCACGCGCGACGGCAAGATGAACCAGGACAGCCGCCGCAAGCTGAAGCAGGTCTATCACCTGTTTCAGTTCATCGAGCCGCTGTTGCGGCAACTGGATGAAGAAGGCAAGCCTTTCACGCTGGTCGACCACGGCGCCGGCAAGTCCTACCTGGGCTTCATCCTGTATGACCTTTTTTTCAAGGACCACGCCAACGGCGCGGCCATCCATGGCATCGAGACACGCGCGGAACTGGTCGAACGCACGCGCGCGCTGGCGCAGCAGCTGGGTTTTGCACGGATGCAGTTTCACCACCTGTCGGTGGCGGACTCGATCACGTCCGGCGAATTGCCGCCGGTGGTCGACATCGTCACCGCGCTGCATGCGTGCGATACCGCCACCGACGACGCGATCAGCTTTGCGCTGAAGAAGCAGGCGCGCTTCATCGTGCTGGTGCCCTGCTGCCAGGCCGAGGTCGCGGCGACGCTGCGCCGGCTGAAGGGCCAGTCATTGTCGCGCGACGTGATCACCGAGATCTGGCGCCATCCCATCCACACGCGCGAGTTCGGCAGCCACCTGACGAATGTGCTGCGCTGCCTGCAGCTGGAGGCGCACGGTTACCAGGTGAACGTGACCGAGCTGGTCGGCTGGGAGCATTCGATGAAGAACGAACTCATCATCGCCACCCGCAAGGACTTGCCGCGGCAGAAGGCGGCGAACCGGCTGCGCGAGGTGCTGGCGACGCTGGGACTGCAGCAGATGGAACAGCGCTTCTGGCTGCCCGCGAGCCGGGAGGCCGGGACGCCGGCGAATCAGCGCGGGCCGTCGGACTGACGAGCGCGGTGCAAGGCCGTGCTCGGCATCGAGTGGCTGGCAATGAAGATCTCGTGCAGGAACAGGCTGAAGCCGGAGATCAGCAGCAGCATCGCGCCGACAAACAGGAACGCGATCACCGAGCCGAGCTTCAGCTGAAACGCGTCGTCCGCAAACAGCGCCACTACCACCGAGCACACCAGCAGCATGCAGGCGGTCGAGATGCCGACGGCCCTATGGATCACGTCGGCGCGCCGGCCGAGGATGCCCAGTTCGTGCGTCAGTACCGCGCGCGGGCTGTTGCCGCCGTCAAGGCGTTGCTCCAGCACGGCGCGCCGGTCGGTGATGCGGTCGAGCCGGTTGTTCAGCACGCGCAACAGCAGCATCACGCCCAGCATCAGGAAGGCCGGCGTGATCGACAGGCTGATGATGTTGCTGATGTCGCCGAACAGGGCACGCATGGCAGGACTCGCGTTGGATCAATTCAAAGGGTCTGGCCGTCAGAATACACAAAGGGCGCAAGGACTGCACGCGTCAATCGATGTTGGCATTATAGATATCGTCGAAGCGTTCATGGGTGCGAACGAAGGCGGCCAGCAGCGCCGGGTCGAAATGCGATGGCGTGGTCCGGCCGTCGCCGCGGGTGATGATCTCGACGGCGCGTTCATGCGTGAACGCCGGCTTGTAGGGCCGCACCGAGCGCAGCGCATCATACTGGTCGCACAGCATGGTGATGCGCGCCGCCAGCGGTATCGCCTCGCCCGCGATGCCGTTCGGATAGCCGGTGCCGTCCCAGCGCTCGTGGTGATGCTGCGCGATCGATGCGCCCATCTCCACATAGGGCGAATTGCCGCGCCGGAGGATTTCCGCGCCCAGCGTGGTATGCGACTTCATCATCGCCCATTCGCTTTCATCGAGGCTGCCGCGCTTGAGCAGGACGGCGTCCGGGATGCCGATCTTGCCGATGTCGTGCATCGGCGACGCATAGAAGATGCGATCGCGAAATTCCGCATCCATGCCGAGCTGTTCCGCCAGGTCCAGGCACAAGAAGCTGATGCGCTGCACATGCGATCCGGTATCTTCGTCCTTGTATTCCGCCGCCCGCACCATCGTGTAGACCGTGTCGCGATACGCTTCGGCCAGCTGGTGGGTTCGCTCGGCCACCTGGCCGGCCAGGTCCTGGTTGTGCCGGGCCAGCTTGTCCTGGTAGTGCTTCAGCCGCAGCAGGTTGCGCACGCGGGTCCAGAGCTCGGTCTGGTCGACCGGCTTGTTCAGGAATTCCTCGACGCCGGCCGACAAGGCCTGCATGCGGGAATGCTGGTCCGACAGGGCCGTCAGCATGATGATCGGGATGTTGTGCGTGCGCTCGTTCCCCTTGAGTTTGAGCGCGACTTGCTGTCCGCTCATGCCCGGCATCATGTAGTCGAGCAGGATCAGGTCGGGCAGGGTCGATTCCAGCATGGTCAGCGCTTCCTCGCCGGATTCGGCGACCAGGAAGTCGAACTGGTCATTGCCAAGCTGCGCTTGCAGCAGCCGCGAGTTGCGCGGCTGGTCGTCGACCAGCATCAGCACCGGACGACGGCCTGCGGCAGTCACTTGGAGTGGCGTGTCTGTCATGTGGCCTTCTTGTTGTCGAGGGGGTTCAATACGGTGTCGGGCAGGGCGATCGGCAGCTTGTCGGCGCCGTCGGAGTCGCGCAGCGGCAGCCAGACGATGAAGGTTGCACCGGCTTCCGGAGCGCTCTCGACCAGCAGCGCGCCTTGCTGCAATTCGGTCAGCCGCCGCACCATCACCAACCCCAGGCCGGTGCCTTCGTGCTGGCGGATGCGCGATGCGTCGAGCTGCGTGAAAGGCTGGAACAGTCGGTGCATGTCGATGGCCGAGATGCCGGGCCCTTTGTCGCTGACCATGATCTCGAGGAATTCGAGGAATTCGCTGTCCGGCAGGGGCAGCAACCGCTGCGCACGGTCCGACGCGGGGGCGCCGATGCGGCTGCGCGGCACCAGCCGCAGCGACAGCCGGACTTCGCCACCGTCGTTGCTGAATTTCACCGCATTCGACAGCAGGTTGATGATGATCTGCCGCGTCTTGCGTGAATCCAGCAACAGCTGCCCGAGCTCCGGCGACAGCCGGCTGCAGAGGCGTATCGAGCGTGCGTTCGCCTGCTCGCGCACGATCGCCAGCGCGCTGGCCACGAGTTCATCGCAATCGACCAGGCTGGATTCGAGCTTCATGTGGCCGGACTCGATGGTCGACAGGTCGAGGATGTCGTTGATCAGTGCCAGCAGATGCCGGCCGCTGTTCTGGATGTCGCGCGCATATTCCTGCGCCTGCTTGCTGACCGTGCCGGCGAAGCCATCGGCAATCACGCCGGAAAAGCCGATGATTGCAGTCAGCGGTGTGCGCAACTCGTGCGACATCGTCGCGAGGAATTCCGTCTTCATCCGCGACGCGTTGGCGATCTCGCGGTTCTTTTCGGTCAGCAGCGCCTCGGCGGCCTTGCGATCGGAGATGTCGCGCGCGATCGTCGACAGCGTGAAGGAGCCGTCTGCTTGCCGGTGCGAAATCAGGACCTGGGAGACCGGGATCTCGCTGCCGTCCATGCGCCTGAGCGCCGTCTCGCCGGTCCAGCTGCCATTTGCGATCGCCGCCGGTATGCCGACCCGGGTGACGATGTCCATGGCCCAGCGCGGGTAGACCATCTCGCGCGTGATCGTGTGCGCCGGCCGGTCGCCCAGTTGCAGCGCATCGCGTGCCGCCTGGTTGAAGAAGAAAACCTTGCCAGCCGGTGTGGCGGTGGCGATCAGGTCGGGCGTGCCGTCAATGACGGCGACGAGGCGCGCGGTTTCGGCCTCGGCGGCCTCGCCCGCACGCTCGCTGTCGCGAATCCGAAAATACAGCAGCGGCAGCGCGATGATCAGGCCCAGCATCAGCGCAAGAAATCCGAACGCACTGGCGTACACGCGGTCGCTCTCGGTTTGCTGGCGCTGCCTGAGCAGCCGCTTTTCCTCTTCCTGCAGCTCATTGAGTTGCGATTCGATCTTGAGGTGGGTCTCTGCACCGTCCGCGATGCTGATGCCGGGGCGCACGCCGGGTTTCGCATCGTCGAGTGCGATGTTGGTTTCCAATAATTCGATCCGCCGCGCACAGGATTCGCGCAGCGCGATCAGGCGGCCTGCCTGTGCAGGGTTGTCGGCCACCTGAAGTGCAAGCCGGTCGAGCTCCGCATGAATTTCGTCCATCGCGAGCCGGGCACGGCGGAGGTGACTGTCATTGCCGCTGATCAGGTAGCCGCGCTGTTCGGATTCGGCCAGCGCAATCTGGCCGCGCAGGCGCTGCAGGCCCGCGATGACCTCGTGGGTATGCAACACGAAGCGGGTCGCCTCGACCGCCTTCAGCGAGAAGCTCCAGGTCAGTGCGGCAAGCAGCACGAGCGCGGCGGCACCGGCGGCAAAGGTGGCGAATAGCCGGCGTTCCAGACGTGACACGACTGCGGATTGACTCAATTGGTTTCTGCCTGAAAATAGATCAACTGGCGGCCGGGGATCGTGCCGGCCAAGCTTGCGTGAACGTCATTATTTCTGATTGGTCAGAGATTGGGCTGGTGATCGAACATCGATTTGTCATTCATCAACATTTACTCTGAGGAATGATTGCAGTCCGTGAGGACGGAGGGTCCTTGCAGCGATCGTCCAGCACCGATTTCGGCCGGCCGGAGATTTTTCAAGGACGTGGAGAGCAGGCTTTGCCAATCACAAACCGCACGCCATTCAAGGCTGCCTATGATGGGCGGTTTTCCATCGGCCCGATGCTGCATTGCGGAACGATTGCCGATGAAATAATTCATTTTGTTTTTCTGCAGAAATAGAATAAGTTTCGTGCTGCTTCGCGGCAGGTCACCGTCAGAGCGACCGCTGCAGTTTTCACCAAACAAGCAGGAAGATTCAGGGAGATGGCTGAGATGAGATTCGTGATTCCGGCGCTTGTTGCCGGACAAGGTGCGCATTTGCACAATTTGTACGGCGGCAGGCTGCCACGACGCTGCACTCCGGCTGCGCGTCATTCCTGAACCGGGGGGCCAGATGGCAGACATCATTCTCGAGACCCGCAAGCTGACACGGGAGTTCAAGGGCTTCGTCGCCGTGAACCAGGTCGATCTGCAAGTGCAGCGCGGTCACATCCATGCACTGATCGGGCCGAACGGCGCCGGCAAGACCACCTGCTTCAACCTGCTGACGAAATTCCTCGCGCCGAGTTCCGGCCAGATCCTGTTCAACGGTCGCGACATCACGATGTTGAAGCCGGCGCAGATCGCGCGGCTCGGCATCATTCGCTCGTTCCAGATCTCGGCGGTGTTTCCGCACCTGACGGTGCTGGAGAACGTGCGCATCGGCCTGCAGCGGCAGCTCGGCACCTCGTTCCATTTCTGGAAGAGCGAGCGCACGCTCGAGCAGCTCAACGAGCGCGCGCTGCAGCTGCTTGACGAAGTGGGCCTGCGCGAGTTCGCGGACACGCGCACGGTCGACCTGCCGTATGGCCGCAAGCGCGCGCTGGAGATCGCGACCACGCTGGCGATGGAGCCGGAGCTGATGCTGCTCGACGAGCCGACGCAGGGCATGGGCCATGAGGACGTGGCGCGCGTGACCGAGCTGATCAAGAAAGTGTCGAAGGGCCGTACCATCCTGATGGTCGAGCACAACATGAACGTGGTGTCCGGCATCTGCGACCGCATCTCGGTGCTGCAGCGTGGCGCGATCCTCGCCGAAGGCGACTACCAGACGGTGTCGCAGAACCCGCAGGTGCTGGAGGCCTACATGGGCAGCGCCACGACGCTGGAAGGAGCGCACTGATGACGAAAGCGCTCGAAATTTCGGGACTGCACGCCTGGTATGGCGAATCGCACATCCTGCACGACATGAACTTTTCGGTGGAGCAGGGCGAGGTCGTGACCCTGCTCGGCCGCAACGGCGCCGGACGCACCACGACGCTGCGCGCGATCATGGGCCTGACCGGGCGTCGCACCGGTTCAATCAAGATCAATGGCGTCGAGTCCATCGGCCTGCCGACGCACCGCATCGCGCATCTCGGCGTCGGCTATTGCCCTGAAGAGCGGGCGATCTTCTCGTCGCTGTCGGCCGAGGAAAACCTGCTGCTGCCGCCGACGCTGAAGCCGGGCGGCATGCCGGTCGACGAGATTTACCAGATGTTCCCCAACCTCGAAGAGCGCCGTCACAGCCAGGGTACGCGCCTGTCCGGCGGCGAGCAGCAGATGCTGGCGGTGGCGCGCATCCTGCGCACCGGCGCGAAGCTGCTGCTGCTTGACGAGATCTCCGAGGGCCTCGCGCCCGTGATCGTGCAGGCGCTTGCGCGCATGATCCTCGCGCTGAAGGCGAAGGGCTACACGATCGTGATGGTCGAGCAGAACTTCCGCTTTGCCGCGCCGCTGGCCGACCGCTTCTATGTGGTCGAGCACGGCCAGATCGTCGAGCAATTCGCCGCGCCCGAACTGGACGCGAAGATGCCGGTGCTGAACGAGTTGCTGGGGGTATAAGAAGATGGAAATTTTTGGCATTCCCCTCGCGGCCCTGCTCGGGCAGCTGCTGCTTGGGCTGGTGAATGGTTCGTTCTACGCGATGCTCTCGCTTGGCCTGGCGGTGATCTTCGGCCTGCTGAACGTGATCAACTTCGCGCACGGCGCGCTG
>JACCDX011646339.1_pt1 | contig 11286 bp, 10 predicted proteins | sample 7449681 | NCBI WGS metagenome assembly JACCDX01 (sample SAMN15323450, study PRJNA562643) | freshwater metagenome | isolation source: river surface water | place: USA:Blue River Watershed | collected 2017-08-18 | reverse complement strand
GCGAGTCGGACGAGCCCAAGGAAGCGCTGATCGCCCGCTTCAAGCTCAGCGACCGCCAGGCGGAAGACATCCTGGAGATCCGCCTGCGCCAGCTGGCGCGGCTGGAGGCCATCAAGATCGAGCAGGAGCTGGCCAAGCTGCGCGACGAGCGCGCCAAGCTGGAGGAGATCCTGGGCAGCGCCAGCGCTCTGCGCCGCACGGTCATCAAGGAGATTGAGGCGGACGCCAAGCAGTACGGTGACGACCGCCGCACGCTGATCCAGGCCGAGAAGCGCGTCGTCGCCGAGGTGAAGATCGTCGACGAGCCGGTCACCGTCATCGTCAGCCAAAAGGGCTGGGTGCGCGCGCTCAAGGGCCACGAGGTGGATGTCGCGGTGCAAACCTTCAAGGCGGGCGACGGCCTGTGGGGGGCGTTCCGCTGCCGCAGCGTCGATCCGCTGATCGTGGTCGGCAGCAACGGGCGCGTCTACTCCGTGCCGGTGTCAGCCTTGCCGGGCGGGCGGGGCGACGGCCAGCCCATCACGACGTTGATCGAGCTGGAGACCGGCACGCAGATCGCCCATTACTTGGCCGCCGCACCCGCGCAGCGCCTGGTGCTGGCCGGGGCGGCCGGCTACGGCCTGCTGGCCCAGGTGGGTGACCTCGTCGGCCGCCAGAAGGCCGGCAAGACCTTCCTGGCGCTGGACGAGGGCGAAGCGCCGCTGCTGGCGCTGGTGCCTGGCGACGCCGTGGCACTGCAACTCGGCGTGCTGAGCACCCAGGGCCGGCTGCTGACCTTCCCGCTGGATGAGCTCAAGCACCAGCCCAAGGGCGGCAAGGGCCTGATGCTGCTGGATCTGGAGGGGCAGGACCGGTTGCTCGCCGTGGCCTGCTTCACGACGCAGCTGAAGGTGCTGGGCAGCGGCCGCGGCGGCAAGCCGCGCGAGGAGTTGCTGCGCAATCAGTCGCTGGCGGGCTATGTCGGCAAGCGGGCCCGCAAGGGCCGGGCGGTCGATGGCCTTCAAAAGGTTTCAGGGCTTGCACCGGATTGAGTCGCCTGTTTGCAATTGGTGACTTCTGCCTTTTGCTGGTGCATTTGTGATGAGTTATGTGCGGACATTTACAAATTGCCACAAGTCTTTAGGCTGCTCACCCCTAGCACGAAGGGGTGACCGGAACTTTTTCTCGCTTCGCTGCACTGCACAATGAATTTCGACGGTTGTGCTTGACCGTCGTAAGTCAGGAGCAACGCAAATGAAACTGAAATCCCTCGCCGCCGCCTCGCTGGTGGCATTGGCCGCGACGGGCGCGCAGGCCGCCTCGATCACAACCTTCGCTGGCGGTCAGCATGCTGACGTCGAGATCGGCGCGGAAACTGGTCTGTCCGGCGCCTTTTTCAAGGAATACGACTTCACGCTGAGCGGCACGTTCGACCTGACGGCCACTTTCCTCTCGAGCGGTGTTGTCGGTTCGTTCGGCATCTACAACGCGGATGACACGCCCGTCACCGGCCTGAGCTGGGCGTTCGGCGGCAAGCCGTTCACGACCACCACGTCGTTCACGCTGGATGCCGGCAGCTATTACTACGCCGTGCAGGGCGGCAAGTCGGGCAGCTTCTCGCTGAGTTCGGCTGCCGTGGCTGCGGTGCCGGAACCCGAAACCTACGCTCTGCTGGGCGCTGGCCTGGGCATCGTCGGCTTCGTCGCTTCGCGTCGTCGTCGTCAAGACTGATCGGAGAGTGAGCCTGCGGGATTGAACAGACCCAGCGGGTGAAAGTCTCTCGCCCCGGTGCCGCAAGGTGCCGGGGCTTTTTTATGCGCGTCAATGGCCCGTGCTCGGGCAGCGGTCGCTGGGAAGGATGATGCGCTGCGCGCAACCAGCCTCTGGCCTGCGATGGCGGCAGGCGGGCCCGCAAGGGCTGCGCCGTCGACGGTTTGCTAAAGGTCGACGCGCTCACGCCCTTTAAGTCACCTGATTGCAGTTGGTGACTTCTGATTTTTATTGGCGCATTTGTGCTTATTTCTGTGCCATTGCTTACGAATAGCCACAAATCATCCGTCTCTTTACCCCTAGCACGAAGGGGTGGCTGGAACTTTTTCTCGTTTGGTTGCACTGCACAATGAATTTCGGCGGTTGTGCTTGACCGTCAGAAAGTCAGGAGCTACGCAATGAAGTTGAAAATGATCGTCGCCGCGGTTGCGGCACTTGCCGCCATCAGCAGCCACGCTGCCGCTGATTCCTGGGGCACCCACTCGGCGCTGGAACTGGACGTCACCGTCCTGCCGACCGGCTCGTTCTTCGACACCTACTCGTTCTCGCTCGACGCCAAGTCGATCGTGACCGGTGGCGTCGAGAGCTTCGGTGCTCTGGTCGGTGGCTTCAGCGTGTGGGGCATGGGCAGCGATGGCGTCATCGGCACTTCCGATGACTACGGCATCGCTGGCGCCGCCTTCGGTGGCAAGACCAGCCTGACGCTGGACTCCGGCAGCTACTACTACGCCGTCGCTGGCTATGGCTTCACGGCTGGTGGTTACGCCATCGCGTCGTCGGCTATGGCTGCTCCGGTGCCGGAACCCGAAACCTACGCCCTGCTGGGCGCTGGCCTGGGTATCGTCGGTTTCGTCGCCTCGCGCCGTCGTCGCCAAGACTGATCACTGAGCATTTCCGCGGGATCGGACCCGATCCCGCCGGTAAAAGCCTCCCTCGCCCTGGTGCCGCCCGCACCGGGGCGTTTTTGTTTGTGCGACTCAGTCATCCATGCCGGGAAAGCGCCGGCTGGGAAAGACCATGCTCTGCGAGGTGCGCAGCACCCGCCCGTCCTTGAAATGGACGTTGAAGCGCAGGCCGTAGCCGATCTGGTCGGGCTCGATGGTCCAGTCCCACACGTCCTCACCGCTGAGCCGGAAGAAGACCCGGCTGCGCTCGCCGCCCAGGATGCGGCTGACCTGCTCGGGCGTCATGCCTGGCTCGATGCGGGCGCGGCTGGCGGGCGACAGGCCGTCCGTCACCCCCAAGAGCCTGCCGGCGGCGTCGAACCGGATCATGTAGCAGTGCCGGCCGACGGGCTGGCTGGAATATTCCAGCGTGCGGCCGCCGTCCGCTTCGGGCCAGACCCGCCGCGGCTGGCCGTGCCAGGCGATGACGTCTTCGCTGCGGCTGATGCCGGGCTGCAGCCGGCCGTCGCGGTCCGGCGCGGTGGCGCAACCGGCCAGCAGCAGGCTGCTCAGGGCGATGGCAGCAGCGAGGGCGGCGCGGGGCACGGGCCGCCCTTCAGCCCCGGGCGAGCGCGCGGGCGCACTCGGTGACGAGTGCCGGCCCCTTGTAGATGAGGCCGGTGTAGACCTGCACGAGGTCGGCGCCGGCCTCGATCTTGGCGCGGGCGTCGGCACCGCTCATCACGCCGCCGACGCCGATGATGGGGTAGCCGGCCGGCAGCGCGGCGCGCAGCAGCCGGATGACGCGGTTGCTGGCGTCGAACACCGGTGCGCCGGAGAGGCCGCCCGTCTCACCCGCATGGGCCAGGCCCTGCACCTTGTCGCGCGCGATGGTGGTGTTGGTGGCGATGACGCCGTCGATGCCGTTGGCCGTGAGCGTCTGCGCGATGACGCCGACCTGGTCTTCCTCCAGGTCGGGCGCGATCTTGACGAACATGGGCACCTGGCGGCCGCTCTGGCTCTGCAGTTGCAGCTTGGCGCTTTGCAGGCGCGACAGCAGCGCGTCCAGCGCCTCGTCGCTCTGCAGTGCGCGCAGGTTCTTGGTGTTGGGGCTGGAGATGTTGACGGTGATGTAGTCGGCGTGCGGGAACACGCCGTGCAGCCCCAGTAGATAGTCGTCGGCGGCGTTCTCGATGGGCGTGGCGGCGTTCTTGCCGATGTTCAGCCCCAGGATGCCCCCGGCCTGGCGGAAGCTGTGCGCGCGCTGCACGTTGGCGACAAAGCTCGCCAGGCCCTCGTTGTTGAATCCCAGGCGGTTGATCAGCGCCTGCGCTTCGGGCAGGCGGAACATGCGCGGCTTGTCGTTGCCGGGCTGGCCCTTGGGGGTGACGGTGCCCACCTCGATGAAGCCGAAGCCCATCGCCCCGAGGCCGTCGATGCAGCGGCCGTTCTTGTCCAGGCCGGCGGCCAGGCCGATGCGGTTGGGGAAGCGCAGCCCGGCGAGGGTCACCGGGTCGGCGACCCTGGCACCGCTCCACAGGCATTGCAGCGGTGTGTTCTGCAGCTTGGCGATGGCGTCGAGCGTCAGCTCGTGGGCGTGTTCGGGGTCCAGGCCGAACAGGAAGGGGCGGGTGAGGGCGTAGGGAACGAGGGGCATGGCGCGGATTGTCGCTAATGCCCGGGTGTCGCCTGCAGCGCCTGCGCGATCCAGCCGTCGAACAGCGCCTGATGCGCGCGTATCCAGCCGTCGGTGTGGCGTTCGATGTCGCGCTGCGAGTTCTGGCCCTGGCTCATGCGCAGGTTTTGCGCATTGATGTCCGTGATGGGCAGGCGCATCACGTCGAACAGCCGGGCCGCAACGGGGTTGCGCTCGGCGAAGGCCCGGTTGGCCACGATCTGCTGCCGGTCGGGCTGAAAGCCGTAGTTGCGGCCGTTGGGCAGTTGCGTGTCGGGGGCGGCCTCGGAGGACAGCTGCAGCCAGACCACGTCCGTGCCGGGCCTGAGCACGGCGCTGACCCAGTACGGCGTCCAGGTGTAGTACAGCACCGGCTGGCCCTGCCTGAAGCGCGCGATGGTGTCGGCCATCAGCGCGGCGTAGCTGCCCTGGCGGTGCGTCACCTGCGCGCGCAACCCTTGAGCGTCCAGGTGGTGCTCGATGGCCAGCTCGCAGCCCCAGCCCGGGTTGCAACCGGTCAGGTCGGCGCGGCCGTCACCGTCGCTGTCGAAGAGCCGGGCGATGTCCGGGTTCTTCAGCTGGTCGAGGTGGGTGATGCCGTACTGCTCGGCGGTCTTGCGGTCGATCAGGAAACCCTGCACGGCGCCTTCGGCGTAGGCACCAGCGGCGCGGTAGAGCTTGGCGTCGCCCCCGCTGTGGCGGTAGAAGGCGGCATGCAGCCGCTGCCAGTGGCTGGCCGTGAACGTGGCGTCGCCGTTGGCGATCGCCAGGTGCTCGGTGGCGGGCTCCAGGTCCTTCATCGGCAGCACGGTGTAGCCGAGCCTGGTCAGCGCCCGTGACACCAGCAGCGTCTGGAACGCCTCCTCGGCCAGCGAGCTCTTGAGCGGCTGCACCGTGATGCCCTGGCCCGGCAGCGGCTCGGCGCCAGCGCCAGCGCCCAGGCCCAAGGCCAGCAGACCGACTAGGGCGATGCGGTGGATCCAGGTCTTCGTCATGCCTGCACTCCTTGCTTGGCCGGGGAGGGTTCGGCGGGGCGCAGCAGCCGCTGCAGGCCGCGCAGCAGCAGCCCGGCCGGGCCGGTGTGCCACCACCGGCCGCCGGCGCGGCGGCGCGAGCGGCCCAGCGCCTGCGTCAGCCGGTCCAGCGTGATGGCCAGCAGCACGATGCCCAGGCCGCCGACGGTGGCCAGGCCCATGTCCAGCCGGCCGATGCCGCGCAGCACCATCTGCCCCAGGCCGCCGACGGCGATCATCGACGCGATGACCACCATGGACAGCGACAGCATCAGCGCCTGGTTGATGCCGGCCATGATGGACGGCATCGCCAAGGGCAGCTTCACCTTGACGAGCATCTGCCACGGCGAGGCGCCGTAGGCCCGCGCCGCCTCGATGAGATCGGGCCGCACCTGGCGCAGGCCGAGGTTGGTCAGCCGCGCCAGCGGCGCCAGCGCGAACACGATGGTGACGATGACGCCCGGCACGTTGCCGATGCCGAACAGCATCACCACCGGCACGAGGTAGACGAAGGCGGGCGTGGTCTGCATCGCGTCGAGCACCGGCCGCATCAGCCGCTGTGCGCGGTCGCTGCTGGCCAGCAGCACGCCCAGGGGCAGGCCCACCAGCAGGCAGAACAGCAGCGAGGTCAGCACCAGCGACAGTGTCACCATGGCCTCGGGCCACAGGCCCAGGGCCGCCACCACCGCCAGAGAAGCCGTGCTGCCCAACGCGATCTTGCGGCCCGCAAACTGCCAGGCCAGCAGGCCGACCAGGGCGATCATGGTGGCGGCTGGCAGGCTGCCGAGCGCTCCCTGGACGGCGTTCAAGGTGGCGTCGATGGGCAGGCGCACCTGCTGAAAGAAGGGCCGGCCCTGCTCGACGACCCAGCCCAGGCCGTGGTTGATCCAGGTGCTGACGGGCAGCGTGCCGTCCAGCAGTTGCTGCCAGGCGCTGTCCGGCGCGGCGGCCGCAGCCGCGGGCGCGTCCAGCCAGGCATGGGCGTCGGCGGCATCGGCGGCGGTCGACAGGGCCTGCCAGGGGTCGACATCGGTCGGCGGCACGGTGGCAGGCAGGGCGGCAGGCAGGGGGGGCGCACTGGCGCTGGCCGCGAGGTCGGCGATCGGCGCGCTGTCGAAGAGGGGGGCGGTGTTCTCGTTCATGCGGGCTCCGGGTCAGGCGGGGAGGGCTGCGGCGGCGCTCTCGATGGGCGGCGTGTCGCGGTCGAGGAATTTCAGCAGCGTCGTCTTGCTGATGGCGCCGCAGAAGCGACCATCCGCGGCCACCACGGGCAGGGCGCAGGGCGCTTGCGCGAGCTGGCCGAACAGGCCGGCAACCGGCGCGTCGGCGGCCAGCGTCGGCACCGAGGGGAGGAAGGCGTGCTGCAGCCCCAGCGGGCCGTCGTGGCCGTCCAGCGCCGCGCGCAGGCGGTCGGCCGACACGGTGCCCAGGTAGCGCCGCGCGGGGGTCGTGACGTAGGCGAAATCGCGATCCTGGTCTTCCAGCAGCTTCAGCGCCGCGCGAGCGCCGCGGTCGCTGTGTTCGGCCACGACGGTCAATGGCTGGCGCGCGATGTCGGCGGCCTTGAACACGGCGGCGGCGTCGACGCCGCGCACGAAGCTGCGCACGAAGTCGTCGGCCGGGTGGCGCAGGATCTCGTCGGGCGTGCCCACCTGCACCACGTGCCCGTCTTTCATGATGGCGATGCGATCGCCGATGCGCATGGCCTCGTCGAGGTCGTGCGAGATGAAGACGATGGTGCGCCGGCGCACCTGCTGCAGCCGCAGCAGTTCCGACTGCATCTCGGTGCGGATGATGGGGTCCAGCGCCGAGAAGGCCTCGTCCATCAGCAGGATGGACGGGTCTGCCGCCAGCGCGCGCGCCAGGCCCACGCGCTGCTGCATGCCGCCGGAGAGCTCGTCCGGGTAGCTGTCGCCCCAGCCGGCCAGGCCCACCTGGGCCAGCGCGTCGTCGGCGGCGGCAAGCCGCTGAGCCTTGGGCGTGCCGGCGAGCTCGAGGCCGAAGGCGGTGTTGTCGCGCACGGTCATGTGCGGCATCAGCGCGAAGGACTGGAACACCATGCTGATGTCCTTGCGGCGCAGCGCGCGCAGCTGCGCATCGCTGTGGCCGTTGATGTCCTCGCCATCGATGACGATGCGGCCGGCGCTGGGCTCGATGAGCCGGTTCAGCAGTCGAACCAGCGTCGACTTGCCCGAACCCGACAGGCCCATGATGACGAAGATCTCGCCGGCCTGGATTTCGAAACTGGCGTCGAACACGCCGATGGACTGGCCGGTGCGGGCCAGGATCTGCTGCTTGGACAGCCCCTCGCGCACCAGTGCCAGCGCCTGCTGCGGCTGGTCGCCGAAGACCTTGAAGACGTGGTCGATGTGGATGGCCTTGGCCATGGACATGCTCCTTTCGTGCGGCACTGCGGCCGGTGAACAGGTCGCCGGCACCGCGGGCGGTGCCGGCCGTCGTGCCATCAGCGCCGGGAGGAGACGGGCGCGCGCAGTCGCCGCGTCAGCCTCACAGGGCTGCCGGCGGGCACTGAGAACGACATGGAGCGCAAGCAATACCCGCCGCAACTCCTGGCGCCTGCAGCGGGCCTGGTCGAGGGGCGCTGCGGGCGTGGAGCCTGGCTGGTCGGTGGCGGGGCGGGCCCCGCCGCTTGCCGGGCAGGGCCCGGACCCGTGGTGCGATGGGGCCGAGGCTGGCCCGCAAGTGCCACGACTCAATCAAAATGACTTATTGATTGATGTTTGTAGGCTAATTATAACTTGTTGGCATTTTCGGGGTGGCGGGACGGACTCAGGCGCTCCCAGGTGGCCCTGCGCGCCGCGTCAGGCGGGGGCCGGCGTGGCGGCGGAGGCCGTCGTGCGGCAGTCTCGGATCATCAACTGCACCAGCAGGTCGGCCTGGCTGGCCTGCATCCAGTGGGCGCTGCGCAACAGCAGGCCCAGCCGCTGGCCGCCGGCGCCGGCTTCTGACAGCAGGTGCACCTCGAAGACGCGGTCGACCTTGTCGAAGCTGATGCCGACATGCTGGCCCGGCGCGAGCACATGCTCGAAGGGCTCGACCGGGGTGCCGCCGCCGGCGCGCGTGACGCGCAGCCGGCAGTCGGCGTCCAGCGCGAAACGGCTGCGCTCGGGCCGGTTGGCCTTGGCGCCGATGGCCTGCAGCGCCTGCAGCCGTTCGGCGTTGCTGAGGTCGAAGGGGCTGGGCGGCGCCTCGTCTTCGCTGGGATAGCCCGTGCAGGCCGCCAGCAGCAGCGCGGCGAGGGCGGCGGAGGTCGCACGCATCGTGAACCGGCTCATGGCTCAGCCTCCTTGCGGCGGGTTGTCCACCCGCGACGGCGGCAGCCGTGTGGCCAGCACCTTGTCGATGGTCTTGCCGTCCATGTCGACGATCTCCAAGCGCCAGGACTCCCAGTCCACGGCTTCGGCGACGCGCGGCAGGCGGCCCGTCAGCAGCATCATCATGCCGCTGAGCGTGTGGTAGCGGCCGCGCTCCTCCTCGGGAACGGCGGCCAGCGCCAGCCGGTCCTTCAGCTCGGGCACGGGAATGTGGCCATCCAGCAGCCAGGAGCCGTCGTCGCGCTGCACGGCCCAGGCGAGCGCCGGGTCGCGAGGCTGGAACTCGCCCGTGATGGCCTCCACCAGATCCTGCAGCGTGACGAGGCCCTTGATCTCGCCGTACTCGTCGATGACGAAGGCCATGTGCACGTTGCTGCTGCGGAAGTTCTCCAGCAACTCCATGCCGGTCAGCGTCTCGGGCACGTAGAGCGGCGGCTCCATGCCGGCCTCGGTGAGCGGCGCCGCGCCGCGCAGCTGCCGCGTCAGGATCTCGCGCGCGCTGGCCACGCCGACGATGTCGTCGAGGCTGCCGCGCACGACCGGGAAGCGTTCGTGGTGGGAGCCGGTCAGCACGGCCAGCGTCTGCTCGGCGCTGTGCTGCAGGTCGAGGCAGACGATGTCGGCGCGCGGCACCATCAGCGAGCCGATCTGGCGGTCGTCGAGCCGGAACACGTTGCGCACCATCGTGTGTTCGTGCGATTCGATGACGCCGGCGCTCGTGCCTTCGGCCAGCAGCGCATGGATCTCCTCCTCGGTGACGGCGGCCACGCCCTGGTCGCGCACGCCCAGCAGCCGCAGCAGCGCGTTGGTCGAGCCGGCCAGCAGCGCGACGAAGGGCTTGGTGGCCAGGGCCAGCGCGGAGATGGGCCGTGCCACGAGCCGGGCGACGAGCTCCGGGTGCGACTGACCCAGCCGCTTGGGCACCAGCTCGCCCAGCACGATGGAGAAATAGGTGATCACGAGCACCACCAGGCCGGTGGCGAGCCCGCTGGCGTAGGCGGGCGCCACGCCGAGGCCGAGCAGCCACTCGGCCAGCGGCCCGGCGAGCGCGGCTTCGCCGACGATGCCGTTGAGCACGCCGATGGAGGTGATGCCGATCTGGATGGTGGACAGGAACCGGGTCGGGTCGGCGCCGAGCTTCAGCGCCACGGCGGCGGCGAGGTCGCCGTCGTCGATGAAGCGCTGCAGCCGGGCCTTGCGGGCGGTGACGAGGCCGATCTCCGACATCGCGAAGACGCCGTTGATCAGGATGAGGACGAGCAGAAGGGCGATTTCCATGGGAAACAGAGGTGAGGCGCCGCGCCCGTGGCGGGCGACGGCGAGGCGCGCCGTCGCGGACGGGGCGCAGTCAGATGTTGGAAAGCGCGCGCTGCGAACGGCGTCGCAGCGGCGTCAGCAGCCGGTGGCTGGGCGAGGCGGGCGCAGGATGCGCGTGAGCGGCGCGTCGACGGCCAGGCGCCGCCCCAGGCTGGCCGGTGCGGCAGGCGTCAGCGCTGCGGGGAAGGTGGCCGTGTACGGCAGGCAGTGGTCGGACATGTCGTCCGTCGTGTCGCCGAGCTCGTCGACCAGGGCGGTGACGTCGTCGTCCGGCGCGTCGCCGTCAGCCGTGGTGCTGGCCGCGCTGGCGGCCTCGGGGCCGGGCGGCGTGCCGATGGCTGCCAGGGCATAGGCCGGCAGCAGCAGGGCGATGACCAGGAGTCGGAACCAGCGGAGCACGGGCGGCATTTTAAGCGCCCACCCAGCGCGGGCCTCGTGCGCGGGTGGCCGGCCGCCTGCAGGGCCCTTGCCGAAAGGCGACAATCCGCCGCTTGCCTGGAGCCTAGTCATGAAACCTTTGGACAACCCCCACCACGACCGCGAAGCGGGCTCCCGCGATGAGACCCGCGACACGACCCGCACCGACGACACCCGCATCGGCGCCGTGCGTGCGCTGATCAGCCCGGCGCTGCTGCTGGAGGAACTGCCCATCCCCGACGGCACGCTGGAACTCGTCGAGCAGGCTCGCCAGCAGATCAGCGATGTGCTGCACGGCCGCGACGACCGGCTGCTGGTCATCGTGGGCCCTTGCTCCATCCACGACCATGACCAGGCGATGCAGTACGCCCACCTGCTTAAGGCAGCGCGCGACGAACTCAGCCGCGACCTGCTGGTGGTCATGCGCGTGTATTTCGAGAAGCCGCGCACGACGGTGGGCTGGAAGGGCTACATCAACGACCCGCGGCTGGACGGCAGCTTCCACATGAACGAGGGCCTGCGCCTGGCGCGCCAGCTGCTGCTGGACGTCGCGGCGCTGGGCCTGCCGGCCGGTACCGAGTTTCTCGATCTGCTGTCGCCGCAGTACATCTCTGATCTCATCGCTTGGGGCGCAATCGGCGCGCGCACGACCGAGAGCCAGAGCCATCGCCAGCTGGCCTCGGGCCTTTCCTGCCCGGTCGGCTTCAAGAACGGCACCGACGGCGGCATCAAGGTCGCCAGCGACGCCGTGCTGGCGGCGGCCAGTGCCCATGCCTTCATGGGCATGACCAAGATGGGCACGGCCGCGATCTTCGAGACGCGTGGCAATGCCGACTGCCACGTCATCCTGCGTGGTGGCAAGGCGCCCAACTACGACGCGGCCTCGGTGAACGCCG
>JACCDX010485241.1_pt1 | contig 11288 bp, 16 predicted proteins | sample 7449681 | NCBI WGS metagenome assembly JACCDX01 (sample SAMN15323450, study PRJNA562643) | freshwater metagenome | isolation source: river surface water | place: USA:Blue River Watershed | collected 2017-08-18 | reverse complement strand
GCGCGATTGCGCTCTATAACAAGACTGGCTTCACATTGATGCACAACTTCACTTACTGCGAAAGACGCTAAACTCACACCATGTCTCAAGAGGGAACAGTCGCTCGTTTGCGGGTCTATCGCAAGACTTATATTGCGATGCTCGTTTCCTCAACTCTGAGCCTGATTGCATCATTGGTGCTTTCATATGATGCAGTAAAGCTTGCGGGAAGCCCAACTTCGAAACTTGCCTGCGATATCAATGCAATTGTCTCTTGCGGCAAGGTGGCAAAGTCATGGCAATCGAGTGTTCTTGGTTTTCCAAATGCATTCATTGGTTTAATGCTTGAACCTGTGATCATCACTCTTGCAATCGCAGGACTATCTCTAGTGGCATTCCCTCGCTTATTCCTCAAGATTGCACATGTCGGATATGGCCTTGGTCTGTTATTTGCTCTCTGGCTCTTGTCCCAATCATTCTTTGTCATTAAGGCTTTTTGCCCATGGTGTCTATTGGTGACAGCTTCCACAATCACAGTTTTTTCCACCATGACGCGAATTACTATGATGGAAAATACATGGGGACTTTCTCCTGAGCGCCATGCAAAGGTTGTCGATTTCCTTGAACGGGGCTGGGGTCGTGTGATCTACACAGTTGTATATGCATTCTTGATCCTTGCTATCTACTTCAAATATGGAAAGTACTTCATGCCATGAAAGCATCACCGAGTGATCAGCAAGCAATTCTTGAAGTACAGCATTTAGACGATCAATTAGCCGCCCTTACTCTCCGCGAAGAAACTCTCCCTGAGACAGCATTGCTGAGTGCAACCACGATCAAGCGCAACAATGTTCGCGACCTGCGTATCGCTGCCGAAACTGAGAGAACTGATGTTAAGCGTGAACTCGCTCGCGCTGAAGGCGATGTTGAACAGATTGTCTCTCGCATTGAACGCGATGAGAAGCGCCTGAACTCCGGAACTGGATCACCAAAAGAGCTTGAACAGACTCAGCACGAACTTGTGACTTTAGGTCTTCGTCGCGCAGAACTTGAAGAAGCAGAACTGACCATCATGGTGACAGTAGAGGCAATCACTAATCGAATTACAGAACTTTCTGCTCAAGAAGATGCTCTCAACGCTGAAATCGCAGATATCGAAATCAAGAGAGAAAATGCGCTCACCATTATCATCAATGAACGCGCAGCAGTTTCAGAGAAGCGAGCTGCAATAGCTGCTCCAATCGCCCAAGACCTCAAAGATCTCTACGCGAAAATTGCTGGTGACAATGGTGGAAATGGAGCTGCGATGCTGGTTGGAAATGAGTGCATGGGCTGTCGCCTCACCATTAATACAACTGAAGTTCAGCGAATTGGAACACTGCCAGAAGATGAAGTAGTCCGTTGCGAACAATGTCGATGCATCTTGGTGCGTGGCTAACACATGGCACGCGCTTTTCGATTAACAGCAGATGGTGGATCTAGAGGCAATCCAGGCCAAGCAGGTTATGGCGCAGTAGTTACTGAAGGCTCCACAATTCTTGCTGAGCTCTTTGATGTGATTGGAATAGCAACAAACAATGTAGCTGAATACAGCGGACTTTTAGCTGGTCTCACACACATTCATCAATTAGATCCAGAGGCGACGGTAGAGGTGGCCATGGATTCGAAGTTGGTTGTGGAACAAATGTCTGGAAGATGGCAGATCAAGCATGCCGATATGCGCGACTTAGCTAAACAGTGCCGCGATGCTCATAACCCTTCCCTTGTCACATATAAGTGGATTCCACGAGATGAGAACTCTCATGCAGATCGATTGGCTAACAAGGCACTCGATGGTGGAGCAGCGCATAAGCCAGAAGCTGTAGTTCAGCAGAATTTTCTGACAGATCGACTTCGCAGCAACGAAGTGCCAACCATGATTTATCTGATTCGACACGGTGAAACCATCTTGACTCCAACTCGTAAGTTTTCAGGAATTGGCGCACTTGACCCTGAACTCACTGCAGATGGTTTAGCTCAAGCGGAGCTAGTAGCTGCTGAAGTAGCAAAACTTAATCCTGAGGTTCTTATCGCTTCTCCTTTGCAGCGCACACAACAGACAGCGGCTGCGATCTCCCGCGCAACCAATCTCGAGCCCATCATGAGTGAGGATTGGTTTGAACTCTCATTTGGTGATTGGGATGGAAAATCCATTGAGGAAGTAAAGGCAGAAGATCCAGCGGCATACCAAGCATGGCTTAACTCCACCTCTTATCGGCCAGGTGGCGGAGAGTCCTACGACCAAGCTGCAGAGCGAATTGAGATTGCGTTAGAGCGTATTGCTGCTGAATATCCAGGTAAGCGCGTTGTTATCGTCACCCATAATGGAGTGATCAAAACTGCAATCAAATTGGCTTTTGGAGGACCTGCAGATGCGGTCTTTCATATGGATGCATCCCCATGCTCAATTTCGAGCATTTCAATCTGGCCATCAGATGGCTTAAGAGCTGTCCGAAGCCTTAACGAACGCGGACATCTCAGGTAAGAGAAGTTACGCCCAGAGCTCGCTGACTTTTTGAGTACGAGCAAGTCGTCCTGGCAATTCGTAATACATAAAGTTGGTGTTCTGTTCATCAATGGTGCGAGCTGCATCCATGATGTAACCATTCCACTCAAATCCTGTTGTTGTGTGAGCATCTTCAATCAATGTGATGTCATAGCCTGCTTCGAGTGCTGCCTGAGAAGTGTGGCGAACGCAATTGTTAGTCTCAGCTCCACAGATGTAGAGATGGCCGATATTCAAACTCTCTAAGATTGATTCAAGATTTGTCTCTTCAAATGAGCTGCGATAGCGCTTATCTACAATCTCTTCACCATTTGCTGGCAGAAGTTCAGGAACTATCTGCCATCCATCTGAGTGGTGGGGTAGATCTTCTGCTGAATGGCGAACCCAAATCACTGGAATTGATGCACTGCGAGCCTTCGCGACAGCTTCTGCCATATTGGCGACCTTTGCATCACGCTCATACGCATCCTTCACAACATTTACTTGAACATCGATGACAATGAGTGCTGCCTCTGTGCGATTTGGTTTCGTAGCCATGAAGTAAGCGTAGACTGAAAATATGAATCTCAACGACAGGGTAGTTCTAGTAACAGGTGCTGGCAGCGGCATGGGGCGTGAATTGACACTAGAACTTGTGCGACGGGGTGCAAAAGTTGCAGCCATCGACATGCGACTTCAGAGCTTGCAAGAGACGAAGGCGTTGGCAGGTGCCCGCGTTGCGACATTTCTCCTTGATGTCACAGATAGAGCAGCAATTGCCGCTCTGCCAGCTCGCATTGAGGCAGAGCTAGGACCAGTTGATATCGTGATAAATAACGCAGGCATCATTCAGCCATTCATTCCAATTACGGACCTTACTTTGGAGCAGGCAGAGAAGGTGATGGATGTGAACTTCTACGGCCCACTCACCATGATCAAGGCATTCTTGCCAGGGCTGCTGCAACGCCCTCAGGCACATATTCTCAATGTGAGTTCCATGGGTGCATACGCACCTGTCCCTGGTCAGAGCGTCTATGGCGCTTCCAAGGCAGCCTTGAAGCTAATGACAGAAGGGTTGCGCTCTGAATTAAAGGGCACATCAGTGGGAGTGACAATCGCCTTTCCTGGCGCCGTCGATACAAATATCACCACAAACTCTGGTTTGCAGGTGCCAGAAACTCAAGGCAAGAGTTTTCCTACGACGCAAGCTTCTGTTGCCGCAAAGATCATGGTGGATGCAATTGAAAAAGGAAAAGCTCGAGTCACTGTAGGTAAAGATGCGAGAATGATGGATCGTCTCTCAAGGCTGAATCCAGTATTTGCAGCTAACCTGATCTACAAACAGATGAAATCTCTCTTAGGTTAATTACGCAGGTACTCAATAATCTTTTGGTGATCTACCTGTAGGCCTTTGTATTCGATAGTTTCAGGGCGAAGAGTCGACAGAGTCTCTGCAAAAGCCAGTGAGACTTCAGGATCTTCCTTGATCCAACGAAGTGGTTCAACTCGATTGCGGATAGTAAAGAACATGTAGTCATCATCAATTGAGCGAGTGAGGGTCTGTCTCTCAGTCCGCCACCAATAATCTTCAGGCTTTGCATCGGCATGGATAGAGGTGGGTTGATGAAGATCTTTGGTGCTGTGTAGCGACCAATTCTTTCTCCATGCAGGACGCTCTGCTGTTATCTTGTCAAAGGTTGCTGTCATGTATGGGGCAAGTGCTGTTGCAAATCCAGGAACTGGAGTGTGAACTGCATCCATCCCTTTTCCAATTTTCTCGGACAGCTTCCATCTCGATGGAAAGAGAACTGCTCCTGCAACTATGACCCACTCGCCATTTTCTCGATGAAGAACAACAAGATCTTCACCTATGATTGTTGCCACGGCTAGAACTGGTGGTTGGTTTTTAATATTTGATGTCACATTGGATGGGATATGCGTGATGGCATCTTTCGTGAAGTGATAACTTTCCGAATGGAACTCAGATAAGTTGCCCACGATCCGAAAGTTGAGTTCATCAATGGCATGAAAGTGGCCAGGCAGTTCTTGATAGACCACAGATCTCTGCTGGGAGGCCAGATGGGCTCGTTCGGGGATCTGCTCCAGGAGATCCTCTCCTGCCTCTATCCACTGGGCTCGGTCGAGTGAGCGCAGACCCATCATCAGCTTAAAAGGCTTGCCATCACTTGGAGGGGGATAGATGAAGGTCACACTCCAAGTATCTCCCACGGAGCCATCTCAATTTGAACCCCCATGCGGGAGCGTGATACTCTCATTTACGCAACACCAATGTTGCGTAAATCGGAGGGCATAGAAATGCTGGCTAACTTCCTTATCGGTCTTCGTGAAGGGCTTGAAGCTGCCCTTGTAGTGGGTATTTTGATTGCCTATTTGCGAAAGATTGGCCAAGGAGAACGCACTCGCGTGATCTGGGCTGGAGTCTTTAGCGCGTTGGCAGCATCCGCCGCTTTCGGTTCATTCTTTACCATCTCCTCTTTTGAGTTAGAGGGCGATGCAGAGCCATTTGTATCAGGAACTCTCTCAGTAGTTGCCGGTGGATTGATTACATGGATGATCCTCTGGCTTGCAAAGAAAGCTCGATTCCTTAAGCAAGAACTTGAAGGAGCGATGGATCGCGCTATTGCAACAGGGACAGGATCTCTCTTTGCTCTCGCATTTTTCTCAGTTGGTCGCGAAGGCCTTGAGACAGCAATCTTTATCTGGAATGGTGCGCTTGCAAATGACAGCACATTCACAGTACTTGTAGGAACATTCCTAGGTCTTGGAGTGTCAGTTGTATTGGGTTACCTCCTCTATCGCGGAGCACTTAAGGTCGACATTGGAAAGTTCTTCCGCTATAGCGGAATCGCACTCGTATTTGTTGCAGCAGGAATGTTCAGCTATGCAGTGCATGAGTTCCAGGAGATCAACATTCTCCCAGGCGATGCAAATAAGCTCTATGACATCTCAGGAGTAATTGCCAAGGACAGCATTTTGGGATCAATCCTGAAGGGTGCTCTGAACTTCACACCAACACCATCTGTTCTCCAGTCAATTGTCTGGGCAGCATATGTAATCCCTGTGGGATATTCCTTCTTCAAAAAGCCTAAGAAAGTCGCAGTTCCAGCGGCGTAAGCAATCCCTTGAAAGTAAACCCTCACAGAAATCTGTGGGGGTTTACTTCTTTTCGAAATCAAGGCCTAGAATTGAGTCATGCCAGTTGCAGACGGTTCCCGTGAGAAACATTTTCCCGCCATAGAAAAGAAGTATGGCGAGAAGATGAGTTACTGGTTCAAAGTTATGAAAGATCTTGATGGCAAGAAGTATCCAGAGCAGATCGCCTTTCTCCGTGAAAACTACGGGTTTTCACAGGCCCATGCCAATGCACTGGTGATGTATTCACGAGGTTCAGAGAGTTCTAAGAGATTTGAAACTCCTGCCCAGTATTACAACACAATTGATCCTAAGCAGGCAAAGACAGTGAAGGCGATATTTAAGTCCATTCAAAGCAAATACCCGAAGCTAGAGCTCGTAATCGCTTGGAATCAGCCAATGCTTAAATTAGGTAAGAGCTACATATTCGGAGTTTCGGTTGCAACCAATCACATTTTGATTGCTCCATGGGATCAGGCCGTCCTCAAGAAATACACCCCGAAATTTGCGGAGTTTAAAGTCAATAAGAAGACGATTGCACTACCCAACGATTGGGAAGTTGACGAGAAGTTACTTCAGGCGATGATTAAAGATAGTTTGGCAGGATTGAAGTAGTGAACGAATACGAGCAAGAAGTTCAAGAGCGTTGGGGCGATACCGAGGCATACCAGCAATCGCTTTCGCGGACTAGTCGATATACCCAGGCAGATTTTGCAGCGGCAAGAGTTGATCAAGAGGCAGCCACCGAACTCTTTGTCTTCGCCTACGGAAACTCACTTCCTATCGATTCACCTAAAGCCCAGGAAGCTGTCCTGGCCCACAGGCAAGCAATCACCAAATGGTTCTATGACTGCTCTGTTCAAATGCAGAAGGGTCTAGCGCAGATGTATATCTCAGACCCCCGCTTTAAGAGTTATTACGATGGCCGTGTCAATGGACTTGCTCAGTATGTCCATGATGCGATTATGGCTCAGTAGATTCGAATCTGCCTTAGGCGACTTATGAGGAGTTTGTATGAATACCGATGAAGTATTTCAACTCTGGAATGAGTATGACTGGAATTGGAAAACAACTGGCGATGTCCAGAAGTTTGTAGATGATGCTGTTGAGAGTGGCTGCTATGAGTATTCCTTGGGTGCCTTTGGTGTATTTAGTAATGAGGTAGAAGCCGAGGATTGGTACTTCAATTACTGGAACCCTGTACACGAAGCGATAGCAGATATCGCGAAGAATTTCTCAGAGAGTGAAATGGAAGCCGCACTCGATATTCTGATGAAACCTTTTGCAGATTATTCAGATGGAGATCCTGCAATTTATGACGCATTGCTGGAATCTCTTCCTGGTTTTCCGGTTAAGTGGGATAAGTACGCAAATACACTCAACGAATACACTCGTAATTGGTCAGAGTTTGCTTGGTATTGCCCTATAGGTCGAGCCTTTACTTGGACTTATTTCAGTGCGGAAACCGTTGCTAAGTGTCACTGGATACCTGCCGCATTCTTGCGGGAGATGTTTGAAGAGACTGCCGTTGGAGGATTTTTTGATCATCCAAATAGATTGCTGCGCATCAGGCTTGCTCTAGCTACTAACCCCAATACACCAACTGAAATTCTTAACTTTATCTTTGAGAATAGGCATAATGCAGATTGGTTAATTTATGACCCCGAAGAAAGCGGCGCTCTAGTCCTCGAAGATGGTCGTTATCGAATCAACGAAAATGTTGAAGGATTTGAGGAACTACGCGCCGAGGCTGAGACGACTCGGAAATTTCAAGCTGCCACTGGGGACATGTGGTATGACTGCGGGCAACCCCAATATATCGATCACTTAGTTGGTATTGACTGGGAAGCAACTGATGCAACGGAAGCACTTCTTATGTGTTTGGGCAAAAATCCAGCCTTGCCTGAAGAATTTTATGATCAATTAGCGGCGGAAGATTCAGCGCCAGTCACATACATCCTGAGCAAGAACCATGGAATTCCTGACACCATGAAGCCTCGATTTGCGCTCGAGAATCCAACTCTTACCTTTCAGCCAGTCATGAGTACTTATGCAGATGAGGAAACCCTTCGCTAGTTTTCGGCCAGTTCTTTCATCCGCTCCTTGATAATCTTTCTAAGGAGCGTCTTTGGGAATGGTTTCTCAAGATCGAAGTGGATAGAACCTTTGGTCTTTTCGTACTTTTCTAATTCAACTTTAAGCTTGGAGTTGATTGATCCGCTATAGGGAAAGATGCTGTTGTGCTTCTTAAATCCATCGAAACCAATAATGCCTTTACCGCCTATAACGAATGTGGGCATATTCCACTTGATAACTTCCTCAGCTTCAGGAAGAAGCTCACGCAAGTTAATGCGAACTGCTTCAAGTGCATCCCTTTGGGGTTTATCGAATTTCTTCAGATGTTTTGTTACATCAGCTTTACTCATTTTCAGCAACTTCTTTCAATCGAACAAGTGATTTAGCAACCACCATTTGAGTCCAAGGATAGGCTTTTCTAAATTTGAGCCAGATTTGTGCAAGGAGTGGGGCATAGGAGCCATCGAAAGTTTCTGTCACCTCAGTTGAACCATTGCCGAGATCTCGAAGTTCGTGGCGCCAGCGCCATCGACCTAAGTGACGCCAAGCAATCAAGCGATTCTCCTCATACTCAACCACCGTATTGAGAATTCTGTAGTCAATCCCTAGGTGCATCTTCATTCCAAATTTGGAACCTAGTGCGAGCTTTTCGGGTCCAGAAATATTTGCGGTGATGGTCTTGCTGCCATCAATATCTCCGTGGCGATGAGGATTAGAGAGAAGCGAGAAGATCGTTTCTGGGGAGGCGTGGATGACGATCCTTGCAGATTTAATCTTCGGGTTGCCAGTGTCGAAGATTTCAGAACGAACTTTAGAATCACTCATCATTTATTGATCTCTACTGTGTCGCCTGAGGCATCTGACTTCACAACTTTGATAGTGACTCCTTCAATGGTGACAGATTCGCCTATAGCCCTTGGGGCGTTGAGATAACGCGGATCGTTCTTTAGATCGCTTGGATAGACCTTTACTGGCCCCATGCCCGACTGAATGGATGAATCCACCACATAAACAAGTGCGCCCGACTTCTTCATCGCCTTATCAAGTCCAATGGCTCGGCGAGATTCAACCACAACAGCTTTTGTAGTTGAGATTGGAATTACAACTGCTTTCATTCCGCCAATCTCCTCGACCGCTGTGAGCGATTGAGTAATTGTTGGGCCGTCCATGCAAACGACTTGGTCATCAGCGATCCAACCTAGATTCCATCGCTCAAAAGCGAGGAGACCAGGGGAGTTGCTATCCAAGGAACTAAATCCCATATAGCTGAACTCTCCTGTGTAGCGGAATCCATCATAAGGATTGGTTCCATCGTCTCGAGTTGCGGCATAAAGGTCCACAAGCCCCATGCTGTGTGAGATTTCATGGTTGAGCCATATAGATTTCCAGCTATTCAAATCATAGGCAGAAGTTGCTCCGTTAGAAATGTATCTACCGTCGAGGGTGATTCCACTCTTTCTGATTGCAGAAAATGCTGGACCTGAATAGCCCATCCCCTTTGCATCAGGGTTAGCCAAAATTATCAAGCTATCTGTTTTACTGAAATCAACATCTGAATCAGCTAATTGAGCCGCTTCAAGGATGTAGTTGCGATGCTTTTCAAATGTCCAGCCTCCTGCAACATAATCACTTGAGTTCTTACTCATTCGATACCACTTCAACTGTGGTTTCATCGCATAATTTATTTTTCCGTATGAGACTTCTTTGAATGTCTCGGAAGCGGGAGAAATTTTCGCAAAGGCATCTGCTGGCGTCATTGTTGCCGGAGCATCAGGGAAATCAACAAGAATGACTGTTGCAACAACCTCACCCAAAACCTTAGAGCGTTCAGCGATTCTCGGCCATCCACCGATTGAGACATCACCACGACCATCTGCTACAGGAAGCTTGCAACGCTCCAATGGATCTGCAATAGGAAGAATCGTTGCGCTAGGTGAAGGCGATGGCTTAGCCACATTTGATGCAACTTTCACACCTTTATTCCACACCAATTTCTTACCCGACTTCACGCATGTGTATTTAAGTCCACCAGCTGTAGTTGTTGCTCCTGCTTTGGTGCAACTGCCGCCAGCTTTCACGGCAGCATCTGCAGGCGAGAGCAAGCCAAAGGCAAGGAGGGCGATGATGGATACAGAAATAGTTCTCTTCATGGGTTAAGGCTAGACAGTTCCGCCTTAATCTCAAGTGAAAAGCAAGAAATAATCTCGGAAAAGATTCGTGCAACTGCCAAAAGTGCAAAAAATATCCCGTAGGCTTTCTCAATGACATTCTCAGGACTTAATCTCGTCGGTGTATTACTTGCCTTTGGCTTCTCTTTCGTGAGCGGTGCTATTTGGTTTGGGCCAAAGACTTTCTATCCGATCTGGATGAAGGCTCGTGGAATCCAGTCTGGCCAGCTCACAGAAAACCAAAATAAGCCAGCTCTTCTCTTTGGTGGCACAATTTTGGGCGTTCTGGCTCAAACAGTGACTGTGGCACTTCTTGTTACATCTCTCCAGGCCCATAATTCAAACTTCTCAGTTGCAGATGGCGCACTTGTGGGATTGGCAGTTGGAGTGGGAATCGGCATGGCGGCATCACTTTCTCACCGCCTCTTTGGTGGAGATGGCCTAAAAGTCTGGATCATTGAAACTGCAAACGATGCCTTAAATGTCACAGTTGCTGGCGCAATAATCGCCTTCTTTAACTAGGAGTAGCTCAATGAAATTTCTTATCTCGGTAATCGATACTCAATCTCGCTCACAACACACACCTGAGCAGATGCAAGCCATTGATGATTTCAATGACAAGTTGCGTGCTGCAGGTCAGCGCCTCTTTGCAGGCGGCCTTTCATCCCCGTCCGAGTCTGCTGTATTCGATTACAGAGATGGAAAGACATCAGTCACAGAAGGTCCACTCATTGACAATGCTGAGTTCCTTAGTGGATTTTGGCTGATTGAAGCTGAAAGTCTCGAAGTTGCACGCGCACTTGCTGCTGAAGGTTCAGCTGCCTGCAACCGCAAGGTGGAGCTTCGTCCTCTACTTGGTTAGGGTTGAGAATCTCCCACTCGCTCCCACATCTTGGCCATAATCCACCATTGGCCATCGAGATAGACGATGTTGAGGTAGTCCTGCATGACTCCACCGAACATCTCCAACTGAACTCTCACCCATGCGAGAGTATTTGAAATTTGATCAAAATCTAATACATGATCGCGTCGTGCATTTCCCAGCGTTGCTGGTGATTCTCGGTGAGCGACAGATTCTCGATATATGTCATATGGTCGCAGAGAAAGCTCTCCTGTTTGAGTCGAGTACAGGGCACAGCTCTTATGGAAGACCTTGTCGAAGAGTTCCATATCTTGGTGGTGCATGACCTCGAAATAGTCATCTAATAACTTAACAATTGCGGGATTTTTGATATCGACTGCTGAATAATTGGCCATATCCAATAGTAACTAAATCGTGTAACTGTCGGCAATACTCCCGTCATACTTCACAAATTCGATAAGCGCTCGACCCGGGTTTGTCGTCACCTTAATGAAACCAGAACCACCCACTATTTTGCCTTCACCGT
>JACCDX010197987.1_pt1 | contig 11290 bp, 7 predicted proteins | sample 7449681 | NCBI WGS metagenome assembly JACCDX01 (sample SAMN15323450, study PRJNA562643) | freshwater metagenome | isolation source: river surface water | place: USA:Blue River Watershed | collected 2017-08-18 | reverse complement strand
TGAACAGCGATATTGAGATTTGGGCGAGCAACAATACCAGGGAAAACGCCGAAGTGGCGAGAAGGAGCGAGTCGACGAAAGATTTAAAGTTGGGGCTCTTGAGGGCTGCTGTGAGCGTAAGGAAGATGCCTGCCCCGACCACGATCGCGAAGGAAACTATGCCTCGAACCCATCGTTTGCTCGCATAAGCGACCGTTGGTCGGTCGTTTTCGGTTACGCAGACAATTCCGGCCGCTGGTAAGATCATGATGAAAATAAAACAGAACATGCCCCACAACCAACCTCGGACGGCCGGCCAGAATCCGCTCTCATTAGGTTCGTTATGGGCAAATAGCATGGCGACCAAAACTATATGCGCCATGCAAGCCGCAAACGCCGGCAGAAGAACCAGAGGATTCCAGCCTTTGTAATAAGAGATTTTTTCTTTCATATGAGTCGGTTGGCTTAGAGCTTAGATTGGTTCTTTGTTCCAAAAATTCAGTCAACGTATTGCCGTATCAATCCCGTTGTAATCAGGTCGGCGATGGCCTTCAATGTGAGGTCGTGAGGACTGCGGTCAGCGTTCATCGGCCAAAGGAGGTTGGCTCGGCGGATTTACTCTCGCCACTGCGGCGGCTGAGCTTCCCCCGTTTTCTGGCGGGAGGCTGAGCGTGAGTGAGGCACAGCCTTCGACGTCGCATTCAAATGTAGCCGTTATCGGCGTTCCTTTCGGAGTGTCGGGAGGAAGATCTAGCGAACACTCGATGATCTTGCAGACAAAATCGGGGTCGGATTCATCGGTGGAGGATTGGGTCAGATCACAGGTGATTGAGGTTTGCCGGGGACGAGCGGTAAAGTAGGTGCGCGTCACCCGGCAGGGCAAATTCTCCCCCTTTGAGATGACAATCTGATTACGCAAACGACCCATTTCATGGTCTATTATCGACGTGCCGAAGTAGTATGGCGCGGCAGGGGTCGCAGCGATGTTCCGGAGCGCTTGTCGCTGTAAGGACGACAAGCGTTGAGGGTCTGTCCTGAGAGCGGCATACATCGCGGCACCCATCGCGACAACCTGTGTGGGGTTGATGATCACGGGTTTCTTCCCGAACATACGAAAGACCGAGGATTGAATCGCTGGTGTGCTGCAGCTCTCTCCCACCATCAGAATATCAGTTATATCCGAAGGCTTGATTGGCAGTTGTCCTCTTGCTTGAGAAAGGCAAAGGACGCTCTCGCAGGCCATCTCTGCCTGGTCTATCAGGTGCGAGATGCTGCTTTCGTATTCTTCTCGGGTCACTTCAATGGAGACTGGCCCATGCTTGGACGAGATCAGGCGTAGCAACACCGACGACCTGACGGAGAGGGTATGCTTTGCATTTTGGACATCTAGGTCGAAGAGGCTGCATTCAAGCCTGTCAAATTGTTCGCCGGTTTTAGTGCGAAACTTCCGGTCGATAATCTTCAAGAGCGATTCGTCCATGTCTCTTCCGCCGAGTTGTTGCACGCCAAGGCTGTTGAGTACGGAGATATTATCTCCGTTTGCCTTGATGAGCGTGACGTCGAATGTACCGCTGCCGAAGTCATAGATCAGGTAATATCCGAATAGGCCTGTCGTATGGGCGTAACCGAGAGCCGCTGCGATAGGTTCTTCGACAAAGTAGAAGTTGTGAAGACCAACATGCCGGGCTGCTGCCTTCGTCGCCTCTCTTTGTTCTTGCCTGAAGTTAGCGGGCCAGACGATGGCGATGCTCTGGGGCTGTCCGAACTGCTGCACGAAGCCTGACATCACTTTCTTGAGAAGGAGCGTGGTTAGTTGCTCGGGGGTGATGTGATGCCCGTTCACTTGCCAGGCGTGGCCGCTGCCCAACGCGCGTTTGAAATCGGTGAAGACATTGTGATTCTCCAGCCCGACCATTTTCCTGGCCTCCGTGCCGACAACCACCTCTCCGGAATTCTCGATTAGCACGACGGAAGGCGTGGCGGTGTTGCCTTCGGCATTATATGTTATCTCAGGAACGCCGCATAAACTCATCCGCGCGACTCGGACATCCGATGTACCTAAGTCTATGCCGATAATTTCAGCCGTACCGCCCTCGTGCCCGATCTCACGCATAGTCAGTCGGCCTGGAGGTTGAGCTGGGTCTTCTTGCCGGTGCTGATCTCGTGCAGGATGCATTCCATCATGCCGTTGGCATCGTAGGAGAAGGTCACCTCGATGGGATCGCCTGCGTTGCCGTGCGGATTGATCGGCACGTACTTGTTGTGCAGGATCTTGACCTTGGAGATATCCCGCTCCGCCCGTTGGCTCTGGGTGATGATGAGCTGGATGCCGGTCTTGTTCTCACCCTGGCTGGTGCAGAAGCGTTTGACGACCGAGTGCGGGACCGGCAGGCCTTTGTCGATCATGATCTTGTTGAAGTGGTAAGAGGTGGAGTGCTGCTCATGCATGCCGATGCCGAAGTAATGCGGAGTGATGTCGATGACCTTGACCGCGCCGATGGCGTTGCGTTGGAGCTGGCTCAGCTTCGCCGGATCGGTCTTGAGCGCCGCGTAGATCGCCGCGCCGCGGCCGACCGCATGGTCCGGCTCGCGGATCACCGGCTTGCGGCCGAAAAGCTTCTGCACGCTGTCCTGAAGGGCCGGGATGCGGGAGGTTCCGCCAACCATGAAGACTTCCCGGAGCGAGGCGGGATCGATGTTGTTGGCCGCCAGCATGTCTAGGCAGGCTTTCTCCGCCTGTTGGACGAGCGGCCGGATCGCCTCCTCGAACTCATCGCGGGTGATGGTCATCTTGACCGGCCCGCGGGTCTGTGAAATCGGTCGGATTTCGGTGGAGGTACGCGTGCTGAGGGAGTGCTTCGGCGACTCGATGTCCAACTGGGACAGATTGCAGTCCACGCGGTCAAAGGCTTCTCCGGTCAGCTGCGTATATTTCCTGCCGATGAGTCCGAGCATCGCCGCGTCCATGTCGGCCCCGCCCAGGCGGGGCACCCCTTCGGAGAAGATGACGCGGATATCGAAGCCCTTCACCTCGACCACGGTGACGTCGAAGGTGCCTCCGCCCATGTCGTAGACGAGGAAGGTCCCGTTCAGCTTGAGCCCAAGCGTGTAGTACAGCGCCGCCGCCGTGGGTTCGTTGATGAAATGCTGAACGGTCAGTCCGGCGCGACGGGCGGCTTCCTGGGTGGCGACCTTCTGCCGGTCGGTGAAGTTGGCGGGCCAGCTGATGACGGTGGTATCCGGCTGGCCGAACTGCTGGACGTAGTCGTTCATCACCTGCTTGAGCAGGACGGCGCTCAGTTCCTCCGGAGTGATGGCGCGCCCGTTGACCTCCCAGGTCTGGCTGCTGCCCATCTCGCGCTTGAACTCGGCGAAGACGTTGTCGTGTCCCAGGCCTACGAGCTTCTTGGCCTCCTTGCCGCAGGTGATCACCCCGTCGGCCTCGATGTGCACGACCGAAGGCGTCAGCGGGTCGCCGTCGATGTTGCCTGTCGTCTCCGCGACTCCTTCGGTCTTGAAACGGGCCACGGCGGTGGTGCTCGTCCCGAGGTCGATGCCGACGATATTTGCCATAAGACCAAGTATGAAAGAGGGGCCTTCCGAACAAGTGAAAACAGGCCGAAGTCCCGCTCTAATGGCTTTAAAATAGGGAAATATCTTGAAGGCGGTTTTGGGGTGCCTAACTTGCGGTCATGACCCCCCAGTTCTACCTGCTCCTGGCCTTCTTCCTCGCCGTGGTCGGCGGCCTGGTCTTCGTCATCATCCGGATGACCAGACTCGCCGAGCAGGCCGACGCCATCGCCAAGCGGCAGGATGAGTCCGACGCCGCAACCCGCGAACAGATCAAGGTGGCGGCCGAGAAGCTCGATCAGCGACTGCAGCGTCAGATGGACGCCGACGCGAAGGCCCAGCAGTCGCTCGATGCTTTGATCCGAGCCCAGCACGCGGCGATCGAAGCGAACTCCCAGGCCACCCAGCAGCTCGCCGGTGCGGTGGCGGACCTGCGCGCGGCCGTGATCGAATCGACCAAGCTCTGAGCCGCCGGGAATGCGCGTCGGCGATTATCTGGCCTACCTGCGGGACATGTCCCGTAAGATCGCCTTCCGAGGCGGTTTCGAGGCCTGTCTGGCCAAGGCGGCCACGGGCGGTCTGCCGCAGTTACATGGTTCGTCCGCCGGAAGTTATGCCGGCCTTTCCCGTTCGACCTGGCTGGCCCAGGCCAGGCAACGTATCGACACGGAGGAGAGCCTCGGCGTCTACGTCGGATATGGTCTGGTGGCCGGACGCGTGAGCGTGGCAGGCAGGACCCGCGATGTGTCCGGTCCGCTGATCATCATGCCGGTCGACGTGGATCCGGAAGGGGAGAACTCCGTGGACATGGACTTCGAGCATGAGGACACGCTGATCAACTACGATCTGCTGGCCTTGCTGATCCCCGGCGCCGATGCCGTCCCTGACGGCGCCTCCCCGGCCGAGCATGGCATCATCTTCACCCAGGAACTCCTGCGCGCGCTGGCGGATGCGGAGGCCCATGTGGAGTCCGCCACGGCCAACGGGCTCCCGGCCGACCCCGTATCGTTGGTGCGTGCCGTCTATGGCATCCTTTCGGCCCAGATTCCGGCATTAGCCGGCATGGCGTTGAAAGAACGGGCCTGCCCCACGCCATCCCAGCTAAGGCAGATCGCGACGTCCCCCGGCGGAGAGACCGTCAACTGCGATTATCTCTTCATCGCGCTGCGCCCTTCGGAGGTCACCACGTACCAAGCCCTGACCAAGCTCATCCGGCAGACCGAAGGCGAGCATGGCGGGGAAGGGGTGCAGAATCCCGTGCTTGCCCGGTTGCTCACCTCTTCGATCGAACAGACCTCGACGATACTCGGGCGGGACGACGCCACCCGGAAGTCCGTCCACGATGAGGTCGTGCCGCTGATTCCTCTGTCGCTTTCAGGTCCCCAGAAGAAGGCCATCGCCGACGCCTGGGCTTCCGAACTCAGTTACGTCCAAGGTCCCCCGGGCACGGGAAAGTCCCATACGATCACGGCGATGCTCCTTTCGGCCGTGCTCTTGGGCAAGAAGGTGCTGCTCGTCTCCAACAAGAAGGCCGCCTTGGACGTCGTGAAGGAAAAGGTCGAGAAACTGCTCGGCCCCGGCTCGCTGAGCCTCGCTGTCGGCGACCCGACTGGCCGCCGTTCCCAGAAGTCGCTGATCGAGGAGCTGATCGCCCGCGCGGAAGACGTTCTGGCCCCAGCCCACTTCAACGAACTCCGTAAGCAGGTCGACCTCCTGCGTCAGCAGATCCATCAGGGGTTGGGGGAGATCTACGCCCTCGAGGACTTCGTCGAAGTCTATCTCGGCGGCGCCCGGCAGGCGGAGGACGCCCTGAACGCCTTGACGCAGGCCCGCGACTATTACGCGTCGAAATACGCAGCCGAAGACCTGCATGCCGCAGGCCTGCACGGCGCGATTCCCGTGGATGACGCCTTCGTCGCATCCGTCGAACGTATCATCCGGACCGTCGATGACGGCAGGGCCTCCGGTCAGGGGCTGGCTTATTCCCAGGCCCTCAGGGTGCGTGCCTTGCTCGGTTTCACGGCAAACGAACTCGGCGCCGGCTGGCTTCTTTCCGAGAAACGTCCGGTGGACGCCCTGCGGCGCGTCGACGCCTACATCAAGACGTTGCGAGCCGCCCATGATCTTGTCCGGCTGGACGCCCGAGTGGACCGACGGATCGCCGAAGTCAGGGATCTCCTCGAGACCCGGCGCGCCGAACATGCGCAGGCCTGCACGCGCATGACGAAGCTCCAGCTGGAGATGATCCGTCTTTCGAAGGCATCCGAGAACCTCGCCGAACTTCAACGTTTCAGGCAGGTGTTTTTCTTCCGAAAGCCCTCCCGTCTCAAGGCGATCTTCGCTTCCACCAAGGTCGCCGACGCCCTCAAGGCCATGCCGTTATGGGCGGCCGAGATCAAGGACCTCAGCGCGGTCTTTCCTTTCGAACTGGGGCTATTCGACATGGTGGTCGTCGACGAGGCCAGCCAGGTCAACATCGCGGAACTCATCCCTGCCTTCTATCGGGGCACCCGTTTCTGCGTGGTAGGTGATGACAAGCAGTTGGGCCTGGGCGCGGCTGGACTCTTTGCGCTGAACCGTAATTTCGAACGCTTGGTCTGGGAGCGTCATTGCGAGGGAGTTCCCTACGATGTCGCCAAGACGCGAAGCATCCTTGTCACCGAGCATTCGATCCTGGATCTCATCCTCCGTAGCCCCTATTCCTCGCAGTTGCCGCAGGTGATGCTGGATGAGCACTTCCGCTCACGACCGACGCTCGCGGCCTTCACCAGCGAGGAGTTCTACTCCGACCGTGGCGGGCTCAAGGTCATGACCGAGACGGCCCGCAACCTGGGACGCGGCGCGTTCCGTGTCTTGTACACGGGTGGATCGCGCCGACCGGGGGCCAACATCGTGGATGCGGAGGTCGCTAAGGTCGTCGAAGTCCTTGAAAGCATCGAATCAGGCGAAGCCTTTGAATCCGGAGGCTTGCTGGAAGGACAGGCGATCGGACGCTCGCTCACCGTAGGAGTCGTCTGTTTCACGCGCGACCAGGTATGCGAGGTCCGTGAGAAGACCTCGGGACGATTCAAGGGCCTGGAGCTCATCGTCGGCACCCCCGAGGAACTCCAAGGCAACGAAAGGGACGTGATCCTGCTCGCCTTCGGCCTCGGCAGCGGAACCCGCTACGCCAAGGCTCATTACGAGAACGCAAACCGCTTCAACGTCGCGACCAGCCGGGCACGCCTGTTCACCGTGGCGATCCTCGGCGAGGAACCCCTCAATGCCGAGCGACTTAAGCGCTATCTCAACCTTGAGGACTCCACCCAAGGGGCTTTCTCTTTCCCGCCTTTGAAGCCGGAACTGGTCCGACACGAGGCAGGCCGTCTGCTTTCGCAGGAGCTGGCTCGTTATGCCCAAGAGCGTTCGGTGGCAGTCGGTCCGGGTGCTTTCAGCATGCACGCCGGCGTAAAGGCCTGCGGACAGGATGAACTCGATTTCGTCGTCATCAACCACGCCCAAGGAAAGGGTGTCATCGTCGAGTTCGACGGTGCTCCGTCCTACCTCCAAGGACATCACTACCCCGTGATGCAGAAAGAGCGTCTGTCCGTGCTCGGACGCGCCGGTTACGGCGTCATCCATCTGCGACATGCCGATCTCTACGCCCAAGGCTGGCTGCTTGGCGGAGAAGCCCTGGAGTCCTGGCGTCGCAAGCTGTCCGCCGAACTGGACGGACATCTTCTGTGAGCTCAGAGCTGGGCCTGATAGACGTTACGAAGCCGACGAATCGCCTGGAGCGCTGATTCGCATCTCTGCAACGCGGCGGCAGGGAGCTGATTCGACATCCGGCCTTTCCAGCGGGCTTCCTCCGCATCTAGGAAGGCAAGCCTCTGGCGCGGGGTCTGATTCAGGTTAACGCCTATGAGGATCTCGTCCTTGGAGCCTACGGGAGGGGGCAGGGCGTTCGCCTGGGGTCTCGGAGCGGGGCGGGCAGGCGTCTGGACGACCGGTGTCGGCTTAGGGGCAGGATTTCGGTTCGGCTTGCGCCCGGTCATGATCTCTTCGCGAAGGTCTGCGATGATCTCGAGCATCCGTCGGCATTGGGCTCGGGTCTTGTCGTCACGAGCCGTCTGCATGCGTGCGTTGTACTTGGCGAACTCCGAGGTGAGCTTCGACAGCTTGCGATCCTTCGGCCAACTCGGATCGATGCCCAGGAGGTTCTCCTGTTCGTTGGCGTTGGCGGCGCCTGAGGTGGCGGCGACGAGCTGGATGGGCTTCAGGTGCTTCTCTTCCAGGCTGCGGAAGGTCTCGGCCGGGACGTCGAGAAGCCGGGCCACCTTCTTCAGGCAGGCCATCTCGGATGGTTCGACCTTGCGGTCTGCGGCGACGATCTCGAAGGCAAGCCCCAGGGTCATGCAGCGTAGCTCGACCGGAAGAGCTTGCTGGCGCACGCATGCCGAATGGAGGCGATCTTCGGAGACGCCTTTGAGCGACAGCCGGATTTCGCTTTCCATGGCCCTTTCGATGTTGGCTGCGATTTCTTCGGGCACTTTCTTGACGAACTCGGCTTTCCAGCTGCGCAGGGTGGCCAGCTCCCGGTTGTCGAGGTTGCCGTCTCCCATGGCGCAGTAGATGCCCACGGTCATGCTGGAGGCGATCGCGTCTAACATTTCCTGAGCCTTGCTTCTTTGCGGATTATCCGAAGATCCGTCCGTAGCCTGAGGGGTTGAGCTGTTGGGGTTACCAGATCGGGACGACAGCTTGAATATGATCAGCAGTACGACGAAGCCGATGAGGTAACCCATCCGACAGTTCTCAGTTGCCTGGCTTGAGGTCGACCTTCTTCACCTTGCGGGTGCTGACGTCTTCAAAGGAGCATTCCATCGTTCCGTTGATGTCGTAAGCGTAGATGACCTTGATCGGCTGGCCGGCCGGACGGCCGGAGGGGAGCTCGAGGGAGCCCTCCCAGATCGTGGTCACGAAGTCACAGTCCTTCTCCTCGATGGCGGACTGGGTCACGTCGCAATCGACCTTGGTCTGGTTGTCGCGCATCGTGTAATAGGTGCGCTCCTCGCGGCAGGGCAGCTTCGTTCCTTTGGCGATGACCGTATCGTTGTAGAGGCCTTCCACGCCGTTCTTGTTTCCGTAGACGCTCGTTCCGAAGAAGTGCGGCGCGATGAGGGAGACGTCGATGTTGGCGACGGCCTGGCCCTGGAGGGCGTTCAGCGTGCCTCCCGTCGCCTTATGGGCGGCGTAGATGGCGGCGCCCATGGCGATGGCCTGGGCAGGATTCTTGACCTTGGGCTTCTTGCCGAACAGGCGCTCGACGGAGGCCTGCATGGCGGGGACGCGCGAAGTGCCGCCGGCCATGAAGATCTCCTTGATGTCGGACTTCTTGACGTGCTGGGAAGGTTCATCCTTGCCGCAACGGAGCACGTTCTCGCAGGCCATTTCGGCCTGGGAGACGAGATGGGAGATGCCGGCTTCGAACTCGTCACGGCTGAGGTCGATGACGATGGGGCCGTGCTTGGCGGAAACAAGTCGGATGGCCGTCTTGTCCTTGGTGGAGAGGGTGTGCTTGGCGCTTTCGACGGCCAGCTTGTCGAAGTTGCAGTCGACGGCGTCGAATTCGTCGCCGGTCTTCGCGCGGAACTTCTCGCCGATGATCTTGAGGAGGGCCAGGTCCAGGTCCTTGCCGCCGAGCTGCTGGACGCCGTCCTGGTAGAGGACGGTGATGTTGTTGCCGTGGGCTTCGATGAGGGTGACGTCGAAGGTGCCTCCGCCGAAGTCGTAGACAAGGTACTTGCCGTCGAGCGCGGTGTCGGTGGCGTAGTAAAGGGCGGCTGCGGTGGGCTCTTCGATGTAGTACTCGACGTTCAGGCCTGCGCGGGCGGCGGCCTCCTTGGTGGCCTCGCGCTGTTCGTTGCGATAGTTCGCGGGCCAGGTGATGACGACGCTCTGGGGCTGGCCGAACTGCTCGGCGTAGTCGGCGACGACCTTCTTGAGGAGCAGGGCGCTGAGTTCGACAGGGGTGACCGTCTTGCCTCCGACCGGCCAGGACTTGTCGGTTCCCATCTCGCGCTTGAACTCGGCGAACACGTTGGCGGCTCCGGTGCCGAGGAACTTCTTGGCCTCGGTGCCGACGATGACGTTGCCCGAGTCGTCGATCTGGATGACCGAAGGCGTGATGTCGGCGCCTTCGGAATTGTTGGTCATCTCCGGCTTCCCGGCTTCGTTGAAGCGGGCGACGAGGGTGGTGGTGGTACCGAGGTCGATACCGATGATGTTGGCGGCTTTGTCGGACATGGTGTCAGGCGTTGGGGGTTTGGGGGGCGGTATCGAGGGGTTTCGAAGGTGGGGTCAACCGATACAGGACGACCACGGCCTTAGCAATGATGATTCTTTTAGAATCTCTTTCCAAATAGTAGCAGGGGCGGACCAACCTGGCCACCCGGTTATGCTTGTCGGGGTCGTCCGTGGCCTCATGCCGCGCGGAGTTTTCGACCTGGTCGCCTGGGATCTTTTCCAACGGAGTTCCCACCGGATACTCTATGGCGAGGACATCGAGCTTTTCCAGCTGGCCATCAATGGCGCCGGTCACGAAGGCGATGAGGTCGTCGTGGGCGAGAGGTTTCTGCGTGCCGATCATGTCGGTGCACAGTTTCTTGATTTCAACCAATGCACGAAGGCTCGGATAGGTGGACTTGAGGTCGAGGGTCCCTTCGAGTTTGGCGATCTGCTCGTCCTTGACCAGGAGCTGGCTTTTGAGTTCTCCGACGGCCTTGTTGAGCTCGATCGTGGCATCCGTCTTTGCCTTCTCGGAGAGTTTCAGCTGACGAGTCAATTCGATCGTCTGCGCGAGAAGGGTGTCCATCCGCTGTCCTGCGTGGGCCAGGGATTTCTCGAAGTCGCCTGGTCCGACGGAAGTCGGGGCGGTGGGGTTGGAGTCAGGCATGGTAGGGCTGGGGGAGGGGGAGGAGTGCGTCGGCGCGGTGGCAGCCGAAGCGGTGGGTGAAGGCGTTGCGGTTGAATGCTTGGCGAACGGTACGTTCACCGAATCCAGGTGTAGGTTGCCGGACTTCTGCTTCGTCTGCTGCGTTTGTTCGGTCGAACCGGCCTTGGGTGCCTGATTATGGACAGGATATTTTTCGACATCTAGGCCGTCGCCGTACTCTTCATCATTCTTCTTGAGGAGCGTGAATATCCATCTGAGCAAAAGCCACGCGAGATAGGCCAGTGCGATATATGCAAATGTCTTAAGCAGGAAAAGGAGGATGGAACAAATGACGTCGATGACTTCCTGCCACCAAGGAATATCTTCCTGCTTCGTTGAGGCTTCAGCGAGTATTGCTAGGAGGATCATATTCATTGGTTCTGGAAGAATTTGCTGATGACGACGAATTGCGGCTGTTCCGAGAGATGGTTAAACAGCTGTCGGGTGAGCACGGGGGAGCGGCTGTTGGCGGTCGAAATCGAGCTGCTTAGCCGCTTTTGGGCATGCTCGATCAGTTGGCTGTCTTTGAAGCCGGACAGTGAAGCCCATGCTTTCTGGAGACGCTCTTGTTCCACTGCTGGTCCGACCTGGTTGAGGATGTGAATCTCGATCTCCGTTCCGTGGCTTCGGCAGAGGCAGTAGACCCATGCTTTGGCCATGAGCACCGGCTCGGCGATCTCCGCGATGATGTGCCGGTCGATATGTTCGTTGAGCAGGCGGGACACGGATTGGTTGACCTGATCGACCGGAACTCCTCCCGAACGACCC
>JACCDX011276989.1_pt1 | contig 11292 bp, 9 predicted proteins | sample 7449681 | NCBI WGS metagenome assembly JACCDX01 (sample SAMN15323450, study PRJNA562643) | freshwater metagenome | isolation source: river surface water | place: USA:Blue River Watershed | collected 2017-08-18 | reverse complement strand
GTTCCGCGCCCTGGGCGTGACAGGCCTGCGCAATGCCATAGGCGATCGATCGATTCGACAACAGCCCGGTCACCAGAATGCGCTTGCCCTTCAGAAAAGCCATAACAACTCCTTGAGTGAGATTCCCGATGCACCGCGATGGACATGGCGGGCCATAGGGGCAATTCTAATCGTCCCGCCCCCGGGGCTTCGTTACACTGCCAGCCATGAAAACCCCGACGTCTGCCCACGGTCCGGCGAGATTCCCACGCGTGCGAGGGCGGGCTGCCCGCATCGCCAACACCCTACGGGCACTCGCGCTGGGGGTCACCCTCTGCATCCCGATGGCGCCGCTTTCGGCCAAGCCGCCCGCCACCCCGGCGCGCGCGGCGGCCCCAGGCTCAGAATTCGTGCATGGCATGGCCTTGGGCGATACGCCGCGATATGGCCCGGACTTTACCCACTTTCGCTACATCAACCCCGCCGCTCCCAAAGGCGGTGAACTGCGTCTGTCGGCCATGGGGACCTTCGACAAGCTCAATCCGTTCACCTTAAAAGGCATTGCGGCACGCGGCGTCATGGATCTGATGTTTGAGTCCCTCACCATCGGAAGCCTGGATGAACCGATGAGCATGTACGGTCTCTTGGCCCAGGACATGCGACTGGCCAAGGATCGTCTGTCCATCACCTTTCGCCTTCGTCCTGAGGCGCGGTTTTCCAACGGCGACCCCGTCACGGCCGACGATGTGAAGTTTTCGTTTGATACCCTGCGCAGCAAGGCCGCCAGCCCCATATGGCGCAACTACTGGGCCGACGTCAAAGAGGCGGTGGTCATCGATGCCCGGACCATTCGTTTTGATTTTTTACGCAAGAACCGTGAATTGCACATGATCGTCGGTGCCGTGCCCGTGTTCTCCAGGGCATGGGGCCGTCAACAGGGGGCGGACAAACCCTTCGAACAATGGATCCAGGACCCGCCAATTGCCAGTGGCCCCTATGTGATCGAACGGATGGACCTGGGCAAATCGATTCGCTTTAAACGTCAGGCCCGTTATTGGGCCGACGAGGTGCCGACCCGAAAGGGCCAGTTCAACTTTGACACCATCAGTTTCCGCTACTACAAGGATGAATTTGCCCGCATTGAAGCCTACAAGGCGGGGGAGTTTGATTTTGTCCACGAAAACGCCGCCAAGAACTGGGCCCGCAGCTACATCGGCCGGAAGTTTGCCAGTGGCGAACTCATCAAAACCGAGCTGCCCAATTCCAATGCACAAGGTCTGCAGGCGTTTTACTTCAACATTCGCAAGCCCATGTTTAAAGACGCGCGGGTCCGCGAGGCGATTGCGTTGGCCTTGGATTACGAATGGATGAACCGTCAGTTGTTTTACAACCAGTACAAACGGTCGTACTCGTATTTCACCAATACCGTGATGGCGGCCACCGGTCGGCCATCCGACGATGAGCTCAAGTTATTGACCCCCTTTCGTGATCGGCTGATGCCCGCGGTGTTCGACGATGCCCCACTGCCGCCCACCACGGCACCACCCCACTCCTTGCGGGAAAACCTGCGGCGAGCACGCAGTCTGCTGGCCGAGGCGGGATGGACGTATCGCGATGGCGCGCTGCGCGACGCGGCCGGCACGCCCTTTGCATTCGAAGTGCTGCTGTCGAGTCGCACCTGGGAGCGGATTCTGGCGCCCTTTTCCCGAAATCTCGAGAAACTCGGCATCACCGCCAAGGTCCGGGTCACCGATACCTCCCTGTATAAGAAGCGGGTGGATGACTACGACTACGACATGATTGTGCATTGGTATCTGTCCAGCCAAAGCCCGGGTAACGAACTCGTATTTCGGTTTACGAGTTCGGCCGCCCGGGAATTGGGCGCCGACAATTTCATCGGGATCGAGGATCCCGTCGTGGATCAGTTGGTCACCCGGATTCTGTCCGTGGAGACCCGTGATCAGCTCATTACGGCCACGCGGGCCTTAGACCGTGTCTTGCGCGCAGGCCACTACGCGATTGCCCATTGGCACAACAATGTCCACCGGATCTCGTATCGCCGCGGGCTGGCCGGGCCCGAGACCCTGCCCGACTACTACCACTCCGAGGACTGGGTGCTGGCGGCCTGGTGGTGGCAACACCATCGGTCGGAATCCCCCGATGCCGCGCGCCAGTCCACCGCACCGAAAGGCTCGCCATGAATCCGACCCTGTGGCGCTACATCGGCAAACGCCTTGCACTGATGATTCCCACCCTTTTTGGGATTCTCCTGATCACGTTTGCCATCATTCAGTTTGTGCCCGGCGGTCCGGTCGAACAAATGGTGCAAATGCTGAAGGGCGATCACGCCGCGATGGGCGGTGCCAGCGCCTCGCTGCCGGGTGGTGCAAGCCAGGAAGTGGGCCAGACCAGCAACATCTATCGCGGCAATCGTGGCGTGGATGCGGCGAAGTTAGAGGAGATCAAGGCACTCTACGGTTTTGATAAACCGGTGCACGAGCGCTTCATCCACATGGTGAGCGGTTTTCTTACCTTCGATCTGGGCAAGAGCTTTTTTCATGATCGCAGTGTCTGGCAGCTCATGAAGGACAAGCTTCCGGTGTCCATCAGTCTGGGCATCTGGACATTCCTGCTGACCTATCTCGTCTCCATTCCTCTGGGCATTGCCAAGGCCGTGCGTCACGGCTCACGATTTGATCTGTGGACGAGCACGGCCATCCTGGTCGGCTACGCCATCCCCGGCTTCGTGCTGGGTGTGGCCTTGTTGGTGCTGTTTGGGGGCGGCAGTTTTCTTCAGCTCTTCCCATTGCGCGGGCTGACCTCGGATGACTGGGAGTCGCTGAGCCTTGCCGGAAAAGTCCTGGACTACTTCTGGCATCTGACACTGCCCATTATCTGCATGACCCTGGGCAGCTTTGCCGTGACCACCATGCTCACCAAGAACACCATACTGGAGGAAATCCGAAAACAGTATGTGCTGACAGCCCGCGCAAAAGGGCTGTCAGAGCGCGCCGTGCTCTGGCGCCATGTCTTTCGAAACGCCCTGATTCCGATCGTGACCGGATTCCCTGCCGCCTTCGTGGGCGCGTTTTTTACGGGATCGTTGCTGATTGAAACCCTGTTTTCACTGGATGGGCTGGGACTGCTCTCCTATGAAGCGGTGATCAAACGCGACTATCCGGTGGTGATGGGATCCCTTTATTTCTTTGCCCTTATTGGCCTGGTGGCCAAACTGCTCAACGATCTGGTGTACGTCTGGGTGGACCCGCGCGTGCAGTTCGAGGCCAATCGATCATGAAGAGCCTTTCCCCGGGACAGCGGGCCTGGCGCCGGTTTAAACAAAACCGCCGCGGCTACGTCAGCCTGTGGATTTTCGCGGTGGCGTTTGCGCTCTCCCTCGTGGCCGATGTCCTGTCCAACGACCGCCCGATCGTGGTCCACTACCAGGGACAGTATTACTTCCCACTGGTCCATACCTACCCGGAGAAAACCTTCGGCGGTGACTTTGAAACCCCCACCGATTTTTTAGATCCGTTTATTGAACACAGCATTCAAGAGGGTGCCAACTGGGCCCTCTATCCCTTGAATCGTTACTCGTATACCAGTCTGAATTACTTCGCCCCTAGCCCCAATCCCGCCGCACCGTCCTCGGTGAACTGGCTGGGCACCGATGATCGCGGCCGCGATGTATTGGCCCGATTGATTTACGGATTCCGGGTGTCGGTGCTCTTTGCCCTGGCCCTGACGGCCATCGGGGTGGTGCTGGGCATCGTGATGGGCGCCCTTCAGGGCTACTTTGCCGGCAAAGTCGATCTGGTCATACAGCGCTTTATCGAAATCTGGGGGTCGGTGCCGGAGCTCTATCTGCTGATCATTCTGGCATCGGTATTTGAACCGGGGCTCCTGATTCTGTTGGTCATCCTCTCGCTCTTCGGATGGATGGGACTGTCCGACTACGTGCGGGCGGAATTTTTGCGCAATCGTTCACTGGAGTACGTCACCGCAGCCCGTGCCTTGGGACTCTCGAATCTGCAGATCATCTCCCGCCACGTGCTGCCCAATAGCCTGACACCGGTGATCGCGTTTCTGCCGTTTCGCATGAGTGCCGCCATCCTGGCGTTGACGAGCCTGGATTTCCTGGGCCTGGGCGTACCCTCGACCACGCCCAGCCTGGGAGAGTTGCTGGCCCAGGGCAAGGCCAACCTGGATGCCTGGTGGATCTCACTGTCCACGTTTGGCGTACTGGTAGCGCTGCTATTGCTTCTGATTTTCATTGGTGAGGCATTGCGCGATGCCTTGGACACCAGGAGAGGATGATCATGACACCACTCCTCTCGCTTCAGCACTTACAGGTCGAGTTTCCCACTCATGCCCCGATGCATGGCACGCCCGCGGTGCAGAACGTCAGTTTTGATATTCAGCGCGGTGAGCGATTCGCCCTGGTCGGTGAGTCCGGTTCGGGAAAGACCGTTACTGCGCTTTCTATCCTGCGTTTGTTACCCGATGCTCAAACCCGCGGGCAGATTCTGTGGACCCCCATCCCCAAGAACGTGGCACACGACACCCCCGAAACCGTGGACCTGATCACGCTGTCCGAGCGCGACATGCGCGGCCTGCGGGGTCGGGACATCGCCATGATCTTTCAAGAACCGATGTCGGCATTAAACCCGCTGTTCACCGTGGGCCAACAGATCGCGGAAGTGCTGGAGGTCCATGAAGGGCTGTCTAAACGCGTGGCACTCACGCGGGCCGTGGAGCTCTTGGAGCGCACCGGTGTGGATGAGCCGCATCGCCGCGCCGGCAACACCCCGCACCAGCTCTCAGGCGGTCAACGTCAACGTGTGGTGATTGCGATGGCACTGGCCTGCCATCCGCAGTTGCTCATCGCGGATGAGCCCACCACCGCACTGGATGTGACCATTCGGGAACAGGTACTGGAACTCCTGCTGCAGCTGCAGCGCGAGGAAGGCATGGCCATTCTGATGATCACCCATGACCTGCCCCTGGTGGAGCGGTTTGCCCAACGCGTGGGCGTGATGCAATCGGGCGCGCTGGTCGAAACCAACACCACCCCGGAACTCTTCGCCCAGCCACAACATGACTACACACGACGGCTGTTGGCGAGTCGTCCGCAACGCATGGTGGCCGGTCCGATTCAGGATCCGGACATCGTCGAGGCCCGAGACATTCGATGCGCGTTTGCGATTCCCACCGGGTGGTGGCGCAAACGGGAATTTGTGGCCGTGGACAACGCCTCCCTGTCCATACGCCAAGGCGAGACACTGGGCATTGTCGGCGAGTCCGGCTCGGGCAAAACCACCCTGGCGCTCGCCATGCTGCGTCTGAGCAGCGCTCACGTGAGTGGTGCCCTCGTCTTTGATGGGCAAGACCTGTTGGGCATGAATCCCTACGATGTGCGCCAACTGCGCAAGCGTATGCAGATCGTATTCCAGGATCCGTTCTCGGCGCTCTCGCCGCGCATGACGGTAAGCCAGATTCTGGAAGAAGGCCTTCGACTGCATTTCCCCGAACTCTCGCGGATCGAGCGGGAATCTCGGGTGGCCGACATGTTAGAAGAAGTGGGACTGCCGGCCGATAGCGTGTCCCGTTATCCTCACGAGTTCTCAGGAGGCCAGCGCCAGCGGATTGCCATCGCGCGTGCCGTCATTCTGCAACCGGATCTGTTGGTGCTCGATGAACCCACCAGCGCCCTGGATGTCTCGATTCAGCAGCAGGTGCTCGAGCTCTTGGTGCGCCTGCAGCGCCACCATCGTATGGCCTACCTGCTCATTACCCATGACCTGGCCGTCATTCGCGCCATGGCCCATCGGGTGGTGGTGATGCACCAGGGCCAGGTGGTGGAATCCGGCAACACCATGGATGTGCTGGATGATCCGCGCATGGACTACACGCAACGTCTGATTCGCGCCGCATTTGCCACAGAGAAGTTATAGTTTCGAATATCGGGGGACGTAGCTCAGCTGGGAGAGCGTCGCGTTCGCAATGCGAAGGTCGGGAGTTCGATCCTCCTCGTCTCCACCAATTCCATCCTGAATGCAGGATAGCCGCCTTCTACCACTCGATAATGTCTGCCGCGTGACTGCCATGAAAAATATACTCAGCATCGAGACCAACCCCCACGGCCACTGGGTCGGAGACGGTTTTCCGGTGCGCTCCCTGTTCTCGTACTCCACGCATGCGAAGCAACTCAGTCCATTTCTGCTGCTCGATTTCGCCGGTCCCGCCGAGTTCGCTCCGGCCACGCGGCCGCGTGGTGTCGGACAGCACCCTCACCGTGGATTCGAGACGGTCACCATCGTGTACCACGGGGAAGTCTCCCACCGTGACTCGACCGGCCAGGGCGGCACCATTGGTCCTGGCGATGTGCAGTGGATGACGGCCGGTGCCGGGATCCTTCACGACGAGTTCCACTCCGAGGCCTTCACACGATCGGGCGGTCTGCTGCAGATGATTCAGCTGTGGGTGAATCTGCCCGCCGCACACAAGATGACCTCACCGGGCTATCAGGCGATTCTGAACGCAGACATTCCTTGCGTCCCGCTGCCTGGTCACGCTGGATCGGCGCGGGTGATCGCCGGACAGTACGGGGAGGTGAAGGGCCCTGCGCGAACATTCAGTCCGATGAATGTCTGGGATCTTCAGTTAACGGCTGGCCACCACAGCACCCTCCCGGCACACGAGGGATGGAACACCGCATTGGTCGTGTTAAAGGGTCAACTGAAGGTCAACGGCACGGGCCTTGCCCAGGAAGGTGAGATGGCGGTGCTGACTGCCGAGGGCGCGGATCTATCGATCGAGGCGCTCACCGATGCGTCGGTGCTACTGCTGAGTGGCGAACCGATCTTAGAGCCCGTGGTGGGCTATGGCCCGTTTGTGATGAACACCCGCACAGAAATCGAGCAGGCGATTACGGATTTCAATAACGGCCGGTTTGGCGCGATGCCGGCCTGATCGGGCAGACCATGCATGACCGGGCCGCCGCTTCCTGGCCCGGCCGTGGGTGTGCGTTTACCGCTTAGGTTTTCGGCAGCGTCACACCCGTCTGGCCCTGGTACTTCCCGCCGCGATCCTTATACGAGGTGCCACAGATTTCATCGCTCTCGAAAAAGAGCATCTGCGCGCACCCTTCGCCCGCATAGATCTTGGCCGGCAGGGGCGTGGTGTTGGAGAATTCCAGGGTCACGTGCCCTTCCCACTCGGGTTCCAAGGGCGTTACGTTGACCACGATACCGCAACGCGCGTACGAGCTTTTTCCTAAACAGATCACCAGCGTACTGCGCGGAATGCGGAAGTACTCCACCGTACGCGCCAGGGCAAATGAATTGGGCGGAATCACGCAGACATCCCCCTTGAAATCCACAAACGAGGCGCTGTCGAAATTCTTCGGATCCACGATCGTGCTGTTGATGTTCGTGAAAATCTTGAACTCATTCGCACACCGGACATCGTAGCCGTAGCTCGATGTGCCGTAGGACACGATTTTCTGGTCTCCGGCGTAACGGACCTGATCGGGCGCAAACGGCTCGATCATCTTGTGGGACTCCGCCATGCGGCGGATCCAGTGATCGCTTTTAATGGTCATAGTGCGAAGATTCTCGCACAGGACGCCCGCCGCCTTAGGTGCCGACGATCTTAATGCTTGGGAATTTAGCGCTGTGGTCTTCGGACAGCAGTGCAACGCGGGCGCCCACCGTGCGGGCAATCTCGCGATAGGCATTGGCGATCGGGCCGTCCGGCTCGGCGACCACCGAGGGCCGCCCGGAGTCCGCCTGCTCACGAATACGAATATCCAATGGCAGTGCGCCCAGGAACTGGACATCGTATTGATCGGCCATCCGGGCACCACCGCCCTGGCCAAAAATATGCTCGGTATGCCCGCAGTTCGAGCAGACGTGCATGGCCATGTTTTCCACGATGCCGAGAATCGGGACCTTCACTTTCTCGAACATCACGAGTCCCTTTTTGGCATCGAGCAGCGCAATGTCCTGCGGCGTGGTCACGATCACTGCACCGGTCACCGGCACGCGCTGTGACAGGGTGAGTTGAATATCTCCCGTGCCCGGTGGCATATCGACCACCAGATAATCCACATCATCCCAGGCGGTTTCGGTGAGCAGTTGCTCCATCGCCGATGACGCCATCGGGCCGCGCCACACCATGGGCGTGTCATCATTGGTGAGCATGCCCATGGAGATGACCTGCACGCCGTGGGCCACCTTGGGCTCAATCTTGTTTTGATCGTTGGAATACGCCTGCCCGCCCGCGCCCAACATCATGGTCTGCGATGGCCCGTAGATATCGGCGTCCATCATGCCCACACGCGCGCCCTCGGCGGCAAGTGCCAAGGCCAGATTGGCCGCTGTAGTGCTCTTGCCCACACCGCCCTTGCCCGAGGCGACCGCAATAATGTTCTTGATCCCCGTTAAGCGTTTCATGGTGGGAGGAATGGCCCGCGCCTTCACCTTCACGCTGACCGTGACCTTCACCTGACCGTCAGGCGCCACACCGGCCAAGGCGCGACCCACACGCTCTTGCCACACCGCCGCCTCGCCAAGCGCTGCGTACGGCAACACAATCTCCACTGACAGTGCGCCGTCCCGAATGGCCACCTCGCCCACCATCTTGGCACTCACTAAATCCTTGCCGGGTGCGGGACCCAGCCGTGGATCAAATACCGTTGCTAACAGCCCGTTCACAGTGTCAAGAAGTTTGGCGTCCACAGTGGATCTTCCTCAGGTAAAAAATCACGAATCGGGCAGAATACACGCCTTGGATAGCACCGGCGGAATCCCCCGGTTCGGATCTTCCCCAATTCCCCTGCACATGTCACAGTCATCCCACTCTTGCTCCACGTCTGCCCCGCGCCAGATTTTCGTGACCTCGGCGCTGCCGTATGCCAATGGCGCCATTCACCTGGGCCATCTCGTGGAGTACATCCAGACCGACATCTGGGCACGTTTCCACCGCCTGCAAGGCCACCAGGTGGTCTATGTCTGTGCCGACGATACCCATGGCACCCCCATCATGCTGCGCGCAGAAAAAGAAGGCGTCACGCCCGAGGCCCTGATCGACCGCGTCTGGCATGAGCACACCCGGGATTTCAAAGGTTTTTCAGTGGCCTTTGACCTGTATTACTCCACCCACTCCCCGGAAAACAAGGCGCTCTCGGAAAAGGTGTACGAGGGGCTGCGCAGCGCCGGTCTGATCGACGTCCGACGCATTGAACAAATGTATGACCCGGTCAAGGAAATGTTTCTGCCCGATCGGTTCATCAAGGGCGACTGCCCCAAGTGCGGCGCTGCGGATCAGTACGGCGATTCCTGCGAGTCCTGTGGGGCGACCTATGGGCCGACCGATCTGAAGAACCCACGGTCCGTGGTCTCCGGTGCCGCTCCTACCCGCAAAGAGTCGGATCACTACTTTTTTAAGCTCTCCGATCCGCGTTGCTCCGAATTTCTGCGCCAATGGGCCATCCATGATGCCCGCCTGCAGCCCGAAGCCACCAACAAACTCAAAGAGTGGCTGGGCGATGAGACCTCGGGGCCGGGATCAAGCACGCTCAGCGACTGGGACATCTCACGGGACTCTCCTTATTTTGGATTCGAAATTCCCGGCGCACCCGGCAAATACTTTTATGTCTGGCTTGACGCACCGATTGGGTACTACGCCGCCTTGCAGAAATACTGCGCCGAGCATGGTGTGGATTTCAATGCCTACACTCGTCCCGACTCGACTGTGGAGCAGTATCACTTCATCGGCAAAGACATCCTCTACTTTCACACGCTGTTTTGGCCGGCCATGCTGAAGTTTGCCGGGTATCGCACGCCCACCAACGTGTTTGCCCACGGTTTTTTGACGGTCGATGGCGCCAAAATGAGCAAGTCGCGGGGCACCTTCATCACGGCGCAGAGCTATCTGGATCAGAAGCTCAATCCCGAGTGGCTGCGCTACTACTTCGCCTCGAAATTAAACGGATCCATGGAGGATCTCGACCTCCATCTGGCAGACTTTATCGCTAAAACCAACAGTGATCTGGTTGGAAAGTACGTGAACATCGCCAGTCGTTGTGCAGGCTTTATCACCAAACGATTTGATGGGGCACTCGATGCGGCCGTGCTGGCCCAGGCCTCCACCCCCATCGGCGATGCGGTGATGCAGGCGGCCGACGGGATCGCACAGGCCTATGCAGAGCGCGACACCGCCCGCGTTGTGCGCGATGTCGGCGCACTGATGGATCGGATCAACAGTTACGTGGACACCGAAAAGCCCTGGGAGATCGCCAAACAGGCCCAGGACAATCCGGCGCTGCTGCCGCGACTGCATGAGGTCTGCACCCATGCGCTGCGGGGGTTCGCTCAGCTCACCATTCTGTTAAAACCCATTTTGCCGGTGACCGCCGAGCGGGTCGAGAACACGGTATTCGGTCTGTCCCAACCCCTGTGCTGGTCGGACCTGCAAAGGCCGCCCATCGCCCGTCTGGCGGGCTTTTCGCACCTGATGACCCGGGTGGACAAGGCCCAGATCGACGCCCTGATCGAGGCCAATCGGCAGTCCCTCGGATAAAATCGGGCCATGGCACTCTACGAATCTGACATCACCCAGTTCCTTCGGCAATTGAAGGATCAAAAACCTCATCTAGAAGAATCACAACAAGAGGGTCGGGCCCTGCTGTGGGACAAGACCCCCCTTAATTTAGACGAATGGACACGCAGCCAGCAGATCAAGGTCCGTCAAAAGCCCTACGTCTATCAGACCAACTGACCCCCGCCCGCCACGATGTCCGACCCCGTTGTTCACGACCCTGCTGCATCGCCGGCCTCCGAAGAGGCCTCTGCGGTCAGTTCCAGTCCCGATGCGGCTGCGTTGACCGACGAGGCCCAGGCCGTGGCGGCCGCGCTTCCCGATACCATCGCGCGACTGTATGGCGAACCACTCACCGAAATTCCCAAGGACCTCTACATCCCTCCGGATGCGCTCGAGGTCATTCTCGAGACCTTCGAAGGGCCGCTGGACCTGCTGCTCTACCTGATTCGTCGCCAGAACTTCAACATCCTGGACATGCCCATGGCCGAGGTCACCCGCCAGTACCTGAGCTACGTGGAAGAAATCCGTTCACGCAATCTCGAGTTAGCGGCCGACTACCTGTTAATGGCGGCCATGCTGATCGAGATTAAATCGCGGATGTTGTTGCCGGTGCGCCCCAAAGAAGGCGAAGACGACGTGGAAGATCCGCGCGCCGAACTGGTTCGACGACTGCTGGAATACGAACAGATGAAAATTGCTGCGCGTCAG
>JACCDX010744264.1_pt1 | contig 11292 bp, 19 predicted proteins | sample 7449681 | NCBI WGS metagenome assembly JACCDX01 (sample SAMN15323450, study PRJNA562643) | freshwater metagenome | isolation source: river surface water | place: USA:Blue River Watershed | collected 2017-08-18 | reverse complement strand
AGAAGTCCATATACTGGCTCATTAATTCCTGTAAAAGGAATTCAAAGTATCGCAGGTGATCAAGCTATTGTTGATCCAAATATCTTTAACGGCAAAGATTTCTTTATGCCGGTACTTACTATATTAAATCATAATAAACGATTTAAAGATATAACAAGCGATGAACTTTATGAGTTGTTATCAAGATTTGGCAATTTTCAATTTACCCTAAGTGGTAGAACACAGGAGTTTAATCTTGATAACCCTTGTGATATTTGGTGTGCTGGTAAATTAGATGATATTAGAATTGATTTATCATATAAATATTGTCCAATTAATAGTGTATTGATGATTGATAATGGAAGTTATATTGAGATATACATATCACCATATACAAAGAATTATTTCACTATGACTGAATCCGAGTGGTGTACATTTGTTAATTATCTAGAAAGGAAGTTAAATTTATCCGAATTGCGAGATGGTAAGATAGAGGAAATTTTAGGTGATGTTAAGCCCTATAAAAATCTACTTCGGCAATTAGAATTTATAGTCAACAATGATAGATACACTACTAACTATTTCTATGATAGTGTTTTGAGATTTTATAAAGACAAGGGATTTATTAGTCAAAAACAAGCAAGTTCTCTAATGAAGAGTATGTGGTCTTAACGTCTGAAGAAATCTTTAAACTTCTTTATAAGTGGGTGTTTTGGATAGTATTCTGAGGTATATGTTCCCTGTGTGCTACTTAAAATAGTTCCTTGTTCAGATCTATCATCATCATTATGTAGTGTTCCACTTTTAACATCTAACCTTGTGAAGGTATCCATATATGGGTAAACTTTATATTCACCTGGTTTTACTTCAACGGTCATTTTCACATTATAGCTTTGTCCGTTATATGTAATATAATTTTTGTGGTAAAATGTTTGTAGAGTTTTATGAGCCCATCCTTTTTTATTTGCATAATTGGTAAATTTATGTTCTAGGTAATCCTCTGATACATAGATCCTATCTAAAAGATATTTAACATTTAATTTTATACCATCATCTTTACTACCTTTAGATCCGACACACGAATTTAACTTCCATAATAATGCTCTTCCAACAATTTTATAACTAGATCCATCAAACTCTCTTAAAACCAACATTCTACAAACATCCTCATTCTCTGTATATAGATCAAAAAAGTCCTGTGAATTCATACAGGAACTACCTAAACTACCACCACCTCTTGCATATCTACGTGTATCATAAGCATTTACAATATCAATTCCGGATATTATATCAAAGGTTTGTTTAGTTTCTAAATTAGCTTTTAACTTATTTACAAAGTTTTCTATTCTAGCATCACTATATTTGTTTCCTAATATTTTATTTACGAGTTTTCCGATTTTTATTTGATTTCTGTTTCCACTATAAACGTTTGGACCTATTCCCTGAGAATCAAAACGATGCATATCATCATTATCTGATATTGAATATGTGCTATCCATATCAGATGGACTATCTAAAAAGTCATTTATCTTTTTAATTGATTTAGCCATTGGTGCAAAAGTTATAACACCTTCTTTATTTATATCAATGAATGTTATATCCTGAGTGATATTTTCTCCTTCCATTGAAAGTATATCTTTGGCAATAGGGTCTTCAATTCTAGATAAGACATCTCTAAATCCAGGTGAGTAATATAATAATGATTCTAAAATTAATTGATACTTCATCTTATTATATATTAAATATATAAATTATTATGTGGTTTTGTTACATTTTAGAATGCTCTGATGGTACTCTTTATACTGGAATTACTAATGATTTAGAGATGAGAATTAAAACTCATAATTTAGGAAAAGGTGCTAAATATACCCGGAACAGACTACCAGTTAAATTAAAGTGGAGTAAAATAGTTGAAAATCGATCCGAGGCATCTAAGTTAGAATATCGGATAAAAAAGTTAAATAGGTCTCAGAAGTTAATCCTTTTTAGAGAAAGTGATTGATACTTCAGTATAAGGTGTTTCTATATCATTCTCTTCTTCCGTGATAGTCATGCCATGTGTCTTTCCTATTAGACTTTCATTTGGAATGAACCATCCTAATGCCTTAACCTGTGGAATAAAATTATCTCTTAGTGTCTCGATTATTTCCTCAGCGTTATCAAATAATCTAATCTCAATAAAAGCATTTCTAGCTTGTCCAATTATATACTGATTTATTTCACCAGTATCTGGATCATCATCGAATTGAGATGGTATTAAACTACTTGTTTTTATAGTCATATCTTTTATGTTATACTCAATTGCAAAGTCTTGAAATATCTCATGTAGTTCATCCATATCTTCCTGATTGAATTTACTCTTTGGAAAAATAGTTCCTTCATATGCCTCAAACGTTTTTAAATATCTCATTTGCCTAAATCTATTTTATATGACACCGAATAATTTCTATACTTGCGATTGATAGAAACTCCTAAGTTTGTTAAAAAAGATGGAACTACAGTTAATGTATGATCTGGTTCAAATTTTAAATTATCTATAACAAATTTATTTGGGTCTTCTATCTTATTTGAAAGAGACATTTTCAACTCTTTGAGTGAAACTGGTGCTTGATTAAACTTCACTAGTGAGTCAATTACTGCCAATTCTTCTTGGTCTGCTTCTTTTGCTAATACTTGTGCATCCGATTTGGATATTCCTAAAGCCAAAAGAGCACTTAGAGCAATTGTTTTTACAAAATTTGACTCTTCGTTTATATGGTCTTCAAAATTATTTAGGTATTTCATATTCTTATATATAAATTTAATATATAATAAAACACATTTTTAAAAATGAAAAAGTTCTCAACAATAAACGAAGGAAAATATTTTACACCAGATCCATCAGTTTTAAAGAAATATGCATCATTCGTTATTCCACTTTATCTATCCGGAAAAGTAAAATGTGATGAGGTTCTTCTTGATGAGTATTTAGAGCTTTATAAGAAAGGTGTTAAAGCTAAAAATATGAATGTCATTTGTGACTTAGAAATACAGGCAATTAAATTAGTTTTACAAGAAAATCCAATGACTGCTGGTGGGTATGAACAGTTTAAGAAGGAAATTGAAAATAAATGCCCACGACTTGAGAAGTTTTTAAAAACTTATATTAACGAACCTAAAACTTTCTTAATCTAATTATTCTTTATCGAATATCTTATTCATCGTCCAGTCTCTCCAAAAGTCTTTACCTTTAGGTTCTGTTTCTTCCATAAATGAATTAATTATTTCTGTAACTCTTTTAGATAATAATTCTTGATACTTCTGTTCAAATTTATCTATCCAAAATTTACTAAGTTCTTCTGACTCAATAATAACGGAATTATGATAGTCATAAGATATTTCAACTACATTATTTCTATTATCAGTATGAATACTTACTGACCTTCCGTGCGTAGTTGGTAGATCAACATCCACTGAGAAGTATTTGTATCCATATTTCATTTTCTTATTAATTGAAATCCTTGGATCGTCAATATTATCCCAGACGTAATTTAGAAAATCAGTAATTTCTTTCATTGTTGTATTTTATAACAATTTTGGTAAGATAAGTTTTAAATCTTTATCTTTTAGTATAGCCTTTATTCCACAGCTTAGTGCTCCTTCATAATCAGCTCTGACACTATCACCTATCATAAGTAGTTGACCTGGTTGAAGACCACTCTTTTCAATAACAATATCATATATTTTAGGATCGGGTTTAGAATATCCAACATCACACGAAAAGATAGGATCTTTAATCCATCTATCTAGTCCTAAATTATAAAAACATTCTTTATATGGTGTTGCAATATTTGATATTAAATATAGATTATACCTTTTTGATAGTTCATTTAGTACAAATTCTGTGTCATCAAATAAATGAGTGCTTTCATTTTCCTGTTTGATATCATACTCATATTTTTCGGTATAAATATTAGAACCAGGTCTTATTTCTTCTTTTAGATCTTCAAATGAATTAAAATTTTCAGTCATTACTTTATCTCTCCAAAAATTCATTTCTTCTTTAGTAAGTCCTAATGTTCTAAATAGATTTAGATATGGTTTAGCTTTATACTCTGTGTATAAAAGAGTATTATATAGATCAAATATTATTGCTTTCGTATTCATTATTTTATATATAATATATGAAGATTTATAAATTTAAAGAATATGCTATTATAGATGATATGACTATCAAGTTTATCGATGGTCATATTACAGAATCTCAATTTAAATCTTACATTGAGATTGAAGTGCTAAACGAATCACTTGGTAATTATATAAGGGAAAAAATTACAAATGTTTTATATACTTTCTTAACAAAAGCATATAGTATAGGTTTTACTATTATTAGTAAGTTTAAATCATTTTTTACTTGGTTAATTGAAACCGTTTCTAAATGGAAAGATAAACATCCTATTTTACATAAAGTTATAATCACAACACTTATAATAATTATATTGTTATTAATTTCAGCAGCATCAGCACATGCTCAAGCAAAGGGTAATGAGATTCCAACCGAACAGATTAATACTGCAATTGGTTGGTTAGAAGTTATTAAAGGAAAAACCAATCATGATCCTATGTTAGTTAACAAGGCGATGGCTCACTTAATTGATATTAGAGATGGTCAGATAGATATTGCAAACATCGGTCAAGATGCCATAAATATGGCAGATGCTGCTATGAATACTGCTGAGAAAATGATTACACAGTCTAAAGAAGATAATTCACTTTCTAAAATGTGCTTAGACTTAATGCACAAAGGTTCCGAATATGTAAGTGCTATATACTCTAAATTACCAGATAAGGAAGTAGTAAAATTAGGAAAGTTATGAAAATAGGTGGTGTAGAATTTTACATATCATATGAACAATTATATCATATTCTTATTGAAATAAAGGATGAGTTTCCTAATATAGTCTATGACATTGATAGCTCATCTCAATCATCACTAATATACCCAGATGATAAATCTTTTGTAATAACACTTGCTGAGGAAGGAGAATCAATCCTTGATTTAAATGCCTTATATTACATAGAGCCAAAAATTTGGAATCTAAAAGAAGATATAAATTCTCAACTCAGGGCTTATGATCTTTACATATCAGCATCTGATTTTGGTGAGTCTGATATCTATTATGAGTTGGTGGTTTCTGAAATAGGTCACACTCCTAAGTATAGAGAGAAATACCACTACGCTGTGAAGGAAGATGCTAATGGTAATGCATCAACTTCTGGTATGGGCGGTGTGTCAAATGCTAGTGTATCTTCAACATCAACATCTTCAAGTTTTGGTGGAAGTGGTGATGTTTCAAATACATTAAAATCTAAATCACAAAAAATGGGTGGTCCAAGTCAAGTGAGTGATTTAAGATTTTTAAAGCGTGTTAAGATTAAACGAGTTAAAGATATTTAATTTAAAATTTTATCTATTTTCTCATTTCTTATATAAGCTGGATCTTCAAGAAATTTACCACGTAACATTAAGTCTCGATGACTATTTGGTTGAGTTAGTGGAGATTTGAAAATCGAATAATAGATAAAGTACTTATCGGGATTATCAATCAAGGATTTAAATATTTCATCTACATTAGTAAACTTCATAGTATCCGTGAAGTGTGCAGATCCATTAAATTCAAAATTTGGAGCTTCTGAAATATAATAGGTTCGACTCTCTATTTTCGAAAATAGGTCAAGAAGTTCATCATTTGTAAAATCATCTGGATTTTGAATAAATTGATTAAACCCATTTGATTTATTAGTTTGTGTTTTTAGTAGTTCGAATATTCTTTCTTCTCTAGTTAGAGTTTGTAAATTAATTAACATATTTGATTTAACCGGTAATTTCTATATTTAGATTTTAATTCCGGAAAAGTTTGCAAGAACTTATCAAGTGATTCTATCATTTTTTCACCTAATGGTATTATTTCCAGTTGTTTAAAAAATCCATTTTCCTTACTATTAAGACTAATTTTAACTTTAAAATCTGTCTGTATGAACTGATCTAAATTATTTACTTTACCCCATCTATCAATGGATAGACTATATACTTCCTTACCATCTGAACCTTTGATAGAAAAAAATAAACTACCATCTGGTCTCTCAGATAGAAATTTAATTGGTGATACACGATCTCTTAGAAAGTAAAATAATTTAGGAGATTTATCATATATTTTAAGGTATATGAATCTTTTGAAGAATTGAAACTTATTCTTAGGAATAGAGCAGGGTACTTCCACAAATCCATATTTGGATAAATGTTCGCGAAAAATAGAGTTTACATTAGTCATTAACTTCAAAGTATCTAACAAGTTTAGAAGCAGTTGAATAGTTAGTTGCGATTGGCGTATCTGTAACATTACAAATACGAAGTAACATTTGAACATCAACTTCGTGAGGATGTGAGCTAAGTGGGTCTATAAAGAAAATAACACAGTCGATTTTATTTTCGACTATCATTGCTGCTATTTGAGCATCACCACCAAGAGGTCCAGATTTTAGTTTATTAACTTGACATCCAGCAAATTCAATGTGTCTACCAGTTGTTCCTGTTGCAAAGATATTAACATTCTTGAAGAAGTCCAATCTCTTCATAATAAAGGCTACCATATCAGCCTTTTTTTCATCGTGTGCGATTACCGCAAAGTTTAGTTTATTAATTCTTGACATAGTACAAATATACAAAGAATTTAACTCTTAAACAAATTTAACGTCTTGAGTTTGACTATGTTTCTTAACCGAATTTATACCATTTAAAACATTTGCCAAGGTGTTATAAGTTTCACTGGTTGCGATTATTTCACCATTCTTTGCTTTTAAAACAAAATATCTCTTCTTATCGTTTGACAATCTTACGTCAAAGTTTTCTTCTAATAATCCGTTCTCTCTAACGGACTGAATTCCATTATCACAACCTTGTCTATTTTTATATGATTCAGAAATTAGAACTATTTCACCATTTGATGCTTTTAATTTGAAGTAGTATTCATTTTTTGAATTTAGAGATACTTCAAATTTTCCTTTTCCTACAAAGTTTTGAATAAAATTTAACATGGTTTTTTATTATTTTTTATTTAGTATTTCATCAACTATTTCTTGTAATTTAGTTTGATCCATATTGTATTTCTTAGACATATTTCTTAGTTTAACTCCTGTTAGAAAGTGAAAAATGCCACCTATGAATGCGAACAATAATCCAGGTATCCAAACTATCACATTTGACCACATTATTATTCTATCTGGCTGTCCTAAAAAGACAGTTTCTAAAAATCCAATTGCAAATAGTATACCTGCCACCCATTTGAAATAGGGAATATATTTTGCTAATTTTGAAATTTTATTGTATGTTTTAAGAACTAAAGATGAATTAACTTCTTGATGAAACTCTAAATTCATAAATTTAAATTATTTTTAGGTATATATTAAGTTGTTATTTATTACAACCTAAAATAATTTAAAAAATTAGTATTTTTTAAAATTCTCAATTAGTTCAGATATGTTATCAAATTGATAAAAGTTAATATATCTTTTAAATGTATCTATTAGTAGCTTAGGCTTTCTTGATTTAGAGTCTAATATATTAACATAATATCCAATATATGAGTAAAGTTCTTTTTCCGAAATAAGTCCGTTTTTAACATAGATATTAAATGTTGATAGTTTATCAAAAAAGTCATCAAATATATCTCTTAGTTCAGCCTCTTGAACTGTATATTTTGATTTGACATCGTGTGTTTGCAAAGCACTAACTAAATCATAATCACCTATTGTAAATTCACCTGATTTGAGCTTTATTTTTCTTTTGTTCCAATCTAACAGTTGAAAAACAATTTTAACATTTTCATCATTTTGAAACTCTTTAATTTCTTTAGCAAGGAATTCAGACTTTTTCCATTTCAAATCTCTAATATATTCCAATATTACTTTAATAAATGGAAAAATTCCGAGTATTGGTATTATCTTTAAAACGAAGTCTATAATTTCCATAATCTATTTATTAATATATAAAATATGAAATTTATACGTCTATTTGAAGAATTTACCGAGACTCCTAAAAATACACCTTTGCTCTATAAAGATGATAATTTAGAAGTTAAAGTTGTAAAGACATATGACTCGTCTAAAGAACAAGGTAAAAACACCAATTGGTGTTCTAATGATAAAGGTGGATTTTATGCGCACAATAAAACTGCCAATATGTATCGTTTTAAGTTCAAAGATGGATATAAGTTGAGACTAACTTGGGATTATATAACTCAAACTGCATCACATCTTGGTCAATTCTCAGGTGGGACACACTGGGGTCAAGGTGGAGTGGTTGATGGTGAAAGACAATCTTATGATGTATTTAGACCCGAAGATGATTCAGAACCATTTCTAATTGACTGGAAGAGTGATAGAAAAAGAGAAATTGTTGATAGAATACAATCAATTCCTCAGGAGGCAATTGATGCTGTTCATCAATATCAAGAGAAAATGTCAAGAGAAAAGTCTGAGAATCTTAACAAACTATACAAAGAGATTGAAAAGATTAAAGTTATAGATGTTAAAATTTTGGATAGTGATTTGTACAGTAACTCCTTTTATGTTACAATATCATATTTAGGAAAAGAATATAAGATTGAAATGTTCTTTGATAATAAGTATCAATATTTCTTTAGATCAGAGGAATTTGATAAAGTATTTAAGCATCGATACGTCAGGTATGGTAGAGAGTTGAGTAGCTACTTATTTGATAAGGTTATGGAATTCTGTAAAAAGAATAATATCTCAATTAATAAGCCTAAGAAAGAATCTGAGTAATCTTTTCTTCTCTTTCTTCTATTCTATCGTCAAATTTATCTTTAAATTTCAATTCTGTAAAAGGTATTTCAACATCTGATGTACAATAGACGCAATATATTTTTGTCTGTAATGTTGAATTTCTAAATTCTTGTATGTGATAAGTGTTATCGTAGTAATATTCTTTGCCCTCTTGGAAGAACCAAATTTTATTATAATTACCGCCTATACTGAATGATCTTTTACATATGCACTTTTTCATAAATCAAATATAGAAAATTTTTTTTAAATTTTTTTAAAACATTTTATATGTCGTTCATATAACTATTCGTTAAACAATTATTCAAACAATAAATTTATGGTTAATTCAATTAAACCCTTGGGTGACAGGGTTCTGGTGGAACCCGCCCCAGCAGAAGTAAAGACATCAAGTGGTATCATTATTCCGGATACCGCTCAAGAGAAGCCACAACGTGGTCAAGTAATCGCTATTGGTAATGGGAAGAAAGATGAGCCTCTTACCGTGAAAGTAGGTGACACTGTTCTTTATGGAAAGTATAGTGGCACTGAATTCAAATTCGAAGATAAGGATCTTCTTATCATGAAAGAATCTGATATTTACGCAATCATCTAAAAAAATTAAAACATTAAAATTATGGCGAAACAAATTAAATTTGATCTTGAAGCTAGAGATGGTCTCAAAAGAGGAGTAGACCAACTTGCAAATGCTGTTAAAGTTACTCTTGGTCCTAAAGGACGTAATGTCGTTATCGACAAAAAATTCGGAAGTCCCGCAATTACAAAAGATGGTGTTTCAGTTGCTAAAGAAATTGAACTTTCTGATCCAATTGAAAACATGGGAGCTCAAATTGTAAAAGAAGTTGCATCTAAAACAGCTGACCAAGCTGGTGATGGTACAACAACTGCTACTGTTTTGGCACAAGCTATTGTAACTGCTGGTTTGAAAAACGTGGCAGCCGGTGCAAATCCTATGGATTTGAAACGAGGCATGGATAAGGCTGTCGAGGTAGTAGTTAAGTCTCTTGAAGAACAATCTCAAATGGTTGGTACTGACTACCAAAAAATCCACCAAGTGGCATCTATTTCAGCAAACAACGATGATGTTATTGGTAAACTCATTGCTGATGCTATGAGTAAAGTTGGAAAAGAAGGTGTAATCACTGTTGAAGAAGCGAAGGGAACCGAAACAGAAGTTAAAACTGTTGAAGGAATGCAATTCGACCGTGGTTATCTATCACCTTATTTTGTAACTGATACTGATAAGATGACAGTAGAAATGGATAACCCATACATCCTTATCTATGATAAAAAGATTTCTGCTATGAAGGAACTTCTACCTATCTTAGAAAAGGCTGTACAAACATCTAAACCTCTTTTGATTATTTCAGAAGACTTGGATGGTGAAGCTCTAGCAACACTTGTTGTTAATAAAGTTAGAGCTGGTCTTAAAGTTGCGGCTGTTAAAGCTCCAGCTTTTGGTGACCGTAGAAAAGCAATGTTGGAAGATATTGCTATCTTAACTGGTGGTAAATTCATCTCAGAAGAACTTGGGATGAAATTAGACACGGCTGAATTGTCAGACCTTGGTCGTTGTGAACGAGTTATTATCGACAAAGATAATACTACTATTATCAATGGTATGGGTTCTAAAGATTCAATTCAGGCACGTGTAACACAAATTAAATCACAGATTGAATCAGTTACTTCTGACTATGATCGTGAAAAACTTCAAGAGCGTTTGGCTAAATTAGCCGGTGGAGTTGCTGTTATCTATATCGGAGCAGCGACAGAAATTGAAATGAAAGAGAAGAAAGACCGTGTGGATGATGCACTTCACGCAACTAGAGCGGCAGTTGAAGAAGGAATTATCGCAGGTGGTGGTGTGGCCTACATTAGAGCAACTCAAAAATTGGAAGGTTTGAAGGGTTCTAATGAAGATGAAACTACTGGAATCTCTATCATTCGTAGAGCTATCGAAGAACCACTTCGTCAAATTGTAAACAATTGTGGTGGTGATGCTTCGGTTGTTGTTAATAAGGTAAGAGAAGGTGTTAGTGACTTTGGTTATAATGCCAGAACTGAAACTTATGAACCATTGATTGCAGCGGGTGTAATTGACCCAACAAAAGTTGCACGTGTAGCTTTACAAAACGCGGCATCAGCCGCATCAATGATACTCACAACAGAGTGTGCATTGATTAATGAAAAAGAAGAATCTGAAAATACACCTAACATGCCGGGTGGTATGTACTAAGATTCTCTAACAAGAATGAATAAAAAAGACCACATAGATTTATGTGGTCTTTTTTATTTTTTAATATATAGTATATGGAATTTTTAATAAAAAAAGATAAACACTATTCAAATCAATACTTTTACAAGCTTATCAATATTCTAAATACTAATAGATTTTTAAAGTATCAAGTTGTTTTTGATAACACTTGTGAGTATGATCTACCAAAAGAAGATCAAGAAGATATAAATAAGCTT
>JACCDX010548603.1_pt1 | contig 11294 bp, 9 predicted proteins | sample 7449681 | NCBI WGS metagenome assembly JACCDX01 (sample SAMN15323450, study PRJNA562643) | freshwater metagenome | isolation source: river surface water | place: USA:Blue River Watershed | collected 2017-08-18 | reverse complement strand
CTCTAAGAGATCTAAATGATCAAGACCCTCCAATAAAGGTAGTGTTAGCGCCCCGAGACCAGGACCAATCTCAATCACATGCGCGTCAGTACTGGGATTAATTAGGGCAACAATGGAATAAATGATTCCGTTGTCCTGTAAAAAGTTCTGGCCAAATCGTTTACGTGCACGATGCATGTATTAGGGTTGCTTTCTTTGATTTACGGCCAATTGATAAGCCAAGCGCAAAGCTTCAAGCATGCTGCCGGAATCGGCAATACCTTTACCAGCAATATCCAATGCAGTGCCATGATCTACTGAGGCACGAATAATCGGCAATCCCAAGGTTACATTTACTCCATTGCCAAAAGTGACAAACTTAAAAGGCGCTAAACCTTGGTCGTGATACATCGCAATAAAGGCATCCACCTGAGCTATAGATTCGGGATCAAACATTGTGTCGCCTGAATAAGGGCCGGATACCTGAATCCCCATTTCCTTGGCTGCTTCAATTGCTGGCGCAATCATTTCAATTTCCTCGCGCCCCAAGTACCCAGACTCTCCTGCGTGAGGATTTAAACCAGCCACGCGAATAACTGGGTTTGCTATGCCAAATTTTTTCTGCAAATCTCGATGAACAATTTGAATTGTTTCTAATATCAAGTCGTAACTGAGAGCCTTTGGGACATCTTTCAACGGTACATGAGTGGTCACTAGTGCCACCCTTAAATCTCTAGGGTACTTGAGTCCTAAAAATCCAGCAGGCAATGGTGCGCACAACACCATGACCACATGAGAGATATTGCATCGCTGTGCAAGATATTCGGTATGCCCGGTAAAAGGAGTGCCAGCATCGTTAATGATACTTTTTTGAAGTGGTGCAGTTACCATCGCATCAAAACGGCCTTGCTGACAACCATTGATCGCTTGATCTAATAGAGCGATGACATACTGAGCGTTTTGGGGATTTAAGACGCCTGAAATAACAGGTGCTGCAAGCTTAATGGACTCAATCTGCAATCGACCAACTAATGTTGGATCAATATTTTTTGGTAGGGTTAGCAACTGATCATCGCCGAGCAAGGTAACGGCAACATCATTCTGTTCGCGCAAAAAATCTAACGCAGCAGCAAGGGAGACCTCAGGCCCAATACCGGCTGGCTCGCCAGTACTTACAACTAGATTAACGAGTGGTACTGCTTGCTTCATCATCTACGTTCAGAATTTTGACAGTGGCGTTATCACGTTGTTCACGCATCCACTCTTGATATGCTTGATCAAACTTTCTTTCACGGATAGCGGCGCGCGCAAATTGACGTTGTTTCTCTACAGTCAGTTGACCTTCACGACGATCCATCACTTGAATCAAATGCCAACCGAATTCAGATTTAACTGGATTGCTTACTTCACCAATTTGCAAACGATTCATAGCCTGTTCAAACTCTGGAACTAAGTCGCCAGGACTCATCCACCCCAGATCACCACCGTTTGGTGCTGAACCATCCTCAGAGTATTTTTTAGCCAGCTCAGCAAAATCTGCCGTCTTAGCGCGAACCTGATCGCGATATCCCTGCAAGCGTCTCTCAGCATCTTGATCAGTCAAGCCAGGACGATTACGCAGCAATATATGGCGCGATAAGGTTTGTGTAATCGGGATATTTTGGGGAGTGGTTGAGCCAGCATCAGGTGCGGCTGCCTGCTGAGGAGGCGCACTCGCTCCTGCTGCCCGGCGATCCAAAACCTTAAGGACGTGATAACCGGCAGGACTCTTTACAACTGTATTTGCAACTTGTCCCCCACCAGTATTTCGAATCGCCTCATAAAACAATTGCGGTAGACGATCAGGAGTGCGGTAACCCAAGTCTTGAAACTTAATCTTGGGATTTTCTTTTGCAGCCATAGCACCCAATTGCAAGAAGTCAACATCACCTCGCGCATCCCGCAGCAGTGCATCAGCTTTCTTTTTGGCTTCAGCCTGAGCTCCAGCTCCAGCCCCAGCATCCACAGGAATAAAGATTTGAGCTACATCAATTTCCTCTGGCTCGCCCCTAGCAGCAGGCGCTGATCGCTGCGCCCCACCGGAGGTCATTGCCCTGGTTCGCTCGGTAATAAAGTTATCGATTTCAGCGTCAGATATTTTGATCTTGGCCTCTACCTCGCGCTCTCGATAACGGGTAATCATCACATCATCCCGCAGCAATTGTTTATAGCGTTCAAAAGTCGATCCCGAAGCAATAACTTTTGCTTTGAATTCTGCAACAGTTAATTTATTTTTTGCCGCTATGTCGCCAATGATCTTATCGAGTTCTTTGTTGCTAACAGCGATACCTTCTTGCTCAGCATTTTGCAGTTGAATTTTTTCTAATATCAGTCGATCTAGAATTACTTTTCGTGCTGACCCATCCTCCGGTAACTTCACGCCCTGTTTTTTAAGCGCCACAATTCGATCATCAATTTCTTTACGCGTCACGAAACCAGTGTTGACCACTGCTGCAACGCCATCAATATTGCGAATCTTACTTTCAGCGGCTGTATTCATTTTCGCTGCATCTTGCGCAAATATTGGAGTTGCGCAAAGACCCATCACGGCAATAATGGCAAGAGCACTAATTTTTCTAAAACAGTTCATACATAGCGTCATTGATAGTTCTCGTATGTTGAGGGTGGTATAGGCTTAGAGGTAGGCATATATCCAGGCACATTCAGCTTCATGATATCAACTGGATTGCTGCCAGCGCTACCAAAGCCCCTAAATTCAATTTGAAAGAGGACCTGGGTGGTGGTTATTTGGGACGTATTTAAGACCTGTGAGTAAGCGCCACGGAAAGTCCAACAATCTCTACTCCACTCCAGTGCCACTAGGCTATTTAAGGTTTTTGTGGTTAATGCATCATATCCCCAGCGACCCAAAACGGATACCTCCCTAGTAATAGGCCATTGACCAGAAATATTGTATTGATCGGTTGTTGTTGAGGCAGGTACAAATGCCTGGTTATTCTGAAGAGATGCCTGTATTGGTGGAGACCATACGTTGCGGTAACCGAAATTCAAACTTCTACCCTGTGTGGGACGCCAACTTCCACCCACAGTAGTTTGCACAAAACGATTTAATTGAGTGTTGTATTGACCGAATACATCAGCACTAAAATTACCCAGCAGACGAACAGAACCCGAACCCAAAGTGTCTGAATAGGTAGTAGGGTTTGTGATGTTGCCATTCAAACCAACCTTCTGTCCGACGAATTGCTGCTTTTGGGCAAGCGTTACATTAGCGCGCTCTGCTCCGGTATTTGCCTCTATCATTCGACTAGTTAAGCCAAGAGTTGCCGCATTGCTATTGGCTATACGATCATTACCTACGAAAGTATTTTCACTAAAAATTTGAGAGACTCCAAAGCCGGCATCAGCGGTATCGAAGATCGGAGTTTGTGCTTGATTTTGATAGGGCGTATAAACATAGAAAGCTCTTGGCTCCATCGTTAGCAACATATCTCGACCATAAAAGCCTTTTAGTTCAGCAGCTTCTCTTTCGAAAGCCAAACCAGAATCCAAGCTAAATGTTGGAATAGTAAAACCCTGAACTACTGGTGCACCAGTTGAAATAAATGGTGTGGCGTTATAAGTATTAGATTGAAAACTCACTTTTGGAGTGACATAGTAACCTGGGGTTACTTGTGGCAAAGCCATAGCGCCCTTAATCACCGTTCGATCAGCTTGGCTATAAACACCAGGTGCAGTAGCTACCAAGTTACTGCCAATGTTGTAAGAGAACCTAGTGAAGTCAGCTGAAAATGTAGTAGCCGGGCCTGTTGGCAAGGTAACGTATTTACCGCTGGTATCTGCCACTGCAGGGGTCAGGCGATTGTTATACGCGGCACTAATATTAGGTAGCACGTTATAAGGCGCTTGAACCACAGAAGTAGGGTCTGGCTGTAAGGTTTGAAAGGTTAATGCCCGTGCAGAGACATTCCAGTTGCTCAAACTTCCAGTCAAACCTTTTGTGGTTCCAACCTCTTGGCGAAACTGACTAGTCACTGCACCAGCAATACTTTGAGAAAAGTCCGTTGGATAAAGGTTATCGGATACACGAGACATATTGGCATAGCCAGTCCAAGATCCAGGCAAAGGCACGCCTCCTGGAGCAACACCACCACTAAACACCTGTCGCTGCTGCCAGTCATAACGCCAGCGATCTGTACCGGTTTTATTATCATGCGCCAAATAATCACCAACTAAGGTGCCGCTGTACTTGGTATCCAGAAAACGGTAGTTTGCGCCTATCTGCAGACCACGCTCACTCATATAGCGCGGCAAAATTAATAAATCTCTATTAGGGGCAATATTGACGTAGTAAGGCTGCGTAACATCAAAGCCGTTATTAGAGTTGTAACCAGCAACAGGAGCTAAGATGCCAGTACGTCGCTGACCAGAGGTTGGTGCGGTGAAGTAAGGTATGTACGCGATTGGTACATCGAAGAAACGCATAACACCATGTGTTCCGACCATTTCCTTCTGTTCATTATCAATCTCTAATGTACTGGCCGAAAAATACCAATCCATGTTTTGTGGCGTACATGTCGTGTAAGTTGCTTTATCAAAAACAAAAATATCGGAGTTTTCAATAGTCAGCTTTTTTGCAGTTCCGTTACCACGGGTGTCGCGCAGCTCATATGTAGGCGTTTCCATCTCGCCCTCACGTGCATCCACTTTAAATTGAGCGGTTGGCCCTTTAAAAGTAGTATTCCCTTTTGTTAGTTCAGCATTTCCAACTAAATCTGCAATATCGGTGTCAGGGTCATAAATAATTTCATCCGCCTTAATCACTCCGCCATTGCGACGAATCTGTGCGCGCCCCTTCAGCTTCATCTTGCGGTCAACCACACCTTCAATCAGATCACTGGATGTAAAAGTTAGCGCACTACCATCATCCAAAGGAATCCCCGTCCGCAGCTGATCATCCAACTTTAAAACGGTGACATTTCCCCGATCGGGCAGCAAAACTGTATTAGCTCCTGCCTGCAAATTTTGAGGCAAGGGTGCGGGAGCCTGAGCGTATCCCTGGTGAGCAAATTGCAGCAATACCACCCCCGTCATTACGCGCAGGGATACATGCAAAAAAAGAGGGGCGCAAAGGCCGGCGCGACGGCGATAATGACTCATAGATCCAGACCCGCCTTATTATACGAATCGACCATGACTGACTCACGCTTAAACACCCTCCGTAACTGGCTAAAAGCCCTAGAAGCTAGCTGGCAATTAGATCTAGACTCTTTGGTTCCAGCCTCGGCTGATGCCAGCTTTCGACGCTATTTCCGAATTACATCTAAAAACCCCAGTTTTGGGACTTTGATCGTAATGGATGCGCCACCCCAACACGAGCCTTTAGATGCCTTTATTAAGGTCGATTTATTGCTCTCAGAAGCAGGTTTAAATGTGCCAAAAATACTCGAGCAAAATATTGCTGAAGGCTTTTTGCTATTAAACGATTTGGGCACAAAAACTTACCTGGCTGAACTGAATAATGAGACTGCTGATCATCTATATAAAGATGTAACTCATGCGCTAGTTTTAATGCAGTTAGCAAGCAAACCTGGTGTCCTACCAAACTATGATGAAGCATTGTTACAACGTGAGCTCGATTTGCTGCCTGAATGGTATTTAAAAAAACATCTCAACATTGAACTCAGCGCACAACAAATAGATCAACTAAAAAAATCATTTGAGCTCATTATTGAAAATAATTTATCTCAAGCAAAAGTCTACGTTCATCGCGATTACCACTCGCGCAATTTAATGGTGACAGAAAAAAATAATCCTGGAGTAATTGACTTTCAGGATGCGGTTTATGGCCCCATTACCTATGACGCTGCCTCTCTTTGGCGCGATGCCTATATCGCATGGCCAGAAGAACGAGTGATTGATTGGGTGATTAAATTCTGGGAGGCAGGCCGTAAGGCAGGGTTGCCGATGCCAGATGATTTTGGTAGCTTCTATCGTGATTTTGAATTGATGGGTTTACAACGCCACCTCAAGGTGCTTGGTATCTTTGCACGGCTTTATCACCGCGATGGCAAGGACGGTTATCTCAAAGATATTCCACTCGTACTTGAGTATGCCATTGCAACAGCCAATCGTTATATTGAATTAAAGCCTTTGGCTCGCATTCTGGAATCGACTCGCACTCATAAAGACTAATTAGATATAAATGATGAATAAGGGTAATCTCATTCCTTGTTTTTTACTTGCTGCTGGCAGAGGTGAGCGTATGCGCCCACTCACAGACGTCCTACCCAAACCTTTATTAACTATTCAGCATAAATCTTTACTAGCTTGGCATTTAGAAGCATTAGCTAAAGCAGGAATTCAGAATGTCGTTATTAACCATGCTTGGTTGGGCGACAAAATTGAGGCAGCTCTCGGTAACGGTCAACAATTTGGTCTCAACATTCAATACTCCCCCGAAGGCAGCGCTCTAGAGACCGCAGGCGGTATTTGTAAGGCATTGCCCATCATTGCGCCGGATGATTACTTTCTGGTCATCAATGGAGATGTATTTAGCCCGAATTTGCCCGTAAGCAGGCTATTGGAAAAAGCCTCCAGAATGCGCGCTGACCCAAGCAAGACATTAGCCCACTTATTCATGGTTCCCAACCCAGTGCAGCACCCTGAAGGGGATTTTTACCTGCAAGGCTCCACTGTGGGAGACACTGAGTCCACAGACAGCGAGAAGCTCACCTTCTCAGGAATTGGGATTTATCACAAAGACCTCTTTAAAGACCTGGAATTCGGAGCGCCTGCCAAGCTAGCCCCCTTGCTGAGAACCGCGATGGAGCAAAATAAAGTGACCGGTGAAAAATATATCGGTCCATGGCACGATGTAGGTACACCACAACGCTTACAAGAGCTTAATGCAGCATATGAATAAACCAGATATTTATCAGCTTCGTCGAAATGAATTAGCAAAACAAATATTTGCCAAGACTGGCGGAGGAATTGCAGTTGTTTCTACAGCGCCAGAAATTGCTCGCAATCGCGATAGTGAATTTCCATATCGTCACGACAGCGACTTTTACTATTTGACAGGCTTTGAAGAGCCAGGCGCAACCCTTGTAATGAAAGTTGATGGCGATGGAAGGAGTCTTCAACTTCAATCTCATTTATTTTGTAGACCCAAAGATCCTGAGAGAGAAATTTGGGATGGTATTCGACTTGGCCCTGAAGCAGCACCTGAAGTTTTAGGTGTTGAATATGCGCATAGTAATCAGGAGCTCGATCGAAAACTAGGCGAGCTATTGGCAGATCAAGATGCAGTCTATATTCGTCTTGCCGAAAGTGCTGAGGCTGATAGGCGCTTGCGTCATTGGATGAAACAAGTTCGCGGGCAAGCTCGCTCAGGCGTGAACCCACCATCAGAGTTTCATGATATCGAGGCGCTTATTCATGAAATGCGTCTATTTAAAGATGCGCATGAGATTGACATCATGCGTCGTGCTGCTGACATCTCTGCTCGTGCACATATCCGCGCCATGCAAATCTGCAAGCCTGGTATGCGGGAGTACCAACTCGAAGCTGAATTGCTTCATGAGTTCCGCAATAGCGGTGCACAAAGTGTTGCCTACAACAGCATTGTTGCTGGTGGCGCTAACTCTTGCATCCTGCACTATCGCGCTGGCTCAACTGAATTGCGTAGCGGCGAACTTTGCTTAATTGACGCTGGTTGCGAACTAGATGGTTATGCATCCGATATCACTCGGACATTTCCTGTAAATGGTAAATTTACTGGTCCACAACGTGCTCTATACGACATTACATTGGCAGCGCAAGAGGCCGCAATTGCCATGACCAAACCCGGCAATACTTTCATGCAGCCTCATGAAGCGGCGCTGAAAGTACTAACGCAGGGCTTACTTGATGAGAAGTTGCTCAATCTTGCCGATCTAGGCTCACTTGAAAATGCTATAGAAATAGGAGCTTATCGCCGTTTCTACATGCACCGTACCTCACATTGGCTAGGCATGGATGTGCATGACGTAGGCTCCTATCGGGAAACCAGCCATGATTCATCCAGTGCAGATAAGCCATGGCGCGTTCTCAAGAGTGGCATGGTAATGACGATTGAGCCTGGACTCTATGTCAGACCAGCTGATGATGTGGATGAGAAATTTTGGAATATTGGCATTCGCATTGAAGATGACGCAGTTCTAAATGATTCTGGATGTGAATTAATTTCTCGTGGTGTGCCGGTCAAAGCAGATGAGATTGAAGCTCTCATGAAAAACGTATAAAGATATTCGAATAAAAATGAGCTCATCTAGTTGCGATATTTTGATTCAAGGTGGTGGCCCGGTTGGACTTGCTTGTGCCGCGTGGACCCTCCAGAAATTTCCAGATGCAAAAATCACACTACTAGATCGCAATCCAATTAGTGATGACGATTTGGCGAATGCCGATAGCCGTGGGATTGCGCTATCGCATGGCAGCAAGCTATTACTAGATACGATCAACGCTTGGCCAAAGGAATCTGCACAAATTCATCGCGTACATGTTTCACAAGCTGGACGCTTTGGCAGAGCTCTGATGACCCGCGAAGAGCTCAATCAAGATGCCCTAGGGCACATCATTCGATATCGCGATATCCACATCACACTTCGCCAGGCATTAAGGACCATTCAAGCAAAGTGCCCTAACTTTGTTTGGCGACATATCGATAAAGAAGCGGAAGAAAATAATATTCACACCAAATGTATCGTGCATGCTGAAGGCGGCTTATTTAAAAAACAGGATTGGGTTGAATCTGGTCGCGACTATGGTCAGTCAGCCTTAGTGGGTTTGGTTGAAGTAGAAAATGCGGCACCCCATCAAGCGTGGGAACGTTTTACTGCTGAAGGCCCATTAGCTATTTTGCCAAGTCATTACGGTCCCAATATTTTGAATCTCGTTTGGTGTGGTTCACCAGAGTCATCAAGATATCGCTTGCAACTCAGTGATGCTGATTTCTTAAGCGAACTAGAAAAAGAATTTGGCTCACGCATTGGTCGCTTTCGGAAAATTCAAGATCGTCGTTTATATGAACTTGGCTTGAACTATCGCAAAGAGATTGCCAAAGACAATGAAGTATGGATTGGTAACGCTGCTCAAACTTTGCACCCAGTAGCGGGTCAAGGTTTAAATCTAGGTTTACGAGATGCCTTCTTACTGGCAGAGAAATTAGTTGGCGTATTTTCTGGATCAGTAGAAGACCAATCCCCAGCAGATATCCAAAATGCACTTCAGGGCTACGCCCAAAGCCGCAAAATTGACAGAACAACGACGATTGGCCTAACGGACTTTATGGCCAGGGTATTTACCTCCAATCTTGCCCCTGTAGTGGTAGCCAGAGGACTGGCTTTAAGCGCCCTTCAGTGGCTTCCACCGGTAAAGACAGCCTTAGCCCGCCAGATGATGTTTGGCAGGCGCTAAAGGGCTTAAATAGCCTTCAAAATACAAGCATTCCCAGTTTGATTGAAAGCAAGGAATCTGCCTAAAAAATAGGCAAATTTGGGGTCGACTGTGCTAAAGTGTCATGCTTTCCGCCCAAGCCCCCTTTTAGATGAAGATTGGCCCTCACACTCTCGCAAATAAGCTATTTGTAGCCCCTATGGCTGGGGTAACAGATCGCCCATTTAGACAGCTTTGCAAGAAATTGGGTGCCGGTTATGCAGTCTCTGAAATGGTGGCGTCTAATGCCCTCCTTTGGAAAAGCGAGAAAACACAACGCCGCGCAACTCATGTTGGTGAATTCAAACCCATCGCGGTGCAGATTGCCGGAGCCGATCCAGCAATGATGGCGGCTGCGGCAAAAATTAACGTAGATCATGGCGCTCAAATTATTGATATCAATATGGGTTGCCCTGCGAAGAAGGTTTGCAACGTAGCTGCTGGTTCTGCGCTATTGCGCGATGAGCCTTTAGTGCAGCAAATTTTAGAAGCTGTTGTGAATGCTGTTGGGGTTGGACCAGATGCAGTACCAGTCACCTTAAAGATTCGTACTGGTTGGGATCGCGCAAATAAAAATGCAATTGAGATTGCGCGTCTCGCAGAAAGATCAGGTATCTCCATGTTGACAGTTCATGGTCGCACTAGAGCTGACCTATATCACAGTGAGGCAGAGTACGACACAATTACTGCAGTCAAAAATAACGTAGGCATTCCAGTGGTTGCTAATGGTGACATTACTAGTCCCGAGAAAGCAGAGAAAGTTTTAAAGATCACTGGGGCTGATGCCATCATGATCGGACGTGCGGCACAAGGTCGCCCTTGGATCTTCCGCGAGATCAATCATTACCTTGAAACTGGTGGTAACTTACCGACCCCTGAGATCAATGAGATTCAAGCGATTATGAATGCCCACCTCTTAGATCACTATGAGTTCTATGGAGAACATATCGGCCTTCGCACAGCTCGCAAGCATATCGGCTGGTATTGCAAAGGTTTGCGAGACTCACACGCCTTCCGTCAGCGCATGAATACTGCTGATGATTGCAAAACGCAATTACAAATGGTGAATGATTATTTTGATGAGATGAAATTGCATTCTGAACGCTTGCTATTTCTAGAGGCTGCTTAATTACTGCCGATTTCCCGCTGTATTTTTTGTTTTTTATTTTCTTGTTTTTGTATTGATAGATTGTTATGACTAATAAGCACCCAATTACCGAATGTATTGAAACCCAATTACAGGGTTACCTCAATGACCTCAAAGGAACAGCTCCAACTGATATTTATCAAATGGTCTTAGCTGTTGTAGAAAAACCGATGTTGGAATTAGTCATGCAACATGCCAAACAGAATCAGTCATTGGCTGCTCAATACCTTGGGATCAATCGCAATACTCTTCACAAAAAGCTTGTTGAGCATCAACTACTCAAATAAACCAAGCCTATATCTCATATCTTTGACTCTTTAATTAAACCCTCCGAAAACTATGATCCGTACAGCCCTTCTCTCCGTATCCGATAAAAATGGCATCGTGCCTTTTGCTAAAGCCCTCCATGAACAAGGTATTAAGCTTATTTCCACTGGTGGCACAGCAAAACTTCTAGCTGAAAATAATCTGCCAGTAGTTGAAGTTTCTTCGCTAACAAAATTCCCAGAGATGCTCGATGGCCGCGTAAAAACTCTTCACCCTATGGTGCATGGTGGTTTGTTAGCTCGTAGAGACTTCCCGGAACATATGGCTGCGTTAAAAGAGCATGGAATCGATACCATCGATATGCTCGTCATCAACCTGTACCCATTTAATGAGACAGTAGCTAAAGACAACTGTTCATTTGAGG
>JACCDX010632685.1_pt1 | contig 11295 bp, 10 predicted proteins | sample 7449681 | NCBI WGS metagenome assembly JACCDX01 (sample SAMN15323450, study PRJNA562643) | freshwater metagenome | isolation source: river surface water | place: USA:Blue River Watershed | collected 2017-08-18 | reverse complement strand
GATGGTGTGATTATCACAGAGAAAAACCATCGTGATTGGCAGACGCACATCGCCCATGTGCCACAAACCATTTTTCTGGCCGACACCACTATCGCTGAAAACATCGCCTTTGGTGTGTCGTCGGATCAAATCGACCTTGGCCGTGTTCGCCAAGCCGCGCAAATGGCGCAGATTGCCCAAACCATCGAGTCTTGGGACAACCGATACAATACTTTGGTTGGAGAACGCGGAGTGCGCCTTTCCGGAGGGCAGCGCCAGCGCATCGGAATCGCCCGTGCCCTATACAAACAGGCGGATGTCATCGTGTTCGACGAAGCCACCAGCGCTCTGGATAATGATACCGAGCGAGCCGTTATGCAGGCTATTGAGGGCCTAAGTAATCAAATTACTATCCTGATCGTCGCCCACCGCTTGACCACGCTCAAAAACTGCACTCAGATTGTCGAATTGGGCGATGGGGTCGTGAAGCGGATTGGCACTTATAACGATATTGTGGGGCAGCCATCCTGACGCCCAGGCAGAGAGAGTAACCAGCCTTATGCTTAAAGATTCATCCATTCTCATTACCGGTGGCACCGGATCTTTTGGCTACACGTTTGTGCCCATGGCCCTTGCCAAGTACAACCCTCGCCGTCTGGTCATTTTTTCACGCGACGAAATGAAGCAATGGGAGATGGCAAAGCTCTATGCCGACGACGAGCGTGTGCGCTTCTTCATTGGCGACGTGCGCGACAAGGATCGGCTTATTCGCGCGCTCGACGGCATTGACTATGTTGTGCATGCCGCTGCGACCAAGATCGTGCCGACCGCCGAGTACAACCCCTTTGAATGTGTCAAGACCAACATCATCGGAGCAATGAACCTGATCGACGCTTGTATCGATCGTGGTGTTAAGCGCGTCGTTGCACTCTCCACCGATAAGGCGAGTAGCCCGGCAAACCTCTACGGCGCTACCAAGCTTGCATCGGACAAACTCTTTGTGGCCGGCAACTCATACTCGGGCTGGGCAGACACGCGTTTTGGGGTAGTGCGCTATGGAAATGTGATGGGTTCGCGTGGCTCTGTGATCCCCTTTTTTGCCAGCCTAGCCGCTAAAGGGACCCTGCCTATCACCGATGAGCGTATGACGCGATTCATGATCACGCTAGAGCAGGGTGTTGAGCTGGTCTGGCATGCGTTCGAAGACCTGGTGGGCGGCGAGATCTACGTAAAGAAGATTCCGTCCATGAACATTATGGACATCGCACGCGCCGTAGCGCCTGACGCAAAACATGAAATCATCGGCATCCGTCCCGGTGAAAAGCTGCACGAGCAAATGATCGGTGTCGAGGACGCGCTTTACTCCTACGAATATCCGGACCATTTCAAGATCCTTCCGGCTATCCATGGCTGGAGCAATGATCCGGAGCGCATCAAGGACGGCGTCAAGGTCAGTCCCGATTTCACCTACTGCTCGGACAACAATACCGATTGGATGAGTATCGAGACGCTAAGAGCCTGGATTGACCAGAACAGCGAAAAGATCGGTCGTTTCTGAACATGATTCCCTACGGCCGTCAGGACATCACGCAGGCAGACATCGATGCCGTCGTCGAGGTACTGCGTTCGGACTTCCTGACCCAGGGATTGCAAGTGCCGCGTTTCGAGCAGAAGCTGGCCGGCTATTGCGGTGCGGGTCATGCCGTGGCCGTCAATAGTGCAACCTCGGCCCTGCACATCGCTTGTCTGGCTCTCGGTCTGGGCAAGGGCGACAGCCTGTGGACCACGCCGACGACCTTTGTTGCGTCGGCCAATTGCGCGCTCTACTGCGGCGCCAGCGTGGACTTCGTCGATATCGACCCTCATACTTGGAATCTAAGCACCACGGCGCTGGAGCAGAAGCTCGTCATTGCCGAACGCGAGGGACGTCTGCCCAAGATTGTTGTGCCGGTCCATCTGTGCGGCCGCTCCTGTGACATGCAGGCCATCCATGCGCTTTCGCAGCGCTACGGCTTTAGGATCATCGAAGACGCTTCGCATGCCATCGGCGCCCGCTACCGCAACGAGCCCGTCGGGAGCTGCCGCTACAGTGACATCACCGTGTTCAGCTTCCATCCGGTGAAGATCATTACCACAGCTGAAGGCGGTGCTGCGCTGACCAATCAGGCCGCACTGGCCGAGAAGATGGCGCTGCTGCGCAGCCACGGCATCACGCGCGAACCGTCACAGATGGTGAATACGCCGGATGGTCCTTGGTACTATGAGCAAACTGTGCTCGGTTTCAACTATCGTATGACCGAGTTGCAGGCTGCGCTGGGCGTCAGCCAGATGGATAGACTGGATGCGTATGTGGCGAAGCGTCACGAGATCGCTGCTTGCTACGACAGTCTGCTGGCCGATCTGCCTGTGCAGACACCGGCCCGCGATGTGCACTACTCGGCGTTGCACCTTTATGTGATCCGGCTCAAGCTGGAAAAGATCGGCCGTAAGCATCGCGATGTCTTCATTGCCCTTCGCGAACGCGGTATCGCGGTCAATCTGCACTACATTCCCGTTCATACCCATCCGTATTATCGGGCGATGGGATTCAGTGTTGGCGACTTTCCGGAGGCTGAGCGTTACTACACCGAGGCAATCAGCCTACCCATGTATCCAACATTGACCGACGTTCAACAGCATTCGGTGGTCAGTGCACTCAATTTGGCTTTGGACGCTTGATGCCGTTGGATCAATAGCGTGTGATGCATTTGTCGATAGAATTTTTTGGAAACCCGAATGTCGCAAAAAGACGTTTTCTTGTTATCTGAGGCTGATGCTTGGTACGAACGCAACCAGAACGCCGTCTCGAAAATTGACTTTTCGGCCGACCCCGTAGCGACAGCTGTTGTCGAGTTGTCAACCGTGCAGGCAGCGGGGGGGCCGCTGCAGATTCTTGAAATCGGTTGTGGAGAAGGGCGGCGTCTTGCATGGCTTTCCGGAAAGCTGGAGGCGGATGTCTTTGGTCTGGAACCTTCTGCGCTGGCGGTAGAACAGGCCTGTGCAAGGGGAGTGAAGGCGAAACGCGGCACAGCGGATAGCCTGCCTTTTGAGAATGCTGTCTTTGATATCGTGATATTTGGATTCTGCCTGTATCTCTGCGACAGACAGGACCTGTTCCGGATCGCGCAAGAGGCCGACCGCGTGCTCAAATCGGACGGTTGGTTGGTGATACACGATTTTTTCGCGCCCACACCCATTAAACGAACGTATCACCATAGGCTTGGCATCTACTCGTACAAGATGGATTATCGAGAACTGTTCAGTTGGCACCCGGCCTATACGTGTTACGCGCATAGGTTAAGTCATCATGGCAAGAATTGCTTTACGGACGACCCTCAGGAGTGGGTAGCCACCTCGATCATGCGCAAGAAGTGCGAGCATTGATGAATCGCCTAGCATTAGGCACAGTTCAGTTCGGTCTTGAATACGGCATCGCCAACGAATCCGGCTGCATCAACTTCGACGAAGCCGGCAGAATTCTCGCCGAAGCCGCCGATAGTGGCATTGATCTTCTCGATACGGCAATAGGCTACGGCGACAGCGAGCGTGTGCTGGGTCAGATCGGTGTCGCCGACTGGAAGATCATCAGCAAGCTTCCAGCCCTGCCCGACGAATGCCCCGACGTTGCTGGCTGGGTCGACGCGCAGGTCGCAGGCTCGCTTGCCCGGCTCGGCGTCGGCAGCCTCTATGCAGTGCTGTTGCACAGGCCCAACCAGCTATTCGAGGCGCGCGGCGAACAGTTACATGAGGCGCTCGACCGCCTCAAGGCGCACGGCCGCACCGAGAAGATCGGCATTTCCATCTACGCCCCGGATGAACTGGACCGGCTGTTCGATGGAATGCGTTTCGACCTCGTCCAAGCCCCTCTAAGCATTCTGGACCGCCGCCTGGTCGATTCGGGCTGGGCGCAACGCCTGAAGCGGCTGGGCGTCGAACTGCACGTGCGGTCGGTCTTCCTGCAGGGCCTGCTGCTGATGCCAGCCTCGCGGCGCCCCGTGAAATTCGGGCGCTGGCAGCCCTTGTGGTCTGAGTGGCAGCGTTGGCTGGACGAAACCCGCCTGACACCGCTCCAGGCCTGCTTGCGCTACGCACTCTCGGTCGGGGAAGTCGACAGGGTTGTCGTCGGGGTCGATGGTGTAGCCCAGCTGCGTGAGATTCTTGCTGCCGCAACCGGCCCGCTCACGAGTCTCCCCAGCTGGCCCCAGAACATCGATATTGACCTGCTCAACCCCTCCCGCTGGAACCAGTTATGAAAGTTGTTGCGATAGTACAGGCCCGCATGGGCTCCACACGCCTGCCCAACAAGGTACTGAAGCCGATCGCCGGCAAGCCCATCATCGAACTGCTGCTGGCGCGTCTGGCCCGCGCCACGGAAATAGACGAGATCGTCGTGGCCACCTCGGAAGACAGCCGCAATAGGCCGCTGATCGATGCGGTTTCCAAGTTGGGCTACCGCTGCCATGCGGGCAGCGAGAACGACGTGCTTGATCGTTATATCCATGCGGCAAGGATGGCCGATGCCGAGGTCGTGGTCCGGATCACTGGTGATTGCCCGTTGATCGATCCCGCCTTGGTGGATGAGGCGATCCGGCGCTTCAAGGCGGCAGGCGTCGATTACCTCAGCAATGCCGCGCCGCCCAGTTATCCGGATGGGCTCGACACTGAAGTCTTCACCTTTGCCGCGCTCGAGCGTGCCTCACGCGAAACTGACAAGACCTTTGATCGGGAGCACGTCACCCCGTACTTGCGTGAATCCGGAAAATTCTCCCGGAGCGGGATGCAAAACGACCAGGATCTATCCGGCTTGCGGTGGACGGTTGACGAGCCAGCGGATCTCGACGTGGTCTCCAAGGTCTTTGGGCATTTCGCGCCCGACATCCACTTCTCTTGGCGGCAGGTACTGGACCTTCAGCGCAGCCAGCCTTCGCTATTTGCCGCCAACCAACAACTGATTCGCAATGAGGGAGCCACCATGGGCACCGGTCAAAAACTCTGGAAACGCGCCAAGCAAGTCATACCCGGCGGCAACATGCTGCTGTCTAAGCGGGCAGAAATGTTCCTGCCTGACCAATGGCCTGCTTACTTCAGCAAGGCCAAAGGCTGCAAGGTCTGGGATATGGACGGCAAGGAATATATCGACATGACGATCATGGGGATCGGCACGAACACGCTTGGCTATGGTCATCCGGAAGTCGATGCAGCGGTGCAGCAGGTCATCGCCTCGGGCAACATGTCGACGCTGAACTGTCCAGAAGAAGTCTATCTTGCCGAGCGGCTAATCGAAATCCATCCGTGGGCTGACATGGTTCGCTTCGCGCGCACCGGTGGCGAGGCCAATGCGATCGCAATCCGTATCGCACGTGCCGCCTCAGGTCGTGACAAGGTTGCGATCTGCGGTTACCACGGCTGGCACGACTGGTACCTATCGGCCAACTTAGCAGACAAACAGGGGCTTGACGGTCATCTGTTGCCCGGTCTCGAACCGCGCGGGGTGCCGCGCAACCTGCAGGGAACGGTTTTCCCATTCGCCTACAACGATTACGACGAATTGGAGGCACTCGTCAATGCACAGGACATCGGCGTCATCAAGATGGAGGTGATGCGTAACATGGGGCCGGAGAACGACTTCCTGCACAAGGTCAGGAAACTTGCGAGCGACAAGGGCATTGTGTTGATTTTCGACGAATGCACGTCCGGCTTCAGGCAGACTTTCGGCGGCCTGCACAAGTTATATGGCATCGAGCCTGATATGGCAATGTTCGGCAAGGCACTCGGCAACGGTTATGCAATCACCGCGACGATCGGCCGCCGCGAGATCATGGAGGCGGCGCAATCGACCTTCATCAGCAGCACATTCTGGACCGAACGCATCGGCCCGGCTGCCGGCCTAAAGACGCTTGAAGTGATGGAGCGGATGAAATCCTGGACGGTCATAACCGAGATGGGACTGCATATTCGGCAAGGGTTTCAGCGGTTGGCTGATCGGTACGGCCTGAAGATCAAGCACTGGGGACTGCCGGCACTCACTGGTTACACTTTCGACAGTCCGCAGGCGTTGGCCTACAAAACCTTCATCACCCAGGAAATGCTGGCCAAGGGTTATCTCGTGGGCAATTCGGTGTATGTGTGTACCGAACACACGCCAGCGATAGTTGATCGCTTCTTCGACGAGCTCGATCCCGTGTTCGCCAGGGTGCGCGATTTCGAGGCGGGCGAAAGCGTCGCCGACGCCCTGCTTGGCCCGGTGAGTCACGCCTCGTTTGCGAGGCTGAACTAACGCGCCGAGCCGGTGCCGGCCGGGCGATGCTTGTGGAATATCTCTTGACGCAAAGGGAGGATATGCCGAAATACATACTTGGAATACATCAGTCGGGGCCGATCTCTTCTGCAGCACTGTTGCGAGGCGGCGAACTCATCGCGGCGTCGCCGGAAGAGCGTTTCACGCGCCGGAAGCAGGACTCGGACTTTCCGCTGAAAGCCGTGGAATACTGCCTGCGGCATGCCGGCATTGGCTTCGGTGACCTCGACGGCGTCGCCATCGGCTGGAATCCGGGAGTCAATGCTGGACTCAAGTACCGCCGTGCCTATTCCGACCGCGCGCGCTATCCAGGCGACTGGTTGGCTGCCGTGCCGAACGCACTCTTACCATTGGTCAACGATGCTGCATCCAGCACACAGCAGGTGTTCAGCGGTGAATCGGGGGCCGCTCTCAAGATCAGCTACTTCAATCACCACGACTGCCATGCTTACTTCTCGTACAAATTGTCCGGGTATGAGCGCTGCGCGATTCTCGTCGTAGATGGTTACGGTGAGCAGGCGGCGACGACGCTATACACAGCCGAGAATGACCGGTTGACTTTGCTCAAGACGTACGATTTCCCGAATTCACTCGGCTGCTTCTACTCGGCGATCACGCACTACCTTGGCTACCGCCCCTTCTCCGACGAGTGGCGCGTTATGGGCATGTCGGCCTACGGTAATGCCGATGCCGTACGTGAACTTGATGACCTCGTCGCGCTTACCGACGACCACAGTTACGAGTTAGATCTGCGCTACTTCGATTTCTACAATTTCGATCGCCCGCATTTTTACTCACGGCGACTCGTTGAACTGCTTGGCGAGCCGCGCTGCCACAACGACCCACTGGTGGCACGTCACTACGATATTGCGGCTGCGGCGCAACGGATTTTCGAGCGGACCATGACGCACCTGCTCGTCGGCCTACGCGAGAAGACCGGCATGGAAAACCTCTGCATTTCTGGCGGCAGCGCAATGAACTGCCTGTATAACGGCAAGCTTTCTGAACTCACCGGGTTTCGTCACGTTTGCGCGGGCTTCGCGCCCGATGACAGCGGCAACTCAATCGGCGCCGCGCTGCTCGCCTCGCGCTCGATAGGTGTGTCGCCACGCCTGCAGCAGCAGTTGCCTTATCTCGGTCCGCAGTACAGCGACGCCTACATCGAGCAGAAATTGAAGCGCTTCAAACTCAACTATCGCCGGGCCGACGACTATCATGTCGAAGTTGCGCGGCTGCTAGCCGATGGCAAGATCGTTGGCTGGTTTCACGGCCGTGCCGAGTTTGGCCAGCGGGCGCTCGGCAATCGCTCTATTCTTGCATCACCGCTGGTGCCGGACATGAAGGAGCAGATCAATCAAGCGATCAAGTTCCGCGAGGCGTATCGGCCATTCGCTCCGGTGATGCCGCTTGATGACTTGTGCGAGTACATGGACGTCTCCGAGCCGCTCGAGATCGCCTACATGGAGAAAGCTATCCGCTGGCGCCCGGGGATGACAGAGCGCCTGCCGGCGGTGGTGCACAACGACGGCACCGGGCGCGTGCAGACAGTAACCGAGCGCACTAACTCTAATCTGCTGCGGCTAATCGAAGAGTTCAAGCGGCTTACCGGTGTGCCGATATTGATAAATACGTCCTTCAACGTTAACGACGAGCCCATCGTCAGTTCGCCCGAGGATGCTATCCGGACTTTTGTATCGTCGGGTCTAGACGCGCTATCGCTCGGCTCCTTCCTGATCGAGAAATACCATGTCTGACAAGAAATATCGCGAGATCGGCATGCACTACGCTAACTGCCTGCGCCAGCACGGCGACTCGCATTTCGGCGTTGATTGGCCGACGCAGGAGGGGGCCATCCGCCGCTATGATGTGATGATCGAGTTCATCACGCAGCGAAAGGTAGCGGACTGCGTCAAGGTGCTCGATTTCGGATGCGGCCTGTCAGGACTGTGGGGCCGTATCGTCGAGCTTGGGTTCGATAATGCGGTCGAATACACAGGCATCGACATCAATCAGGAATACGTCGATCTCTCGCGGCAGAAATTTCCGAACAACGATTATCTCTGTGTCGACATTCTGGCCGACGATGTCGCCGACCTCGGACAATACGACTACGTTCTCCTGAATGGCCTGTTCACTCAGAAACTGTCACTTGGCAATGAAGAAATGTTGCGTTTTCTTGAGGACGTGCTGGTCAAGGTCTTTGCGCATACGCGCGTAGGCCTGCAGTTCAATTGCATGTCGCCGCTGGTCGACTACAAAAAGGACGGTGCCTTCCATTGCGACTTCGATTCTTTGTCACGCTTCCTCGTCGCCAAGCTGAGCCGTAGATTCGTGATACGGCACGACATCTTCCCGTACGAATATTTTTGCGGTGTCTATAAATAGCGCCATAAGGACGGGCCTCGTGCGCTGCTCGCCGCTCGCATCTCATACCAGCTAATGAGAAAAAGGATTGCCTACCTGTTCAATGCGTGCAGTGGCGTCGGCATTGGTCACTACGCGCGCGTGCGCGCGCTGCGCTACTGGCTTAACCAGGTGCTCGGTGACGACAGCGTCATCGTCGGCTGGGGTGACGCCACCAGCCGGCTCAGCCCGCTAGTCGACGCCGGCACGAAGTTCGCGGGTGACGCCGAAATACTCTCTCACTTGAGTACTTTCTTGCCCGATGTCGTAGTCGTCGATTCGTATGACAGCGAGCAGCTGCAGGCCGTTGTCGACCGGTCCCATGTGCCGGTCAAGCTGGCTTTCGCAGAGGCATTCGTAACACAATGGGTAAATGGTTTCGATGTGCTGCTCGATCCTACCTTGGTGGCGGTTGGCAGCGGTCGTCCGGAGACATTCATTACGGGTGTAGACGCTGTGCTGTTGAACAAGGAAAACTACCTTCATGAGGATGGCTTGAAGGATTACCTCGGCGGTGTTTTTTTTAACTGTGGAAAGAGCGAAGTGGCTGCGCGACTGCTTGTCCGGCTTCGCAGCGATGAGTGCTTTGGCCGGGGTCTCGAGGTCATGCCAGGGAGTGGTTTCGGCGTCTTCAGCATAGCGGAGCGGGTGAACATCAGCATCGGTGACCTCAATCGGCATGCGACCCAAGTCGTTGTTGCGGCGGGACAAGCGTTGTGGGAGGCAGCACTTAACCGAGAGACCTTCTATCTGGCTGCGCTGACGCCCGCGCACGCTGCTCTGCTCGAACGGCTGGCACGGCACGGTGTGCTTTGCTTGCGCCCGGCGCCGGCCTTGAGCGACACCGAATTCGCCGTTTATCAGTGCATGCCGACCCCGGCGACGCGTCAACGTCTGCGTGACCCGGAGACAACTGTGCGCGAGATCGCGCAGGCGATTCTCACGGCCCATGCGGCAGGCCGATAGGAGCCGATATTGGTTGCCCCTATGCAGACCTTCAATTACGGACGCTGACGCCGCCTATGACCACCTGTGGAATAATGCAGCCGACATATCTGCCATGGTCCGGCTACTTCAGCCTGATCGATAGTGTCGATCGTTTCGTGCTGCTCGATGACGTGCAGTTCGAGCGGCGCTCATGGCAGTCGCGCAACCGGATTCTCATGAATGGCGACATTTGCACCTTGACGGTTCCGGTGCGCAAGGCCCCGCGCGCTACAGCAATCCGCGACATCGAACTGTCGGACAACGAGGACTGGCAGGCTGCACACTGGAAGACGTTGCGCATTGCTTATGCCAAAGCGCCGCACGGCTCGGCGCTGCTCGATCTGCTCGAGCCCCTGTATCTTGAGGCACGTTTCGCCCGTTTGGCCGAGCTCAACCAGCAAATCATCGAGAGCTTCTGTAGGGCGCTGAATATCGATACGCCGCTTGTTCGCGCTAGCAGTCTGGGCTGTGGTGGAGTCCGCTCGCAACACCTCTTTGCTATCTGCAGTGAGCTCGGTTGCAGTGGCTACGTCTCGCCGCGCGGATCGGCCGACTATCTGGCGGCCGACGAATTCGCGGCGATGGGCTCGGTGAGCCTCAGCTTCCAGGAATTCTCGCCTCGACCCTACATTCAGCTGCGCGTGACGGAATTCGTGTCGCATCTGTCGATTGTCGACGTTGTCGCCAATATCGGTGTCGTCGGCGCAGGAAACTACATACGAGGAACAAACATTGGCTAAACAGATTTTCATCGACGGTCGGGCGATAGGCCCATCGGCGCCCCCTTACTTAATTGCCGAAATGTCGGCCAATCACGGAGGCCAATTCGACAAAGCGATCCGGGTCATCGAGGCAGCCAAAGCCGCCGGCGCGGATGCCGTTAAGCTGCAAACTTATACGCCTGACACCATCACGCTTAAATGCAGCGATCCTGACTTCCTGATTTCCGATGGCATTTGGGCCGGCCGGACGTTGTACGATCTCTATGCTGAGGCCTACACGCCTTTCGAATGGCACGCGCCGCTGTTTGCATATGCACGCAAGATCGGCTTGACGATATTCAGCTCGCCCTTCGATTTCAGCGCCGTCGATCTGCTCGAGAGCCTCGATGCGCCAGCCTATAAGATTGCATCTTTTGAAGCGGTAGATCTGCCACTGATCAAGTACGTCGCGGGCACCGGGAAGCCGATGATTATCTCAACCGGCATGGCGAGCAGCGATGAAATCGCCGAAGCGGTTGAGGCTGCACGCGCCGGCGGCTGCAATGAACTGGCCATTCTTCATTGCGTCAGCTCGTATCCGGCGCCGGCTGCCGACTATAACCTGCGTACCATCGCCGACATGGCCGAACGATTCGATACCGTCGTCGGACTCTCCGATCATACGATAGACAATTACACGGCGATCGCCAGCGTTGCGCTCGGCGCCTCGGTGATCGAGAAGCACTTCACGCTAGACCGCCAGGGTGGCGGTGCCGACGACAGTTTCTCAATAGAACCATCCGAACTGCGCGCACTGTGCGCCGGCGCGCGGGTCGCCTGGGATGCGCTTGGCGCGGTGCGCTACGGTCCGTAGCGCACCGCGCCAAG
>JACCDX011346948.1_pt1 | contig 11296 bp, 10 predicted proteins | sample 7449681 | NCBI WGS metagenome assembly JACCDX01 (sample SAMN15323450, study PRJNA562643) | freshwater metagenome | isolation source: river surface water | place: USA:Blue River Watershed | collected 2017-08-18 | reverse complement strand
ATTGTTGTCCAACGTGCTGCACTATCTTCATGAGCATCACTGTCGATATGCTCATGGCTCTTTGTTTGGCCAGGTCCGCTTTCTCGCCTTCAAAGAGTTCGTTTGCCGTTTCGATGAACAAGTCCAGCCACCTCGCAAATAGTTCCTCGTTCAGCGGTTTGAACTTATGAAACGTCTGATGGCTTTTCAGCGGATTGCCAAAATACCCTCCGGTGAATAGCAATGTGTTTTCCCAGAATGAATACATCAAGGGTAGATGTTTCTCCCAGTTGACATGCGAGAAGTAGCCCGAGAGCAGATCGTCTCTTTTTACTTTTTCATAGAACTCGTTCACCAGATGTTCTATGTCTTCCCGTCCCTGAATGTCCTGTTTCATGTTACAGATCTTTGCGGTTAAATTTTCTTAACGATAACAGAAGTGGCGCTGAGGCCCAGATGGCCATAACCACCATAGATACCAGTATTCCTTGTTGTGTGCCGAAAAAGTCTTTGAAGATGGCACCTGTATATCCCATCAGTGCCGAAACATCCATCTTCAGCAGCACCATGATGCGTGCCAGGTCCACAGGGTTCAGTGCGCTCACGCCCACCATTGCCTTTTCTATTGGGTAGTCGGCAAACTGGAACAGGAGAAACAAAACAATACCATCAAACACCAGCGCGAAGTACAGCCACAACATAATAGACAGCCCTATACCTCGTGCTTTGTCCCTTGTGCCTACCGATGCCAGCATGGCTATTGCAACAAAGATGATGGACAGGAACATGCCCATAATGAGCAGCGTTATGCCCGTAGCCGATCTGTCGTAAAGCAATAGCGGGATGCCCACACCCGCCAGAAAGGATAGAGACAACGCACCCGCCAGACCGGTGTAAAGGCTCAGCCAGATGCTTTTTCTTTTAATAGGCTGACTCAGTAGCAACTCTACGAATTCGGAGCTGTTGTAGATGTATATGGTTGAAAAGATGACGCACACAAGCGGCACAATGAACAGAACCAGATTTAACAACGTAAGAAGGCCTTTTTGTGTGTTATCTTCCAACCCGAATACGGTGAAAGAAATAGCCAGCAGAATGCCTGTGTAGGCCAACACTATTTTATTCCTTACGATGTCGAGTAGTATGTATTTTATTATTTTCTTCATCGGTCGGTTTTCTTCATGAAGTGAGCAATAGCTTTAGATAGTTTGTCCTCACCGGTTTCTTTCCTCAGCGTTTCTATGTCTTTGTTGAACACCAGATTGCCATCCTGCATGTACATGACGTGCGATATCAGGTCGTCCAGTTCACTTAGGATGTGTGAGGTGATCATGATGAGTTTGCCCTTCGCTTTTTCGTGCAGTATCTTCTCCTTCAGTATTTCCGATGCTACCGGGTCAAGGCCTGCAGTAGGTTCATCCAGTATCATTATGCCGGGGTCAAACAGGAACGCAATGGCGGCACTCACCTTTTGCATGGTGCCACCCGAAAGAGTACCCATACGCTTGTTGTAGAGTTGTCGCAGCGAGAAGGCATTGATGATGTCTTCGTCTGTTTTCTGGTTGGTCTGCCTGATGTCGGATATCATGTCCATTACCTGCCCAATGGTCATGTTCTCAGGATAGCGGCCTATCTGAGGCATATATCCTATCTGTGACCGGTATGCCCAACCTTCGGCCACCGATTCGTTATTTACGGCAATGGTGCCTGTGTCCGGCAGTACCATGCCCAGAATACTCTTTATCAGTGTGGTCTTGCCGCAGCCGTTGGGCCCTATCAGTGCCAGGCAGGTCCCGCCGTCGCTCCGAAAGGACACGTCGCGCAACACGTGCAGCTTGCCGAATGTTTTATTGATGTGTGTTACTTCGATCATAGTCTAACAGGTTTCATCAGTGGGTTAGGGTCTTTCAGGTTCTCCGGTGTCAGGCTTGGCAACACCTTTTCCGACCTGTCCATAAGGCTCGTTATCAGACTGCGGAAGAGGATCATTGCCGGTGGGTTCTTTTCTACAATTATACTGTACATACTTACCGGGCGGTAGGGTACGTCTCCTATCTTGTTACGGTTCAGGTCATAGCCCTCATATTTGTCCCAATAGTTGTTGGTGAACGTGTTCAGCACCAGCGATCCGTTGGTGCCTACGTCAAATGTGTTGGAGATAAAGTTGTTTTCCTTCAGTACTATGTCCATACAGCTGGCCTGTATCTTCAGTCCCCAGCCATTTTCTTTAAATTGGTTACGGTACATCTCCACCCGGCTCACGCCTTCAAGAAAGATGCCGCTTGTATTCCGGTCGAAGCAGTTGCCATCAATGTAGCTGTCCGATATCTCTTTCAGCAGCAGACCATAGGCGGCATCGCCCCAGTTTTCTCTAAAGTAATTGTGGAACATCTTCACGTGGTTGGAGAACATCACAGCTACGCCGGCCCCGTTGTTCTCAAATACATTGGCGGCATACATATCGCTGTTAGAGAACATGAAGTGCAGTCCGTAGCGCATATTGTGATGAGATATGTTCCGCCAGATCACAGAGTTGGTAACGAACTCGAAGTATATGCCGTCTCTGTGCCCTGATACTGTGTTCCCTATTATCTTCAGACTGTCGCTCTTCCAGCAATGGATACCGTTTCCGCTTTGTTGTTCCTCTACCTGATGGGCAGTCAGTTTGTTGCCCGAGATCGTGCAATTGACGCCATATTGCGAATAGATGCCGAAGAAGCAGTCTTCAAGTATGTTGTTGGAAATGGTAACGAAGTGGCGGTTGCATATGCGCACGCCTGCGTAGTCCACAATGCTGGATGTACCGGAATTGATGATCCTGAAACCGTCTATGAGCACACTATCGGCCTTCACAGTTATGTTCTCAAATTTCTTTTCTCCGTCTATCACAGGGTGCTTTTCCCCCAGTAGTGATACCGGTTTTGTAATGACGATGTTGCCTTCTCTGTACGTGCCTGCCAGAACTATGATCGTGTCATGCGGTTGGGCTGCCAATAACGCTTGTGTGATCTTTTCGAATTGTTCTCCGCGTCCGGCTCTCAGTACTTTGCCGTATCCTGAGACGCCTGGCAACAGAAACAGCAGGGATAATATGGTAATTAATGGTCTCATCAGTGCGCAGACCAGGTGGTTGTGGTGCCGTGGTATGTTTTAGCGACATTGTTCAGGCTGTCGGCATTGCCAAATGCAACGAGGTCGCCCTGCATGGGGCATTGTATCTCACTTCCCTTCAGAAGTTTAGCTTCTGTTGCCGGAATAAGAGAATGTGTGCCGCTATAATCGGCGAAATAGATCATGGCATCTTCGGCTGTTACTGTTTCAAGTGTCTGTATGTATGCTTTAAGGCAGGCTATGTCGTCAAACTTAAAGATCTTGCCTGTCTTTGTAACCAGCTCTGCGCCAAAGCGCGCATCGGCAATCGTCATCTTGCATGCCGCGCAGTTGTCTTTCCCCACTTTCAGTGGCTCCGGTTCTGTGTTACAGCTGCTAAAAGTCACGAGTACGATCATCAGGATCGCAGCCGCACCGTTTGCAGTATTTACTCTTATTTTCTTACGCCATTCCATAATAAGTCCTATCACAAGTAATCCACCGCATCCTATAAATATCCAGCCACCAATATCCGGTATAGAATATGCTCCGAAGTTCAGCAGTTGTTTGAAGCCGATAAGCGGTGGCTGGTAGGCCATGCCCGGCACTACTATCGCAGCATGCGGGTCCAGATTGTGGCCATAATTGTACTCCCAGCGCCAGAAGTCTATCATGGCAATTACACCAAATGCTACAAATAGCCCCAGAGCAGTGTAGAAGAATTTCTTTCTGTTGGCTATCCCTGCAGCCAGAAACAGAATTGAAAAGAAGACAATGCAATAGGGTAGTATCGTAAACTCAGGGAAATCCGTTTTGTGCAGTGTTTTCATGCCGATATAGTGGTTCAGGCCGTTGATGATGTCCACGTCACCCTTAATGTCGTTGGCATGTATTTTCAATGCCAGCCCTTCGGGATATTGTGGAGCATCGAGGTCTATACGCCAGATAGGGGTGTACAATACCGCCAGCAGAGACAGCCCGCATACTGCCAACATTATCCGCGTGATCGTCAATAAATTGTTCTTTTTCACTTCGTTCATCTTTTTGGTCAAATAAAAGGTCCGGCTCATCTGTTAGCCCCAGACAAGCCGGACCAATACCCTCTTGACATTTAGTTAGTCAGGTGTTGGAAGCGTTACTGTGCAGCTGCTGGTTCAGGTGCGGTTTTGCCCGTGCTGAACGTAAGCGGCGTGTTGCTGCCGGCAGGTGATACGCGTACATATCCCTGCATTTCCTGGTGCAGTGCACTACAGAAGTCGGTACAGTACATCGGATACATTCCTGCTTTTTCTACATCCCAACGTAATGTTTGTGTTTCGCCCGGCATGATCAGCAGTTCGGCGTTTGATGCGCCCTTGATTGCAAACCCGTGCGGTACATCCCAGTCCTGCTCAAGGTTAGTAACGTGGAAGTATACTTCATCGCCCACTTTGATACCTTCTATATTATCAGGTGAGAAGTGTGAACGTATAGCGGTCATGTACACATGTACTACTTTTCCCTGACGTTCCACTTTTGTTGTTGCTTCGCCTTTTGATGCGTATTGGTTCGCGTTCTCATCGATCTTGAAGAACTTAACAGACCTGTTCTTGATGACGTCAGCTGCACATGCCTGCGCATAGTGTGGCTCACCAATGGTAGGGAAGTCAAGGATCAGCTGCATCTTGTCGCCGCTTATATCATAAAGCTGAGCGCTCTGAGCCAGTTCTGGTCCGGTAGGCAGATAGCGGTCTTTTGTGATCTTGTTGTAAGCGATCACGTATTTCGCGTTTGGCTTGCGGCTATCGCCACCAGGTACACACAGGTGACCAACAGAGTAGAAGGTTGGAGCGCGGTCCACAACTTTCAGGTCTTTGATGTTCCATTTCACCACCTCGCTCGATACGAAGAATGAAGTGTATGCATTACCCTTGCCGTCAAACTCTGTATGCAAAGGGCCAAGTCCCGGTTTCTTAACTTCACCATACAGTGCTGCATCATACTTGATCACAGGTATACCTTCGTAGTCTCCTTCAAATGCTTTGTCAGCAATTGCTTTCTGTATTTTATCGAAGCTGAATACAGGTATCAGCGCAGCCAGTTTACCGCTACCTACTATGTACTCACCTGTTGGGTCTACGTCACAACCGTGCGGAGACTTCGGACAAGGAATGAAATAGCATATGTCTTTCAGCTCTTTCGCGTCCAGTACGGTAACTTCTGTTTTGATTTCTGAAGTTGCAGTGTGCGTTTTTTCGTTGTAAACGTTGTGCGCATAGCGTACAGACTGTTTTTTGCCCTTACCAGCTTTCAGGTATTCTTCAGCTTTTTTCCAGTTCACCGCCATGATGAAGTCTTTGTCGCGCTGAGAAGCGTTCACTTCAAGCAGTGTGTTCGCCTGTTCTGTGTTGTAGCAGCTGAAGAAGAACCATCCGTGAGATTTGTCCTTACCTGCATGAGACAGGTCGAAGTTCACACCCGGACATTCGATCTGGAATGCCAGGTCCATCTTACCGTCTTCTTTACCAACACTTATGAAGCTGATGTGTCCTTTAAAATTCTGCTTGTACGTGTTGATAGGCACGTCACCGTTGGCGTCATCCGGAGGAACGCTGAAGCGGGTACCGGCCACTACATATTCTGTGTTCTGAGTAATGAACGGAGAACTGTGGTTGCCACCACTGTTCGGAAGTTCTATGATCTCAGAAGTTCTGAAAGTGGCGAGGTCTATCCTTGCTACCCTTGGCGTGTTATTGGCATTACCAAATATCCACCGTCCGTCCACTTCGCCGTTTGTTTGCGACAGTTCGGGGTGGTGCAGGTCGTCCCATGGTACAAAACCATGAGAAGTGTTAAGCATTGGTTTGGTTTCCTCGCTGTATCCATACCCTTTTTCAGGGTCCACTGAGAATACTGGGATCACACGCAGCAACCTGCCGCTCGGCAATCCGTACACGCTCATCTGGCCACTGAAGCCGCCCGACAGGAAGTTGTAGAATTCGTCATATTTGCCCGGTGCCACGTAGGCTTTTGAAGCCGCATCTCCGGTCACCGCGTTACCTGCATTCTTGGGCTTGCAGGCATTGACACCCACTACAAGCGCCACTGCGCCGGCAAGGGTAAGATACTTTGAGTGTTTCATATTATTTTATTTATGTGTAAAAGGTGTGTTCTTATTATTTTACTCCGTCGTTCTCGCGCATAAACTCATAAAGTGCGCGTGCGTCATCATCGCTCAGGTTCTGGTTAGGCATACGCACAAGACATATCTCCAACTGAGCTTGGGCTTTTGGGTCTTTGTTCAGCATTTCGTCGGGGTTGGTCACGAAGTTCATGATCCACTCTGCCTTGTAGCGTGATGTTACACCCTTCCAGCCCGGTCCCACGAGCTTTTCATCGGTCAACTTGTGGCAGCTGCTACATTTTACCTCATACGCTTTCTTACCGTTACCAGCCATTGCCTTGTCAAGCGTAGCGGGTACATCCACCTTTGTGAACTTACCTACTCCTCTTTCCGGGTCATAAGACGGGTTTGCAGCAGCTTCAGCTTCCTTGGTCGCTCCCTCCAGCTGATACGGGTTTTTTTCTTCTTCTTTGTTGCCGCCACCACCGCAGGCAGCCACTGAGATACCGATGATCCCTAACAAAAGCAATTTTTTCATATCCTTGTTTTGGTTGGTTAACAATTACAGTGCAAGATTACCCACAGTTGTTTCCATGCTTTATGCGTCCAGTCATAAACCACCTTTTTCTAAAGATTTCCTTTTTGATTTATTGAAAATTAGATATCTTGTATTGCTTTACAGACGTGCGTTTCGGGCTTTTTTTGCTCCTTGTTGCCCGAACGACATGATCTTCATCATGTTTTTGAATGTCTGGAATCATGAATGTGATTTTCCGATATCTCTATTTTGCAGGCAAGTATAATTACTGGTTTATGATGATCGATATCAATCTGTTACTGGCTTTAGGGGGCGTTTATAAGAATGTAGCGGCCGGCGAAATGATCTTTATGGAGGGCAGCCGTTGCAATTTCTACTACCAGCTGGTCAGTGGTAAGGTGAACTGGATAAACATAAACGAAGATGGTAAGGAATACCTGCAGTCTGTTGTAGAGCCCGGGGAGTGTTTTGGAGAGTTGCCATTATTCGACGGAGAGCCCTATGCGGCAACAGCCATTGCTCAGGAAGATTCGCTCATCATAAAACTGCACCAGGCTACCTTTCATCAGATGTTGGTCGATCATCCCGATATTCATGGACAGTTCTCCAAATTGCTGGCTCAGCGACTCAGGTTTAAGTTCTTCATGTTGCGTGAATTACTGAACAACCATCCTGAAGACAGGATATCTTCACTCATCAAATACCTGCAGGACACGAATCACAACATTTGTACAACTTGCGGCAAGGTCAAACTCACCCGCCAGCAGATCGCTAATATGACCTGCCTGAGGGTAGAAACGGTTATCAGAGCCATGCGGCAGATGCACGATAGAGGGGAGATTCGCATCCTGAAAGGGAAAGTATATTGTGGTAATATGACTCCAATCATACCTGCCAAGTGCGCCGGTTAGTTCTTTTGCAGTGTTAACTGCTGCAAAATGGACCAAAAGAAGTGGCTGCGTCTTTCTCTTTTTAATTTACTTATTGTCTCCGTTCTCGGTGTTGTACTCAGGTACAAGATCGCTTTTTCTCTCGCATTCCTCGATCAGAAGAAGCTGCTGCATGGGCATTCTCACTTCGCCTTCAGCGGTTGGATCACTCAGGCGCTCATGGCCATCATCGTTGCCCGGCTGATGTCGTCATCCGACAGCGTCAGTTTCCGCAGGTATAATCCGGTTTTGTGGGCCAATGCGATCTGCGCATACGGAATGTTGTTCAGTTTCCCCATTCAGGGATATGGCCTGTTCTCCATTTTCTTCTCAACCGCCGCGCTCATAGTTGCCTATATTTTTATGGTCATGGTGTGGAAAGACACTAAGGCCGCCACTGCAGATAATGTACATTTTCCGTGGGTCAGAGCTGCAGTGGTGTTCAATTCCATATCATCAATTGGCGCTTTCGCGCTTGCCTATATGATGGCTACTCGCAACATGCATCAGCACTGGTATCTGGGTTCGGTTTACTTCTTTCTGCATTTCCAGTACAATGGGTGGTTTTCATTCACTATTCTCGGTCTGCTTGCCAGAAAGCTGGCACAATCCGGCGTACCTCGTGCCTCACTTCGAAAGGTATTTTTGATAATGGTAGTCTCCTGCGGGCCGGCCTACTTTCTCTCTGCCCTTTGGATGGAGATACCGATGATCGTCTATATCGCTGTGGTAGTTTCGTCCATATTGCAGGCGGTTGGCTGGGGTATGTTGCTGCATCTGTTCAGGCAAAATCATGCTCGTCTGAAAGAGGCGCTGGGGCATATACCATTCACCATCATCACTCTGTCCGTCCTCGCATTCACTATCAAGTTCGCATTGCAGCTCGGCTCCACTATACCCGCCCTCAGCACGCTTGCTTTCGGTTTTCGCCCCATCGTTATCGGCTATTTGCACCTTGTTCTGCTGGGGGCTATCAGTCTGTTCATCATCGGGTACATTCTCCATATCGAGGCGGTAACGATTACCCCGGTCTGCAAGATGGGGCTTGTTGTGTTTATATCAGGCATCATCCTCAATGAACTGGTGCTGATGATACAGGGAATAACCGCCATCCGGTATATAGCTGTACCCTATGTAAATGAAGCATTATTCGCCATATCGCTCATCATGTTCACCGGTCTGGTACTAATAAATCTGCGGCCGGGTACAAGTGAAAGCCCACGCGAAGTGCCGTTGCCTGCATTCTCAAAATCATAGACCGTGCGAAAGATATACTTCATCGTTTGCCTGATGACCACCTACATTGCCTATAGTGCGTGGGTGTACACCGGAGGTACAGAATCGGTAGTGGAAATGGATCTCGCAGCGCAGAACGGTAAGCGCATCTGGCAACGGTCCAATTGTCAGAACTGTCATCAGTTGTTTGGTCTTGGTGGATATATGGGGCCTGATCTCACCAGTATCACTACCGATATGAGTCGCGGGGCAACCTATGCGCGGGCCATCATCCTTTCAGGAGGCAACAATATGCCCAACTATCATTTCACCGAATCGGAGGCAGATGACATCATCGCGTATCTGGATCATGTAAATAAGGCTGCAACCGCCAATATCAGGTAATATGGATCAGAAAAATATCGGGCGTCATTTTATCCTGCTTGGGTTTGGTTGCCTTTTGGTCAGCATCACATTCGGACTCGTGGCCAGTCTTCAGTACGTAATTCCGCATCTTTTCGGCGACGCACTTTCGTTTCGCACTACACGGCCGCTGCACGTGTTCCTTGCCATCAACTGGATATTTGCCTGCGTAACGGGTGTTGCCTACAATGCGTGGCCTCAGGTGGCCGGTCGCCCGCTGCAGTCATACAGGTTGGCGCAGGTTCATTTCTATATGCACCTGGCAACAGTTGTGGTGGTCATCGCAGGGTTTTTTTCCGGCACGTTTTCCGGTCGCGAATACCTTGAATTTCCGGTATGGGTTTCTGGGCTGATAGTTGGCTACTGGCTCTTGTTTGTTTACAACTACTTCAAGACCGTTCACCCTGATCTGAGGGGCGCACCTGTGTACATCTGGAGCTGGACCGCAGGACTCGTCTTCTTCCTCATTACTATGACGGAAGCACACCTTTGGTTGCTGCCCTGGTTTAATAATAACATCATTCGCGACGTGACCATACAGTGGAAAGCAAACGGAAGTATGGTGGGCGCCTGGAACATGCTTATCTATGGTAGTTCTATGTTCATAATGGAACGTGTATCCGGCAACAATGCCGCCACCCGCGGACGCACCGCCTTTCTGTTCTTCTTCCTTGGGTTTACCAATCTGATGTTCAACTGGGGGCACCATACCTATGTGGTGCCGGCTCATCCTGCCGTAAAGCAGGTGGCATACATCATTTCCATGACCGAGCTCATTCTGTTTGCCAACATCATTATGAAGTGGCGGAAAAATATGGGTAGCCAACCGCCACCAAACGCGGTGTTAACGATAACGTTTTTTAACATTGCCGACAGGTGGATACTGATGAATCTGGCACTGGCTATCGCAATATCTGTTCCCTACATCAATCAGTTCACCCACGGCACACAAATTACAGTAGCGCATGCTATGGGCACCACTATCGGCATCAACACCATGCTGCTGCTGGGCTGTGTTTCGTGGATAGTCGAGCAGTCTGTTTCAAAGGCGTCTCGTAAGCATATTATACTCGCGTCGCGCTGGCTGCATTGGTCGCTGCTGGTGTTCTGGTGTTCTTTGCTGGTCACCGGTTTCATTCGAAGTGCCGGCACCATCAGTAGTTTGCCTTTTGTGAAGATAGCCGAGCAGATGCTGCCATGGCTCAGGGTGTTTTCTCTGGCCGGTGTGGCATTGGTTGCTGCCCTGGCTGCTATCATCATCTCGCTTGTCAGGCCTTTGTTGGTCCGCTCGTATACCGCATAGTTTCATCTAGGGTGTAAGAAGTGGCGCTACGACAGTAATATGATTTCCGTCATGATGTTTACCGCCGACAACGGGGAACTTTGTCAATTGACTAATGCTAAAACGATCTCAATGCATACTTTCCATATCCCCGTTCTGGGGCTCAGTTATTCTGTTGATACGCCACTTAAAGTAGCACGCTTCGGCATTTCATCCGTTGTGTCTATTATAGAAGATGAAATGGTAGAGAAGATGCGCGGCTTCCATTCAATGCGCAACGGTATTCCTTATACCTATATCTCAGACAAAGAGCACGATTACAGAGCCAGGCGCATAACCGGATACCTGAATCTGATGAAGCAACTGATAGATGCACAGATGGTGGAAATGCGGTCGTATGATATTGACAGTCTCAATCCGCTCACGACATACTTTGAAATGCTCCCTCAGGACAGTACACTGCGCGAGGCATATGACAGGGTGAAGAAAATGCCCGAAGGTGAGCAGAGACATAAACTGATCGCAGAACTGAAGGAGTGTGTTGTGCCGGGTTCTATCGACGTAAACATCATGGCCAAGGTTGATAATCTTACCTATGCTGCCGATGGCACACCATTGCCGGCCGAGTTCTCCGACGCGTCTGCAGCCCTCCGGGGTTTTGCACTCAGCGATCTCAGCTCTGCTCTGGTTCTTTCTGCAGGTTACAATCCGAGGTTGTATAACTACCTCGAAGCCTT
>JACCDX010426744.1_pt1 | contig 11296 bp, 25 predicted proteins | sample 7449681 | NCBI WGS metagenome assembly JACCDX01 (sample SAMN15323450, study PRJNA562643) | freshwater metagenome | isolation source: river surface water | place: USA:Blue River Watershed | collected 2017-08-18 | reverse complement strand
TTCAGGCATATCGTTCGTCTTAGTGTATCCACCATAGTACTGCATGCCATCCCATTGTTCTTTAATGAAGTCACTGCTCATATACCCGTAAATATATGGCTTCTTGTCTTCGTGTGTGCAGTCCATAGTATCCATCATACCATACCCCTATATGTTCTTAAGAAGAACTCTTTCATAAGTATATTATTAATGATACCATCGTGGTGACCATCCCTGGCTTTGATCAAAAACTTTTTATCTTCTTTTGGAACCCAGTCTGTTTCTACCCCAGAAGCATCCATGTTATACATTGGGTAATAGTTTAATAGGTCTAACTTTGACAACGCTTCATTAGTAGTACTGTCCCATGAAGATGTTATTAGTGTAATATTATTCATCTTGCAATACATTTCTAAGATTCTAATATAGTTTTGTGTTTGAATAAATAGTTGATGAGCCTGCTCTTCACTCTCTAAACTTATTGGGTTAGTGGAGTAGTCAATCTCAATCATACTTCTAAATTGTTTAGACTCTTTTACATACTTTGTTTGCCTTGAAAAGTCACTATAAAGAATAAAGATTATGTCTGGATTGCCAAACTTAACGCAATACTTCATTATATTGACAACAATCTTGTCAGCCCCTCCACCTAAAAACCCAAGAGACTGATACGGTCCTTTATTCTCAAACTCCAGGTCTTTGTACAAGAATTCCGACCACCTATATTGGTGTGGCAGAGCATCTCCAAATGTAATGGAACAGCCAGCAAAAAGTATATTTGTTTTATTTTTGTCTAGGATCTCGAAGTCATCTGACCTATGACCATAGTTATTCATCTTATATGTTAAATTTTTTTCTGGCTTGATTTTAAAATCAATTCTCTCAGCGTGAGTTAGATCATACTCCTCATACGGATTGCATTGGCCATCAGCAGAGTCAATTTCATAGGACATAAAGGTACCTTTAAAGAAATCTTCAGAGTTTAAAGATTCATTTACTGGAATAGGCATCTAACAATCATACCATATGCTATACTAAAAAGATGATTGATCATGATTCTTGGCTTGGCTTTGGAGTTAGCCGTGGATGCACGGTATTAACAGAAGAGACCCAGTGTGCCATTGGTGGTTATATTAATAACACAAATTATATAGACATTGATATATCTGACAGCAAATATTTTGAGTTGTCATCTGTAAATAACTGGCTTAACATTGGTATTGAAAATAGATGGATGTCTGACATTGGTTGTGTTAAGCATGAGTTAAATAGGTTTAATTTTGTTTTAGACCTTCAAAATATGGTACCTATGAACTCTGAGTCTCTACCGCCTAGAAGCCACATACCTGAAAATAAGCAGTATTTTGCCTATCAAAAGTCTCAGGACGAGGACGCTATAACCCTATTTAAAGAGGCTCAGAAGGCCCTACCATGCGATTCCATCATTGACATAGGGTGTGGGCTTGGAGAACTGCTAGAGGTGGCTTCAGGCTTTGGATATAAGGAATTGATTGGGATCGATGTACAGCCAGATCTGATTGAAAATGCCATACCTGGGCTGAATGCTAACCTGGAAGTTATATCTGCTGAAGATTACCTTTTACCAGACAAGCAGATGCATATATATATGTTTAATCCTTTTAATAATGATATTATGTCTAAATTCCTCGATAACAACATTGATAATATAAAGAGAAATAACTCGTGTATTCTTTATAATTATAACTTTTTGGGGCATCACCTAATGTTGCACTATGGACTTAAAAATATTTTTAATAACTCCTATTCTGGACTTTACAAGTTCGACTGATTGGTGTATACTTAATATATGATTCACTCACTATTTCTTATCCCTGCTTTTGCAGCAGGATTTTATGTATGCTATGTAACTATGACCTATGGGGTTGATCAGGGGGATAACAATGAAGTACGAGATTGATTTAGGTCGTGATAGAGTTGTAGAAGTACCAGAGTCTATGCAAGATAAGATTGTTAGAGATTATCTTATGCGTAGATATCATTGGGTAATTGGTTTGTCAATGTTTATCGTTGGCCTACTAATTGGTTTATTGGCTAAGTAGTTTATCCCGAATAGCCCAGCGGTAGAGGCAACAGACTTAAAATTTGTATAGCGTGAGTTCGAATCTCACTTCGTGTACGGTATAATTAAATAAAGTATTGAAGGGTCTAAGTGTTACGGAAGCACTACCGTCTCCAAAGCGGTAAGCCTAGGTTCGACTCCTAGAGACTCTGCAGTGTAGTGACTAACACTCGGTTATATCAATCGTGAATAAGATATGTAGGCACTGGCCCGAAAGTCCGTGACTGTGCTAACCTCACAGATATAGGCAGATAGACCTATGTGGTTGCTACTACTCGTAGGATGTCTAGTGTAGAGTCAGTGAGGGAATGCTAGTCACATTCTGCTCACACTGCTTCTCTAGCCCAATTGGTAGAGGCACCAGATTTAGGATCTGGGTGTTACAGGTTCAACTCCTGTGAGAAGCACTAAGGCTCCATCGTCTATCGGTTAGGACTCCAGATTTTCAATCTGGCAAGACGGGTTCGACTCCCGTTGGGGCTACTAATTCTCCTTCGTCCAATGGCAGGACTCCAGAATTTGGATCTGGCAATCTAGGTTCGAGTCCTAGGGGAGAAGCAATGTCTCCGTAACTCAGCGGAAGAGTGACACCCTTCTAAGGTGTAGGTCATAGGTTCGAATCCTATCGGGGACGCAAGTATTATTCAAACAGGTGTTTTAGTTCAGACTTCTGCATTACACCAGTGGCACGAGACTTTTCGTATCCACCATCAATAGACAAAAATGTTGGGATACCCATTACTCCGTGAATTCTTGCTCTTTCAGAGTCTTCATCCACATCAATCTTTGTATAAACAATCTCTGGGTTCTCAGATAGGAACTCGCTAATAACTGGCTCCATCTTCTTACATGGGTTACACCAGTCTGCTGTGAAATGCAATAGTTCCATTACTTATCCTTTTTAGGTTGGCCTGGTGTGTAAGGCTCAATCTTTGCCTTGATGGTTCCATCTTTACGAAGTTTAACAATCCAACCGTCTTTGATTTGTGTATCGTTAAATGATCCTGCTTTTTTCTTTGGCATTATAGTGAAAACCTTTCAGTTATGTTGTTAGTATAATCTTTTCCAAAATCAGCAAACATGGCTTTATCCTTCTCACGGTTAACGATTGATCTTGACCAAGAATATCCTGCATCTCCACCCCACGCTAGCCACATGATATATCCATTAGAAGGATTGGCTGTATTTCCCCAGTCCTTGCCCTTCTTGTCTACCTCATGGCGTGAGAAGTATGAGTACATTCTCTTAACAGTACTGAGAGAAATTGTTTCTCCTCTTGCTAACTGCCCTGCACGAGTCCAGCCAACTGCAGTTCCCGCACCATTAGCCTTACCATCTTCTTTAAACTTAATTGCTCTACGAGCAGCAGATCTTGCTCCTGCTGGTGGTGAATATCCTTCAGCCTTTGATACTGTATCTGTTTCATACTCTACTGTATCGTCATCCTCAAACAGATCATCTGCCTTTGCAGCAGGAACACAGTTAGGTACTGGCTGTCCGTTATCTCCTGGCTTCATTCCACGCTGTACATACCCATCCCAGCACGGTGCTTGCTTATTTTGATATGTATCTGTTGGCATGATTGGGTTTTCTGCTTTACCTACATATGCATCATAGGCAGCCATAGCCATCTCTGAATCTTCTGGACTCTCTGGCTCTGCTGGTAGTGGGTCAATAGGTACCATGAGTGACATCATGCATCCTGTATATAGGTTTGTTGCTTCCCAGAATCCACCTTCTTCTTGTTCAAATAGTTGAATCAGTACCGCTGGATTTTCTGGGGTTGCCTCAAGAGAATACTCTCCGCCTGGAACACCAAGCATACCTTCACGCATAACATGAACTACTTGGCCTACATGAACCTCTTCATCAGATCCGTGTGCTGTCATGGCGAAATCGCCTTCTTTTAGGTTTATCATACTATTTATTATACCAGACTATAGTCTTTCAATACTAATAAAGTTATTGTTAAAACTTGGACCAAAAACCACACTTATTCTCCAGCCAATCGTGTTTGATGTGTCTCTTAATAGCCATGTATCTGTTGCGCCTGCAACTGTAAACTGATAACTAGGAATAAGATATGTTGGTGTTGTTGTAATTGTGACTGCAGATCCTGATGGAATTGTTACGCCAGAGATACCGTTTTGTGAATAAACATCGCTACCATACACATTATAAGTTCCGCTTACTGTTGATAACTGTAAACTGCGATTTCCAGATGCTGGGATTCTTGCCCTTAAATTACCTAACGTAACATCCACACCAGCATCTACAAACCCACTGGCTTTAAATAAAAATTCTCCACCAACACCTGAAGGTGCTTCTGTTAGATCAAGTGATACACCTCTTGCAGTACCACCTTGCTCAAAAATTCTTAATTGATTTCTATAAACATCTATTGTTACGCCACCATTAAGGCTTGTGTTGGTAACTGGTTTATTTAAAAACATTTCTCCACCTTCATCACCAGATGAGGTAGTAATATTAAATTTTCCAGAAAGAGAAAGATCTGTTCCATCATATGTCAATCCAGCAAGATTTGCAAGTGTTTGATTCTTCCACAAACTTGAAGCGGTATCGTAAGCAAGAATATCATTATCTGCAGGAGTAGAAGAATATCCACTACCAATTAAAACATCGTGTAATTCGTTAATCTCAAAACCATTTTGTACCTTAACAAAAATTTCACCATTGACTTGCTGTCCTCTTGTAACTACACCAAGAAAAACTAAATGTGCAGGTGCAACTGGCTTATTTGCTAAACCAAAGATATATGCTCCGTTTACTCCAAGCCAAACAGGATCTCCTGTATTTGCGGTAGATGTATCAATGCCTGCAACTAAACCTTCAGTAACAACATAAACAAAACCATTCTTTGAAACAGATGCTTCAGTTAAACCCATAGTCTTTGATGATGTAGACTCAGAAGCATTTGATGCAACATTTACTGGAATATTTGTTGAACTATTTCCATTGCCATTAAGAACTGTGTATACTGGTGTTCCTACAGGAATAGTTGGATCTCCAATATACTTTACTTCATGCTTTACTGTACTTGTATAGTTTTGGATCCATTCAGTATTGTAATCTGTACCGTCGATCTTTGCAAGAATTTCTCCTGCAGAACCTCCTGGTGGAACACCAACACCATTTTCTCCATCAGCACCTGCAGGGCCAGTTGGACCCATTGGGCCTGGTGCACCATTAGCATCTGGACTAGTAAATCTTGACATTATGGCTCAAGTCCTGTCTGTAAGATTGCAACATTTGCTCCATCTACATCTGATATTGCATATAGTGCATCTTTGCCAGGTAGTTCAATTGCCCAACCATTATTAGGAGCAATTCGATAACCATAATTTGTTGTAGTAACGCCTTCTCCTCCAACAAATACATAAGCATCTGTATTTACATTTTGAAGAGTAATATCCATTCCAGAATGAAGTCCTGGAGGTGTAAGGCGTGTAGCCTCTGTATTGCTTAATTGTGTTAGGGCATGAGTTGTCATAGTGAAATTATACCATCATTATAAAAGAGCAGTTTAAAGTCATGCTCAGGACTCCATCCAAGGGGTAGCGACCCTTGTTTTACCTACACTGCCCAGGTGTCTGGGTGTATAGGCTTTAATTATACTACTTGATTGTAATTGTTTTTGGCTTCTTCTCTTCTGGAACTTCACGCTTTAACACGACATAAAGCATTCCATCTACGAGATCAGCGGAATTAACAAACATGTACTCACCAAGAGCAAAACTGCGGGTAAACTTTCTACCAGCAATGCCCTTATGCAAATATTCTTCAACATCTTCTGGACGCTCACCCTTAATAATAAGTGATCCATCATGCTCTGTAATTTTGATTGATTCCTTGTTGTATCCTGCTACTGCAAGTTCTACAACAAATGTATCTTCATCTACTTTACGAACATTGTATGGTGGAAAGCCAGACTGATTTGTTGTTGTGTTTGTTAATCGGTTAAACATTCTGTCAAATCCAATAAAGAATGGATCGTTTAACCATGTTGGCCCTAGGCCATTTTCTGTACTACTAATGTAACTCATTTTTATTCCCCTTTCAAGCGAATAATTTAATTACCCCCCATTGGGCAGGCAAATACAATTATAGCATATGCTATACTTAAAATATGATTCTAGAAGACAAGCCAGATGTTATATTAAACTCAATACAAAGAACAGCAAACACCTTTTTATCTGTTTGCTTCAGAAATGCTATAGATTTAAACTATCCTGAAGGGTATCGAAAGTTTGTAGATGACTACAACTTCTATCACCATACTCACTCACCAATACTGTTGAAGATGCCAGATAGAAAAAATATCTTTCAGTTTACAACTTTTAGGAATCCAGAGCAACTAATGCCAAGCCTACTTGTCTTTAATATGACTATGCAAGAGGGCGACATGGGACTGGATGAGGAGTTAGATGACCTGATGGACAGCCTGATCAAGGAGTATATAAAGTATATTTCCTACTCAATTAATAATAAATCAGTTAATGTTTTATGGTTTGATGATGTAACAAAGAATACTCATGAAGTTTTAAAGTGTATGCTGGAGACTCTAGGACTATCTTATATAAAATTAGTAGACATTGATAGGTCAAAGAAAAGCATTGAAGAGATAAACTCTAAAAGATATACAACTGAGGATCTATATATGAAAAACCATCACTTGCCTAGGGATATTGAATCTACACATGGCTATGAAGTTGCCAAAAAGGTATTTGATCGAGCATTAAACAAAAATATTCTTATTGATCTATATTCAGAACTAATAAAAAGTAGAGCAGTTTAAAGTCATACTCAGGACTGTGATTCTTTTTAGAGAACTGCTCCTCGTGGAGCCTTCTTCTTTGGTGCTGCCTTCTTAGCGACTGCCTTCTTAGCAGGTGCCTTTACTGGCTTAACTGTTGCAAGTGCTTGTTCAACCTCTGATACTGCTGGAAGTCGTCCAAAAGACTTGTCATTTGGATTAGCATAGCGAAGCACTACTGGAATGAGTGCACCAGCAAGTGAGTAAGCCAAATCCTTTGGATCTGTTACTCCTGCCATGTATAGTGTTGTCGCTGCTGCAAGGACTGATCGTCCATATGATGCAAGCATTGCCTTTAGTTGTGTTGTATTCATTGTATTCCTCCTAGGATATTACATTAGTTAGTACTGTAAAGCCAATCCATAGACCAATAATTCCTGCGACTCCCGCAAAAACTGGTGGTGCTGGTACTGGCAATTTGAATGCAGCGAATACTACACCGCATCCAAAACCTGTTAGTGTTGACATAATAATGTCTTTCATTGTTCTTCCTTTGGTAGAAGTTGTTTTAGATTCTTAAATTCAGCAGATATCTTACGTAAAGCATCTGTGTTTGGACCGATTGGTCCTGCTTCACCATACTTGTCAAAGTAGTCAATGAGAGGTTCTACCTCTGATACAAATGAGGTTAAGCCAGATTGAACTTCCTCAATATACTCAAATGCCCAGTCACGGGACTCAGAAACAAATCTTAAGAACCCCTCACTGTTTTCTATTGCTGGTGGAGTTTTTTCTAGTGCATGCTTAACTCCCTGCTCAAGCAGGGCAGCACGAAGAGAAAATTCAGCCAAGTCATTCCTTAAAGTAATAAGTCTTGCACCCAGTAAACCAGATAGAAAAACAAAAAAACTAAGAGTTGTCGCTAGAATTATATTTAAAATCATTGCGTAACTCCTTTTTTATTTGTTTAATTTTATGACTATCTGTTGGCAACTCTTTATATTTTATCTCTGATCCATCACGAGGAAACTCATCATCAAACAATGACTCTGTGTCGTTATCCATTGACATCTTCTCCACCTTCTCTTACTAGTAAAACTATGGCACCTGTATCTTCTAGTGCCTGCTTTGCCCTTACCATATATTCTACAGCACGAACCCTATCTTCGCCAGTTAGAGACATAAACTGCTTCTCACTAGCCTTAACTGTAAGAAAGTGTTCGTTGTCTATCACTTGTAGCGTAAACCCTTGCGGAGCAAAGTGACTGACTGCCCTAAAGGCTCTTCTATTTTGTTCTGTATACATTACTTTCTTCCCCACTGAATCTTATTCCAACCACGCTCATGAGCATAGTAAATAAATACTTTAACTACCGTCTCCCAAAATGCAATAGCACCAGACAGAGTAGCATTACCAGTTAAGATGTATGCAACAACAAATGAGGAAAGCGTTCCCCATATGCGATAACTCATTGCCTTAGCAAATGATCTAGCCTTTGTTACTGTCATCTTTATCTCCAAAGTAGAATCTCTCTTCAACATCTCCAAGTTTACTGTTGATAGTAAGATCAGATACCCATTTCTTTACGCTTTTCAGTAGCCGAAATAGCATGAATGTCTGCCCCCAAATCTACTTGTTCAATCTTATATCCAACATCACGACCATAAACAATGTTAGTAATGTTAGGTAGTCTTAAAATTAATGTGTCACCATTTTTATTTTGGTTCCAGATTAACTCTTCAACCTTATTGAATGGCAACGGATCCTTTTCAGATGTTCCGTAAGTATTTCTTACACCAACAAGCACTTGATCTGTACGGTTGTGTGCTTCTAACTTCAAAGCCTGATGACCTTCGTGCCAGGGCTGATATCTGCCAAGTTGTAGTGTTGTTGGAGCAGACCAATCAAATAGTTGGCATGCATCGATAATATAATCAACCTCTTCTTCAATTGTCATCCCCTCACGAATTCTTACATCGCAAGTTTCTGGATCTTCCCAAATTCTGTTTGTATCTTCGTAACGGCTTTCCTTAATCCTGTCAACCCAAACAACGATATCTGCCTTGCCAAATGCTTGGCGAGTTTCATTTGTAGGGCATACAAAGTCAACTATAACTGGAAACCCTTGCTTCGACACTAGCCGTGCAAGTTCTCCCATGCGACGGGCCTGTTCAGTTCTGTCCTCAATACTAAACCCAAGGTCTTTATTTAGACCAGCACGAACTTCATCAGCATTAAAATTAACAGCATTAATGCGCTCTTTCAGTGCAAGTGCAAGCATTGTCTTGCCTGCCCCTGGCTTTCCTATAATCTGAATAATCATTCTTCTTTTCTCCAATGCATAAATGATTTAATGTATACCGCAGCATATGCAACAGCCATAGCAATAAATCCGTATTGATTAGTTACGAGAGCATATGCTATCCATAAGCACTCATTAACACAGAGGACTAACCATCCCCAAATAGTTTTACGACCAACCAAAAATATACCAGTAACACCAATAACTGCAAGTATCCATGACCACATATTAATTACCCATCGTTAGATATTGCCAGGTATTAGCCCAGTCAGATTTTGTCTTGTGCCTACTAAACTCCTTAGAGATACCGCCACCTTCAAGATAGACACCACCCCATATTCCCCATTCTTTCTGAGAAACACCAACCGCAAAGCATGTCTTTGCTACTGGACAAGAAGAACATAGTTTATCAATTGCTGGTCTCAGCAACTCATCTTCTTCATACTTATCAAAGAAAAGGTTTGTGTCATAGTCTAAACACAAAGCATCTTCTTTCCACTCATGCTTCAAAGTGTTACCTCACAAACTTATCTGGGATCTCCCACCCAGTGGTTGTTGGTACAAAAGACTTCTGCATCTGCCACTTACCATTTACAAGTGCACCAAATTTAGATGTTCGTGCTTTATCTGAGACATATGAGTGAACAACTGTCCAGCCATTCCAACTCAAAGCCTTGTTGTTTGAAACAATTTCTTCCATCTTTTCAAGTGATGTTACTACCATTTTATACCCCTTTAGTATCTAAAAATTCCCACTTCGACATTGTTGTCTTGTGCTTCTGCAACTAGTTTGGACGAGTATTCATTTGGTGAAGCCAAATAAACCACATAGTCAAAACTCTTTATGTTCTCGCTGATCCAGTGTGGAGCAACTTTATGGAACTTAATTCTCTTGCCACGAGCCTTAAGTCCACGCTCTGATAGATTAGTAAACTCAGACACCATATCATTGATATTGCCTGGCCCAGCAGAGTAAATCTCGAAATCATTATCTTCTGATCTTAGCATTGACATTGCAACTGCCATGCCACGAAGAAAGACCTTGTAGTCCTCAAAACTACTTGTCCCCTGCACTCCCACTATCATTGGGTAACCCTTCTCTTAGTTTGTCCATTATGAACAACATCTTATCTAATTGTACCTTATCTAACCCCATTGTGTCAACTACTCTTGCAGAATCTTTATCTATGTTTGAACCCGCAAGATCAGCCTCATAAAACTTGTTATCTTTAATCCAGTAAGCCAGTCCATCCATAATGATTACACGAAGATTAGTTCTTTGTTCATGCAAAAATGATTGTGTCTTTTTTGGCTCTGGAGTAAAAAGATCTATTGGCAATAAAGGCTTAATAACTTCATGCAAAGAACTTTGGCTAAAGTTATATTTTTGAGTTGGCTTTGATAAACTATATAGTTTTTCAAAATATTTCATTGCACCAAAAAGAATAAGTGCTGTTGAAATAGAACCAACTAAAGCCCAGATGCCACTACTCATTTGCTAAGAATAATCCTAATAATCTCTTTTAGGGTGTACTGTCTATCTTTGCTTAACTTAGCAACCTCTTTTGGATCCAGTGCCTTATCTGTTAATGTAACACGAGGACTTGCCTCAGTAATGTCCATATCCAAAAAGCCATGTTCCCACAGTCCAGAAACCTCAATAGAGAAGTATGTGGAGAACTCGTTATGTAGTTGTGGACTTACATCCTTTAACTTTTCCGTAAAGTTGTAAAGTACCTCACCAGTTTCCATGTCTATTCCTGCAGGCTCAAGTGCACCACTTAGGATTAGATCTTCAAAGATCTTTTCTTCATCCATTTAATCTCCATGTCATAGTGATAGGTCCCTGATCTATGAGTTTAAATAAATGATCTTCATACTGATCTCTTAATTCCTCATAGATTTCAGGACTTACCTCTTTAAGTTTATCAGTGATTTTGTAAAGCATTATTCCATCTTTATCAATAGAATGCATTTGTACTGCACCTTGATTAAGAAGATGCTCAACTAGTGCATCTGCTTTCGGGTTCATTACTTACCTGATTTAGAACGGGCTTTTGCTAATGCTGCAAAATCTTTTACCTTAGTATCTCCAAGGTATCCCCAAGCATAACCATCATTAATCATCATATCATTGAG
>JACCDX011022520.1_pt1 | contig 11298 bp, 6 predicted proteins | sample 7449681 | NCBI WGS metagenome assembly JACCDX01 (sample SAMN15323450, study PRJNA562643) | freshwater metagenome | isolation source: river surface water | place: USA:Blue River Watershed | collected 2017-08-18 | reverse complement strand
GTCCGGGTTTCGCCTGCTGTTTGTCGTGCATCGCTACGCGCCGTTTCCCGGCGGCAGCGAAGGCTATGTGCGGGACATGGCGGAGGAGTGCGTGCGGCGCGGCCATGCGACGACGGTGCTGGCCGACTGCCACCTGGGCGACCGCAACGGCGTCGCGGTGACCGCCGATCCGGCGGTGTTGGCGCGGCGGTGGCACCTCGTGATCGTGCACGGCGGCGATTGCCGCACGCAGGATCGGGTGCACGCGGAGGCGGGGCGCCTGGTCTCGCCGGTGCTCTATCTGATCATCAAGCCGAGCCGGTCGCGGCTGTGCCTGCGCGGTCTCCGGGAGCATCCGTTTCTCGGGTGGTCGACCGAAGCGGACCTCCGGCACATCGAGGCCCACGAGGTGCGCTGGAAGGCGCATCGCGTGCGGCACGGCATCGTGCCGGCGCTGACCGAGGTGCCGGGCGCGGTGAAGCGGACCGCGGGGCGGCGGGTGTTCGTGTCGGCGGGTGGATTCTGGCCGCACAAGGCGATGACGCCGCTGGCGCGGGCGTTTGCCGCGCACGGCCCGCGCGACGCGGAGCTGAGACTCTTCGGCTACGACCGGCCGCAGGCGATGCCGGCGGAGAGCGAGCGGGTGCGCTGCTGCTTCGGTCTCGAGCGTGGCGAGGTGTTGCGGCAGATCGCGGGCGCGGATGGCTACATCATGAACTCGACCGAGGAGGGTTTCGGCCTGGTGCTGCTCGAGGCGATGCTGAACCGCACGCCGTGGTTCGCGCGCGACCTGGCGGGAGCGCACGACCTGCGGGCCTACGGTCGCATCTACGGCACCGAGCGCGAACTCATGCAAATCCTCGCCGAACACCGGCCGCACGAGCGGCAACTCGCGGCGGCGCACGACCACGTGCGCGCCGAGCACACGATCACCCGGACGGTCGACGATCTGGAACGGGTCGCGACGATCGCCGCGAGTTAGGCGAGGGGCCGGGGATTCGGCGGGATCGCACGGGCGGCGCGGGGATCGGGCCGGAGGGCGCCGGGCCAGCCCGGGAGGTATTGGCTGTAGCTCACGCGGGTGCGAACGTCGCCGGCCGTGAGCGCGGGGCCGACCGCGAGGTGGTGCCACGGCCGCGACGCGGCCAGGACGGCGAGCGGATGCTGCGGCGGAAGCGGAGACTCCTGAAACTCGTCGGGAGTGAGGCGGTCGATGCGGAGGAAACGGACGCCCTCGCCGTAGTAGCGGGCGCTGGCCTGCACGGGGCGCAGCCACGCGCCCGATTCGTCCTGCAGCGGCGGTCCGGCGCCGCGGCCGGAGCCGAAGGGCGCGCCGGCATCGCGGCGCTCGGCATTCACGGGGTGGGGGACCCATTCCACGGCGTCGAGCGACGGCGCGGAGAAGACGGCGAGCGCGCGGGGTTGCGCCGCGTCGCGGCGTGCAAACGTCAGCAACCACCACCGACCGGCGTGGCAATGGAGCGTCGAATCGACCGCGTCCCAGCCGTCGAGCAGCCGCCGGTGCCAGCGCCAGACCCGCGGGAAGTCGACCGCGACGTAGAGGTCGACGCAGCGGGCGGCCGAGGTTTCGGGCAGCAGGTAAGGGGTGCCGTCGTGAACGAACACGAACGGGAACGAACGGTGCGGGCAGACCGGCCCCCGCAGTTCGAGCGGCAGCGGTTCGGCGCTGTCTCCGGTGCCAGGATACGGCAGGACGACGAGCCGGCCTTCGTGGCGGCCATAGCGGAATTGCTCCGCGAACAGCCAAGCGCGGCCGCCGTGCGCCACGGGAAACGGATCGGCGAGGTAGCTGCCGGGCGGAGCGACCAACGGCACCGGGGCTCCGCCGTGGGCGGCGGCGACGACGCGGAAGTCCTCCTTGGGGAAACGGTGCCAGCCCGGCACGGCGGTCCGGCCGAGGCGGCGCAGGCGGAGGACGGAGCGGTCCGCGGCTTTCCAGGTGCGCGACCAGAGGCGGAGCAGCGGATCGGCCCAAACCGGCACGCGGCGGGACACCTTGTTGCGCGAGGAGATCCAGGGGACCGGGGCGGGACTGCTCACGTCGATGTCGCCGTCGAAGGGCTGCCACTCGCCCCGCCACGCGGCGTCCTGCACGAGGAGCGACAGCAGCGACTGGTCGAAACGGTGGCGCGCCAGGCGGGGCTCCGGCGGGGCGAGCGCCGCGGGGTCGAGCGCGGCGCGGCCCCAGGCGTCGAGGATACGGCGGGCCACGGGGGAGTGCCGGGCGAGACCGACGAAGCCCGCGGCCACCATCGTGGCATCGGCCGCGGCGGGGGTGGCGCCGCAGGCGGCGAGGGTGCGGGGATCGGTGCAGTCGCGGACGGTGGCCTGGTTGCGCAACACCACGAGCCCGTGACGGGCGAGGGCCGCGCGAAAGGCCGCGAGGTCGTCCCGGATCAGCGTCGCACTGTCGAGCCAGAGCAAATCGCCGGCGGTGCGATCCCAGGCGGCGCGCAGCACGAGGGGTTTCCAACCGAACCACTCGAGCCGGGCGACGTGCGGCGGATGGGCGGCGAAGTCGAAGGTCTCGAAACGGCACCACGGAAAGCGCCGCGTCAGTGTGCGCCGCGTGGCGGCGGCGAGCCCGAGATCGAACGCCAGCACGCCGCAGGTTTCGTGCAGCCCGCGACGACGCACCTGCAAAAGGAACTGCACGAGACAGCGGGCGAAGCGCTCGTCGGCGGCGGTGACGAGCGTCAGCGACTCGGAGTCACGAATCATGGGCGGCGAGCATGGGCGCGCGGGGACGCCGGTCAAAACAACCGCCACGCCAGCAACGCGCCGGCGGCGAGCGCGGTCGTGATCGCCGCGGCGCGGAGGGAGTGTTCGACGAGGTGGCGACCGTAGTTGTCGAGGCCGAGACGGGCGCCAAAGCGGTTGAGCCGCTGCTTCGAGCGGTAGCGGCGCAGGTCTTCACCGTCGGGCTCCGGGGGCGGATGGGGCAGGGCGAGCTGGGCGTGGATCCGGGAGTAGGCGACGAAGTTGCGGCCCGAAAAATGGATCACGTAGGGCGCGGCGCCGGTGTGACGGTCGACGAGGCGGCCGTCCGCGAGCGCGTAGTCGGTCTCCTCCAACCCTTCCCGGCCGCCGGTGCAGGCAAAGAGCCGCTGCGCGTAGTCGAGCGTCATCCCCGGGTAGCCGGCGATGAAGCGGGCGGAGAAGAGCGTCTGGTCGCAGTGGGTCTCGGGCCGGATGGCGCAGGCGGCAAAGAGCCGGCGCAGTGCGCCCGCGCGGCCGGCGAAGGTGCCGGCGTTGAGGAAGCGCCGCAGCGGGAACGGCGGACGACCCGGGGGATGGCGCAGCCATTGCCGGAATTTTCCCGGCTGCTGGAAAAGAAAATACTGCTCCGCGGCGAAAACGATGTCGGCGCCGCACGCGGCGAAAGTCGCCTCGAGTCCGTCCGCGGGGCGCAGCCAGACCACGTCGGACGCGTCGACGTAGAAGACGATTTCGTCGGGCGGCAGCCCGGCGCAAAACTCATCGAGGCAGGCGATCTTTGTCCCGTGACCGAGAAAGGGACGGCCCGCGCCGAGGCGCTCCAGCGGGATCCCGTGATGCCGGCAGGAGGCGAGCAGGCAGCCGAGTCGCGGCGGCGCGTCGGTGGCGAAGGTGACGAATCTCACGGCCGAGGGAAGGCGCCGTAAGCGTTGAGCACGGTGCCGGGCGGGAGGCGGGGCGCGAGGCGGCGGTTGACGTCGGCGTCCAAAATGCCCGGATACGAGTCGACCCGCTCGGGTGCGGCCCACTCGTTGTGCCAGTGGTAGGCGAAGGCACCCGGGAAGAAATCTTCCAGCGTGCGGATCTCCGGCCGCCGGCGATGGAAGAGGCGGCCGAACGCTTTCATGAACGCGGGAAACCGCCGGAAGGGCGCGTGCGCGCTGCGGGCGTGGCCGCCGTCGACGAGCCACAGCGGATCGGTGACGGCCGACGGGAGGAGGAGAAAACCGGGCGGAGCGTCGGTTTCCGGCAAAATCGCGCGCGGATGGGGCGTGCCGGCCGCGCGGGCGCGCGCGAGCAGGTGCGCCGCCGCGGGACTGCCGGCGTGCAGGCGGAGGCAGGCGGTGTTGGCCCAGGGCCGCTGGCTCCATTGGACCGCGAATTCGGCGTCGCCGGCGACGGCCAGCAGCGGCGCGAGGTCGCGCAGGAAGACGTGATCGCAGTCGAAGTAGAGCCCGCCGTGCCGCCAGAGGAGGGCGAGCCGCGCGATGTCGGCGCGGATGGGCGGTGTGAGCTCAACCGTGCGCCACGCGTCGCCGGCCAACGGCGTGCCCGCGGTCGCCTCGGCCTGGTCGTAGCGCCGCAGCTCGAGCAGCGGCAGCACCGGGCCGAGCCACGGATCGCCGGCCGCGCCGCGCAAAGCCGCGGCATCCTCGAGCCAGAGGTGCAGGCGGAACCGGCGCGGATCTTGGGTGGCGAGAAACGACTTCACGCCGAGCAGCAATTTGGCGCCGGGTGCATTGCACCACCAGAGGTGGACCGGGATCGGCTGCGCCGGCGGCGGTCCGGCCGGAGCAAGCGAACGGCACCACGCGAGACAGTGATCGGGGTCGGCGTAGAGGCGCGGATCGGGAAGACGGCGCATGGGACGGGACGCGGACGGGCTTACTTTTGCGGTCCGGCGACCGGCCCGGGGATGAACGACAGGCGCCCGTCGTCGATCCGGACGAGCCGATCGGCGCAGTGGAAAAAACGGTCGTCGTGCGTCACGACCACGACCGCCTGGCCGCGGGCACGCAGCGCCGGCACCAGCCGAAGGTAGAAGAATTCGCGGAACGCGGGATCCTGGTCGGCGGCCCATTCGTCGAGGAGCAGCACGGGTGCGTCCTCGAGGACGGCGTTCAACAGCAGCAGGCGACGGCGTTGGCCCTCGGAGAGGTCGACGGTGGAAAACGCGGTGTCGGCCAGCCCGACTTTTCCATCCAAGCCGAGGCGCTCGAGCCAGGCGGCGGCCTCCGATCGGCGGGCGCCGGAGGTGCCCAGCAGGTGATCGTAGAGCGGGTCGGTGGGAAACACGGCCGAAAACAGCGCGCGCTGGCGGGCGCGGGCGGCTTCGTCGCGCACCGGCGTGCCGTCGAGCGTGACCGCGCCGGCGGCGGGCGGATACAGGCCGCAGAGAAGTTTGGCGAAGGTGGTCTTGCCGGAGCCGTTGCCGCCGACGACGAACACGATCTCGCCGGGCCGGAGGTCGAAGGAGAACGGGCCGCAGGCGAACCCGGGGGAGCCGTGATCGGATTCGTAGGCGAACGTGACGCCGGCGAGGCCGAGCGAACGGAACACGGCGGGCGACGCGGCCGGAACCGGCGCCGGCGGGGCGGCGGATTCCACGTCGAGACCCGATTCGCGCAACCGCTCGAGCGCGATGCGGGCGCGCTGGGTTTCCGGCAGGAGTTTCAACGAGTCCTTCAGCGGCTGGCGCACGAAAATCGCGGCGAGGAGCAGGCCCGTGGCGGTCTCGACCGGGAGGTCGACGAAGCGCCGGGCGGCGAAGAGGAGGCACGCGACATTGAGCAGCACCAGTGCTTCCGAGAAGCGTTCCGCGAAGATATGGATGAACTGGCTGCGGCGCGAAAGGAGCCAGACCTCGCGGCCGGCGGGGGTGAAGTGGCGGGCGAGGAATTCCTCGCGGCGGCCGGAGCGAAGCAGGAGGGACGCGAGGCCCTTGAGGGCGAAGTCGAGCTGGGCGACATGCCGGTCCGCGGCGGCGGCGGCACGGTGGCCGAGCGCACGGGCGAAGCGCTCGGGGGCGATGTAGCAGGCGGCGGCGAAGCCGACGAACAGCAGATTGAAAAGGAACATGGTCGGCGAAAGCGCGGCCATGTAGGCGAGGCAGCCGACCGCGACAGCGAGGTCGATCGCCGCCTCGGGCAGTGCGGCGAGGTAGCCGGCGAGGCGGCCGACGTCGTCGTGGAGATGACCGAACAGCCGGGCAAAACCGGTGCGCTCCAAGTCGCGCAACGGCCGGTCGAGGATGCGGTGCAGCAGCCGCAGCCGCAGCTCGAAGCGCAGCCGCTCGGCGGCGTCGGCCAGCGTGAATTGGGCGGCGATCTTTCCCGCGACATAGACGGCGAGCAGCGCGGCGAAGCGGCGGAACGCGGCCCACGGGTCGGCGGGCGGGGCCGTGAGCGCGAGATGGATATCCCGCATGAGCGCGGCGAGCGCGGCGCCCGCCAGGGCGCTGACGGCGAGTGCGGCGAAGATTCTCCAGCCGCCGTGGCGCAGGAGCAGGCGGAACAGTTTCATCCGGGCGAGCCGGGCCGGCGGGCGGCCCGGCGGCGGAGGGCGGGGTGGCGCCGGCCGGACGTCATTGCACCTCGTAGACCTCGACGAGGCCGATGCCGGTGCCGTCGGCGGCGCCGCTCAGGCGCGCGGTGTAGCGGCCGGGCTCGAGCCGGAGGAGCAGCACGGCGTCGCGGCTGTTTTCGGCGAGCGCGAACGCGCCCATGCGCGCGCTGGTGTCGCGGACTTCGGCGACGGTCGTGGTGGCGGCGACGTTGTTCCAGTTGTCGTTCGTGGCGATGACGGTCTCGCCGCTGAACAGAGTGAGCACGGGGTCGGCGAGCGTGCCCTCGACGCCGAACTGCGCGAGGCCCGGGCCGATGCCGCGGATGAGCAGCGTCTTGGCGCCGCCCTCCACCACGATACCCGCGATCATCGCGCCGGCGCCGGCGCCGACCTGGCCGCGCGTGGCGAGATTGATGAGCTTGTTGGCGGCGGTGCGCCGGCCGACGACGAAGGTGTAGGCGCCGACGCCGGTCTTGGAGTAGCGGCCGTTCCACGCCAGTCCGCCGGCCGTGGTGATCACGCTGCCGGAGGAGACGCGGTTGGACGCGTCGCGCCAGCTGAAGATGCCGCGGGCGTCGATCGTGCCGAAACCGGCGTCGACGACATCGGTGCCGTCGAGGATGAAGGCGAAAAGCTGGCCGTCGGCGGAGACCATGAGGTTGATCGCGAGCAGGCGGTTGTTCGGGTCGAAGACCCAGCCCTGCCAGTAACCCTCGTGGGCGCGCGTCGGGCCGTCGAGCGGGGCGCGGCGGGCGGTGAAGGTCAGGTTGTTGACGGAAACGCTGCCCGTCACGTTGCCGTTGGGCGCGACTTGGCCGGAGATGGTCGCGATCGCGTAGGCGCCGGTGAAGGCGCCGCTCTCGTTGACCTTGGGTGTGGTGCTGGCGCCGAACGAGCCGGAGAGCGGGTCGACGACGACGACGCTGAGGTCGTTGGCGGACGTCACATAGATGCCGATACGGCCGCCGGTGGAGAGGGTGCCGCCGTAGAAGCCGCGGAAGCCGCCCTGCGCGAGGAGGGAGGGCGCGACGGCGAGCAGCGCGACGGCGAGAACGCGGAACAGCAGGGGAGCGGGGGAGAGCGGGCGGGGCGCGGAGGACATGTTGGGCGGCAGGCGCGGTCGTTGCCGCAAGGGCACCCCGGAGTCGAGATGTCTCTCCGCGGCGGCGGCGACTACGGAGCGGGCCCGCCGCGACGGGCCGCGGCGGGAGGATTCCGCGGGCGCGGAGGATTCGCGCTCGCGTCGGCGCGACGCGACGGCTTGGCATCGGAGCCATGTCGTCTTCCCCGTCCCCCTCGCCGGCGCCCACCGCGGTCATCCTCGCGGCTGGGCTGGGCTCACGCCTGCGTGGCGTGCGCTCCGGGCCGAAGGGGTTGCTGGAGCTCGGCGGGGTGACGCTGCTCGAGCGCATGTTGGCGGCGGTGCACGCCGCGGGCGTGCGCGACGTCGTGCTCGTGACGGGGCACGAAGCGGAGCAGTTCGCGCCGCTGCTGGAGCAACGCGCGCCGACGGTGCGCTGCGTGCACAATCCCGACTACGCGCGCACCGGCTCGATGCACTCGCTGTGGCTCGCGCGGTCCGCGGTGCCGGGTGACCTGCTGTTGCTCGAATCGGACCTCTTGTTCGAGCCGCGGGCGATCACGGCGCTGCTGGAGAGTCGCGAGCCGGACGCGGTGTTGCTCTCCGGCACGACAGGGCAGGGCGACGAAGTGCACGCGCTGGGGGACGAGACCCGGCTCCGGGCGCTGACGAAGAGGAAACCGGCGGGTGAGGCGTCGCTCGGCGAATTCGTGGGCATCACCCGCCTGTCGGCGGTGACGTTTGCGGCGCTTTGCCGGCACTACGAGGCGAACGTGGCGTTTCCGTCCAACTACCACTACGACGACGGCCTGACGGCGGTCGCGGCGACGCAGCGCATCGGAATCGTGGCGGTGCCCGATCTCTGCTGGGCCGAAATCGACGACGAGGCGCAGTTGGAGCGGGCGCGGCGGGTCGTGTTGCCGCGGCTCGATGCGTCGGCCGATCCGGGCCCGGTGCCGCGCAAGATCCTGCTCAACCCCGGACCGTGCACGACGAGCTGGGCGGTGAAACGGGCATTGCTGATGCCCGACTTGTGCCCGCGCGAGGCGGAGTTCGGCGATCTGCTCGACCGCGTCCGTTCGAAGCTCGTCGCGACGGCGGAGGCGCAGGCTTCGCACACGGCGGTGTTGCTGGGCGGCTCCGGCACGCTCGCGGTCGAGGCGGCGCTGGTCTCGCTGGTCGGACCCGGGAATCGCCTGCTGGTGATCGAAAACGGCGCCTACGGCCGGCGCATGGAGGAGATCGCGAAGGCACATGGACTCGAGTTCCGCACGGTGCGTCTCCCGTGGGGCGGGGCGCCGGATTTGGCGGCGGTGGAGGCGGCGTTGGCGGAGGAACCCGCTCCGACGCACTGTTGTTTCGTCCACCACGAGACGACGACAGGGATGCTCAATCCGCTCGCGGAGCTCGTGGCGGCGTGCCGCGCCCGCGGCATCGTCACCATCGTCGACGCCATGTCCTCGCTCGGCGGCGTGCCCCTCGACCTGCGGACCGTTCCGGCGGACTGTGTCGTCGCCTCGGCCAACAAATGCCTGCAGGGTCTGCCCGGGGTCGCGTTCGTGCTGGTGCGGCCGGAGTTGCTGGCACGGGCCGGGGACCGACCGCGCCGGAGCCTTTATCTCCATCTGCCCGACCAGTGGCAGGCGCAGGAGAAGGAACGGCAGTTCCTCTACACGCCGCCGGTCCAGGTGCTGCACGCGCTCGATGCGGCGTTGGACGAGTTTTTCGCCGAAGGCGCGGCGGCGCGCCACGCGCGCTATGCCGCGTGCCATGCGGTGCTCGTGGCGGGCATGAAGCGTCTGGGATTCACCTGCCTCGTGCCCCCGGCGTGGCAATCGGGGTTGCTCACGACGTTTTTGGAACCGTCGGATCCGCGCTGGGATTTCGCCGCGATGCACGATCACCTCTACGCCCGCGGCGTCACGGTGTATCCCGGCAAGGTTCCGGGCCTGCGTTCGTTTCGCCTCGCGACGCTCGGCGACCTGCGGGTGGCCGATGTCGAGCGGGCGCTCGGTTGCATGGCGGATCATCTGCGCGCGGTCGGATTGGCGGCGCCGGGAGCTGCGTAGTAGGCCGGATTCGGCCTAGGTAGTTTTCCATCGCGCGAATCCGGGTCGGGATCGAGATTTGGGTTTCAATCCCCTTGCGGTGCCGGCTTTAGTGCGGGCGCGTGTTTTGGAAAAATAATACCCCGCACAGTCCGTTTGGTCCGCAGGTCCGGCGGCTGGTCTTCGTGTCCGCATTCTTCGGGTGGGTGGCGGCCGTGCCCGGGTTGGCCCAGGCTCCCGCGGTGACGACCGCTCCCGCCGACCAGTCGGTGGCCTCGGGCGGCACGGCGAATTTCTCCGTGGTGGCGAGCGGTGCGGCGCCGCTCGGCTACCAGTGGTATCGCAACGGCGTCGCCCTCGCGGGCAAGACCGCCGCCTCGCTTTCGGTCGCCCCGGTGCAAACGGGGGATACCGGCAACTACACGGTCGCCGTGAGCAATTCCACCGGCATCGCGGTGTCCGCGGTCGCACGCCTGACGCTCAGCGGGGCGCCGACGTTCACCGGTGTGAGCAGCGGCGCGGGCCTGATTGCCGCGCAGGGCGGCAACGTGACGCTTTCGGTCGCGGTCAACGGCGTGCCCGCCCCGACTTACCAATGGTCGCGCAACGGCACGACCCTCGCGGGCAAGACCGGCGCGTCGCTCGCCTTGACGAACGTGCAGCCGGCCGATGCCGGCAACTACACGCTCACCGCGACCAACGTCCACGGCACCGCGACGAGCGCGGAGATCCCGCTCACCGTCGCGCAGATCGGTTCCGGCACCGGCCCGATCGCCATCACCACGTCCGGCGGCACCCAGGTGAACGGCCAGGTCGACGGCACCAGCGGCGTTTTGACCGGCAGCGCCACTGCCGGCGGACCGGCCGCGGTCGTCGCCCCCAAGGTCAACGCCATCGCCGCGAAGGGCGGGCTGTTTCTCGACCAGGGCGCCACCGCCACGCTGCGGGCGAGCGTCACCGGCACGCCCGTGCCGACGTATCAGTGGCTGAAGGACGGCAACGCCGTCGCCGGCGCGACCGGCGCCGCGCTTACCCTCACCAACGTGCAGCCGGCGGACGCCGGTCGCTATTCGCTCCGCGCCGCCAACAGCGGCGGCACCGTCACCAGCGATGCCGTCACCGTGACGGTGGCCAACCTCGGCGCCGACGGCTCCGTCGCCATCGCGGGCGGCGACGGCCAGGTCGTCAACGGCAGTTACAGCCCGACGACCGGCGTGCTCTCCGGCGGTGTCACGTCCGGCGGCGTCAACGCCGCCGTCGCGCCCCGTGTCGGCGGGGTGGTCGGCAAGTCCGACCTCCTGCTCGAAGCCGGCCGCGCCGCGACGCTCTCCGTCGCCGCCACCGGCAGCCCCGTGCCGACGTATCAATGGTTCAAAGACGACGTCGCGCTCACCGGGGCGACCGGCTCCAGCTACACGCTCGCCAGCGTCGCAACGACCGATGCGGGCCGCTACACCGTCAAGGCCACCAACACCGCCGGCACCACCACGAGCGCCGCTGTCGACGTGTCCGTCACCACGCTCAGCTCCGGTTCCGGCAACCTCACTGTCGCCACCGCCGGCGGCACCCGGATCGCGGGCACGGTCGACGCCGCCACCGGTGCGCTCACCGCGGGCGTGACGACCGGCGCCACCGCGAGCACGGTGATCGCGCCGCAGCTCGCGTCGTTCTCCGCCAAGGGCGGCCTGTTCCTCGGCCAGGGCTCCACGGCGACCTTGACCGCGCGCGCGACCGGCAATCCGTCTCCGACCTCCCAGTGGTTCAAGGGCGCCGCGCAGATCGCCGGCGCGACGGCCGCTAGTCTCACGCTTACCAATGTTCAGCCGGCCGACGCCGCCACCTACACCGTGCGCGCCACCAACAGCGGCGGCGCCGTCACGAGCGAGG
>JACCDX010988619.1_pt1 | contig 11300 bp, 6 predicted proteins | sample 7449681 | NCBI WGS metagenome assembly JACCDX01 (sample SAMN15323450, study PRJNA562643) | freshwater metagenome | isolation source: river surface water | place: USA:Blue River Watershed | collected 2017-08-18 | reverse complement strand
TAGATACGGAAGTCATCTTGAATGAGCTTTCGTGACGCAGTCGGCCACTCAACGATTTCTACGCGGTAGAGGTGGTTATCGCCGTCATCTGATACCTGGAGATTAAACTGGGTATCAGAAATAATGCCAGCCGAAATCATTGGTTCAGGGTACGTGTTACCCGTACCGTCAGTGCTGTTGGTAATAAATAAACTCGCAATAGTGATATCGTCCAAGGCTGTGGTGAAGTTTACGTTAGTACTCGTGAGCCCACCGCCACCAGCGGCAATTGAGTTGTTGTAGCGGGTGACAATCATACGCTTACCAGTCACCTGCGTATTTTCAATAATCCACGCCACGGAGACGTGTCCTCCTGGGGTTGAAGCAGCACCGTTAAGGCGGAACGAAGCGACACCGATTGAAGAGAGCCACACCTCATGTCCGTAGTCAGCATGACTGGCGAGTCCAGACCCAGCTCGATGCTGCGCATGCACAAACGCACGTGAGAGACTGTTAACCGTAGTAATGTTCTCGGTCTGCGTTACACCAACCGCACTGTAGGTATGCTCGCTGCGCTGCACTTTCCAGTTGGCGCCAGTAAACTCAACGACGGCGTAGCTTAGCTGCACTGCATCACCCCCAGCTTCACCACGCGTAAAGGTGACCGTGTCACCGGCACTATTCCAGGCAGCGGTTGAGATACCGGTGTTGTAGTCAGCGCGACCACCGTCAGGGTTGTACTGCCCTGTAATAAACACCGCTATGTCAGCATCGGTTACAACACCAGAGACGGCACCGGTCGTGAGTGTCGTATTGGCCGCAACGTACGTTGCGGTATTAGCACTCCGAACAACGAACTCATTTTCACCACCGACGTCACCAATGTACTCCACCACCTCCCAGGCAATACGTGTATCGTTACCTGGAAACGCAGCACGCGAGAAGGTAATACCGCTCGTGATGTTATTTGGATTACTGATGTATGCGGTTACGTCAGCCGCGTTGTTGTTACCAGTACTACCTGCCGCTGGACCACCGCCGGTATGATGACTATTGGTGATACGGATGAACGCGCGCGAGGCATCATTAAACTGCAAATCGTACTCAACGCCTTCAGTGATAGAGACCGTCGCGCCAGTTAAGTTACTGACACCACGGTACACCACGTAGTCACTCGCGAGCTTAAGGGTAACTTCTGCGTACTGGTCGTAGCTATCAAGTGGCGTACCGGCGTTGGTCACCCGGAAACAGTAAGAGCCGCCCTCAGTAATGGTACTGAGTGCTTGCAGTGAGTACTCAATTTCTGCGTAGCTTGTTGCCGCGATGGTGATGCTGCCAGTTTGTGAACTACTGTCTTCCTGGCCAGCTACAGCGGTGAAGGTACCTACATCGGTAACACCACCCACACCTTCTGCAATGTTGGTGGTATTGCTACCGTCCACAAGTTGCGAAGCAATAATCTGCCAGTCATCACCACCAGTAGCTACGTCGGTCCAACCCGTAGCGGCTGTACAGGTGGTCACCCGTTGTGCCCACTCGAGGCGGAACTGGTACCCGGTGGCTGACTGACCGCCGGTATTCGCTATACCAAAGCGCAGTCGGGTTACGGTTGAGTCTGGGTACTCAAGCCACGGAGTGTCTTCGGTCCCAGATGTTGCAGAGAGGGCCGTGGTTTCAGTACCATTATTTTCACGCCAGTGGTAGTGCGACTGAACTACGTTCGCTTTGGTGAAATTAGTTACTCCAGGCAGCAATACTGACGAGGAGGGTGCAATACTACCAGTGTTGATGACCAGGTCAGTCGCAGCGTTATTGAGGAAAATATCCAACTTCTCACCATCGGTAGCTGTGGCAAGTACATCGTACTCAACGTAGAAGCAGATGCCTTGGGTTGGACTGACGCTTACTGACCCCGTAAAGGTCGACTGATTTGAACCATTAAAGCCGTCAGTGTCAGTTGCTCCGTATTGCGTCTCATCACCATTAAACAGCTCACCAGTACAGTCGTACGGTGCTACAGTATCGGTTTCGTACCAGAGGACAATGTTGTCGATATCATTTTGCAAGTCAACCGTACCACTCGCATGAATAGTTAATGATGAAATGGTATGTGCCCCAACAGAACTATCGGTCACCACAAATCCGGCACCCAAATCTTGACCAGTTGTTGGAATGGACACATTCGCTACCTGGGTACTGGTGGCAGTTACCAAGAGGTCCGAAGCAATTGTCGCTTCAGGGAATCTTGTATATGCTTGGATATCTGTACCGCCACTAGTCACTTTAAAACAGTACGTCACACCGTCCCCGGCGGAACTATTGGCAGCAATTGAGTACTCCAACTCAGTAAATTGCGTTGATGAGAGTGTGATACTGCCCGAAGACGAGGTCGTTTCTCGGAGTGCCCCAGTACCGACAAATGTCGTATTTTCATTTGTGACACCACCAGAGCTTACTGCTATGTCAGTGGTATCACCATCAGCTATATTAGTAGAGGCAACCATGTCCCAGTCGCCACCACCAGCTCCAACGTCGGTCCAGCCTGTCGCCGCAGCACAAGTAGACACTCGCGTTGCATATTCAAGGCGGTACGCAGTAGCGGCTGAGGTTTTATTCCCTTCGTTTGAAACACCTAAGCGAAGACGGTACGGAACGGATCGGGGAAAGTCGTTAAACACAGTATCTTCACTCCCGCCAGTGGCTGAGGTAGCAGCTGTTTCGGAGCCGTCGTCGTTACGCCAGTGGTAGTGCGTCTGGGTGAGTACCACCTCTTGCACAACTGTGGTGCCGCCCAGTGCTATCGCTGTGGCAGGCGAAATAACTGGCGACCCACTCCCCACGACATCGGTTGTTGGGTTAGTAATCTCTAACTCAATCGTGTCACCGGCGGTTGCACCGGTACCAACATCAAGGATGACATAAACGCACATATCTGTAGCAGTAGAAACCGTCACCGAGCCAGTAAATGTGGACTGGTTGGAGCCGTCAAAGCCGTCGGTGTCGGTCGTACCAAACTGGGCTTCGGTCCCGTTGTAACTGGCTGCGGCACAGCTCGCCACCTGTTCGTAGTAGAGTTTTATATTATCAAGGTTTGTGGCTGCGTTAATCGTACCGGTCTCAGTGATTTTAATCGAGGTGATATTTCGAGAACTGGTGTCTTCTGAAATCACAAACGCACCACCGACGTGCGAGTTGGTGGCACCCTTGTCTAAGTTTTGCTGGGTACCGGTCGTTGAAACCGTTAGGTTAATCACTTCCGTGTACGTCACATCAGCGTACATCGCAAACTGGCGACACGAGTTCGTTGCACCACCTCCCGGCCGCTGACAGCGGAGGCGAATACGAAGCCCATCAAGCTGTGCCTGAGTGAGCGAAAGCCCTGTTATGTTTGCCGTGTCCCACTGCGCCGTACCGCGGTTGGTGAGCTGAATGGTTGTGCCGTACTGGGTTGTTTCAGTAGCGTCCCATAAGCTCACGTACGTGGCCATGTTGGCGTTGAGCTCCTGGTGGTACACCTTAACCGAAACCGCCGACGCAGAAGATACGTTCGTGATGGAACTCATTTGGTAGTTAGACTGCGCGTTGTTGGCAATTGTCACGTAGTCACCCGCAGTAGAAGGGGCGGTTGGGTCGCGTACCGCGTCGTTGAGACAGTCATAGTTGCCGCCGACACCACAGGTAGTAAGTGTACCGGCAACCGTACCGTTTGCGTTTGGATCGATGACGCCGGTCGCAGCTTCTACATCCCCAAAAAAGTCGGTGAAGAAATGTAGCTGAGCTGCGGTGAAGGTGGCACCCACGAGAAAAAAGGTGAGCAAAAAACCCACAGACAATGAGCGTGCGTACGTGCACATTCTATGAAATACCTCCATATCTGATATGGTTATTTTACGTGAGGAGCTGCGTATTCACTAATGCTTACTGTGAACTGGTGGTAGTGGAAAATGGCTCAACAATGATGTCAAAGTCGGTCAATGGTAGCGTCTCCGGCACTACGCCAGGAGTAGTTACAACAAGGGCATCGCTCGTCGATGCAGTACCCCCACCCGTTGGTGTACTACTCGCTATCGAGGTGCTGTCCGTAGGCTCAAGGTCGTCATTGAACTCTTCTCGTGACGATGACTTATTCTGCAGGAGTGCACGTGTCTCGCCGGTTTGATCAGACGATGGAAGTTCCTTGGGCACAATCGGCGCAGCAGCAGCGAGCGGGATAAGATCACCGGTTTCTGCGTCGTACCCCTTGGTGATAACGTCACCATTCTCAAACTTTGTATCATAGACGAGCACAAAGCGTGGATTCATCACGCGCGCCCCTTCCCCATCATCAATAACCGATGTCAGTCCCGTCGCTATCTCGTACACCGCAACAGCATGAGTGGTACCCGTTGTGATGTTCCAAATGACGTATGCACCCTCAACTTGTGGCGCAATACTTTGCGCAGCGCCAGTAGAAATCACCCGAGCTGAAACGCCGTCGTGGAGTACCACTTGCCACCGATCATCAATCCATGACTGCCACACGGTATACTGCCCAGCTCGGTGCGGCTCCATACTAGAACCATACCCTTCTGAGACCAGTGTCTCGCGCTTGTCTTGGTAGCTATATACCGCGTACTGGCCAGCTTCGAGACGATGCCACACGATAGTATTGGAAACGGCGTCAAAGTACGGCGCATCGTCATCGACGCGGTTGTTGGTTATCTGAATAGTCTCATCGCCAGTACGAAGGAACACCTCTTTATCACCATCACTATCACGGTCGACATAGAGTGCGTCTTCGGTAATCTCGGCTGAAGCTACCCCTTCTTCAAAACAGTGAAAGGCGCCGCCACCCATACTGACGCACTGGGCTTTATTGAATTGGTAATGTGTATCCGTATGTGCGATGGTATTAGGCACTTCAACGTACTCAGGTTCGGGGACAGTGGTAGTTCCGGTATCATCCGCAAGTTCGGCCTCGGCTGAAGCAGTGTCGGAAGCGTCTGGCTGTGGGACATTCTCTTCTGTACCCCCACCCGCATCATCCTGCACCACAACCTCTGGCACCTCTTCCGGAGTCGCTCCATCTCCAGCACCACCCTCAGGTGGTGGTAGGTCCCCACCATCACTCGGCACATCTGTCGAAGGTGCATCTGGGGCTGGTTCTTCTGGTTCAGGGTTAACCGTCGGTGCCTCAGGTTCTGGTGGCGTGCTTTGAGACACTTCCACAGGAACAGCTTCGGGTGCATCCGGAACATCTGCCACCTCAGGAGCTACCGGTTCAGGTTCAGGTGCCGCTGCGGCAGCAGTCTCTTCAGCCGCCAACTCGGACGCAAAAGCCGGCATGACCGGATGCAGCACGAAAAACAGCATCATCGCCGCAACGACGTACTTGATAGCGCGTGTATTAAAAACTAACCGATAGAGATCAGCTTTACGCATTTTTGAATGTATAAAAGTGGGTGTCATTGTATGCACGCAGTATTTGGTAGTTCACATCATACAACCCCGCATTTGGTACTATGCAGGCCCATCACACGTGTATATTGTACGATGATGGAAGTATCTTCCCTAGAGCTATTATGCACAGGGTTACTGGAAGAAAACGTCTGAAAGAATAATACTGAAGTCCTTAAAGTTCATCCGCTGATCGTTATTGAAGTCGTAGAGTACCGTTCTCGATGACCAGGCAACCATAAATCGACTCACATCCCCGAGTGACACCTGTCCGTCACCATCTATGTCGGTAATCACAATAGTCGCAATTGCTCCGTCGACACCTACGGGCACCTCATCGGTAAAGGTGCCATCTTCATTGGCTATGTAGAGCCTAGCGCCCGAGGTAGTCTCATCGAACGGAACAGTCGAGCCCTCTCCGTCACCCGCTAGGAGCAGTGCATCGGTTACCTTGAATTCAGCTAAGCCACTATCGCGCGCTTCGGCGTTTATCGTAGCAATCAGGTGCTCGCCGATGAACCCTTTACGGAACGTACCGCCGCGGAGTATCACTTTGTTTCCCTCAACGGTTGGTTCGACTGTCCAGAGCGTAATGACTGACTCACCCCTATCAATACCTACCACCTCAACGTTGGGCGGAATAGTCACCTCGATATCGACAGCGTTAACTGCGACATGGGCTGCTACGTAGACCGACACCGAGAAGGGTCCGCCATCGTTCACTGTTCCTGCGCTCGACTCGAGACGGATTGACGACTGCTGTGTCGTTGTAACAGCACCAAGACCGAGCATCGCTGCCAAGATGGCAACCATGGGAAAAGCGTAGCGCACCGTCATACTTCGGCGGTAGCGCATGTGTCCAAAAAGTGCGTTAAGCCATCGTCGAATCATGAATAGTTATTGACTGAGGAGTTGCTGGCGCAGTGTGTCAACCTGCACACCAGCCAGTGAGAGATTTTCTTTTGTTTCGTTTGCGGTCGCCAGTTGGTCAGTGATAGCTTTTCCGGTTACCAACTCGCCCGCGCGTAGTGCCGCAATGATATCGCCCTGAATGGTGACGAGTTCTGCGGTGTGAAGACTGCGGGTTTTCTCAAGAGCAATAAGTGACTGCCAGCCCTCGGTAGGATACGTCACAACATCAGCTCGAGCATCGATGTGCTGCAAAATACTAATGTATGACTGGTAGGCAGCGAACTCACGTTCGAGCATAGCCACCATCACCGCTTTTCGCAGCGCGAAGTAGTCACCGCAGCGCGCGAAGAGCGTATCAACTTCTTGGAGTGAACTACCCTTGAGCGTCTGAAGGTTACTGAGGAGGTAGTCAAAGCGTTCTCGGTCGCCAGCAGAACAATCCTTTACCACCGCATCAACAGTTGCATTCGCGCCATCGGTATCAATGGTTTCGGCCAGTGTACCAAGGGTGGTAATCTGCGTTTCTATTAAACCTCGTACTTCTGTGGCAATTCTGCTTTGCTCTCCTGCTACATACCACGATGCAGCGTAACTCAGTGCTGCCACCATGAGCGCTCCGGCAAATACTTTCTTGGTTGTCGTGTCTAATCGAAATTGCATAGTAGTGTGGTTAGTCAACAATATCTTCAACGTCGGTAACTTCTTTCACAATAGTCGCTCGTGCGGTTGTAAGTGCCGCAGTCAGCTCGGTAAAGAACTCATCCTCTGCCTTGGTCAACTTCCCCGTCTTACGGCTTGCCTGAAGTGACTGTGACGACTGCGCAATGAGTGTTGCGAGGCTTCCAAACTCGCGCTCGAGCACCGTCACTACCTCATGGGCCTCACGTGCGACACCACGCCGCATGCGCCGTGTCCTTCGTACGGTATAGACGAAGGTCACGAGGAGCAAGCCCGAGAGGGCGATGAGCGGAACAAGCACTGAGAGTACGTTCACTAAGAATGAACCGACGCGGAGATACCCCGGCGCTTGTACCGCCACACGTACCGGATCACTCATTTCACTCTGTGCGCCGTACTGATCGACCGCTCTGGCGGTGATATCGTATACACCCTCTTGGAGGGCTGTGTCAGGAATAAAGGTGAACGCACCGTTTGCATCACTTCGGACAGACGTATCAATTGGATTTGCTCCCACGCGACTGAAGGTCACAATCACCTCAGCATTTGGCCTGGTAGCACCCTTAAAGACAGGAATAACACCAGCACTAATCACACTCGGCACCTCAGTGAAGACAGGCTTATCAAACGCGAGAATGGTAAACGAGAGCGAACCGATGGTACTGTTACCCGCTTCATCAAAAGCCTCAACGACGACTGTGTGGTAGCCCGGAGTGAGCGACGGGAGGGTGATGGTTCCCGTGTTCTCCGTATCAATAATTTCAATCGGTTCAGCGCCGTCGATTTGCACCTTGAATTTGAGCACCTTCGAAGTTGCGTCTGCAGTGCTCGCAACGAGGGTCTGGATAGGGTTTGAAAGATCGGCATCGGCTGGTAGTGAGAGCTCGAAGCGTGTCGGTGCGAGCGTATCAACCGCTAAGCGGTAGTGGGTCACTTTGCCCCAGCCATCGGCATTTTTAAACTGAACGTGGAAGTACTGCACACCCTCTTCGAGCGAAAGCTCAATACTGTCAATCGGGGTGTCATAGACGCGCGTTGGTACAGAACTCGAACGCTCATCAAGGAGCGTACGAACCGCAGTTACACCTGACGGAAGCGACCAGCTCAAACGAGCAGTTTTCTCTTTATACCAAAGCGCCTGGTCTGGGTGCGTGCCGGAGGTCACACTCGGTGCTGCAGGAGTATTTGCTGGTGGCACGTACTCAATCACCGTCTCAGGAGCAGGTGAAGACGTCTCAGCTGTTACGGTGAAGCTACCGCCATTCATCCCCGTCAGCACATTGGTGCCGCGCCCATCAGCCGCCAGCACAGAACCGTTGGCAAAATTCACACGGGGACTACCAGCACCTTTTGTTCTAAAGGTAACAGAAAGTACAGTACCGTTGCTGCCTGTATACCCGGTTGGTGTACCGCCACTAAAACTAATTGTACCGGCTGTGTTTGAGAACGATGGCTCGGCTGTCCAGAGATTAAAAATAGTTCCCTTACTCACGCTCACCACTGACAACTCACCAGGCTTAAAGCTAAGCGTTCCTTCAGCAGCATTAATATTTGCGCCAGAAGTATTGACGACCACGCGCGCGGTAAAGGTTTGGCCGGCAGCATACACACCAGTGCCCGGACTGACAGAGAGCGTGGCCGCTAAGGCGCTATTGCCCCAGAGCAACAGACCAACCAGTACAACAAACTGGAGCACGTACCGTACGGCTGCTCGCTCTGTGTTGACTGATGAAATGATTCTATAGTGCATAAAAAGGGTACGAACTAGACTGATTCGGACGGAGGTACGACTGCCTCTTCCGTCGTTGGCTGGTTTGCCTCAAGGAGCTCACGGGCACGACGGCGACGTACATAGAGGTACCCACCAATCACCATCATGAGCGAGACAATGCCCGCTGTAATTGCGGCGTACACCAAGAGTGCGTTCATGGTCATCGTACGCTGCGCTTCTTCCGGCACGAGTACAGCAAGATACTCATTACCCGCCTTATCAATGGCGCGAACACGAATGGTGCTATTGAGTGACTGGTCCTTAAGTACATACGGACTGCGTGCCTCTATCCACGGTGCTGTAACCTCGCCCCAGCGGAAGCTCCAGAAGTCGCTGAGTGGCTCCTCCATCACTTCGTAGTGGTCAATTCCTGACTGCTTGTCCGTGGTATTGAAGGTAATGAACCAGTCGTTACTAAACGCGTTAGGTGTGCGCTCGAGCATCACACTGAAGGCTTCAGGTGCTTGATCGTCGCGGGCAATTATGTCACCCCACGGGTTCGCTATAGCGCTTCCGACACTGGTATTGAGCGTGAGGTCTACTCCGTAGCGATTTAGCGTAGTGCGGGTGCCGTAGCCATCATTGAGGTACACCTGGGTTGCTTCCGCCACTTCCACACGTCCCATGCTACTTGAGGTACCAGAACCGCCACCAACGACGAAGCCTGGCGATTGAAATACAACGTCGACGATGTTATTGGTCAGGCGCGGATCACCCACAATACGACCGCAGTAGCCGTTTGGAATGCCGCCAGCGAAGGTAATCGTGCGCGCGTCACGATTAATAACTGGCTCCTCAACCCAAATACTCATGATTGACGCACCTCGTGAGATATCGATAGGCTCAACATTCTCGGTGTAGCTCAATACGCCGTCAATCGCATTCACGCACTCATCTTCATCGACATCAAGACGTAATGACAACTTTATGCTGTCACCCCGATTGAGCTCAGCTGTAGTTGGCGATAAGTAGAGCGTCGCAGCAGCCGCTGTGTTACTAAAAAACACACACGCACAAAGCAGCCCGACGCTCATCCCTAGCACTTTCATAGATACTCAAAGTATATAGTACGGCCAGGTTTTTCTCGTGAGTGTTATACACAAACAAAAGCGCACCTTGGGAGAGTGTGTGACCTATTTGCATGACCCGCCTAGTATCTTTGCGCTTACGAAGAAGACAGGGGGTGTGTACTGCGACTGTAAGCCGGCCCACCATGTTAGGTGGAATTTGTTTTTGTACATTTTCAATGTACAAACAAAAAACCCACCTCGTGGTGGGAGATAGGGTTTTTTGTTATATGCTCTCCTATTGCAATGGGAGGGCTAATACGCGACTTAGCCTATTTGTTCTGTTCGTTAGAAGGTTGGGGTTGCGATGTAGGTAAGTGTAGTTGAGTAGTCATCAGCAGCTTCCTGCAATGCACTAATCTCTACCTTGTACCCAATCGTTGTTGTACCCACACCCACTCCTGCACCATTTACTGGCCCATCGTGCTGCATGATCTCGCGAGGAGTCGTACTAGCGGCAATGAACTCACTGGCGTCAAATTGATCTGCACCTCGTGAGTCAATATCGTTGTCGTCTGAGGTGATACCCCAGTGACCCCACGTATTTGCGCTCCCGATTATACCAGTCGGACTTGTCCAAGTAGTTGGTGTATTGGTATTGCTACCGTTCTGGAAGCCATCGATGACGGCACCAGTTGTTGACCAAAATGGTGTATCAGTCTCTACCGTAACTACGTAGCCGTTAGCTGCGTTTGTTCCTACGGTTAGAAGCTGAGCTGAAGTGGTTGCTGACGTGTCATCCAATACTCCGAACGGAATAGAGGTTGAACCTGTGCTTCCTGTAATTGCCTCACCGTTTACAGTACCACCAGCGTTCACGCCACTTACCTCGAAGGTAAAGATGGTATTAACGGTAGCAGTTACTTCAACAGCAGAGAGAACTACAACACGGGTTTCGCCAGTATCAGTAGCTCCACTTGTCAACGCAATTGCGTACGAAGCTTCTGCTGCGGGGTTATTGATTTGAGCATTGCCTGCAACTCCTGCGGTAGCATTGAGACCGATTTCGATTTCAATTACTACGCCAGGACCTGATGTGGCTGTACCACTCTCGATTTCGAGAATGTTACCCGTAAAGGCTGCTCCCCAAGTTGCCCCTGATGCAGTCGCGTCAAGTGTTTGTTCAACACCGTTGATAACGAGGTCAATATCGGTGTAGTCTACACCCGATACGTTAAACCCTGTGAAATCAAGGGTGATGACACCTGCCGCAGCAATTCCTGCAGTAGTAGTGTACTCAATTGTGTGGTTTGACTCGGCACTTGGTGCTGAGTCAGACAGTGTGTCGCTAAAGTTTGACACGTTGGCCGCTTCTACGAAACGGAGTGACGGTAGACCAAGTGACCATAGAATGATCGCGAGGCCTACTATCGTTGCAATAGGCTTGAGCATCTCGACGGTGGTTTCCGTTCGAAACATATGCTCTACGTTGATTATTCTTTACGTACTCTTTGACT
>JACCDX010756774.1_pt1 | contig 11302 bp, 8 predicted proteins | sample 7449681 | NCBI WGS metagenome assembly JACCDX01 (sample SAMN15323450, study PRJNA562643) | freshwater metagenome | isolation source: river surface water | place: USA:Blue River Watershed | collected 2017-08-18 | reverse complement strand
GGGCGCTTGTCTTTGTTGAATTTTTTGAACGTGGCCATGGGGCCTCCTGAAATTAATCTTGCTGAAACTCTTGAATGTGCAACACGACACTTTTGCCTTGTCGAGGGGTGGCCAAAAAGCCTTTGAACTGCCAGACACTGCCTATCGCTTGTTTGACCAGCGTTTCTGCCTGAGGGCCAAAGGCCAAGGCACGAAGCTTGAGCTGGACTTTCCGGGCCTGTCCTGCCTCATGTACCTCTGAGGCATGCTCCAAGATCAAATCCAGAGCGGGCAAACCAGCGGGGGTGTATCGCAAAGCGGCTTGCTCAGCAATACAAGCGGTCAGTTCTGTTCGGTTCACTCCTCAACAGGTCAGTATCAAGCGGCAAATTCGGCTTGTTGTGACTTGCGGGCTTCTTCGCGCTCGACGGTCTTCATCATTGACGAAGGGGCCGTGTCGGCTTTTTTCTTCAGCACCGTCAGGTGACGCAAAACAGCGTCGTTGAACTTGAAGGCGTGCTCCAGTTCAGCCATGACCGCTTGATCGGCTTCAATGTTCACGCACAGGTAGTGGGCCTTGCCCAACTTGTTGATTTGGTAAGCCAGCTGACGGCGGCCCCAATCTTCAACACGGTGGATATTGCCACCGCCGGCAGTGATCATGCCTTTGTAGCGCTCCAGCATGGCTGGAACTTGTTCAGACTGATCGGGATGGATCAGCAAAATGATTTCGTAATGACGCATTGAGACTCCTTGCGGTTAACCCAAAAGGTTGGAAAAGCCGCCCCCAGCGTCTGTCGGGGTGCGGCAAGGCGAAGCCTCAAATTATAGCTTTATTTCAAAGGCCAGGATAGTCTTTTGCTGAAACCGGAGGCTGTTTTTGACCATTGCCCCATTCTTCAGGCAATAACAAAGTACCCAAAACAATCACCAGCAGGCCAGCAGGAACGCCAAAAACCCCAGCCGACAGGGGCTGAATGCCCAGCCAAAGTCCGCCCACCGGGTCAAGGCCCCAAAAATGCCGGAAGCTTGGCGCATTGACCACAATGTAATAAATGGTCACGCCAAGACCCACCAACATGCCCGCCACCACGGCGTTGCGGTGAACTTTCCGCCAGACCATGCCCAACAACATGCCCGGGAAAAAGGCCGCGGCAGCCAAAGAAAAAGAGGTGGAGACCAACGCCAAAATTTCGGCGGGCTTGAAGGCTGCGACCACCGCCGCCAACATGGCCACGGCCAACAAAGCAAATTTTGAAAGAATGACCCGCCCCTCAGGTGATTTGGGTTTGCGCTCCCGGCTCGGTCCGATGTCGTGCACAAGCGCATTGCTGATGGTCAACAACAAACCGTCTGCAGTAGACAAAGCAGCCGCCAAACCACCTGCAGCCACCAAACCAGACACCACAAAAGGCATGCCCCCCAACTCGGGTGTCGCCAGCATGATCATGTCTGCGCCCAGCTTCAACTCGCCCAATTGCAGCACGCGATCACCATTGATGTCCGAGAAAGACAGCAACCCTGAATCGAGGCGCGCCCACTGGAACATCCAACTCGGCAAGTCTTCAAAACTGCTGCCCACCAAGTTGTTCAAGACCTCAAATTTCACCAACACAGCCAAAGCAGGAACACTCAGGTAGAGCAAGCCAATAAAGAACAAAGACCACGCCACCGACGTACGCGCTTCGGCCACCGAGGGCAAGGTGTAAAACCGGGTCAACAAATGCGGCAAGCCTGCGGTGCCGACCATGAGACAAAAAACCAAAGCCAAAAAGTTGATGCGTGACTCTTCAAAGAGTTTCACCTCGTCAGGGGTGCCTTTCGGATCGCCAGCAAAAGCCTGCGCGTGCATCGGCATGCCCCCTAAGGGCCGGGCTCGCTCCAGGTTTTCTTGCATGGCGCGGGTCCATTGCTCGCGGGCGGTTAAAGCATCGGGAGGCACCGCCAGCAGTTCACGCCGTGCTTGCGCAATAGAGGCGTAGTCAGCGGACTGTGCTTTGAGCACACGTATTTTTTCTTCCAATTCTTGGCGCAATTCGACCAGTGACCGATCCACATGTTCAAGACGCGTTTTGTACATCTGGGCACGCCGCGCAAACTCTTCACGTACTTCAATCTCGCCCGGATCATCGATCAGTTTCTTTTCAATCACCGCAATTTGTGACATTTGTTGGCCGTACACAAAAGGGGCCAATGGCGTGCCCAGCTGTTTGTATGCCAGCCACGACACCGGGATCAAGAAGGCCATCAACAGCATGATGTACTGCGCCACTTGGGTCCAAGTGATGGCACGCATGCCACCCAAAAAGGAACACAACAAAACCCCGCCCAAGCCCAGCAAGATGCCAATCTCAAATTGCACCCCCGTTAACCGCGAGGCGATCAATCCGATGCCATAAATTTGCGCCACTACATAAGTAAACGAACACAACACCGAGGCCAACGCGGCAATGATGCGTGGCCAGCGTCCACCAAAGCGTTGGTCAAAGTAGTCAGGCAGGGTGTACAGATTCATCGAACGCAGGTAAGGCGCAATCAACAAGCCCACCAGACAAAACCCGCCGGTCCAACCCATGACATAGGCCAAACCACCGGGCTGTTGGCCATTGCCCGAAAAACCTTGCAAATACAAAGCGCCTGCCAAACTGATGAATGTGGCAGCACTCATCCAGTCGGCCGCAGTGGCCATGCCGTTGTACATCGCAGGAATTCGCCGTCCAGCAACGTAGTACTCGTCTTCATCGGAGGTGCGACCTGATATGCCAATGAAGGCATAGATCATGACCGTGGTGAACAAAAAGATGGGGCCGATCAGGTTGCGCGACAAACCCCATTGCTCAGCCCAAGCCATCGCGCCAAACAGCGTGATGAGGATGGCGATGTAAATCAAGACATTGCGATGCAAACGCCAGAGATAGCCCGCAGGATGGGTGGCTTCTTTTCGTTCAGTCATCGCAAGACCTTGAGACCTCGGTTCATTGACCCAGATTGGTCCAAGTCTCAATCACCGTGTCCGGGTTGAGAGAAATAGAGCTGATACCTTGCTCCATCAACCAATGCGCAAAGTCAGGATGGTCACTTGGGCCTTGGCCACAAATGCCAATGTATTTACCTTGCGACAAACAGGCCTGAATCGCTTGCGAGATGAGCGCTGTCACGGCCGGATCACGCTCATCAAAATCAGCGGCCAACAATTCCATGCCCGAGTCCCGGTCCAGACCCAACGTCAATTGCGTCAAATCGTTAGAACCGATGGAGAACCCATCAAAAAATTCAAGGAATTGCGAGGCCAAAATGGCGTTGCTGGGGACTTCGCACATCATGATGACTTTGAGACCCTCTTCGCCTCGCCGCAAGCCCTGAGAGGCCAGCAAATTGGTCACCTTTTCGGCTTGCCCCAAGGTGCGCACAAAGGGCACCATGATCTGCACATTGGTCAAACCCATCTCGCCGCGAACGCGCTTGAGCGCTTCACACTCCATGGCGAAGGCTTGTCCGAAATCTTCGCTGACGTAGCGTGCCGCGCCCCGGAAACCCAACATCGGGTTTTCTTCTTCAGGCTCATATCGACTGCCGCCGATGAGTTTGCGGTATTCGTTGCTCTTAAAGTCAGACAAACGAACAATCACAGGTTTTGGCCAGAAAGCGGCCGCGATGCTGGCCACGCCTTCAGCTACTTTGTCCACATAAAAGGCGCGCGGCGAGGCATGGCCACGGGCCACCGACTCCACCGCTTTTTTCAAATCAGCGTCAATCGCAGGGTAGTCCAAGATCGCCTTGGGATGCACGCCAATGTTGTTGTTGATGATGAATTCAAGCCGCGCCAAACCCACACCGGCATTGGGCAGTTGCGCAAAATCAAAAGCCAACTGGGGATTGCCCACGTTCATCATGATTTTGGTTTTGATCTCAGGCAGCACCCCACGCTGAACCTCGCTGATTTCGGTTTCGAGCAAACCGTCGTAGATGTGTCCGGTATCCCCTTCCGCGCAACTGACGGTCACCAAAGTGCCCTCCGTCAAAGTCTCGGTGGCATTGCCGCAGCCCACCACGGCTGGAATGCCCAATTCGCGCGCAATGATCGCGGCATGGCAAGTGCGCCCGCCCCGGTTGGTCACGATGGCACTGGCCCGTTTCATGACCGGCTCCCAATTGGGATCGGTCATGTCGGTCACCAGCACATCGCCGGCCTGCACTTTGTCCATCTCGCTGATGTTGTGCACCAAGCGCACGGGGCCAGTACCAATTTTCTGTCCAATCGCCCGGCCCTCGGCCAACACAGCGCTCTTGCCTTTGAGTTTGTAGCGCAACTCTGGCGCACCCTTGGCTTGGCTTTTGACCGTCTCTGGCCGCGCTTGCAAGATGTACAGCAAGCCATCGGTACCGTCTTTGCCCCACTCGATGTCCATCGGACGACCATAGTGCTTTTCAATGACCACCGCGTAGCGTGCCAACTGCTCGACCTCATCGTCGGTCAGGCTGTAGCGGTTACGCAATTCGGTGGGGACATCGGTGGTTTTAACCAACTTTCCGGAAGCGGCTTTTTCTTCAGGTGATGCAAACACCATTTCAATCAATTTGGAGCCCAAGTTGCGACGAATAACGCAACGATTGCCAGCAGCCAACATGGGTTTGTGCACATAAAACTCATCGGGGTTCACCGCGCCCTGCACCACCGTTTCACCCAAGCCGTAGCTGGAGGTGATGAACACCACGTCTTCAAAACCAGACTCGGTGTCGATGGTGAACATCACACCAGCGGCGCCCAGATCAGAACGCACCATGCGCTGCACCCCAGCAGACAAGGCCACCTCCGCGTGGGCGAAGCCCTTGTGAACCCGGTAACTGATGGCGCGGTCGTTGTACAAAGAGGCAAACACCTCTTTCATTTTGTGCAGCACATCGTCAATGCCGACCACATTCAAAAAAGTCTCTTGTTGACCGGCGAACGAGGCATCCGGCAAATCTTCCGCGGTTGCCGAAGATCGAACGGCAAAAGACGCATCTGGGTTGTTGCCCTGCAAACGGACAAATGCGTCGCGAATGGCTTGTTCTAAATCGGCCGGAAAAGGCTGCGCCTCGACCATGGCACGAATTTCAGCACCCGCCGCGGCCAAAGCGCGCACATCGTCGGTGTCCAAAACATCGAGGCGTGCGTTGATGCGATCTGCCAAACCACCAAATGCCAAAAATTGCCGAAACGCATGCGCCGTCGTGGCAAACCCCGTGGGCACGCGAACCCCCGAGGGCAATTGAGAAATCATCTCGCCCAAGCTAGCATTTTTGCCACCGACCGACTCCACATCCGTCATGCGCAACAGCTCAAACGGAACGACCAAAGCGGTCTCACTGAAAAGTTCAGACATACAAAGCTCCAAAGTTAAAACCGGGCTCCGCGCTCTGCACTGCGGTTTTGTTGTTCTTGGAGTACAACCGTCAGTGGAATGGGCATGGATAATCGGTTCATTTTAGGTGGCTTGCCGCCGCCGCCATTTGAATTTTTTGCAACCATGTCCAAACGCAGCGTTTTTTTTGTTTCTGACGGCACGGGCATCACCGCCGAGACTTTTGGCAATGCCATCTTGGCGCAGTTCGACATGAAAACCCGGCACATTCGACTGCCCTTCACCGACACCGTTGACAAAGCCCATCAAGCTGTCCGACAAATCAACCAAACAGCAGAAAACGAGGGCAACAAGCCCATCGTCTTCACCACTTTGGTCAACATGGATGTGCTCAAAGTGCTGCAGGAACATTGCCAAGGCATGTTGCTGGACATGTTTGGCACCTTTGTGAACCCCCTAGAAATGGAACTCGGCATCAAGTCGCATCACCGGGTGGGGCGCTTCTCTGATGTGAGCAAAAGCAAGGAATACCACGACCGTATCGAGGCGATCAATTTTTCATTGGCCCACGACGATGGTCAATCGAACCGCGATTTGGAATCGGCCGATGTCATTTTGGTCGGCGTCAGTCGCAGCGGAAAAACACCGACCAGCCTTTATCTTGCGATGCAACACGGCCTGAAAGCGGCCAATTACCCACTGATTCCTGAAGACTTTGAGCGCAAGCAGTTACCGCCAGCGTTGATGCCGCATCGCAAAAAAATCTTCGGACTGAGCATTCACCCCGACCGACTGGCCGAAATTCGCGCAGAACGGCGGCCCAACTCCAAATATGCGAGCATGGAAAATTGCCGCATGGAAGTTTCTGAAGCCGAAGCGATGATGCGCCGCTCGGGCATCCGCTGGCTGTCCACCACCACCAAGTCGATTGAAGAAATCGCCACCACCATCCTGCAAGAAATCAAACCCGACCATTTGATTTACTAGGCAGCGCTGAACCACCCGCACTGGCACTGGCCAGAAGATAGAACCACAGGAGAGTTTTTTCTGGCGAGTTTTTCAAGCCAGTGTTGCAGCGATCCGTTCGGCGCATTCGCGGGCCATCACTGCATCACGGGCTTCGACCATCACACGGACAAGGGGTTCGGTGCCACTGGCGCGAATCAGCACACGTCCCGAATCGCCCAATTGCGCCTCGGCCGTCCGCGTGGCCTCCCACAATGGCTGATGGGCTTGCCAGTCAAAGCCAGCCGCCAAACGCACATTGATCAGCACTTGGGGGAACAGCACAATGCCTTCCAGCAATTGAGTCATGCTCTTGCCACTGCTGACGCAGGCTTGCAGCACCTGCAAAGCACTCACCAAGCCGTCACCCGTGGTGTGCTTGTCCAAAGCCAACAAATGGCCCGAGCCTTCACCGCCCAACAACCACCCTTTGTCGTGCAAGACTTCCAGCACATACCGGTCACCGACTTTGGCGCGCTCAAATTGAACACCGCGCTGCTTGAGGGCCACTTCGACCGCCATGTTGGTCATCAAGGTACCCACCGCACCCGGCACGGCTTCGTCGCGTGCCAGTCGGTCTGCCACCATCAGGTACAGCAATTCATCACCGTTGAACAAACGGCCCGATGCGTCCACAAATTGAAGACGGTCGGCGTCACCATCCAAAGCGATGCCATAGTCTGCGCCATGGTCCTTGACCATTTGCACCAAGGCTTCAGGATGGGTTGCGCCCACCCCTTTGTTGATATTCAACCCGTCAGGCGAACAGCCCATGGCCACCACCTCAGCGCCCAGTTCATGAAAAACTTTGGGGGCAATTTGGTAGGCCGCTCCATGGGCGGCATCCACCACAATCTTCAGGCCCTTGAGGGTCAAGTCATTTGAGAAGGTGCTTTTGCAAAACTCGATGTAACGGCCGGCGGCATCATTGAGGCGGCGGGTTTTACCGAGCGCCGCAGAGTCCACCCAAACCGGTTCTTCCAGCAAAGTGGCTTCTACTTTTTTCTCCCATTCATCAGGCAGTTTTTTGCCCTGGGCGCTAAAGAACTTGATGCCGTTGTCGGCAAACGGGTTGTGACTGGCACTGATGACCACCCCCAAGGAAGCGCGCTGTGCCCGGGTCAAATAGGCCACCGCCGGCGTGGGCACTGGCCCCAACAACACCACATCGACACCGGCCGAATTGAAACCTGATTCAAGGGCGCTTTCCAGCATATAGCCCGAGATGCGGGTGTCTTTGCCGATCAAAACCACCGGATGGGCTTCTTGCGACTTCAAAACGCGGCCCACGGCATGCGCCAAATGCAAAATGAAATCGGGCGTGATGGGGCGCTGGCCCACAGTGCCGCGAATACCGTCTGTGCCGAAATATTGGCGCGTCATGCTCGGTGTCCTTGTTGTTTTAATAAGTGGGTGAATTTTAGCGGCCCCACCCGACATGCACCCTGACCAATGACGTTATCCGTGTTCACCGGCCTGCTCGCCAACCGCCTGCCAAACTTTCAGCGAATCAACAGTTTCTTTGACATCGTGTACTCGGACGATCTTGGCTCCCCGCTCCAATGCCAACAGCGCCGCAGCCACACTGGCCGAGACGCGTTGCGCAGGCTCTGGCGCAACGCCTGCTTCAGCCAACACCGCCCCCAAAGACGATTTGCGTGACCAGCCAGCCAAAATGGGAAAGCCCAAGTCGAGCAATTCGGCTTGCTTGGCGAGCAGCTGAAAATTTTGAGCAACGGTTTTACCAAAGCCAATGCCGGGGTCCAGCACAATGCGATTGGCCTCCACACCTTGACTGCGAAGAGCCGTCACACGCTCTATCAAAAACGCCTTGACCTGCTGCAGCACATCGCCTGTCATGCGATCGCGCTGCATGCTTTGAGGGTCACGGTACATGTGCATCAAACACACCCCACATTGGGGGTGGCCAGCGATGACCTGCTCGGCACCCGGTTGGCGCAAGGCCCAAATGTCATTGACGATATCGACCCCCATGTCCAGCACGGCCTGCATGACTTGGGGCTTGTAGGTGTCCACCGAGATGGGCACTTGCCAGCGCACCGCCTCTTGCAGAAAAGGCATCAATCGGGCCAACTCTTGGTCCAGCGGAACCGGCACGGCACCGGGTCGTGTGGACTCGCCCCCCACATCCAAAATACCTGCCCCCTCGCGCAATAATTTTTCAGCATGACGCAAAGCCCGCGCCGGGTCAGTGCTGAGCCCGCCGTCCGAGAAAGAGTCTGGCGTCAAATTCACAATCCCCATGACCCAGGGGCGTGACAGATCCAATTTAAATCGGGTGGTTTGCCATTGCATGTCGTTGTCGTATCCAGAATGGGCGGTTGCAACTGGTGGCACCATGCAAAACGGGACCCGAAGGCCCCGCTTTGACAGCACCACAGATGAAAAAATCAGGCTGCGGTGGTTGCTGGTTCGGTTTGAACCGAAGGCGGTCCATCGCCATTTCCGCCACCCGAGGGAGGGGTGCGAGGTGTCCAGTCTTTGGGTGGCACCGGATCGCGCCCTGCCATGATGTCGTCGATTTGGTCTTTGTCGATGGTTTCCCATTCAAGCAAGGCTTTGGCCATGGCATGCATTTGGGCACTGTGCTCTTCGATCAAACGGCGAGCCAGCGTGTATTGCTCATCGATGATGCGGCGCACTTCCATGTCCACCTTTTGCATGGTCGACTCGCTCATGTTGGTGGTCTTGGTGACCGAGCGACCCAAGAACACTTCGCCTTCGTTTTCAGCGTAAACCATCGGGCCCAAAGCATCGGTCATGCCGTAGCGCATCACCATGTCTCGCGCAATTGAAGTGGCTCGCTCGAAATCGTTGCTCGCGCCAGTGGTCATCTGGTGCATGAACACTTCTTCGGCAATACGACCGCCAAACAGCATGCTGATTTGGTTCAGCATGAATTCTTTGTCGTAGCTATAACGGTCTTTCTCGGGCAGGCTCATGGTCACGCCCAGGGCGCGGCCACGCGGAATGATGGTCACTTTGTGCACGGGATCGCATTTCGGCAACAGCTTGCCGATCAGGGCGTGACCCGCTTCGTGATAAGCCGTGTTGCGACGCTCTTCTTCGGGCATGACCATGCTTTTACGCTCAGGACCCATCAAGATTTTGTCTTTGGCTTTCTCAAAGTCTTGCATCTCCACCACACGGGCGTTGCGACGAGCCGCCATCAAGGCAGCTTCATTGCAGAGGTTGGCCAAGTCAGCCCCGCTCATGCCGGGCGTGCCACGCGCGATGACATCGGCCTTCACGTCTTGGCCAATCGGCACTTTGCGCATGTGCACATTGAGGATTTGCTCACGGCCACGAATATCGGGCAAGGTGACATAGACCTGACGGTCAAAACGGCCGGGGCGCAACAACGCAGCATCCAGAATGTCTGGGCGGTTGGTCGCAGCCACGACAATCACGCCCAGGTTGGTTTCAAAACCATCCATCTCCACCAGCATCTGGTTGAGTGTTTGCTCACGCTCATCATTGCCACCGCCCAAACCGGCACCACGCTGGCGACCCACAGCGTCAATTTCATCGATGAAGATGATGCAAGGTGCGTTCTTTTTGGCGTTTTCGAACATGTCGCGCACACGTGCAGCGCCCACGCCCACGAACATCTCGACAAAGTCAGAACCCGAAATGCTGAAAAACGGCACTTTGGCTTCACCAGCGATGCCTTTGGCCAAAAGTGTTTTACCGGTTCCGGGTGGACCCACCAACAACAAACCACGGGGAATACGTCCCCCGAGTTTCTGGAATTTCTGTGGGTCTTTCAAGAAATCAACGACTTCTTTGACTTCTTCTTTGGCTTCGTCACAACCGGCGACATCGGCAAAGGTCACTTGGTTGTTGTTCTCGTCCAGCATGCGCGCCTTGGATTTGCCAAAACTGAAGGCACCGCCCTTGCCACCGCCTTGCATCTGGCGCATGAAATAAACCCAGACGCCAATCAACAACAGCATCGGGCCCCAGCTGACCAACAAGGTCATCAAAAGAGAACCTTCTTCACGGGGCTTCACATCGAACTTGACACCGGCATTGATCAGGTCACCGACCAAACCTCGGTCGAGGTAAGTGGCGGTGGTTTTGATGCGGCGATCGTCGTTGGTGATGGCCACAATTTCAGTGCCACCCGGACTTTCGGAAATGGTGGCGCTCTTGATGCGGTTACCGCGAACCTCTTCGAGGAAATCTGAATAGCCAATGGCGTTTGCACCTGCGACGCCACGGTTGTCAAATTGCTTGAACAAGGTGAACAGCACCATGGCAATCACCATCCAAACGGCAATTTTGGAAAACCAAGGGTTATTCAAGAGAGGCTCCAATCGAAAAAAATGACTGGTCTTATTCTAGGCCTGCAGCAGGTTGTCAACTGCAAAAGATGAAGGTTTAGCCCTCAAAAATAGAGGAATTAATGTTTCAATCCCGTGAATTTAACCCAATGCCCACCAAAAAAGTCTCCGAGGACTTGTCTCGGGAGGCTTTCGGCTTGATGGGTTTGACCACCTTGAAGTTTTCTTTGAACATCTTCACGATCTGGCTGTAACCGCTGCCGTGGAAGACTTTGACCACCAGAGCGCCTTCTGGCTTCATGTGGTTTTGGGCAAATTCGACGGCCAGTTCAATCAAGTGGGTGATGCGCGCCGCATCGGAAGACTCAATGCCCGACAAATTGGGTGCCATGTCAGACACCACCACATCCGCCTGCCGGCCTTGCATGGCCTCTTCCAAGAGAGCTGCAACTTCATTCTCACGAAAATCCCCTTGGATGAACTGCACCCCTTCAATCGGGGCCATCGTCAAGAGATCCAAAGCAATGATCGTTCCGTTAAGGGTTCCCACGGCCGCTCCATCGGGCGACAAGCGTCGGCGCAGATACTGACTCCATGCGCCCGGCGCAGAGCCCAAATCCACCACCAAATGGCCGGGCCGAATCAAGCCCAAGGTTTCGTCAATTT
>JACCDX011566583.1_pt1 | contig 11305 bp, 2 predicted proteins | sample 7449681 | NCBI WGS metagenome assembly JACCDX01 (sample SAMN15323450, study PRJNA562643) | freshwater metagenome | isolation source: river surface water | place: USA:Blue River Watershed | collected 2017-08-18 | reverse complement strand
GTGCCGGTCTCGCCGACGACCACGAAGCGCAGGCCGGTGGCGGCGGCGGCGCGGAGGCGTTTGAGTGTGCCGGACGTGCGGGGGGTCCAGGCGAGGCCATCGGGGCTGGTGAGGATTTTGCCGCCCTCCCCGACCGCGACGAACTGGAGGCCGGGAGCGCCGAGGCCGCGGAGGCCCAAGGTCGCGGTGGCACTGATGACGGCGCCGCCGGCGTTGGAAACAACCACAGCATAGTCGCCGGCGTCGGCGGCCTGGGCGTCGGCGATGGTGAGCGTCGGAGTGGCGGTGCCGGAGTATTTGGCGTTGTCGGCGAGCGGGGTGCCGTTGCGCCGCCAGTGGTAGGTCAGCGGCGCCGTGCCGGTGGCGACCACCGTGGCGGAGACGGTGGCGCCGACGGTCACGGAAGCGAGAGACGGTTGGCTCGTGATGACCGGCGGGGGCGTGACTACGGAGAGCGTGTAGTCGGCGGAGGTAAGGGTGCCGTGGGCGTTGGTGAGGACGACCGTGTAAGTGCCTGCGTCGGCCGAAGTGACGTCAAGGAGTGCGAGCGATGCGTTGGTCGCTCCGACCAAGGGCGTGCCGTTCTTGCGCCATTGGAGAGACGGAGCGGGGTTACCGTGCGCGACGGCGCTGAACGTTGTCGCGCCGCCAAGAGGCAGTGCGACGGATTGCACCGGCGCGAGGAGGACTGGGCCGGCGGGCGCGCGGCCGGGATCAATCTGAGCCACTTCGATCTGCCCTAGGCCGGTGGAGCCACCAACACCGGACAGCTGCGCCGAGTAGTTTCCCGGGGCGAGATCGAGGAGTAGAGCGGAGTCCGCCGAGCCGGCGGTGAAGGGACGGAGGCCAGCGGTCGCCGCGGCGGCGACCAAGGCCGGTGAGGAAGACGCGGAGCCCCAGTTGTCGTTGGTCGCAACAAGCGTCGAGCCGCTGAAAATTGACAGAGTCGGTTGCGTGAGTGCGCCGGACAAGCCAAGCGCGGCGAGTGACGGGCCGAGACCGCGGATCAGAAATGAACGGGTGCCGGTGCCCGTCACGACGAAGCCGACCACGGCTGTGTCGCCGGCGCCGACAAAACTGCGGATAGCGCCGTAGGGTAGACGCAGAGCTGTATCAGCATCGTAGATTTCGAGAAGACCCATCCCGGTCGTGTTGCCGACGCCGGAGAACCGGACTGTGTAAAATCCGGGTTGAGCGGTGACGAGCAGCGCTGCGTCGCGACTTCCCGCCCCGAACGCAAAGGCGCCGACGTTGGCAAAGGCTGAGGTATAGGCGGCGGTGCCGGGCCAGTTGTCGTTTTGGGCAAAGAGACCGCCGTTGGCCGAGAAGAGTTCGAGCTGCGGATCGGCGAGAGTGCCCGCGACGCCGAAGGAAGCCAAGGCCGGGCCCGCACCCCGGATGAGGATCGTCTTGGGCGCCGGGCCCTCGACCTGAAAGTGGGCGATAGGAGCGTTGACGCCGGTGCCGACAGACTTGAGCTGCGAGAAGTTAACCAACGCACGGCTGGGTGCGACGACGTTGAGGGTGGCGTAGCTGGACAGCGCGAAGGGCAACACTCCGTTCTGCACGAGGCACCGGAAACGATCCCCGTGCATCGCGAGGGTCGCAGCGGAAACAGTGAGAGAAGGTGTGTTGACGCCAGTATAGGTGGCATCGTCGACGAGATCGAGGTGAGCCGAGCCGCTCGCCGGCAGTCGCTGCCAACGATAGGTAAGCGGCGCGGTGCCGGTGGCCGCCACAGTGAACACGGCGTTGGCGGACGGCACGACGGAGACCGATACAGGCTGCGAAGCAAGGGAGGGAGCTACCAAAGTTGTGGTGCCCCATGAGACCGTGGCCGGCGCGCCGACGCCCGAGACAGCACCGATCATGACGCGGTAGGTCGTGCCGGCGGTGAGGCTGAAAACCAGCGGGACGCCCGTGCCGCCAGCGACATTGGCGACCGGTGCAAGCGAGCCGAGACTTGAACCGGCGTAGATGTAGCGGATGCAGGCGTTGTTGGCCTGCGTCACGGTCAGGTGGTGCAAACCGGACACGATAGGCGTCCATGAATACCAGAGAGAGTCGTATCCTGCGTGCGGCTCGCCTGGCTCCCGACTCGCACGGGACGTATCGGTGACGAGGGTGCCACCGGCCGGGGAGATCGGCTCAGCCTGCGCGAACGCATCGTTGGGAAGAGGCACCGCAACGGCGATGGTCGCGCCGGAGTAGGACGCCGGCAACGTCTCGGCCAATACGTCCGCGACTTCCCTTTGTATAGGAGAGTCGCCGAAAGAGAGCGTGGCCGCAGCTGCACCCGCGACGGCCGTGAAGGTAACATTCACCAGCGGGATGGATCCAACAGCGAACACGCTTCCTGCAGGCAGGCTCACCGCAAAGCCCAAACGGCCGGAAGAGGCTTGGGACGTGTTGACGTTCACCGTCGCGGTGCCGGCTACCACAGAGGTAAAGCCATCAAAACGCAGAGCACTCGCATCAAACGCGAGGCTGAATCCCAAGGCAGTTTCGTTCCCTTGACTGGCAAGCGAGACGGTGGCGGTGCCGGTGCCGACGAGCCGATTGCCGGACACTGATATCGAGACCGCACGTTGAGCGTGGGCAACCGACGGGAAACTGCAAAACGTCGCGATCAGCAGAGGCAGGCAGAGCAGGAAAAGTCGGAGGGAGCGCATGGGAGCAGGATTTCGTAAAATGAGGAAAAAGGGAAAACCGGCAGGGCAAGAACGCAGGCGAAAGCACGGACAATGGCGGAACTAGGTCGATTGAGGAGCGGCGGATAATCAGCAGGAGAGGCAACTCACTCCTCTCCTCAGTCCTCTGAGGTTTGGTGCATGGTGACGCCGCACATATGAGTTCCAGAGGACCGACAAGAACTTACATCGGCCAGCGCTTGAAATGCGCTTCTCATGCGCGCGGCGCCGGCAAGCCAGGCGCCGCCGTGGACGCTAGTTCCGAAGCCGTGGCTGAGCTTGTAGGAGGAACCGTCGGCGAACGTCACGGTGGCCGCGTTCTCGCCGCCCTCGTTGGTGGCGACCATATTGGCCCGATAGGTCAGGGTCAGTTTGGTGGCGGTGGCCGGGACCGAGACGGTGCGGGTGATATAGTGGATCGAATCGGTCGGGTGCACATTCATGCGTGCGCCCGTGAAATCGCGATTGCCGGTCGTGGTCGGAGCCGTCTGCCAGCCCGCCGGCAGTTGGCTGTTGTCAAACGCGACCGTGTCGAGGACCGCGGAGATGTCCGGCGTGGCGGCCGAAATTTCCCGGGACAACACCACGGACAATAGCATCGCCACGTGCGCGAGCACGCGCCGCAAGAGGAAGGACGTTTTCATAGGGTGCGGGACTGGGACCGCGGGGGTAAGGTGCAAACCGGGGCAAATAACAAACCACGGCTCCGGGATGGGCGGGCCGAGGCAAGCTGGGGTGGAGGCAAGATTCTGACGCCGAGGGAACGGACGAAAGGCGGGTGCTGGAGACCCGGAGGCAAAGGACGCTGGAGGAACGGACCGGAGAGAGACGCAATCCCCGCGCCAAGGGAATACCCGAATGACAATACTTCTTTTTTTCCCGAAAGAACGCTTGCCGGTGTAAGAGCGCGGCGCGCGCGGCCAAGCGCGACGCCGGCCCCGACCGCCCGGCTCAGGGCCCCGGGTCGAAGCCGTCTTCGGTGCCGGGGGCGACGTGGTATTGGCCGGTGCGCACGGCGGCGGAGCGATGATTGTAGAGCTGAATCACCCGGAGAAGTTCGGACAGATTCAGGCGGCCGTCGCGATCGGTGTCCGCGTGGTGGTAGCGGGAAAGGGCGGCCGCGATATCGCCGCGGGCCGAGTCGAGGGTGAAGCCGTCCTCGGTGGCGGCCGCCGCCGTGGTGTAGGCGCCGCTCCGGACCGTGCCGAACCGGACGTTGTAGAGTTCGATCACACGAGTGAGCTCGGCGAGGCTGAGGCGGCTGTCGGCGTTGGTGTCGGCGGTGTGGACCGTCGGCGCGGCGGCAATGACCAAGGGCCCGGGGCCGGCGGCAGCGGTCGTCGGGCCGCCGCCGCCGCGCAGCTCGGCGGTTGAGACCAATGTGCGCGGCGCGGTCTCGGCGGTCGGAACCGCGAGTTGAATCGAGAAGGTCACGGGGCTGGGCGGCGGTGTGGTCCACGCCCAGGACAACGTGCCGGTCGCGCCGACGGCGGGTTTCACGTCGCCCTCGGCGCCCGTGCCGCCGGCGTAGCTCCAACCGGCCGGCAACGACACCTGCCAGCCCAGGCTCGACGCCGTGCCGGCGTAGGCGAGCGTGCACGCGATGGAAACCGTGGCGCCGGCGTGATAGCCGGGGCCAACGAGGCGATGCGCGGGCGCCAATTCGACCAGCGTGAGCGCGGCCGCGGCGGATACGACGGACCAGGAGGCGTTGGTCACGGCGACGGAGTAGTCGCCGACATCGCCGGACTGAGCCGCGGCGATAGTGTAGACCGAGCGCGTCGCCCCGGAGATCGCCGTGCCATTCCGCCGCCACTGGAAGGTCGGCACGGGGCGTCCGACCGCAACCGCGGAGAATGCCGCTGCCTGCCCGGCCAGCGCCTGCACGGGCCGCGGCGGAACGACAATCGCCGGAGGGAGGGTATCCGCTCGCGACGGATCAACTTCGACAACTTCGAGGAACGCCAACCCCGGGCTTGCCCCCGCCGGAGCCGAGACCTGCACGGTGTAGGTGCCGGCGACGGCCGGCACGAACGCCAAAGCCGCATCGCGACTGTCGGCCGCAAGCGGCATCGCACCGACGCGCTCGGCCATGGTCGCGAGGTCCGCGGAGCCCGCCCAATCGTCGTTGGAGGCGACGAGGGAATTCACGGCATTGAAGATCGCCACCTGCGGATCCGCGAGGGCGTCGGCGGTTCCCAAGGTCGGTCCGAGGGCACGCACCAAGTAGCGACGCCCGTTCACCGGGGAGCCGAGGGACAATCCCTGGATCAACACGTCCGCGCCCGGACCGGCGCGCCCGAGCGTGCCGAGATACACGAGCCGTGGGTTCGCGTCGGCGTCGAAGATTTCCAGCAAGGCCAGGCCGTCACTCCCCGATGCGACGGCCACCCGGACGTGGTAGGTGCCGGGCGCGAAACTGCGCTGGAGGGCTGCATCTCGCCCGCCCTCCGGCAGCGCCACCGCGCCCACGGTTGCCGCCGCGGATCTGAGTGCGGTCTGGTCGAGATTTTCGCCCCAGTTGTCGTTGTTCGCGATCAGAGATCCGGCGGCCGAGTAGACGGAAATACGGGGATCCGACATGACACCCTTGGCACCGAACGCCGCCAAGCCCGGGCCCACCGCCCGGATCAGCATCTGTTTGGACGCGGTGCCCTCGATCGTGAACGTTCCGAGTAGCGTGGCGCCCATCTCGGTGCGTGCCGTCGCCGCCAGCACGCCGCGCGAGTTGGCGGATGGCGAGACGTTGACGACGATATCCGGAGAGGTGACCGACCCGAGTTCGTTGGTCACGATTACCGCATACGTTCCGGCCTGGGCTGTCTGGATCGGCGCCAAGGTCAGGGAGGCGAGCACAGCCCCCGAGAGCGGCAGTCCGTTCCGATACCATTGGAACGCCGGAGCCGGGATGCCAGTGACGTTGACCGACAATGTCAGCGATTGTCCGGCCATCACCGTCTGCGACGACGAGATATCGACGATCACAGGCGCCCGATCGTTCGCTTTCTCCCGCAGGGCAATGCCATGGTAGATCCCGAGATCGAATTGATACAGCGGTGAGCGCGCGATCAGCCCGGGCAACACCTGATACTGGTCATACCCGGAAACGGGCCGAGTGAGCACGAGGCCCGATGCACCGAGGCCGGCAATGATGCCGCTGGCGCCCACCAGTGATTCCGCGCCGCGCAACTCGGGAAACGAGGTCGGCGCGACCGAAACATCGGCCGACGGCGTCCAGGCCACCACGGAACCGTCTTCGCGCAGCCCGACGTTCTGGTTGCCGGCCACAACCGCGGAGACCAACGGACCCACTCCCTCCGGCAGGACCGTAGGCGGAGTTTCGTAGGAATTTTCGGAACCGCGCCACTGCACGACCCGACCGTCGGATCGGACCGCGACAGTCCGGCTACTGTAGCCGGTGTCGATCGACACCAGATTTCGGGCAACCGCCGGAAGGTCGCTGCGCTGGCCGTTGGTCCCCCACTGGACCACGGAGCCATCGGCGCGCAGGGCCGTCGCCCAGGACGAATCCGCATCGGCGGCGATGGCGATCACATTGTCCGTGCCGGGCGGCACGTAGTTGATTTTACCCCAGCAGGCGACGGTGCCGTCGGCCCGCAGCGCGAGGCTGAACGATTCGCCGGCGGCGATGGCCACCACGCCCGACAAACCGGCCGGAATGGCGGTCTGAAAGTTGGTGTTGTTTCCCCACGCGACCACGGTCCCGTCGAGGCGAAGCGCCAGCGCGTGATTCGATCCGGCCGCGACGGCCGCGAGCGCGCCGAGGTTGCTCGGCACGGCGCCGAGGGAGCCGCCCCAAACCGAAAGGCCAAGCGAATTGCCGACAAACACCCAGACGGGAAAACTCACCGCGGGGCCCACGGCATTGGCCGCGACCAACTCGTAGCGACCGGAGTGGGCCGATGTCACCGCGCCGATCGAAAGTGCGGCTTGGGTCGCGCCGCCGATCGGGCGACCATTTCGGCGCCATTGGTAAGTGACCGGGCCGGTCAGGGCGGTGCTGCCCGTCAACGACAACGTCGACCCGGAGGCCAAGACTTGGCGACCGAAGGGTGCCACGGAGACGGCATTCCGAGTGTCGACCGTCAACGGCACACCGACCGTCGTGATCGCGCCGAGGTAGTTGGCGACGGTGACATCGATCGTCCCTGTGTCGCCGACCGCCAACCGGGAAAACTGCAGCACCGCCTCCGTCGCCCCGGGAATGGCCACTCCGGAGCGGCGCCACTGGTAAGTCAGAGGCGCCGTGCCGGAGCTCGCGGCGACGCGGAACACGACATTCTGCCCCGTCACGGCATCGAGGGCGGTCGGGGGAGTCGTGATCGTGGGAGCGCGATCACCGCTCGAGTCGCGCAGCACCCAGAACTCCTGGCTGCCCATCGCCGCCGCAAATACCGGGGTCGCGACCGGAGGCATCGGCGGGCTGCCGGCGTAGTTGTCGAGCGACCAAGCCACGGCCGTGCCGTTCGCCCGCACGGCGATAAAGCCATAATTCCCCGATTTGAGCGCGACCACATCGGTCAATCCGGGCGGCACCAACGGTTGACTGTAGCGCGGGCTGCCCCACCCCACCACCGTCCCGTCGGAGCGGAGAGCGTAGGCACTGCTGCTCGCCGCGGCGATGGCCGTCACGTTCGACAAGCCGACCGGAGGGGTGCTGACGCCGTTGCTGTTGTTTCCCCACCCGACGACCGTGCCGTCGGCGCGCAAGGCGAGGCTGTAGCCGTCGCCCGCGCCCACGGCCACGACGTCGCGCAAATCCGCCGGCACGGCGGTCGCGCCATACTGCGCACTGCCCAAGGCCACCACGGTGCCGTCGGCCCGCAACGCGAGCAGGTGCCCGGTGCCGGCGGAGATCGCAACGACCTCGGTCAAGGCGTCCACGCCGGGCAAGGTCGCGTAATATTGATCGGTCCAGGTGGCGACGGTGCCGTCGCTGCGCAGCGCATAGCTGGCCGAATAGCCGACCTCGATGCCGACGATGTGGCGGAGCGCCGCCACCGCGGTGCTGGCGCCGTAGTAAGTTTCGAGCGGATACCGGCTTACACCGCCGTCATCCCGGAGGGCCAGCGTGATGCCGCTGCGCTGGGAGAGCGCGACCACCCGGGGCCCAAAGTCGGCCGGTGCCGTGTTCGGCACACCGTTGGACGAAATTCGGATCGCCTGGGTCGAGGAGGGCGCGAACAGCACAAACAGGGCGGCCGTCGAGCGCGGGCCAGCCCCGGCATCGAAGACGACCCGATACCAACCGCCGTCCGCCACGGACGCGGAGGTGATCGCGAGCGTCCGGGCCGTGGCGCCCGGCACGGCCCGGCCGTTTCGTTCCCAACGGACGGTGGCATTGCCCGGGACACTGGCATCGAGACCGAGCGTGAGATTCTGGCCGGGCGAAAGGAGGTAGCGTCCGCCGGCCCCGACACCGAGCAGCGGCGATGGATTCAGGCTGACCACCGCCGGCGCACTGCTCGCCGCACCGAGAGCATTGGACGCCGTCACCGTATAGGTGCCGACCTCGGCGGCGGACAGGCCGTCGATGCGAAAAGTCGATCCGGTGGCGCCGGTGATCGCGGTGCCGCCGCGATACCATTGGTAGGACAAGCTGGCCGTGCCGGCCGAAAACACGGCGGCAAGCGTCAGGCGTTGGCCGAGATTCGCCGAACGGGACTCGGGACTGGAAACCAGCGCCGGCAAGGAGTCCGCGGAGGCGTTGCGCAGGGCGAGACGGAAATTGGAACTCATCGCGACATCCACCAATGAACGCGCTGCCGCCACTGGGGTCGGCGTATCCGGCGCGGAGGACGAGGACCATGTCACCGCGGTGCCGTCGCGTCGCAGCGCGATCGCCTGGACGGAGTTGGCGGCCAACTTCCGCACCCCGGAGACCGCGGCCGGAATCGTCGTCGATACGGAATACGATGAACCCCAGCCGACGGCGGTGCCATCGGATTTCACGGCGAGACCGACATTGCCGGTGATCGCGAGGCCGACCGCAGGGAATGCAGCGGCCGGAACCGAACGCAGGTAGTAGATATCCTCGCCCCACGCCAAAACCGATCCATCGTTGAGCAAGACCAACGAGTTGGTCCCGGCGGCCACAACGGCGATCGCCCGCCCCGCCGTGGCGGGAGCGGGAGAGGAGTAAGACCCCGTGCCTGCCACCGCCCCCCACTCGACCAGAGTGCCGTCGCCCCGGAGCGCCACGCTGTGGCGGTAGCCGGCGGCAACCGCCACCACGCCCGCGAGTCCGGCGGGCACCGCCGTCTGGCCGCTCGAATTGCTCCCCCAAGCGACCACCGTGCCGTCGGAGCGCAACGCCAGGCAATGGTAGTCGCCCGCCGCGATCGCGACGACCTCGCTGACGCCCGCGGGCAGCGTTGCCACATTCGAATCGCCCCAAGTGCTCACGCCGCCGTCGGCGCGCAGGGCCATGCCGAAATTGTAGCCGGCCGCAACGGCCACCGCGTTGAGTCCGGTCGGAACGCTGCCGGAGCCCCACGAAATCACTTCAGTGGCACCGTAAGCCAGCTGAACGAAGACCGCCTGGCTGGTGGTCGCCCCCGCCTGATTCGTCACCACGAGTTGATAATACCCCGCGTCGTCGCCGGTGGCCGCAGCGACGGCGTAGGCCGCGGTGGTCGCCCCGGCCAGGGTCTGCCCGTTGCGTTTCCATTGGTAAGCCAGCGGCGCGGCGCCGGAAGCCGAACCCGCCAAATTGATAGCGCCACCCGGGGTAACCACGACGCGGCGATTGCCGCCGATCACCGCGGCCGGCGCCAGCAAGGGACCTTCGATGACCAATTGGACGGCTTGGACCGACGTGCCGTGCACGTTGGAGGCCGTCACGGAAAACGTGGCCGACGCGGGAGTCTGGCCCGCCGGGGTTCCGCTCAATACGCCCGTGGCCGGATCCAAGCTGAGCCACGCCGGCAGAACGCCAGCGGTGACCGCATACGACGGGTGCGGGTAACCGCTGCCGCCGATCGGGAGCGTGACCGGGGTGCCCACGTAGACCGTCACCGCCCGGGAGGCAGCCAACGACGGAGCGGAAAGCACAAACAACGAAGCGGCGGTGGAGGTGACCGAGCCGGCGGCGTTCGTGAGGATGCAGCGGAACTGATCGCCCGACATCGCGGGGCCGGCCGCGGCGATACTCAGCGTCGCGGTCGCCGTGCCTGCATACGCTCCGCCGTCCGCGAGATCTTCGAACTGGCCGCTGCCGGCCGACGCGCGCTGCCACCGATACACGAGCGAAACGCTGCCGGTCGCCGCCCCCACCGTGAAATTTGCCGAGGCACCGCCGGCCACCGTCCGATGGACCGGAGCCGTGGCAATCGTCGGCGCAATCACCCGATCCAAGCGCCGAACGGTGAAATTCCCCTGATCAGCCAGAAAGACCGTGCCGGAGGGGTCGACCGCGATGCCGGTCAGATTTGAAAACCGCGCTGCGGAACCGATCCCGTCGGTCGCGCCGCTGACGTAGCTCATTCCCGCGATTGTGGTCACGGTCGCCGTCGAATCGACGCGACGCACCACGCGGCTCGAGGGCTCGGCCACGAAGATATCCCCGGTCGAGGCGATGGCGATATGCCCCATACTGCCGAACCGCGCACCGATGCCGAGGCCGTCCACGACATTGTAGGAATATCCCGCCACGCCGGCCAGCGTGCTCACCGTCCCGTCCGGCGCCAAACTGCGCAGCAGATAGTTGCCCGCATCGGCAACAACGACCGTCCCGTCCGACCTCGCGGCCACCGAGACGGGGAGGTAGAATCGCGCCAAGCTGGCCGTCCCGTCGGCGTAACCAGAAATCCCGGGAAGTCCCGCTGCCGTGCTCACGTCGCCACTGGTTCCGATCCGGCGAATCGTGTGGTTTCCTTGATCCGCCACCCAGAGCCGTCCGGCGGAATCGAAGGCCAGGCCGGCCGGACCGTTGAACCGAGCGACATCCCCGCGACCGTCGGCAAACCCCGGGCTTCCTGGCTGGCCGGCAAAAACCGACAGCGTCCCGTCGCTCGCGAGCCGGCGAATGACGTGGGACGCGCCCTCCGCCAGGTAAACCGACCCGTCTCCTCCAACGGCTAGTCCCGTAATGGCCGCCGGAATGGTGGCGACCGTCGAGACGACCCCGGCGGGTGTGATGCGGCGCAGCGACCTCGCCCCAACGTCGACCACGAGCAGATTGCCCGACGAGTCGGACGCAAGCAACGCGGGGGCGTCGAAGCGCGCCGCGGAGCCCGCGCCGTCCTGCGTCCCGCGCAGACCGGACGACCCGGCAAACGTGGAGACGGAGTAGATCTGCGCGCGCAGCGACACTAGGAAGCCGATGCTCGCGACGATAGCCAAGAGGGTGCGGATGGATCGCATAAAGAGCCGGGGCGCCGGAAAGGGAGAATTACTGGGCGCGGACCGTCACGGTCCCGGGTCGAAGCCGTCTTCGGTGCCGGGGGCGACGTGGTATTGGCCGGTGCGCACGGAGGCGCTGCGGTGGTTGTAGAGTTGGATCACGCGGAGCAACTCGGCGAGGTTCAGTCGGCCGTCGCGGTCCGTATCGGCATGGTGGTGACGAGCGAGCGCGACGGCGACGTTGCCGCGCG
>JACCDX010006673.1_pt1 | contig 11307 bp, 13 predicted proteins | sample 7449681 | NCBI WGS metagenome assembly JACCDX01 (sample SAMN15323450, study PRJNA562643) | freshwater metagenome | isolation source: river surface water | place: USA:Blue River Watershed | collected 2017-08-18 | reverse complement strand
CATAATAATTGCGACCGATTGCTGAATGAAACAAAATATTATCATGACGTTTTTTATACAGTTTATCTGTTAAAATATTTATAATTTCTTCTTTTTGTAATTTATATTGACCGCGTAATTTTGTTTTGTTAATATTATTACCTATACAATAATTAAGTAATAATATTAATAGTACCAAATGTAAAAATATGTTGTGTAACATCATAAATTATATGTTTTTATAATTAAATAAAATAAATATCAATTTTTTAAAAAGATTATATTAACTCCAAAATTTAACAGTTCCATCATTTAATACTGCAATACAAAAAGAATAACAAGTATAAATTTTTTGAACGTTTCCTTGAATTTCTTCAGGAATATTTACACATCCCCAATCACCAACGTTACATTTGCCCCAACATCTAATAGTTCCATTATTTAATAATACAATATTATGAAAATAATCAGCAGTAACTTGTTTAACATGTCCTTGGATTTCCATAGGAATATTACATTGTTCTAAATAATTATTTCCCCAACATCTAATAGTGCCATCATCTAATAATGAAATAGAATGATTTTCACCAGAGTAAATTTCTTTTACTCTTCCTTGCATTTCAGTTGGAGGTTCACATGTAAATCCCCAACATTTAACAGTTTTATTATCTAATAACGCAACATTGTAACAATATCCTGCAGAAATTTGTGTTACATGTCCTTGAATTTCTTGAGGAATATTACATTGTTTATGAGAATTATCACCCCAGCATCTAACAGTTCCATCATTTAATAATACAATATTATGCCAACAACCATTACTAATTTGTTTAACATTTCCTTGAATTTCTTCAGGAATATTACATTCACCATATTTATTATTTTGATTAGGTTTAGACCAACATCTAACAGTTCCATCATTTAATAATGCAATATTATGAAAAATACCAGATGAAGCTTCTTTTACTTGGTCTTTAATTTGTGTATAATATACATCATCTACAAATTTGTTTGCAAATAATTTATTTTTTTCTTGCTGAATGATATTTTCATAATCTATATTATTAATATTATTGATATCAATAATATTATTAATAGTTTGATTTGGTATTACTGGTAAATGTTGATGGTATCCATCTGATTTTATCTGTTTTTTTAATGATAAATTTTCTTGCTTTAATTGATTAATTACATTCATTAATACTTCATTTTCATTCTTTAACTGAATAAGTTCTTGCATAAAATAATACTACTTTTATATCTTAGTTATATATATATCAATTTTTTTTACTTTATTTATAAAAATAATCTAGTATAATATATATAATATTATGGATAATATACATAAAAGATTTTTATTATTTTTAATAGGATGTATAGGAATGAGATTTTATTTTGTTTATCTTGCAAAAAATAGTAATAGTGTATTACTAAAAAAAATGGGATATTTAGCATTGTTACCAGCAATTGGATTTATATATATATATTTAACAGGTTCTAGAGAAACTGGACCAGAAGTATTTGGTGATAAAATTTGGTGGAACAAATCAAGACCATCACATGCATTATTATATTTTTTATTTTCATATAATGCAATAAATGGTAATAAAAATGCATGGATTTATTTATTAATTGATGTTTTATTTGGATTAAACAGTTTTATTATTTATCATACAATTTAATTGTTAAATTAATAATTTTTTATACCAGTAATTGCAGCATATATACATGCTATAGAAGGAATAAAATGTATAGAAATACAATGAATTATAACTGAACGATAATATGCTTTTTCACGTTCATTTGTATTTGGATTTGTATATACTAATGAAAAAATAGTATGTTGTACTTTTTCTGGATATTCTATTATTTTATCAGAAAATTTTAATACTTGATTATAAAATAACATATTATTTATAATAAAAGTAAAAACAGATAAACTAATTGTAATTAACCATATCCAACGTGTAGATTCAAAATGATAACTATCGTACTTTGTTATTTTTATAATAGTTGCTATTGATGTTATAATATCAACATTTCGAATGATTCCATCTTTTTTCATATTTTTCCAATGTAAAAAACTTGTAATATATAATAGTAATAATAATATAAATAATGTATATAGTTTATAATAGTATGCAGCAAGTGCATTAACAACAAATGAATGACATGTATACACACCTATTTTTGATATATGTGGTGGAACAGCTATATTATTATTCATATAATTTATACTATTTATACTATTCATATAATTTTTAGTAATTTAATTTTTATATACTTTAATGATATTTAAAAAACAATTATTTATTGCATTCATTACAATCATTACAATAATAGTTACCGTCCTCATTAAATATAACACATTCAGTACAAATCCATTTTTTACATTTATAACAATCTGCTCCTTCTTCTATATTATCACTTAAATCACATATTGCACATGTTGCACGATGTTCTGAATTTTTATTTTTATAACATTCTTTACAATAGTAAGAATTATCTTCACCAGTGATACAATCAAAACAATTATAGTGTTCGCATGTACAACATAATGTTCCTTCTTCTATATTGTAAAATATATCACATCTTGTACATTTTGCACGTATTGTTGGGTCTTTATTTTTATAACATTCTTCACAATAGTAATAATCATAACCTTGTTCTTGTTCAATAAAAAGACAGCCCTCACAAACCCATTTTCTACATGTATTGCATTCGGTTCCATCTTCTATATTCGTGTATGTATCACATAAATTACATAGAGCACGTATTTCTGTATTTGTATTTTTATAACATTCTTCACAATAATAAATATTAGTTTCTGTTTTATAAATGATACACTTATTACAATTCCACTTTTTACATGTAAAACATTTATTTCCAGTCATTGTATTTGTCATAGTTTCACAAGTATCACAAGTATCACAAGTATCACAAGTATCTGATACATTATCTGATATATTATCTGATACATTATCTGATTTTGCAATCTTTTCATTTAATGAATTAATTTCTGTTGTAGATTCCATAATAATTATTACTTTGTATATAATTTATATATTATTCACTTTTTATATATTATTTATAAAAAAATTGAAAAAAAAATAGTTAATAAGTCCAAATAAAATAATAAAATTATTAATACCCGCGCCCAATAACTATATAATTTGAATTAATTATTCTTATTATATAGTTATTGTGCTGCATAGCCCTGTGCACTCTTTGCCCAGCGCCCCCGTCCCCGTGCCTCAGTGCCTCCTGTCCCCGTGCCTTTTGCCTTCGAGCATCCGATTATACTTTAGCGATGACCAAGTCCTCTGTTGCTTCCACTCCTAGAGCAGAACGTGTTGATAGAGCAACAAAGTGCTTTAAAAGCGCTGGTACACGTCTTGCTACTCTTACTACTCAACTTGATACTGTTTGTAGAGAAAATGGTATAGCTAGTTTAGAATTTTCTCAAGCAAAGAAGGCTTATGATGATGCAACTAGAAGATATGAATCTGAAAATAGTAGATACAGAGAAGCGCTTAGACGTCGTAACATAGCTGATTGTGAATACTCTAGATTACATCGTCGTAAGATTGATGGTATCCCTTTTGCAACTGCTCGAACTAATGCTATTGAATGCAGACGTGAATTTATTAGAGCGTCTGATGCTTGTTTAGTTGCTGCTCGTAATAGAGCTGCTTCTTTACATACTTTTCAGGATGCTCGTATTCGCGCTAATATTTCTGCTGATCGTGTTGATAATTCGAGACGTTTACTTGAAAGGGCTGAAAATAATCTTCGTGCTTGGAGTTGGGAGCTTAGAAGAGCTCAACAACCCGAACGCGCAGCACCTGTTCCACCACCTGTTCCAGTACCTGTTCATGTCTCTCCTGAACTTGAAGCACTTAGACGTGCTGCACTAGATAGAGAGTCAGCAAGTCGTACTCGTACTTCTTCAGACTATGTCAGTAACGATAACAGTAATGATAATTGGGATTCTGACCACTGGACCAGGACTAAACAGTGAGCGTTTTATTGTGTAGATTATGTGGATTATGTAGATTATGTGGATTATGTAGATTATGTATATGTGTAAGATAATAGATGATATATATAAAGTAATAAGATTGTAAATCAAGTGTTGTTTTTTCTTTATTATAATGTAATGAAAATAAATATTATACTAAAAATTAAAACAAATGATGATGAAATAGTAGTTATTTAATTTAAATAATTAAATAGTATACCCTCTTTCTATTATTTTATTTTGTAATAAAAATTTTAATTTTGGTCTAGTTACATTTTTTGGTAGTTTAATTATAAATTGATTTAAATAATTTAAACTATGAAATAACATTTCAATTGGTATATTTGGCATATTTATAATTTTATTAAATAATGTCATCATTGAGCTTTTATTAGATGCTAAAACTATAACCATATCTAATAATGTTCTTCCATTACGGTCTGTATAATTAAAATTATAATCAGGATTATTATTTAATAATATTGTTATTTCTTCAATACTAACTGGCATTCCATGAAGATCAATCTTTTTATATATATTAGTTTCACATTCATTTATTATAGATGCTCTTATATTATCAATATCAATATTATTAATATTAATATTATTAAAAGTATGTTCATAAATAATATTAATAGGATTAGCTATTACATGATTTAATATATGATTTGCATTAATAGGTTCTACTATTGTATTAATAATAGGTTCTACTATTGTACTAGCAATTGGTATGTTATTTGACATAAAAATAAGTAATTGTTTAGTTTTATATAGTAATATATTCAATATTTTTATTAATTTTATTTAAGTTATTATTTTATTTAAAAAATATTGAATATATTATTATTTAATCATCAAGTTATATTATTTTATGACTAATATTTATAGTTTAGTGCTTGTTGATAAATATACTGAAGACCAATACATTATGGCAGTTTCGCAAAATAAAACTGTTCTTGAAAATATATTAGATAATTTAAAACCATCATATAATGATTGTAATTTTATCATTAATGAAAATACATCTGTTTACAAACTTTATCGAAATGGTGATACAAAATATTTGTTATCTTGTAAAAATTTTAACATTAATACTTTGTATGGATTTAATAAAATTACACAAGATAATGTTAGTAATGTTTTAATTGATATTTCTAATGTTGAAGAATATAATTCTATGGTAAAACTTAATATGTTTAAAAATGATGTTTCATCTAAACCTATTGTTTTTGATACATTATATGAAGAAGGTATTATGAATGCATAATTTAATTTAATTTAATTTGATTTAATTTATAATGCATCTATTATTAAAGTATTTTATAATGCATCTTTTATAATGCATCTAACCATATTTGTTGTTTATCATTTGGAATATTTAATTCGTCTAATACTTTTTTTACTTCTTCATGTAAATCTAAAGTTGTATCTTTTTCACAACGTCTCATTGTTGCAATAACTGCATTATTTATTTGTTCATTTTCACTATAACCAATTTGAATACTATCAACAAATCCAGATAATGAATTTACTAATCTTGTTACTCTTCCAGTAAAACATACATTCATTCCTGCTGATATTTCTTCACGTATAATATTTCTAATTTCTTTTTTATGTTCATTAACTTCAGAAATTTCCCAAATTTTTTTAAATAGTTCACCATATGTTACACCATTACGAGAAATAACATCAGGTATACTACAATTATTTTTAATATGATTAATAAAATATATATTTGAAACTATATTATAACCATCAAATAAATAATAATAAAATACACTATCTAAATAATTTTCAATTAATGGTACATTTTTTTCTAATATTATTTTAACTGATTTACTAAATGAATCTTGAATATCTGAATTATGTACATTTTGTGCTTGTTCTGCTGTTGTTCTTCTTAAATCATTTGTAGTTCGATTACCATTAATTTGATTAATTTGATTAAGTTGATTAAGTTGATTATTTTGATAAATTTGATTATTTTCATTAATAATAATTAGTTGTTGATTTTGAATATTTATTCTTTGTTCAACATTATTACTAATATTTCTTGTTGATATTAGTTTATTTGCTAATGAATTATTAAAAAATCTTCTTGCTATTTCTATATGATAGTCATGAATTACTTTATTTAAACTAATATTTGTATATGAATTAAACCAAAATTTATTTGGCATTAATGTTACAGTTGTATTTGTATTTATATCTAAAAACCATTCAGGTAAATCTTGTAACTGATTATACGATAAATTAATATTTTGTATTGTTGGTGAAAAACAATTTTTTAAAGGTAATCTCATTATATCATTTTGTGATAAATTTAATGATATTATGTTTTTTGGTAAATTTGATGGTATTTCTTCTAATCTATTATCTGATAAATTTAATGTTTCTATATTAACCGCTTTTGAATTAATTAAACCATTAATATTATTAATTTTACATTTTGTAATTTCAATAAATGTAGTTGTTATTGGTAATGTTGATAAATAATTTAAATTTTCACATTTTGATATATAAATTGATTGTAAATTTTTTGGAAAAACAAATTTTTCTGTAAAAAAAATAGAAGTTAGATTTAACCAAACAATATTATCATAATTTTTTAAATTTAATAAATCATTTAAATTTTCTAAAGTTTCTATTTTATTATTAGTTATTCTGTAACTAATTTTTATTATTTTCATTATTTTATTTATAAAAATATTTATTTATATAAGTAACATAATTAATTATTTTATTTTTACAATATTTGGAAAAAATCCTAAAAAAGGAATACGTAATCCATAATATTTAACTGATAATTTATTAGTTTCATTTGTTTTATTTGTTTCGATTGAATTCCAATCTTCAATTGAATCCCATTTCCAATACCATAATGAATTATTTACATTATAATGTTTATTATTATCATCAATTACCATAAAATTAGTAAATCCATTTGTATCAAATTTATATTTATGTTTAATATTAATTGTTTCATTGTGTGTTGTTCCAAGTGTATATATTAAATGACTAATTACAGTCCCACCTGATATAATTGTAATACTTTTTGGACTAAGACCTTTCATTGTTTCTTTAATTAAATTAGAAAAAAAAAACATACTTGATCGTGACATTATTTATAATAAATGACCTTCTTTTTAAATAAAGAAAAATTGATTTTTAATATTATTAGTAATAATATTAAATATAATTATGAATAAACTCGTTAATAAAGTTGTTTTTAATCATATGAATAGAAATAGTAGATTTTATACAAATGTTAAAGTTATTGAAAATTTAAAAAAATACAATAGTAATTTAAAATTTCATGAAAATGTATTAACAGCATGTGGGTCATTAGTAGGTTTTCCTTTTGGATTTACATCAGTTAGTCAAAATACTGTAAAAATTATATTTAGATTTGGTAAATACGATAATTATTTAAAAGAAGGTTTATCATGGAGACCTCCATTTTGTGAAGAAAAACAAGTATTTTGTGGTGATAAAACATTAAATTTTGATAATTTAAATTTAACTGATTATAATGGTAATCCATTAAATATTAGTTCATGTGTAATATATAATGTTATTGATCCATTAAATTTTATAGTTAATGTTCAAAAAGAACAAGTATTAATTAATTTTATTGAAAATAATTTTAGACAATATTTAACAAAATATTCATATAATGAATTAACTTCAAATAAAAATATTTTAAATGAATTTGTAAGAGAACTTAATAAAGACCAAAATACTATTTTATATGGTATTGAAATTCAATCTGCTGGTATATTACAAATTAATTATGCTAAAGAAATTGCTGAAACTATGTTAGTTAAACAAAAAATTAATGCAACTATTGAAGCAAGAAAAGAAATTATTGATTCAACCTTATCAATGATTAATGATATTACTACTAAACTTGATAATAATTTAACAAAAGAAGATAAATCTAAATTAATCACATGTTTAACTGTTTCATTAATCACATCTAATTCACCAACCAATGTTATTAACTTAAATTAAAAATTAAAATTAATAAGTGTTATTAACTTAAATTAATTATTTTAATAAGTGTTATTAACTTAAATTAATTATTTTATTTATTTAAAATTAAATTGCCAATTAAAAAAGTAGTCATATAACCTGTACCAAATGATATGATACCAATCATACCAAACTGAATAGATGTAACTGTGTCAATAATATAATCTAATTTTTTATTAAGTACTTCATTACTAATATTAGTATTAGTATTAGTATTCATATTACGAATAGTATTTAATTGTGAATTCATAATACGAGTAATATTTCTATTTACAGCTTGTTTAAAAAACATACTATTTATAACATTAAATATTAAATATTATAAATATCAATTTTTTGTTTATAATAACTTGGTAAAAATTTTATAGCATCAAAGTATTACACATATACTCGATTCATCATTTGAAAATCAATGGTTAATTATGTGTTAATTAGTTTTTAAACGGTTTGTGCATAAATTTACTAATGGAAAACTTGACAAATCTTTTTATAAATAAAACCACATTGTTCGGCAACAGTATCACCACGTTATTTTATTAAAGTAGTGAATTTAAATAACTATGACAGTGTTCTTCATATTTGATACTATGAGCTTCAATGTCATAAAGTACATCAGTTGTTTTTTTAAAAATGTTTTGGTAAGTTCGTTGAAAAACTTTTCCAACACTTTGTAAAAGTAGAAGATGTCTTGTGTCTTGAACTTTTTGCGTGTACTCATTTGAAAAATAAGCAGTATCTATATAATTCAGATCACAATTTGGAAAATAATGACTTGTCCATCTTATTAAACACCCATTTAATTTCAATAAATTGTGATACTTTAATATTTCAACTGAATTACAAAACCATGCATGTTCTGTTACAACAAAATCAAATGAATTATTTAGTGAACTGTCAAACTCTTGAATATCTGTATCTTCATTATCTATCAGATAATTTCTAATATTTTCATCTTTTTTTACTATATAATATCCATCATACTTACTACCAATATATAAATCTGCTTTTTCACCATTTTTATAATATGGTTGTAAAGATATAAAAGTGGTATTTAACATTGTAATTTCATTATTTATTTTTTGTAAAACATTTATTATATCATTATAATATTTATTATATTCTTTTATACCACCAACTAATAATATTTTAAACATAATGAAACAAAATAAATATTCAAGTAATAAATAAATCAATTTTTTTATTTTTTGTTTAAAAATAAGTTGGTAAAAATTTTAGAGAAATTATTTTTTTTGAACCCCCGCCCCCCGTTTTTTTTATTTTTTTAAATGGTAGATAAAGGTAGATATATTATTATTATTTTTATTAAAAAACATTTAAGAATATAATATCTTATATATATATATAAGGTAGATAATGGTAGATTATCATAAATGTAATATATGTGATAAATTATATTCAAGTTATAAATCATTATGGAAACACACCAAAAATATACATAAACAAGAAGTTGATAAAAAGTTGGAAAAAGGTGGAAAAAGTTTGGAAAAAGGTGGAAAAAGTTTGGAAAAAGGTGGAAAAAATTTGGAAAAAGATGATTTTTTAAACAATATAATAAATTATAATTGTAGATTTTGTAATAAAAATTATAATAATAAAAATTCACGATGGTATCATGAACAAAAATGTAAAGTTATTTTTGATGAAAAAGAACTAAAAAATAAAGAAATAAAAATAGCTGAAATTAATAAAGAAATTAAATTAGCTGAAATTAATGAAAAAATTAAACTAGCTGAAATTAATTCAAATAAAGAAAAAGAAATTAAATTAGCTGAAATAAATAGAGAAATTGAATTAAAAAAATTAGAAATAAGAAAAGAAAATTTAGTTATAAAACAAAAAGCTAATAGTAATCCAACAATTAAAAATATAAATAAATTACTTCGTACTCAAAACAAAATCAAAATGAACAACTCTAATTTAACATCAAATTCTAACAATACAAATAATATACAAAATAATATAGTACATAATCATTTTAAAATTGAAGGTTTTGGAAAAGAAAATATACTTGATGTAATAACTGATAAAGAAAAAAAGTTAATATTAAATCATGGTTATGAATCAATTGAAAAATTAATTGAAATTGCACATATTGGAAAGTATGATCAATTTAAAAATATCATAGTAACAAATAAACGTGAAAACGACATTTATATGTATGATGATAAACTAGGTTCATATACTAATAACGATAAACAGTTAATATTAAATAAATTAATATTAAATAGATTAGATGACGTAGAAGAAATATATAACGAATTTGATGAAAATAACAAACTTAGTGAAAGCAACCGAAAAATATTATCAAAATTCTTTTTTAAGTTTTTAGACGATGATAAAGAATATATTGATGAAGATTCAAACAAAAAAGTATTTAAAAATTTCACTGAGTTTAAAATGAATAGAGTTAATAATCTTTTATTTAACAACCAAGATAAAATAATTCAAGATGTTACATCAGCTATTGAAAATAATATTGATAATAATAAATAATTATTCATTTTATGATAAAATACATCTTCTTAACGGCATACCATAAAAATTTAATTCAGAACCATTTAATATTAGTTTAATATTACATTCATCTAATATATTTAATAATTTTTTTAAATTTATTTTATTACCATATTTAGGAAAATTTGGATCACCACTCTGTACATCTAAAAGTAAAACTGTATTATTATTATTAATACGTGCTCCTAACTCAATAAAATTAAATTTTTCATCAATCCAAATTCCAGGTAACATATGAACTAAATCACATGTTGTGAAATTATATATATTATGAAGTGTTTTAACAATTTTTGGTGTTAATATATTAATACCTAATTTATAAAATGCTACTCCTAAATCATCATAATGTTTATAATCTCCAACAAATGATTTATAATTCATATATAAAAAATGTGGTTCTTTACCATTATCTCCACCATATCTAACAACTTGACAACCTTCAATATTAGTATCATCAAATTTAGTTTGTAAAGTTTGTAATTTATCTGTAACTGTTTGTATTTCAGAATTAATAGATGATTTTATTTCAGAATCAATAGTTGATTTTACACATGATTCAACATTAGATTTTATTGTTGTTTCAACAGTTTCAGCTAATTCATCTTTTATACGATTCATAGTAGAACCCATAAATGGATTCCAAATATCAGTAAAATCTGTTATTCTTCTTTCCAATCTTTGATGCGAATCAGATAATGCATTTTCTAAATAATTAACTCTTTGCATTAAAAATTTAT
>JACCDX011805264.1_pt1 | contig 11309 bp, 10 predicted proteins | sample 7449681 | NCBI WGS metagenome assembly JACCDX01 (sample SAMN15323450, study PRJNA562643) | freshwater metagenome | isolation source: river surface water | place: USA:Blue River Watershed | collected 2017-08-18 | reverse complement strand
TGCGTGTGGCCGAGATGGCGGCCGAGGTCGGCTTCCCGGCCGGTGCGCTCAACATCGTGACCGGCTACGGCCACGAGGCGGGTGACCTGCTGGTGCGCCACCCGGGTGTGGACCATGTGTCGTTCACCGGCTCGCCGCGCGTGGGCCAACTGGTGGTGCAGGCCGCAGCCGATCATCATGCCCCTGTGACGCTGGAGCTGGGCGGCAAGTCGCCGCAGATCATTTTTGGCGACGCGGACATGGACGCCATGACCACGGTGGTCACCAACGCCATCGTGCAGAACGCGGGCCAGACCTGCTCGGCCGGCAGCCGCGCGCTGGTGCACCGACCGGTGTACGAGGCAGTGGTCGAGCGCCTGGCCAAGTCTTTTGCCGCCACCCGCACCGGCCCGGCCGCGATGGACCTGAACTGTGGCCCCTTGATCCGTGAGTCGCAGATGCAGCGGGTGCGCAGCTTCGTCGAGCTGGCCAAAACCGACGGCCTGCCGATCGCCGCGCAGGGCCAGCTGGTGCCCGAAGCGCCCAAGGGCGGCTTTTATCAGGTGCCCACGCTGATCCGCGACGTGCCCATCAACCACCGCATTGCACAGGAAGAAATCTTCGGCCCGGTGCTGGCCATCAGCCCGTTCGACGACGAAGACCACGCCATCGAACTGGCCAACGGCACCGAATACGGCCTGGCCGCTGCGCTGTGGACCCAGGACGGCGGCCGCCAGCTGCGCATGGCCCGGCGCCTGCGCAGCGGCCAGGTGTTCGTCAACAACTACGGTGCAGGCGGCGGCATTGAGCTGCCGTTTGGCGGCGTCAAGGCCAGCGGCCACGGCCGCGAAAAAGGCTTTGAAGCGCTCTACAGCTTCACCACGCTCAAGACCGTCACCCTCAAACACGGCTGAACGCCGCTGGAGCTGAACATGCAAAACCCCCGCATCGGCATGATCGGCCTGGGCCTGATGGGCCTGGGCATCGCCACCAACATCGTCAAAAAAGGTTTCTCCCTCACCGCCATGGAACACCCGGGCAACCAGCCCCTGGGTGACTTGATCGCCGCAGGTGCCAAGACTGCGCCGACCGCGCAAGCCGTGGCGCAGGCCAGCGACGTGGTGATCCTGTGCGTCAATGGCTCGGCCCAGGTCGAGGCCATTTTGGCGGGCGACACCGGCCTCTTGGCTGGCCTGCGCGAAGGCATGACGGTGATCGACTGCTCGACCAGCATCCCGGCGTCCACCCAGCAGGTGGCCGCCACGTTGGCGCAGCGCGGTGTGCGTTTCATGGACGCGGCCATGACCCGCACGCCCAACGAAGCGATGCAGGGCCGCCTGAACCTGCTGATCGGCGGCGATGCGGCGCTGCTCGAAGAAGTGCGACCCTTGTTGTCTACCTTCGCCGAAAACATCGTGCATGCGGGCGCCGTGAGCGCGGGCCACAGCATGAAGCTGTTGCACAACTTTGTCTCGCTGGGTTCGGTCACGCTGCTGGCAGAAGCGGCTGCCTGCGCACGCCGCTCGGGCATTGACGACGCGGTGTTTGTCGAGGTGCTCGAAAAGGGTGGCGGTTGGGGTGCAGCGCTGGAACGCCTCAAGCCTTATTTGCTGCGCGGTGAAACGTCTGGCCTGCGTTTTTCGATGGGCAACGCCCTGAAAGACCTGGGCTATTACGCCGACATGGCGCACGAAACCGGTTCGCACGATGCTGCAGCCCAAGCCATGCAGGCCACGCTGGCTGCGGTCTGCCAGGCGGTCGACCCGCAAACCCTGTTGCCCGAGTTGGTGGGGCAGTTGGCCAAGGGCGCGTTCAAGGCCAAAGCATGAGCTACAACATTGTCACCATCGATGGCGATGGCATTGGCCCCGAAGTCTGTCAAGCGGCGATGGCTGTTCTGCGCGAAGCCTGTGGCAGTGACCGGCTCAACTTTATCCCCTGTGATGGAGGTGCCCAGCATTACCAGCGCACTGGGCAAGTGCTGCCCGATAACACGCTGCAAGCTTGCCGCAGCGCACACGCCATACTGCATGGCGCGGCGGGACTTCCTGGCGTGACTTACCCCGACGGCACGGAAGTGGGCAACGACCTGCATCTGCGTCTGCGCTTCAAGCTCGACCTGTTTGCCAATGTGCGCCCCATTCGTTTGTTGCGGGGTGTGCAGTGTCCTTTGAAGGACTGGCAACCTGGCCAGATCGATTATGTGATCGTGCGCGAGAACACCGAAGGCCTGTACGCCAGTCGGGGCGGTGGTGTGCGCTTGCGTGACGAGTTGGCCACCGACACCTTGGTGGTGACCCGCAAGGGTGTCGAGCGTGTGGCTCGTTTTGCGTTTGACCTGTCCCGTCAACGCCAGGGTGCGCCGCGTGATGGGCAACGCCGCGTGACCGTGTGTGACAAGGCCAACATCCTCAACAGCTACGCGTTTTTCCGAGCCGTGTGCACGGAAGTCGCGCAGGCCTACGCTGATGTGGCCATCGACTATGCCTATGCCGACGCCATCACGGTGCACATGATCAAGAAGCCCGATTTTTACGACGTGATCGTGGCCGAAAACATGTTCGGCGACATCATCTCCGATTTGGGCGCAGGTACCGTGGGTGGTCTGGGCGTGGCTTCGTCGGCCGAGCTGGGTGAACACCATGGCCTGTTTCAGGGGGCGCACGGCTCGGCCCCTGACATTGCGGGGCAAGACGCGGCCAGCCCGGTGGCCACCATGCTGTCGGCCGCGCTCATGCTGCGCTGGCTGGGCGAGCGCCATGCCGATGACGCTTTGCTCAGTGATGCCAAACGCATCGAGTCAGCGGTCGAAGACGTGCTGGCACAAGGCCACGTGGTTCCGGCCGACCAAGGTGGCAAGGCGCGCTGCTCTGAATTCACCGAAGCGGTTTTGCGTCAATTGCGTTAACTAGCCCTGAACACGGGACTTCCCAGCCGCTGCATCCTGTACAGGTTCGGGTAAGTCTCTATTTTCTTGCCTGGTTAACTTATCATACCATCATGCCATCATTCAAGCCGGATTTCGTCGGCTCATTTCACCACCAGGAAAACACATGACCTCCATCGCATTGCTGGGAGCCGGCGGCAAAATGGGTGCCCGCCTCGCCAAAAACCTCCAAGGCTCGCCGTTCGAGGTGCGCCATGTCGAAGTCAGCCAGGCTGGACAAGAGCGCCTGCTGAACGAGTTGGGCATCTACTGCTGCAGCATCGACGACGCGCTCCAAGGTGTGGATGCCGTGATCCTGGCCGTACCGGATACGCTGATCGGGCGCATTGCCGCTGACATTTCGCCCAAGCTGGCCTCGGGCACCATGGTCATCACGCTTGATGCTGCAGCGCCTTTCGCCGGTCATCTGCCCCAGCGAGACGATTTGGTCTACTTCGTTACCCACCCTTGCCATCCCAACATCTTCAACCCACAAGTGCATGTGGAAGGCTCGCCTGATTACTTTGGAGGTCTGCGTGCGCCTCAATCGATCGTCAACGCGCTCATGCAAGGCCCTGAAGAAGCGTATGTCCTGGGTGAGTCGATTGCCAAACTGATTTACCAACCCATCGAACGCTCGTACCGCGTTACGGTGGAGCAAATGGCGCTGCTCGAGCCCGGCTTGTCGGAGACCGTCTGTGCCACCTTGCTGGACGTCATGCGCGAAGCCATGGATGAGGTGGTAGCCCGCGGCGTACCTGCCGATGCTGCGCGCGATTTTCTTCTGGGTCACATGACCATTTTGTCGGCTGTCATCTTCAAGCAGATTCCTGGCCAATTCTCGGACGCTTGTAACAAGGCCATCACCTTTGGCAAACCGCGTCTGATGCGCGACGACTGGAAAAAAATCTTTGATCGCCAGGAGATCGCCGACAGCATCCAGCGCATCACCTGAGACCTTCATTCCGCCAATCTTTCTCACCACAACCTACAGGAGACATCAATGAAAACATGGCGATTAGCAGCGACCGCAATTGGGGTGGCCATAGGCATAGGCGCACAAGCGCAAACCACCATCAAAATTGGATACACACCAGCGGCCACTTCGCATTACGGCGTGGGCTCCACGGTGCTGTGCGACGAGATCGAAAAAGGCACACAGGGCCGTTACAAGTGCCAGCAATTCCCGGCAGGCTCCTTGGGCGGCGAGCGAGAAATGATCGAAGCCGTACAACTGGGCACCCTCGATATCGTCAACACCTCCACCGGTCCGGTGGGCAACTTCGTGCCCGAAGTCAAGATTGTGGATATTCCCTTCCTGTTCCGCGACTATGACCACGCTCGCCGATACCTTGACAGCGCAGCAGGACAGGATTTGCTGACCAAATTCCCCTCCAAAGGTCTGGTGGCATTGGCCTGGACAGAAAACGGTTTCCGCCACATGACCAACAGCAAACGCGCCATCGTCAAACCCACTGACGCGGCCGGTCTGAAGATGCGCACCATGGAGAACAAAGTGCACATGGAAGGCTACAAAGCCTTCGGCATTCAGCCTACCCCCATGGCCTTCCCTGAAGTGTTTGGCGCTTTGCAGCAAGGTGCCGTGGATGGACAGGAAAATCCCATCCCCGTGATCCTGGCTTCCAAGTTCTCGCAAGTACAAAAGCACCTGTCGCTCACAGGCCATGTGTACTCACCCGCTCTTTACCTGACCTCGCCGCGCCTGATGAACAAGCTCAGCGAAGCCGATAAGAAAGTTTTTTATGAAGCCGCCAAGAAAGCCGCAGCGGCCCAGCGCAAGAAAGTCAATGAAGACGAAGACAACGGCATTGCCCAGCTCGAAAAAGAAGGCATGAGCGTGGTGCGCAAGGTCGATGGCGCAGCTTTCCGCACGGCGCTGGCCCCGGCCATGGCGTCCTACACCAAGGAGTTCGGGGCTGACAACATCCGCAAGATCCAGGATTTCAAGTAAAGCCTATTCCCTTTGAGCAACGGCCTGTGCAGACCTGTCCGCACAGGCCGTTCTTACAAAATGCAGGATGCGCCATGAAACCATGTGAAGACTACTTTCTCGCCTTCAACCGATGGGCCTTGATCCTGATCCTGGCCGCCATGTCGGTGATCATCTTCACCAACGTGGTGCTGCGCTACACCACCAGCCAATCCATTGAATGGGCCGAGGAAGTGGCCCGTCACTTGATGATCTGGCTGACCTTCATCGGCTGCGGCCCCGTCCTGCGTTACGGCGGGCACATCGCCATCGACAACCTGCAAGACAGCCTGCCGACGCGAGGGGCTCAGATCCTGCGGGTGCTGATTGCTTTGCTGATCACTGGATTTTGTATGTTTGCGATCTGGTTTGGCCTGCAATACATGGACCGCACGCAATACCAAAGCACCCCTGCGACCCAGATTTCGTTTGCCTGGATTTACCTGGCCCTGCCACTCGGCATGGCCATGACCTTGATCCACTGGCTGCTGATCGTGCGCCAGTACATTGCACGCCGCGAATTTGCCAGCGACGCCCACTTTGACGCCACCGCGAGTGCATCCCTATGAGCGCCAGCCTGATCCTCCTGATTTCTGCCTGCATCTACCTGGCCATCGGCGTGCCCGTGGCGTTTGCCCTGGGCCTGTCCACCGTCACGGCTTTGGTCATCTCCGATGCCTACCCCATGCTGGCCTTGCTGAAAGAAACCTTCACGGGTGTGGACAGCTTCCCACTCATGGCGGTGCCCTTCTTCATTTTGGCGGCCGAACTGATGAGCGGCGGCTCCTTGACCGAGGTGCTGCTCAAGTTCGCGGGGCAGTTCGTGGGCCACAAGCGCGGTGGCCTGGGTTACACCAACGTGGTGTCGCTCACCTTCTTCTCGGGCATCTCCGGCTCGGCCCTGGCCGACGCGGCAGGCCCCGGCTCCATGCTGATCCGCATGATGGACAAGGCCGGTTACGGCCGACCCTATGCCGCAGCGCTCACGGCGTCCACCGCCATCGTAGGCCCGATCATTCCGCCCTCGATCATCATGATCATTTACGCCCTGGCCGACGACAACGTCTCGGTGGGTGCGCTTTTCATTGCAGGCTTGATCCCGGGCGTGCTGATCGCCGCTGCCATGTGCTTGGTGAATTTCTACATCTCCAAGCAACGCAACTACAAAGGCGACGGCCAGATGCCCAGCGGCCCGGAAATTCTGCGCACCACCTGGAAAGCGCTGCCCGCCATCTTGCTGCCCGTGCTGATTTTGGGCGGCATGCGAGCGGGCTGGTTCACGCCCACCGAAGCGTCGGTGGTGGCGGTGTTCTACGCGCTCATCTGCGGCAAGTTCATTTACCGAACGCTCGAGTGGAAGGCCATGCCCGACATCCTCTCGCGCTCGGCCCTGCTCACGGCTTCGGTGCTGCTGATCATTGGCACGTCAGCGTCGTTTGCCTGGATTTTGACGATCGAAGGCATGCCCCAAACAGTGGCCGCCTGGATCTCCAGCATGCAGCTCAATGCCTGGACCTTCCTTATCGTCATCAACGTCTTCTTGTTGATCTTCGGCATCTTCATCGAGCCGCTGCCGGGCGTGATGGTGCTGGTGCCCATTCTGGCCCCCGTGGCGGCCAAGCTGGGCATCGACCCAATCCACTTTGCGATGGTGGTGATCTACAACCTCACGCTGGGCATGATCACGCCGCCCGTGGGCGGCTTGCTGTTTGTGACCTCCAACGTGTCCAAGGTGCCGCTGACGGAGCTGACACGCGAGCTCAAGCCCTTCCTGTGGGCGCATGGTGCAGTGCTCATGCTGCTGACTTTTGTGCCTGCGCTGTCCAGCTGGCTGCCACATGCAATGGGCTTCAAATAAGGGACCGATGATGACGCAAAGAATTGTGGCCAAGTACTGGCTGGAAACCGGGGACGACCCGATGCGGGCAGCTGAAATCATCGCGGGGGAGCAGTCGAGTGGCACTTTCCTGAAGCTGGCTGCCGAAACTCCGCAGCTCAAGGAAAGATCGGGCGCACGGGTAGAGGCTCTGGAAATCCTGGATGTGGCCGACGCCCCCAGTCTGCCCGGCGGCATGGCATCCAAGCGTTACACACGCTGTCTGCTCACGCTGTCCTGGCCACTGGAGAACCTGGGGCCGTGTCTGCCCACCTTGATGGCCACCGTGGCGGGCAACCTCTTTGAGCTGCGGCAGGTCTCGGGTTTGCGCCTGCTGGAGCTGCGATTGCCCGAGGCGTTCGCCCGGGCCTACCCTGGTCCTGCTTTTGGCATGGCAGGCACACGGCGTTTGAGCGGCGTACAACAGGGGCCACTGATCGGCACCATCATCAAACCCAGCGTGGGGCTGAACCCGCAGGAGACGGCCGAACAAGTGAAGATGCTGGTCGATGGTGGCATCGACTTCATCAAGGACGATGAATTGCAGGCCGATGGGCCGCACTGTCCTTTTGAAGAGCGCGTGACAGCCGTCATGCGCGTGGTGAACGAGGCTGCGCAACGTACGGGTCGCCAAGTGATGGTGGCATTCAACATCACTGGCGAGCTCGACCAGATGAAGCGCCGCCATGATTGGGTCTTGCGCCATGGTGGTACCTGCGTGATGGCCTGTCTCAATTCGGTGGGTTTGGTGGGCATGACCGCATTGCGCAGGCACAGCGCCTTGCCCATCCACGCGCACCGTGCGGGTTGGGGTTTCCTCAGCCGCAGCCCTGCGCTGGGTTGGGATTTCGCAGCCTGGCAAACCTTTTGGCGGCTGGCCGGGGTCGATCATCTGCACGTCAATGGTTTACGCAACAAGTTCAGTGACAGCGACGAAACGGTGATTGATGCGGCACGCTCGGTGATCCAGCCTCTGTTCAAGGACCAGCCCATGTTGGCCGTGCCGGTGTTCAGCTCGGCACAGACTGGTCTACAAGCGCACGACACATTCAAGGCGCTGGGCAACGCAGACTTGATCTGCACAGCCGGTGGTGGCATCTTCGGTCACCCGCAAGGGGTATCGGCAGGGGTTTCGGCTCTGCGAGAAGCCTGGGAGGCTGCACAGGCCGGGGTAGATTTGCGCACGTATGCTGCCACGCGCCCTGCTTTGCAAAGCGCGCTCAGCTTTTGGTGAACGTCAAGACACAATCCATGCACGATCATTTACCTGCCGAGGGGCTTTGGCTAACCTATTACGGCGACGATTTCACGGGCTCCACCGATGTATTGGAGGCCTTCACAGCTGCTGGCGTGCCCACAGTGCTTTTTTTGCAGCCACCACGACCGGAAGACTTGGCGCGCTTTCCCGGTGTGCGCTGTGTCGGCGTGGCCGGTCAATCGCGCGGCAAAAGCCCGGCCTGGATGCGTGCAGCCCTGCCAGAGGTGTTCGCACGCCTGTCGGCTTTGGGTGCACCCATCGTGCAATACAAGGTGTGCTCCACCTTTGATTCATCCCCCGAAGTGGGCTCCATCGGTCAAGCCATTGACCTGGGGATGCAATCCACAAACGCGCGCTGGTCTCCGATCGTGGTGGGTGCACCACGCCTGCAGCGCTACCAGGTTTTCGGCCATTTGTTTGCCGCCGCCCAAGGCGAGGTCTGGCGCATTGACCGCCACCCAACCATGTCGCGCCATCCTGTCACGCCCATGCACGAAAGCGATCTGCGAGTGCACCTAGCGCAGCAGACACCACGCCGCATCGGACTGGTCAATCTGGCGCAAATGACTCAAGGCCAGGCCGACGAAATCTGGCAAGGCCTGCAAGGCCCCGACCAGCCGGTGGTGATGCTTGACGTGGCCGATGTCCTGTCCCAACGCGAGGCTGGGCGGCTGGTTTGGCAGCAGCGAGGACAAGGGGTGTTCAGTGCCTCGTCTTCCGGCTTGCAGTACGCCTTGGCCGAATATTGGCGCAGCTGCGGATGGCTGGCGCCACAGCCTGCCTTGCCACAAGCCCAGGCACAGAGCTGCATTGGTGTGGTCAGTGGCAGTTGTTCGCCCATGAGTGCAGCCCAAATTGATTGGGCCGAACAGCACGGCTTTCTGACCGTGCGGCTCGATGTGGCGCAATGTCTCGACCCGCTGCAGGCTGAAATGGAGATCACGCGCCTGGTGACGCTGGCCACCGATGCCGTGGCCCATGGTGTGTCGCCCCTGATTTACTCGGCGCGAGGCCCGGACGACCCGGCTGTCCAAGGCTTTGACGCAATGGTCCAGCGGGCCGCTTGCGACAAAGCCCAGGCGAGCGAGCGCATTGGCATGGCGCTGGCCGAAATCATGCGTCGCCTGCTGGATCACACGGCGCTGCGCCGCATCGTGGTGGCCGGAGGCGACAGTTCCGGTGCGGTGGCCAGCCATCTGGGTGTTCAGGCGTTGACGGTGTCCGCCGGTATGGCCCCTGGCGTGCCTCTGTGTAGGGTTTGGTCTGATAATCCTCGTCGCGATGGTCTGGAAATGGCACTCAAGGGTGGGCAACTCGGTGCCCCTTCTTTTTATGGTGATGTGCGTGCGGGACGTGTCGGTTAAGGAATCATGAAGTGGCAGAGCAGATACAGCGGCGCAAGCTCTATCAGGAAGTGCTTGATCGCCTGATGGCGAGGATCACCTCCGGCGAAATCGCGCCGGGTCATCAATTTCCTTCGGAACGTGAGCTCATGGAGTTTTACGGCGTGGGCCGTGTGGCCGTGCGCGAAGCCTTGCAGGAGCTCGCTCGCTCGGGGATTGTCGAAATCTCGCACGGCGAGCGTGCCAGGGTGACGGTGCCTACTGCCCGTTTGTTGATTGAACAAATCGCCGAGGGTGCCCGCCATCTGCTGCGCATGCAGCCGGAGACGCTGGAACACCTCAAGGATGCGCGGCTGTTTCTCGAAGTTGGCATGGTGCGACAAGCGGCAGAAAAAGCGACACCCGATGACGTGCAGCGTTTGCGAGACCGGCTGGCTGCACATCAGGCTTCGCTCAGCACACTCGACCAGTTCCTCAAGCGCGACATGGAATTTCACCGCGAGATCGCCCGCATCAGCGGCAATCCAATATTTCCAGCCATCGTCGAAGCCCTGTTTGGCTGGGCCAGTGAGTATTACCACACCATCGTCCGCGCACCCGGCGCCGAATCGCTCACGCTGGCCGAGCACCAGCGCATCATCGATGCCATTGCCCAAGGCAATGCCGAGGAAGCGGCCAAGGCCATGTCCGATCACCTCACTCGGGCCAGCGATCTGTACCGCCAAGCCGGGCTTTGACGCCCCCGAGCTGGCTGCCCCCTATTTCACAGCGAGCCAACGGGCACAAACGGGACCCGCGCCAGTTTGACCGGCATACGATCGCCCAATTGTTGCAATTAATGCAACAAATATTTGATCATTCGCTACTTTTTCTATGGGTTTGAAGCGCCTAAAGTTCAACCCATCCCGCAGCGCCGCCTCCTGTTTTTGGCGCTGCCCCTTCCAAACCTTGTCGGACTCCAACACCATGTCTGCCCCACGCTCTGTCCTGTTTGTGCCCCACGGCTCCCCCATGTTTGCCCTGCATCCCGGTGCGGCGGGCGCGGCCATGACGCAGCTGGCGGCGCGCTTGGGCACGCCCCGTGCCATCGTGGTGGTCAGCCCGCACTGGGAAACTGCCGTGCCCACGGTGGGCTTGGCCACCCGACCTGAAACCATCCACGACTTTGGCGGCTTTGACCCGCGTCTGTACGAGATGCAATACCCCGCCACGGGCTGTCCCGAAGTGGCCGCCCAAGTGGTCAGCGCCCTGCAAAGCGCCGGTTTGCCCGTGGCGCAAGACGCCGAGCGCGGCCTGGACCATGGTGCCTGGATTCCGCTGCGACAAATGTTCCCCGACGCCGATGTGCCCGTGGTGCCGCTGTCGGTGCAAAGCCACCTGGGCCCGGAGCACGCTTACCGCGTGGGCCAGGCGCTGGCCGGTTTAGCGCAGCAGGGCATCCTGGTGGTGGGCTCGGGCAACATCACGCACAACCTGCGCGACTTCATGGTGGTGCGCATGCAAGGCGGTGCCACCCCTGCCTATGTGCAGGCCTTTGCCGACTGGGTTCACACCCACATGACGGCACGCGACGTGCCCGGCTTGCTGGCTTACCGGCAGCAGGCGGCAGGCCAACGCGCTCACCCGACCGACGAGCATCTGCTGCCTTTGTTCACCGCCTTGGGCGCTGCGGGCGATGGCGCACAGCCTGAAGCGTTTTTCCGGGGTATCAGTGACCATGTGATCGCCATGGATGGCTACACATTCCATTGAACACCGCACAAGTACACCCGACAGGAACACCCCATGAGCACCGCGCACTACACCCGCACCGCCAAAAGCCTGCACTGGCTGATGGCCCTGATGATCTTCGGCCTGCTGGCCTACCGCCAGCAAGCGGCTGGCCAGCGCGCCCACCCCAGCGACGAACACCTGCTGCCGCTGTTCACCGCCCTGGG
>JACCDX010554511.1_pt1 | contig 11311 bp, 10 predicted proteins | sample 7449681 | NCBI WGS metagenome assembly JACCDX01 (sample SAMN15323450, study PRJNA562643) | freshwater metagenome | isolation source: river surface water | place: USA:Blue River Watershed | collected 2017-08-18 | reverse complement strand
TACATCATCACCAACGCGGTGCTGTTCTCCTTCCTGATGACCAGCGAAGGCATACCGCAGTCCATAGCCGGCTGGATCCTGGCCTATGGGCTGGGACAGGTGGACTTCCTGCTGGTGGTGAACGTGCTGCTGCTGTTGGCCGGCAACGTGATGGAGCCTTCGTCGATCGTGCTGATCATGGCGCCCATCCTGTTCCCGGTGGCGACCGCGCTCGGCGTCGATCCGGTGCATTTCGGCATCATCATGGTCGTCAACATGGAAATCGGCATGTGCCATCCGCCGGTCGGCCTGAACCTGTATGTTGCGTCGGGCATCGCGAAGATGGGCATCACCGAGCTGACGATTGCGGTGATGCCGTGGCTGTTGACGATGGTCGGTTTCCTGCTGATGATTACCTACCTGCCGCAGATTTCGCTGTGGCTGCCCCGGCTGGTGTTCGGGGGCTGAACGCAGGAGAGAGCGATGAGCGTCAATCCCGGCAACTTTTCCCCCGACCTGTTCGACGCGGTCGTCGAGGCGCCGTTCGGCGGCATCGGCGTGCGTGTCGATGGCGAAGAACTGCGCGAGCTGGTTTACCTGCCGCCCGAGTACGCACCGAAGGCGGCGCGCCATCCGCTGGCCAAAGAAGCCGCGGCGCAGGTGCAGGCTTACCTGAAGCGCGCGGATTTCGCGTTCTCGCTGCCCTTGCCCGAGGTCGGCACCGCGCACCAGCGCAAGGTGTGGGATGCGATCAATGCGATTCCGCTCGGCCAGGTGCTGACCTATGGTCAGGTCGCGCGCGGCATCGGTTCCGCGCCGCGCGCGGTCGGCCAGGCTTGCGGCGCGAACTGGTATCCGCTGGTGATTCCCTGCCATCGCGTGACCGCCAGCGCCGGCATCGGCGGCTTTGCGCGGCATGACGGCGGCTTCCACCAGAACGTGAAGCGCTGGCTGCTGCGGCACGAACAGGTGCCGGGCTACTGCTGATGGCGCTGGCCGGCGCAGACAAGCTGCGCCCGGGGCAGCAGCTCATCGATGAATTCTGCGATGCGCTGTGGCTGGAGGACGGGCTGTCGAAGAACACGCTTGACGCGTACCGGCGCGACCTGCTGCTGTTCGCCGACTGGCTGCAGGCCGAACGATCGAAGTCCCTGTACGAGGTCGGCGAGGCCGACTTGAATGCCTATTTCGCTTTCCGTCATGCCGACAGCAAGGCGAGTTCGTCGAACCGCCGGCTGACGGTACTGAAGCGCTTCTACCAGCATGCATTGCGCAACCATCGCATCGCTGTCGATCCCTGCCTGAAGCTGAAGTCGGCGAAGCAGCCGCCGCGCTGTCCGAAGACCCTGTCCGAGCAGCAGGTCGAGGCCCTGCTGGCCGCGCCGGACGCGAACACGCCGCTGGGCCTGCGCGACCGCACGATGCTCGAGCTGATGTATGCGAGCGGACTGCGCGTATCCGAGCTGGTGCTGCTGAAGACCATCGAGGTCGGCATGAACGAGGGCGTGCTGCGCATCACCGGCAAGGGCAACAAGACGCGGCTGGTGCCGTTCGGCGAAGAGGCGCGCGGCTGGATCGATCGCTATCTGGCGTCGGCGCGCGGCGTGATCTTGTCGGGCAAGGTTGCCGATGCGCTGTTCGTGACCGCGCTCGGCGGGCCGATGACGCGGCAGATGTTCTGGATGCTGGTGAAGAAATACGCGGTGCGTGCAGGGATCAATGCGCCGCTGTCACCGCATACGCTGCGGCATGCATTCGCGACGCACCTGCTGAACCACGGCGCCGACTTGCGCGTGGTGCAGCTGTTGCTCGGCCATGCGGACATCACGACCACGCAGATCTACACGCACGTCGCACGCGAGCGGCTGAAGAAGATCCATGCGATGCATCATCCGCGCGGGTGAGCAGCGGGATGGGTCTTCAGCCAATCTTTCAGCGCATTGTCTATTCTCGTTTGCCAGCCCGGGCCGGTGGCACGAAATGCCGCAGAGACTTCGGGTGACAGGCGCAGGGTGGTCGGGATCTTGGTCGGCGCTTTTTGCGGTCCCCTGACCCGGATGCCAAGATCGCGCTGTACATTTTCCGGCAACACTTCGTGCGCCGGCCTGAACTGCGCGATGTCCTCGGCACCGAGTTCGCGGACTTCGCCGTCAGGTTGGGTCAGCTGCGCGCGCTTTTTCATAAAACCTCATTTCCCGTTGATTGGCTTTCCTGAAGCTGATGACGCGGATTCCGCCCGAAATATGGGTGAAGCACAGCACATGAAGGCGCGTCTTCTTTTTGAGGAAGCCCAAGGCCAAATAGCGTGCTTCCGGATAGGCGTTGCGGTTGTCCGACAGGTAGTGCGCAGTCTCGAAGTCAAATCCCTCTACCATCGAGAAGGGCAATCCGCGCTCACACGCATTGCGCGCACTTTTGGCTTCATCAAATTCGATTCGAAGCTGGCTTATTGTACTAACAATTTGGATGTCTGGCTCGACTGAGTCGAGCAGCTTTGAAGCAAACGTTGCTGATCCGGCGACCCCCGGCTTTGTCATTGCATCCACCCCGTGTAAAGACATCGAATGCGCTGACATAGCCTCCGCGATGAATCAGCCGATCTTGAAAATTTGATCTTCGGGGAGCGCTTTTCATGGGGTCTGAGGTGGATTGCCGAGGCGGTGTTGCATAATGTCGCCGACTTAACTTGAGGATTGCCATGAATGCACTGCTGTTCGCCGTCGTCGCCTACCTGCTTGGTTCGGTATCGTTCGCGATTGTCGTGAGCCGACTGTTCAGGCTGGACGATCCGCGCACCTTCGGTTCGGGCAATCCGGGTGCGACGAACGTCCTGCGGACCGGCAACAAGAAGGCGGCCGCGCTGACGCTGCTGGGCGATTGCGTGAAAGGCTGGGTTCCGGTCGCGCTGGCCGTGCAGTTCGACGAAGCGCTCGGTCTCGGCTCGGCCGGCATTGCGCTGGTGTCGGTGGCGGTGTTCGCCGGCCACCTGTGGCCGGTGTTCTTCCGCTTCAAGGGCGGCAAGGGCGTCGCTACAGCGCTGGGCGTGCTGCTCGGCCTGAATCCGCTGCTCGGGCTGGCGACGCTGGTCACCTGGGTGGTGGTCGCGTATGCGTTCCGCTATTCGTCGCTGGCGGCGTTGATTGCCGCGCTGTTCGCGCCGTTCTACTACACGCTGCTGTTCGGCGTCGATGCGATCAGCCTCGCGGTGCTGATCATGAGCGCGCTGCTGGTCTGGCGGCACAGGAAGAACATCGGCAACCTGTTGGCCGGCAAGGAAAGCCGCATCGGCAAGAAGAAGTGATCAGCCGTCGATCTGGTCCAGCGGCCAGCGCGGCTTCACGTTGAAGCCGTAATCGAAACGGGCCGCTGCCGGATGCTTCTGCAGCCGCAGCGCGCCGGCAAAGGCAATCATCGCGCCGTTGTCGGTGCACAGCGCCAGCTCCGGATAAAACACTTCAAAGCGCTTGCGCGCCGCTGCCGCATTCAGCGCCGCGCGCAGCTGCGCATTCGCGCCGACACCGCCGGCGATCACCAGCCGCTTCATGCCCGTCTGCTTCAGCGCCGCCAGGCATTTCGCCACCAGCACCTCGACGATCGCATCGACGAAGGCGCGCGCAATGTTGGCCTTGTCCTGTTCGCACAGGTTGGTGCTGTGCTTCTTCACCAGCGTCAGCACGGCCGTCTTCAGCCCCGAGAAGCTGAAATCCAGGTTCTTCGAGTGCAGCATCGGCCGCGGCAGCTGGTAGGCCGCCGGATCGCCGAACTCGGCCAGCCGCGAGATCGCCGGCCCGCCCGGATAGCCGAGCCCGAGCAGCTTGGCCGACTTGTCAAAAGCTTCACCGGCCGCATCGTCCAGCGTCTCGCCCAGCAGCGTATAGCGGCCGACGCCGTCGACACGCATCAGCTGCGTGTGCCCGCCCGAGACCAGCAAGGCAACGAAGGGAAATTGCGGCGGCTTCGCCGACAGCAGCGGCGACAGCAAATGTCCTTCGAGGTGATGCACCCCCAGCACCGGCTTGTTCAGCGCGAGCGCGAGGCCGTTGGCGACTGACGCGCCGACCAGCAGCGCACCGGCCAGTCCCGGCCCCTGCGTGTAGGCGATCGCATCGATCGCCGACAGCGGCACCTGGCTTTCGCGCAGCACTTCTTCCAGCAGCGGAATCGCGCGACGCACATGGTCGCGTGACGCCAGTTCCGGCACGACGCCGCCATATTCTTCATGCATCGCGATCTGCGAGTGCAGCGCGTGCGCGCGCAGGCCGCGCTCGGTGTCGTAGAGCGCCAGTCCGGTTTCGTCGCAGGAGGATTCGACGCCGAGGATGATCATCTGGGAAGGATGGGGTGTGGCAAGCTTCTTGCAAAGCCGTATTGTAATTTAAGAGAGCCCAGGCCCATGGCACAGGGAAGGAGATTGGCAAATCATGAATGATTCGAGACGGCTGAAGATTGTCGTGGTCAACTCGCTGGTCGCGCCGGACGGCGCGGACGACGCCGCGATCGAGCAGGCCGACCGCGCCCGTGCGCTGCGCATCGGCCTGCTGGAAAACGGCTACAACATCCTCGCGGCGCTGCCCCCCGGCGATGACCTCGAAGGCCAGATCGCGCGGCTGCAGCCGGACCTGATCATCGTCGACGAGCAGTCCGACGCCGCGCTGCAGCGCGTGGTGGCGGCGACCGCGAATGCGCGCCGCCCGATCGTCTGCTTCACCGAAGACGACGACCGCCAGAAGATGCATGCGGCCATCCGCGCCGGCGTGTCGGCCTATGTGGTGCAGGGCTTGTCGGCCGAGCGGGTGAAGGCGGTGCTGGACGTGGCCGTCACGCGCTTTCGCGTCGAGCAGGAACTGCGCGAGGAGCTCGAAGAGACGCGCAACAAGCTCGCCGAGCGCAAGGTGATCGAGCGCGCCAAGGGCCTGCTGATGGAGCGGCAGCAATGCACCGAGGACGAGGCCTATTCGAAGCTGCGCCGGCTGGCGATGGACAAGAACCTGAAACTCGTCGAGGTCGCGCAGCGCATGCTGGACGTGGCCGATCTGCTCGGCTGAACGCACCGCATCGGCATGGTGCGCGCGCACCGGAAAGGCGCTGTCGGCTGCGCCTTGATGGTCAGCCTGCCACCAGCAGGTAGAGCAGCAGCAGGTTCAGCACCAGCGAAGTGACGCCGATTACTTTCCAGGTCGCGAGCGGATCGCGCTGCGCCAGCGGTGCAGGTGCCGGCGCCAGCACCGGGCGCGATGCGCCGCGCTCCAGCGCGAGCAGCATTTCCTCGGCCGTCTCGAAACGGTCAGCAGGGTTTTTCGCGACCGCCTTCAGCAGCAGGTTCTCCAGCCACAGCGGCAAGTCCGGACGATAGCGGGTCGGCGGCACCGGCTCGCCGAAGCGCGGGCGCTGGAAGGGCTCGACCTCGCCGTACGGGTAGTGCCGGGTCAGCGCGTGGTAGAGCGTGACGCCGGTCGCATACAGGTCGGTCTGCGCCGACGCCGGCTGGCCGTCGAACTGTTCCGGCGCGAGGAAGGACGGCGTGCCGGCCTGCGGCGACAGGTCCTGCTGTTCCGACTCCACCCCGCTTTTCGCGACGCCGAGGTCGAGCACGCGCAGCTCGCCATCGTCGCCGAGATGCACATTCGCCGGCTTGATGTCGCGGTGGATGATGCTGCGCCGGTGCAGCGCGCCGACGGCGCGTACCAGCTTGGTCGCGTGCGCAACCAGGTCGGGCACGGTCAGGTGGCCGCCGGCGTCCAGCAGCGCCTGCAGCGAATGGCCTTCGTGCCAGGTGCTGAGGTAATACAGATAATTCTTCATCTCCGGCGCGACCACCTGCGGGAAGAAGCGCGCGACCACGCGCCGCGCCAGCCATTCCTCGTGCACGAAGGCGCTGGTTTCCTGCGGGTCGTCGGCGCGCTCGGGCGTCAGCGTCTTCAGCACCAGCTTGCGCTGCGTGCGCGGGTCGATCACGCGGTACAGCAGGGTCGCGGCCGAGCTGTGGATCAGTTCCTCGACCAGATAGCCATCGAGCGACTGGCCCGGCTTGAGCCGCGGCGGCACCGGCAGCTTGGCCGCGCCGGACAATGCGTCGCGCAGGTTTTCTTCCGGCAGCTGATGGATACGCACCACCAGCGCGGTTGCGTTGTCCTTCGAGCCGGCGGCGAGTGCGGCATCGACCAGTTTTCTTGCGGTGTCGTCCGGCGGCGTCGTGCTGCCGGCGAGCATCGACAGCTGCCAGGCGATGTCGTCTTGCGGCAGCGCGCTCCAGACGCCGTCGGTGGCGAGCAGGAAGATGTCGTCCTGCTGCAGTTCGCCGAGGCCGTGATCGATCGCCAGCTGCGAATCGATGCCGATGGCGCGCGTCAGCACGTGCTGCATCTCGGGGCGGTCCCAGACATGGTCGGCGGTGAGCCGCTTCAGCGTGCCATTGCGCAGCAGGTAGAGCCGGCTGTCGCCGACGTGGGCGAAATAGTAGTAATTGCCGCGCACGACCAGCGTGGTCAGCGTGGTCGCCATGCCGCCGCGTTCGGCGCGCGTGCTGCCTTGCCGCTGCACCCAGCTGTTGATCGCCTTGATCACGCGATCGAGCGCCTGCGTGACCGGCCAGGTATCGGGCGTGGCGTAGTAATCGGTAAGCAGGCCGCGCACGCTGTACTCGGCGGCTTCGCGGCCGCCATCGCTGCCGGAGACGCCATCGGCCACGGCGGCGATCATGCCTTTGGTGGAGATCTCGGGTTCCGGCGGCGTGACCATGCCGACGAAGTCTTCATTGCGTTCGCGTATGCCGGCGGTGGTGTGGTGGGCGGCGGTGAGGAGGAGGGGCATGGGGTTGGGGTGCGTGGTTCAGGAGATGGTAGCGGAGGATGTGGGGAGGCGGAAGTCGCTGGACCCCGGCATGCGCCGGGGTGACGTTTTAAAAGCTGTCAGCCTTCGCGACCGTCGTCCCAGCGGAAGCTGGGACCCATCAACGCTTAACCGGTGGCAGGATTTTCGGGGATGCGGCCATGGGTCCCAGCTTGCGCTGGGACGACGTTAGCGAATGCTTATGGCTTCTGATTCGTCACCCCGGCGCATGCCGGGGTCCAGCGTCTATGAACTCCGCCGGAAAAAATCAAATCTTCGCCGTCGTCATCGAAGCACTCCCCCAGGTCGTACGCCAGCGCGTCTTCACCGACGACAGCCCGATCAGCGCCAGCACCGCCAGCGACGCAAAGATCGTCAGCCCGAGCTGATAGCTGCCGGTGATCTGCTTCGAGTAGCCCATGCTGGAAGCCAGATAGAAGCCACCAACGCCGCCGGCCATCCCGACCAGGCCCGTCATCGTGCCGATCTCCTTGCGGAAGCGCTGCGGCACCAGCTGGAACACCGCACCGTTGCCGGTACCGAGCGCCAGCATCGCGCAGACGAACACGATTACCGCGCCCGTTGCCGAATCCAGTCCCGTGCTGGCGATGAACAGGAAGACGGAGGCCAGCAGGTACATGATCGACAGCGTCTTGATGCCGCCGAAGCGATCAGCCAGTGTGCCGCCGACCGGGCGCACCAGCGAGCCCGCGAACACGCAGGCAGCAGTGAAGTAGCCTGCCGTGGTCGGTGCCAAACCGTACTGGGTGTTGAAGTAGATCGTCAGCGACGAAGCCAGCCCGGAGAAGCCGCCGAAGGTCACCGCATAAAAGAACATGAACCACCATGCGTCCTTGTCCTTCAGGACCTTCAGGTATTCAGCCAGCGATTTCGGTGGCGGCGCGGTCGGCGCATCCTTTGCAAAGATCAGGTAGACCGCGAGCGCGACCGCCAGCGGGATCAGGCACCAGCCGAACACGTTCTGCCAGCCGAAGGCAATCGCGAGGCCGGGCGCAAACAGCGCGGCGATCGCGGTGCCCGAGTTGCCCGCGCCGGCAATGCCGAGCGCCGTGCCCTGATGCTCCGGCGGATACCAGCGTGAAGCCAGCGGCAAGGCCACCGCGAAGGCCGAACCCGCCACGCCGAGCAGCACGCCCAGCGTCAGCATGTGATTGAACTGCGAGAGGTCGCCGAGCCAGGCCCAGAACAGGCTGGCGATGACGACGAGCTGGCCGATCAGGCCGGCCTTCTTCGGCTTCAGGTGGTCGACCAGCACGCCCATCACGATGCGCAGCATCGCACCTGCCAGCAGCGGTGTGGCGACCATCAGTCCCTTTTGCGCCGGGGTCAGCTGAAGGTCGGTCGATATCTGCACGGCGAGCGGGCCGAGCAGCACCCATACCATGAAGCTCAGGTCGAAATAGAAGAACGATGCGAGCAGCGTCGGTGCGTGCCCGGCTTTCCAGAATGATGACTTGTTCATGGCTCCGTTGCCGTCGGTGAGTCGAACCCGCCGAGTTGCAAGCGCTGTGCCATGCCGTTCCGGTCGATTTTTGCGCGTGCAGGGTGCATTCGCTCGGCCTGCGCGTGCAATCCGGCGGTTTTGCACTGCAACAGTGCGCGCTCGCCGCGCGCCTCCTGCTTGAGGTGCGATTTCAGTGCGAATTCATCTGGCACTGCTTTTGCTAAACAGGTTCTGCGTTCAATTCAAAACGGCTTTAATGGCGAAGCCGGTCACTGCAGGAGCTTTAATGAAGAAGCTGAAATTGGTCATGGTCGGCAATGGCATGGCCGGAGTGCGTACACTCGAAGAGATCCTCAAGATCGCGCCCGATATCTATGACATCACCGTCTTCGGCGCGGAGCCTCATCCGAATTACAACCGCATCCTGTTGTCGCCGGTGCTGTCCGGCGAGCAGACCGTTCAGGAAATCATCCTGAACGACTACGACTGGTATGCGGACAACAAGATCACCCTGCATGTCGGCAAGAAGATCACGCAGATCGATCGCGCCAGGCGCATCGTGATCGCGGAGGACGGCACGACGGCGGAGTACGACCGCCTGCTGCTGGCCACCGGTTCGAATCCCTTCATGCTGCCGGTGCCGGGCAAGGACCTGAAGGGCGTGATCGGCTACCGCGACATCGCCGATACCAACGCGATGATCGACGCCTCGCAGACGAAGAAGCACGCGATCGTGATCGGCGGCGGCCTGCTCGGCCTCGAAGCGGCCAATGGCCTGAAGCTGCGCGGCATGGACGTCACCGTCGTGCACCTGCCGGCCTGGCTGATGGAGCGCCAGCTCGACCCGACCGCCGCGAAGATGCTGCAGAAGTCGCTTGAAGACCGCGGCCTGTCCTTCCTGCTCGAGAAAAACACGAAGGAACTGGTCGGCGACGAAAGCGGCCATGTGAAGGCCATTCGCTTTACGGACGGCAGCGAGCAGCCGGCCGACCTGGTGGTGATGGCTGTCGGCATCCGACCCAACACCACGCTGGCAGAGTCCGCCGGCCTGCACTGCAACCGCGGCATCGTCGTCAATGACACGATGCAGACCTTCGATCCGCGCATTTACGCCGTCGGCGAATGCGTGAACCATCGCGGCATCGCGTACGGCCTGGTCGCGCCACTGTTCGAGATGGCGAAGGTGGCGGCGAACCATCTCGCGAATTTCGGCATCGGCCGCTACCAGGGCTCGGTCACGTCGACCAAGCTGAAGGTCACCGGCATCGACCTGTTCTCGGCCGGCGATTTCATGGGCGGCGAGGGCACCGAAGAGATCATGCTGTCGGACCCGATCGGCGGCGTCTACAAGAAGCTGGTGATCAGGGATGACAAGCTGGTCGGCGCCTGCCTGTATGGCGACACCGTCGACGGCAGCTGGTATTTCCGCATGGTCCGCGAAGGCAAGAACATCGCCGAGATCCGCGATTCGCTGATGTTCGGCGAGGCCAACCTCGGTCGCCCCGGCGACGTCGGCCACGAAGGTTTCAGCCAGGCGGCCAACATGCCGGACACGGCCGAAGTCTGTGGCTGCAACGGTGTCTGCAAGGGCACCATCGTCAAGGCGATCAAGGAGAAGGGCCTGTTCACGCTGGACGACGTGAAGAAGCATACGAAGGCTTCCGCGTCCTGCGGCTCGTGCACCGGTCTGGTCGAACAGATCCTGGTGGCCACGGCCGGCGGCGACTACTCGGCCACGCCGAAGACCAAGCCGATGTGTGGCTGCACCGACCACACGCATCAGCAAGTGCGCGACACGATACGCGAGCAGAAGCTGCTGACGATTCCGGACGTGATGAAATTCTTCGAATGGCGCACGCCGAACGGCTGCTCCAGCTGCCGTCCTGCGCTGAACTACTACCTGATCTCGACCTGGCCGCACGAGGCGAAGGATGACCCGCAGTCACGCTTCATCAACGAGCGCTCGCATGCGAACATCCAAAAGGATGGTACCTATTCGGTGATACCGCGCATGTGGGGCGGCGAGACGAATGCGTCCGAGTTGCGCCGCATCGCCGATGTGGTCGACAAGTACAACATCCCGACCGTGAAGGTCACCGGCGGCCAGCGCATCGACCTGCTCGGCGTGAAGAAGGCCGATCTGCCCGGCGTCTGGCAAGACCTCGGCATGCCTTCGGGCCTGGGCTATGCGAAGGGTCTGCGCACGGTGAAGACCTGCGTCGGCTCCGAATGGTGCCGTTTCGGCACGCAGAACTCGACGCTGATGGGTCAGCAGCTCGAGCGCGCGCTGGCGCGCATGTATGCGCCGCACAAGGTGAAGCTCGCGGTATCGGGCTGCCCGCGCAACTGCGCCGAGGCCGGCATCAAGGACGTCGGCGTGATCGGCGTCGATTCGGGCTGGGAGATTTATGTGGCCGGCAACGGCGGCATCAAGACCGAAGTCGCGCAGTTCCTGTGCAAGCTGAAGACGCACGAGGAAGTGATGGAATATTCGGGCGCGTTCCTGCAGCTGTATCGCGAGGAAGGCTGGTATCTGGAGCGCACGGTGCACTATGTGTCGCGCGTGGGGCTCGACTATGTGAAGAAGGCGATCCTGGAAGATCACGAGCGGCGCAAGGCCTTGTACGAGCGACTGCTGTTCTCGCTCGACGGCGAACCGGATCCATGGCACCAGCAACTGGAAGCGCATGTGGATGCGCGGCAGTTTGTGCCGTTGACGGTGTAAGCACGCGTCTGTCAGGGGCACGTGGGTCCCAGCGAACGCTGGGACCCATTGCCCGAACAACCTCGAACCAGATTTCACAGGAACCCTCATGACCCAACAATGGAAACCCATCTGCGCCATCGCCGACATCCCGGTGCTCGGCGCGCGCGTGGTCAACCGCGCCGGTGCGACCGATGTCGCGATCTTCCGCAACGGCGAAGACAAGGTCTTCGCGCTGCTCGACAAATGCCCGCACAAGGGCGGCCCGCTGTCGCAGGGCATCGTCTTCGGCGAGCGCGTCGCCTGTCCGCTGCACAACTGGAACATCGAGCTGC
>JACCDX011247303.1_pt1 | contig 11312 bp, 16 predicted proteins | sample 7449681 | NCBI WGS metagenome assembly JACCDX01 (sample SAMN15323450, study PRJNA562643) | freshwater metagenome | isolation source: river surface water | place: USA:Blue River Watershed | collected 2017-08-18 | reverse complement strand
ATATGTTACTAAAAGTTAATAGTAATACCATAATTTTGGTATAACATTTTTTTAGCATTATGTTTATACATAGATACATATTGAATATCTTCGTTTAATTTATTACATAAAAGTATATAATCATCTTTTTTTTCATCATATTGAAACATCATACTTTTTAGTAGCATATCAAATTTTTGATGATTATCATAAATATTTGATAATATATTTTGTAAATAATATACATAACTTTTAGGTTCATAAAATTGTAAAGCTTCTAATTGAAAACTGAAATGATTAATATTTAAACAATAATTATATAATTCTTGATATAATTCATCATAGTTGTTTCCATGTATATTACGCATTAATAGTTTCCAATCTTCAATTATTGAAGTACTATCATCTAATTCAAGATGGTTTACAACGGATTCAATTAAATTCTCAAAATCTTTATCTTTTTGAATATAAAAAGCATTTCTTTTAGGATGAACATGAGTACAATCTTCGAAATGACATCCATCATCTTTGTATGGAACAAAAAAAACATCAAATTTACATATATTTAAACGTTTACGTTCATTATGTAATTTAAAACATCTTTTATTTTTACAATCTATGTCATCTAAACACAATATATGTTTCGTTTCTTTACTATACTTATTATTTACCATATTTTTAAAATAATTATTAAATATATATATTTTATATATATTTAAAAGAATAATAACTATTATTTTAAATTTTATAAATCACTTTTTTTTATAAAAATATATTATTTACGTTAATTCTTTTTATTTACTTACCTTTTACCTTTTTTACCTTTTTTAGGCTTTTTAGCTTTTACTGTAGATACTGGTTTAGATTCTGATACTCCAGATGCGACTTCAAGTGCGATTTTAGGTGCGTTTTCATTAGAAGAAGAACTAGAAGAAGAATTAGAAGAAGAACTAGAAGAAGAATTAGAAGAAGAACTAGAAGAACTAGAAGAAGAACTAGAAGAATTAGAAGAAGAATTTGAAGAAGGTGCTGCTCGTGCTACTCCACGTTCATTTGGTGGGAAAAAACCTTCATTATATTGAATATACATATTTGGTGGAATTGAACTTTCATAGCATATAGGAGCTAATCCAGCTGGTATATTTTCTAGTGGTATATCTATAAGTCCTATATTTAATAGTTGTGAATATATAGTATCTTCTATATTTAATAAATTTTCACTTGAAATACCTTTATATGTAGTACTATATTTGCGCAATAAATCAATAATTGTATTACGATATTTATAATGAAATTCATCATTTGGTTTAAATAGATCTAAATATAAAGATATTGTATTATCTTTAGTAAGATTTGCAGCTTTATTTAAATATATGTTATTTATATTAAATTCACTATAAAGAGTATTATTTGTATATTGTTTATTTAATGTTAATTTATTAGCATTATTTATAAATTTTATTATATTTTTATCAATACTTTTAGCACTAATAAGTTGTTTTAATCGAATTGTGTTAGCCTTTGTTTTAGCATTTGTAAGTTGCTTAAATCTAATATTATTGATATGAAATCTATTACCATATGTTGTAAATAAATCATTATTTGTATCATATGTATGTGATACTCCATCTTTTGTAAATATTACTTTAAAATTGTGACTATGATATATTCTCATTATAGATGAAAAAAATCTAACATATTGTAATTCAAATTGTTCTGCTTGATCTAACGTTCCACAATTAACATCAGTAGTAACTGAATTAAAATCTAATTTCATATGATGATCTTTAAATATTTTTACATTTGGATTTCTTTCATCTTTATTACTATTAGCATAATAAGTAATATTTTCAATTGTATCTGGTTTTTTATTATCAATAATATAACCAAGTAATATATATAATTTTTTTAAAGCATTTATTACTGAAAAATGATCTAAAGCATTAAATATTGCTTGTTGTATTCTAGGTTTATGTAATGTACCACCATGATTATGTTTAATTTTATTATCATAATATTCAAATATACTATATATTTTATATAAAAGCTCTCCTTTTGTTTTAATTTTTTTGAATCCACGTATTGTTATTAAATTATCAGCATATCGAGCATAAATACATCTTATGATTTTTTTAAACAATCTATTTACTCGTGTTGTAGCTCGTTGTTCAAGACTTCCTATTGTAGATGCATTATATATTGATCTATGATTAGCTCCATGTTTATTAGTATATATTCCTTTATAAATATCAAGTAGTATCTGTGAAAAACGATATAAATTAGATTCACACGAAATAGTAGTATGTTGATTTATAAATGCTGCTGCGCTTGATGACTCTCTACTACTTTTTCTATTATAAGATTTTGCGTAAATAAACTTCTTACCACCAAGCATTTTATTTATATTTTATATTTCTATTTTATAAAAATATAAAATATAAAAAAAATGATTTAAAAAAATATATAATTTATCTTTATTTTAAATTATAATAATAACGTAAATCTTATTTAAAAATTTTATATTATACGTAACTTAAAAATGAGCTCTTTTTTTTCCTTAGAATCAAATGAATGCTATCTTTCTATTTACGATCATCTAAATATTACTTTATTAAGTAATATGATTCAACGTAATATTGAATCAATTCAATATAAAAATATACTTATGCGAAATTGCGTTCGTGTTTTTTGTGACAATTATGATAAAACATCTGTTGCTACATTATATGATGTTCCATCATTATCCGTATATGGAATTGTAGTAAAAATAACTTATGATGAGTTAAATATACTTAAAAAACATTATACAAATTATTATGTAAAAAAAGAGCGTGCTTATTTAACAGGTAAGATGTATGAATATATTGATAAAAATGGAAATAAATATTTAGATCATTCAACAACATATGTAAAAAGTTTTATTTTTTTACATAAAAATATACAAAATCCAAATAAAATTAAACCTTCTAAATCATATATTCAATCTATTCGTAATATGCTAAATGATAGAGTAAAAATTGAACCATATATAAATCAAAAACCAATTACAATTTATTATGTTAAAAATAATAAATTACGTTTTGTTGATTATGAAGATTTTGAAAATTAAAAATTAAAGATTTATTTTAATTATTTATTATAAAAATATTTATACATTACTTTTTTATATATATTTATAAAAAAAAATGATACATAAAAATAAAAATAAATATAAAATATTAAGTATAATAGATTGATTTAACGACTAATATGTCAACCCACCAAAACGATTTTATGACGGAGCTTGCTGCTGAGCTTGCTGATGCTCAGGCTAGAGTTACTGATGCTCAGGCTAGAGTTACTGATGCTCAGGCTGCGTTTGATGCTGCTCAAAATGCCTTAACAGAGGCTATTGATGAAATGAATACTGCTAAGGAGGCTTATCAACTTTCTCAACGTTCTTCTATGCCTGCTCTTACAGCGGAAATGAGGAACCTTTTAATAAGGAAAGTTGATATTGCTAGAGTAGCTTTTGAAACTTCAAGAAATATGGAGTTGACGCTTAGACATGCGAATGATAGGCTCGACTTTTGTCGAGAACATCTTGCGGATGTTGAAGAAAGAGCTCCACGAGGTCAGGTTTAGTGTATATAATGTATAAAAATAAATTGTGTATATGCCATATTATATTAAAAACAAAATAAAAAACGGTGATAAAACTCACCATTTCATAAAAAATTATTAAACTACTTCTTTTATATCACAACATAATATTCTAAAAAATGATAGTTAAAAATAATTATAAAATATTTATAAAATATTAAAATATAAAAAGATGTCCGGCCTTGCGCCTCCGACATCTTCCCAACGTAATCCGGAGGAAAGCGTGAAAATGATTCGTCGTAAATACGACGAACTGGTCATGTTTGTGACTGAGGTCCGTACTGAGTTTGATGCTCTTCAGGATCATGATAAGCGCGTTAAGGCGACTGACCTGATAAACCGTGCTAGCTATCATCTTCGTGAAGCTGAAAAGAACGTTCTTAGCTCGAATTTCGAGCAAACGATTTCTTACAGCGACACGCTTGAAGAAACGCTTCACAACATGGCGTATGCTGCGGCGTATTTTCAAGAAGCGCGTCACTATATCCGAGGTTTTATGACTCCGCTTGATGCGGCGGTTGAAGAAACCGCTGCTGCGTATCGTCGCGCTCAATGGTCACACCGAAAAGCGAATGAAGCTTTAAGTGCGGTCAAAGAAGAGGCTAAAATAGCGGCTGCGAATCTGGATAGGGCTTTAAACTTCTATGGACCTCACTGTGATTATGAAGTGCTTATACACCACGTCAAAGTAACGAAATGGGATGTGGGTGTTCTCACTACTGAGCTTGCTGCTGCGGCTGAGGCTGAAACTACTGCTGATGCTGCGTATCAAGCTGCGAAAGCGGCTAGAAATGTATATAAAACGGAGGCTATTATGAAAACTTGGGCTGCGGTTCGAGCTGAGTTTGTGGCTAAAAAGGCTGCGGAAGAGGCTATGTAAGGTGTAATAACTGTATATAGTAAAACATCAAAAAAAAAATAAAAAGACCTATTCCTAAATAAGGTGTAATAAAATAAATATTTATTATATACTGTAAAATAGCCAAACGGTATAAATCCGTTACTCATAAAATAATAATGATATAATTACTTTGTTACTTTATAACTTTTTACCTTTTCTAATAACTCTTTTGCTTCTATATTATTTTGAAAATGTTTGCGAACAGGCTCAATGATACTATTAATTGCTTTTGCTAAACTTGGTTTAACTACACTTGGATGTAATACTTTATTTTTATAATCTTCCGCAAATTTATCAAATTCTACATACTTTTCCATTAAATTTCCATCTTTGTCAACTACTTCAAAATAATTATAATATCCAAAAACAATATGTTTAATATAATCAACTACTGGATTTTTATCAAAATCTTCATCGCCTTCTGGACAATATGCTCCACGAATTTTACGAATTACATCTGCTTCACTATCTTCCATAAATATTGCCGAATCTGGGTCACTTTTTGACATTTTTTCTTGATCTTTCTTTAAACCCATGATCATATGATGTGATAATATAATAGGTTTATGACGTATTTTTGGTTTAGTCATATCACAATATTCTCGCGCTAACATATTTACTTTTCGTTGGTCCATACCCAATTGACAAATATGCGCTTTTAAAAAAAATATATCTGCTGCTTGCATACACGGATAAAAGATTTGAGCACTACTCATATTATCTCCATCTTCTGACCGTCCCATAATTGTACAACAACGTTTAATTCGTGATACATTATTTAAACGCGCTATTTCCATCACTCGTCCCCAATACTCCGCTGGACGCGCGTTAATTTCATCACTTGCCCAAAGAAACTCCACATGCTCTAAATCCATACCAACTGCTTTCCAAATTTCAATCATATATTTCCCAATAGTTCTAATTTTTTCAAGATTTCCATCCATTTTATTATTAAGTTGAGCAAACCAATCGGCTACCCAAAAACAGAATTTACAACCTGCACGAGTCATTTTATTTGTATTAATAACACGTAATATTCCTTGACCAATGTGCATCCGACCACTTGGTTCAAAACCATCATAAGCAATGGGTTGTTCAACTTTATCAAATAAAGCGCGTAATTCTTCTTCTTGAATACACTCTTCACCAATAGAACGGACTAAATCGTATTTTTCTTGATTATTCATTTTTTATAAAATATATATATTTTTTTATAAAAAGTTCTTTATATTAAAAAATAAAAAAGTAAAAAGGAAAAAAAAATAAAAATAATGATTTAGTTAAAAAGTTTACTTAATTAAAGCATTTAATTAACATTTTTTCTCCACGTAAAAAATAAAAAGTATAAATAACATAGGTTACTATGATTCCGATGATAATATCAATTGAATAATGATTTCGTGATGATAATATAAAAATATTCATTAAAATAAATAAAGCTATTAAAATATGTTTCATCATTTTTGATTTAAATAATTGATATTTATAAACAAATAATAAAATTAGTAATGCTCCTGAAATATGCCCTGAAAATAATAAATCATTACAACTTCCAACCATTATACTAAATGTACATTTATTTGAAGAATCTGGTAATAATGTTAATGAAAATAGTAATGAACGAATTAATTGTATTAACGCTAATAATATAATAAAGTTATAAAATATAGATATATTTCGTTTTTTATAAAATAAATAAATAATAAGTAATACAAAAAATATCATTATTATTTCAGAAAAATAGATTGAATACTGATTATAAGGTATAATTGAATGTAAAGTATCATATAATGGACGTTCTTCATAATTTTGATAATATACTAATGATTGATTATATATATGTTTTTTACAATAAGAAAGTATATAAACAACAGTAATATAAATAAATAATATAGAAAAAAAGAATAGTGTACTTTCATTACTATTTTTAATAATAAATAAACGATTTAGAATATTTTTATAAAAAGTATGAAAGCATAAAAATAATACACTTAATATAATGATAAGGATTGAAAATATTAATATTCCATAATAATCAAAAATAGCTTTCATTTTTTTTTATAAATAATTTAACTACGTTAAATTATACAATATCTATTCTTAAAATAGAAATAAATATAAAAAGTAAAAATGAAATTAAATAAACCGATTCTTTTAACAAATTCGTTTTTTTTAACAAACGCATTAACAAATACTAATTATAATTATTATATGTTAGCACTTCAAAATTGGTGTGAAAGCCCTAAATCACATTATCAAATTCACGGTTTATGGCCTCAATATAATGCTACATCTTGGCCAGAAAATTGTGCTGGATTACCATATGTTGAAATAAGTGATGTATCATTATTAGATGAAATGTATAGTAATTGGGAAAATTGTAATAATCCGGAATCTTCTTTATGGAATCACGAATATACAAAACATTTAACTTGTATTATGGCTCAATATCCAAATAAATATACTCAAAATGAGTTATTTCAATTAACAATTGATTTATTTCAATCGATTAATCCACTTGATTATTGTATAAATAATGAAAGTGATTGTTATGCTTGTTTTGATTTAAATTTTAATTTAATAGTATGTCCTGAATAAAAATAAAAGAAAAATTATATTTTTACTTATTTTATTCGAAATATTATATAAAATATATATTTTATATAATAATGTGTGTTTATAATAAATGATTGGATTATGTGTTTTAACAATTGGAATTGTATTAGGAGCTTTAGGAATATCAAATTCAATAAATTTATTACAAAACGTAATATTAATGAAAGATATACGAAAAGAATTAGATGATGTTAAAAAAGAATTAAATCTTAAAAAAGATAAATAATTGATTTATTGTAATAATTGATTTATATAAATTTTAAGTAAATTTGATTCTATATCATAACTATTTATATTATTTTTAATTTCTTCAGCACTTTTTTTAAGAATTTCTATATTTGAAATATATAAATCAATATGATTTATATATGTAATTCGCATATGATTTTCTTTTATATTCATAAGTACATGAGATATTATTAAATTTTTATCTCCCTTATATTGAGTATAATAATCTGAAATATGATTATATATATTTATATCAAAATGATTCATTTTTATAAAAAATATTTTATATTTTATATATTTTATATATTTTATAATTTCTTTAATTAAAGTATATTTATATGCTTTATTTAATTAAATTTTTATATAATATTAATCTATGAACGTAAATTAAAATATATAAAAAATGATTTTTATAAAAATATATATTTATAAAAATATATCATATATTAAACATAATAAGTTAAAAAATGCCAAATTATACAGATAATTCTTTAGTCATTCGTGGTGATCCTAAAATATTAAAATATTTTTATGAACGTAACCGTGTTACAGAAGAAGATGTAGAAATATTAGGTAGCGATGAATATTTTGAAACAGATCTTTCATTTGAAAAATCTGTTTCACGTATTACTGAAGATTCAGTTACAGATTACATTAAAAAATATTATATACCTAAAAACCTTGATAAAATTGAAGAAGTTGAAAAACAAAATGATTTTATGAGTACTATTTTTGAGTCAATTGTAAATAGTCAAATACGTTTAATCTATTGGGGAACAAAATCCGATGCTATTGAACCAACTGCTTATTTAGAAGATATTGAAAATGGAAGTATTAAATATACATTTGATACAGCTTGGACACCACCAAATAATTGGCTTATTTATGTATCAAAAATATATAAAAATCTAGAATTTGTAAATACTTATTCTTTAGAAGAAGAATATAACGATATGAAATATGAATATTCATATAAAAACGGTGTAGAAAGTGAAATTCGTAAATATAGACTATCAGATATTGAAATTGAAGAGTACGGTATTAAAAAACTACTTCAAGAAATATTTGTAATTCTTGAAAAGAATACATATATTTTTGAAGAAACTGAAGAAAATAAAGATAAAGAAAAATATGATTTTAAAACATTTTGTACGAAATTTATTGAAAAAAATGATATTAATGAACTATTTTCTTATTTATATGAACATAATAATGAATTAAGTGATTTTTTTGAATCAAATTTTGATTCTTATATAAAATATAATGAATTACTTAATCGTTGCTTTATTGATATTATGAAGCTTGAAAATATTGTATCATATTCTCAACTTTTTGAATAAATGATTATTTGAATATAATATTATTCAAATATAATATTATTGATTATATAAAAAAATATGTATTATAAGTCTTTGCCTAAAAAAATTGATTTTATGTAAAAAATAATTATATAAAATCTATAGTATATTTATAAAAAGATTATTTAATTATTTTAATTATTTTAATTATTACTAAAATGCCTAATTATACGCGTAATGAATTAATTGTTTATGGTTTATCTAATGAACTCAAATATTTTTATGAACGTAATCGTGTATCAGAAGAAGATACTAAATATATTAGTGATGTTGAAGTATGTGAACTTTCTTTTGAAAAATGTGTATCACGGTCAATTACTAAAGTAATCAATCATTATATGAAAAAAAAATATTATATAAAATCAGAATCAGGTGATGATTGGGATTTAATGTGTGCTATTTGGGGAACTAAATGGGATGCGTGTGAATCAACCGTTGATTTAGATCAAATGAATGATAAAAGTGAACCACATATTAAATATTTATTTAATACTGCTTGGAATTATCCATATAATTGGTTAATTACAATTTCTCAAATATTTCCAAAATTAAAATTTAGAATAAAACATTCAAATGAAGGTGATGGATATGATTTTACTTATATTGATGAATTTAAAGATGGTATTGAAACAAAAATTGAAAAATATAGCGCTATTAATCGTTGTATTGAAAATAATGGTGTTGAAAATATTGTAAACATAATTATTGAATATTGTAATAAAGAAAATATTATGATTAAAGATTATAGTAATAAACCTATAGTAGAAGTAAAATGGGATATATATTGTAAAAATTATTTAGAAAAATATAAAAATGATGATACAGATGAAGATCGAGAAGCTATTCTATTAGATACAGTTATTGAATATATATATGATTATTTAGATGATAATAATATTCATTCAAGAATAAGTGTAAATAAGGAATTATGTAATTTTTTTATTGAAAAAGTAAAAAAAATATAATTATTTTAATAATAATTTTTATACAAAAAATTGATTTTATATAATATTGGTTATATAAAATTAAAAAATATATTATAAAATATTAATAAAATATTAATTATTTAATTAAGTAAAATGCCTAATTATATACGTAATAAGTTAATTGTTTACGGTGTAAGTGATGAATTAAAATACTTTTATGAACATAACCGTGTTACAGAAGATCATATGAAATATATGAATTATGATTATATTACAGATCTTTCTTTTCAAAAATGTGTTTCACATTCTATTATATCTGTATTACACTCTTATATTCAAGAAAATTATAGTGTAAAACATGATACCAAATTAGCTTTACTTACTAATCTTGATAAAAATATGAATATTCAAGATTTAATGTATAATATTTGGGGCACCAGTTCTGATGCTCTTAATGCTACTGTTAATTTAAAAGAAATAAATAATGGATTTATTAGCTATAAATTTAGTACAGAGTTTGGTTCACCATTTAATTGGTTAATTTGTGTTTCACAAATCTTCCCAAAACTAAGATTTAATATTACATATTCAGACGAATATGATAATCACGAAGAAGTACATGTATATGAGTTCAAAAATGGTATTAAAACAAAAATTGAAAGCTATAATGCTGTAACACGTTGTATTGAAGAAAATGGTGGAATTGAAAGTGTAGTACATATGATTATTGAATATTGTAATAATAATAATATTAAAATCAATGATGAACATAAAGAAATGAATTGGATTATTTATTGTAAAAAATTTATTGAAGAAAATAAAGATACAGATGGATACGAAAATGATTTAGTATATGATTTATTAGGGCACATTGATGATTTTTTAGATAAAAAAAAATTACATCATTCACTTTATACAGATACTGATTTATGTATACTTTTTCTTGAAAAAATACAAAATATGAATTGAACGTAAACACATATTATTATAAATAAAAATTTAAATCTATTTTTATATAAAATTTATTTATATAAAGTTATATTATTCTAAACTTAATTTATTGATTATATTCAAAATGATCTCTATTAAATCTAAAAAGAGTATAAATAGTACTACTAGTTCAACTTCAAATAGTACTACTAGTTCAATTTCAAATAGTACTACTAGTTCAACTTCAAATAGTACTTATTCAGATTATTCTGATTATGAATCGGATTATGATGATGAAATTGATTACGAAAATTATACAGGCTCTACTAAGAATAGAGTAATCAGAACTAATGGTAACTATTATCGTGGTCCTGTAGGTAAGGTTCGAATGGGTAAAAAAAAGTAAGATAAATTAAAGGTATCTTGTGTGATACCGACTCATAAAAAATAATAACGTAAAGTATTTTATATAAAAATTTAATTATTTTTAATATAAAGAATAGATTATAAACAATAAATATAAAATATATATTAAAATGTTTAATAATACTATTTCTATGATTTTTACATTTATTCAAAAATTCCGTTCAAAAGAACCATTAATTCTTTTAGGACGATGGAAAATTGAAAATTGTAATATGAAAATGAATAATAAAATTGATTATTCAAATGAAGACCATTGTGGTACTTGTGTAAATAATAAATATTTTGTAAAAAAATAAAAACAAGTTT
>JACCDX010273644.1_pt1 | contig 11313 bp, 8 predicted proteins | sample 7449681 | NCBI WGS metagenome assembly JACCDX01 (sample SAMN15323450, study PRJNA562643) | freshwater metagenome | isolation source: river surface water | place: USA:Blue River Watershed | collected 2017-08-18 | reverse complement strand
TATGACTATTAAAAAATTCCAAATATTTCGGATCCTGATCCTTTAAAAAATACGTTGCGTGCGCAATTGCTAACTTCTTCTTATCTCCATACGCCAACGATGATCCACCACTTTGCGTTGTAGCATCAATCACTGTTTTTACTTTCTCTATACTTTCATCTTCATTCTTTTTTGCCATTTTAAATGCCATGATTTCCGCATATTTTTCTTCATAATCCTCATCTTCACTATCCAACGCATCCAATTGATCATTATAATTTAACTCTTGTTCTTCTTCCTCCTTCTTCTTCTTTTTACTCTTTTTATTAGGATTCGCAGGTGCTCGTTTCTTTTTCAAATCTTCTAACGCAATCTCCGGTCCATCATATACCTTTAACTTATTTGATGCTGAACATAAATCAACCGATTTAACTTTATGATTATATTCCTCTACACTTCCATCTTCACATGTCTTTTGAATTAAAATTCCATCCGTAATTCCATAAAAGAGAAAATACGAATATAATATCATTTGAATCGACTTCATTTGCGGATTCTTTAATACCGGTTGATTCTCAATATATACATAATCCACTTCCAATAATTCAGGTACTTGATTTAATTTGATTGGAATATTTTGAAATAATAATGTACGATTCTTCTTTTGAGCATCACTATCCACCAAATTTACTATATCCCATTTTATAATTTTAATCTCTTTACTAATATCATCTTGTTCCAAAATACAATAACTTAAATTATAAATACCTACGTCCCAAGAACAGATTTTCATTTTTGATTCTTAAACTATTTTATATATAATACTTTTAATATAAAAAATTTCCTTTATATTAAAAAATGTTAAAAAATATATATTTTTATTTATAAATATATTATTTAATCACAGTCACAGTTATTATTCTTTACATTAATATAACCATTGGCATAGAAACGGCTATCAGTGTAAGGATAGAAATAGCAAGTGAGGTAGTTGTAGTCACTGCAAAAGCGACGGCGCCAGTAACCATACATAGTGTAGGGATCACCACAAGCGGGGTTAGCACCAGGGAGGACTACAGCAGGAGTACGGTTAGGATTTGTGTACATTGAACCTTGTGTTACGCAGGGGTAAGGAGTTGACATTTTTGTTTTCTTTTATTATACTATATACTTAGAATTATTTTTTTATCATTCCTAAAAAAATAATTTAATTATTAAAAAAAAATAGATTTTTATAACTTTTTATAACTTTTTATTTTAAATAAATATTCTTATACTTTTCTATTCACGCTCTTTTGGAGTAATATTCATAAAAGTCTGAATTGTTGACTTCTCCCCAATTAAAGGTTTACTCCTTGTTAATTTTAACTTCGTTTGTGTACTTTGTAATATATTCTCATTTACCGCACATCTATTCTTTGGATTCAAATTCTCCTCTATCTTCGGAATAATCGATATCAATGGTGGTTTAACAACCTGGAATACTCGATCCTGTTTTATACAATGATCCCTAAACTCCGTTATACTCAAATATCCTCCAAACATCTTCAATACCTCACGCGGTGGTGCCATCGAAATTTTTACAAAATTCGTATTATACAACTTCTTATACATCAAATTTAATAATGTATATCGCTCCCATACAGAATTATCATTTTTATTAAAATTATAAGAAGCAGCACAATTAAACGAACAAAAACAACCCGATACATAAAATTTATCTCTTCTTATATATTCTGGTAAACAACACGGTGGTCCATCAAATTGATGACAACACCACCAACAATGAATATTCGTTTGATCCGGCCATTCATGATACATATTCGCATTAATAAATTCTACCATTATATTCTTTAAATTCTTCTTATTCATCTTATTTGTATGCTCCTGAATAATATCCTCATCTATATGCGATGATTCCATAAATGGATTCGGTTTAAATACATTTTGCGTTGTTTGTTCATCCAACTCCTTTAATGATGTTCCATGATATAAAGCATTCGATACATCTTCATCCATTTGATCTTTTTTAACAACACTATTACTATTCGGAACAAGTTTGATAAAATTCGTCAGTTTAAATTCCTTAAACTCCTTTACCTTCTTATCATATTCTTCCACTACATTTTTATCTTCATTTTCAACTACACTATGATCCTCAAATATTACCTTAAAATCCTTCTTCTCCACAACATTATTCTTCAATATATCATTATATGTCGTATTTTCCGTAATCTTTTGCGGTTCACTCTTTTGAACACTACCATCTAATGAATACGTAGCAACTGGACGTTTTTCATAATTAAAACCCGACGGATGTACATTATTATATATATCACTGCTTTTAATAGGAAGATGTAAAATTAAAGTTTCACTCTTCTCCTCCTCAAACGTCTCAAATGTTGATAACTCCTTAATATTATACACCTTTTCCTTAGGTTTCGGTTTTCTACCACGTTTCTTATGAACTACTTCACTATTTTCATCCACAACAGATTCCTCCTCTTCTACCTTCTTTTCACCCTTCGGTTTGCGACCACGCTTCTTCTTTATAACCGGTTCTTCCTTTACTTCATCATCATCATCTTGTTCAATAACTTCTTCTTCAACCTCTTCTTCAACATCTTGTTCAATAACTTCTTGTTCAATAACTTCTTCTTCAACCTCTTGCTCAATAACTTCTTCTTCAATATTTTCATTTTCAAGAAGATTATCTACACTTTTTATAATCTCTTCGACATTTATTGTTTCTTCAACATCCTTCTTTTTACGACCTTTCTTTACTGATGTTGTTGATGATGATTTTTTCTTTTTTGAAGATAGTTCAATTACATCCATTTTATTTGATTTTGTTGAATCATATAGAAATGTTAGTTATTATACTCTTTTGTTATAATTTCTTTATATCCACTTTTTTTTAACAAATTAAGAAGAAAATGAAAAATAAAATATAAAGTTAAAATAGAATAGTTTATATATAAAATAAATGAGTACAAATTTAAATAATGAAAATTTAAAAAGAATTTTTGCTTTTAAAAATGAAAAAGTAAAAGATGAAAAAGGGTTAAAAAAAATGTTAAAAAATAAAACAAATTCTGGAAGTATAAATTCTGGAAGTATAAATTCATTAAAAACAATTTTAAAAGAATTTTTAACAAAAATTCCTACAACACTTCCACCTAATGCTCCTACAAGTTCTCAAAATAATAAAATGCATTTATTTAAATGGAACGCAATTTATTTTAATACAATCGGTGACTATAACACTTATACAAAAAAATATTTTGAAGTATACACCTCCTTTTTAATGCTCCTTTCCACCGTAGAACAAATTAAATATTTTATTGAAGAAAATAAAGATGAATTAAGTATTAATAAAGAAATTCGCGAAAATATTAATATTCGTAGCACTGTTTTTGATATAGCAAATATTTCAAATGAATTTGAAAATACACGCCGAGAAATGAGTATTATGGCACAACAAACTCCCGATGTTTCTTATATTTTCGGTAAATTCGATAAAAAAGCACTTTCTGAAAAAACACAACGTGATTTTAATAAATATACTCAAAAACCAGGTTTATTATCCTTTGAATCATCAAGTGGATCATCTAAACAAACCATTTTTCAAATATTAGTCGATAAATACATTGATAATAAAAGATTAAAAACAATATTACAAATGCTTATTAAACAATATAATTTATTTAAAAGTAAAATACTTCAATTATTAACATCTGAAAATGGTAGATTCAATTATGGTTTATTAGCATTTGGATTTTTATTTTCACACGAATATTTTACACCTTTATTACCCAATGATACTTCCATGAATCTTTTTACAAATAAAAAATTATATGATATTTCAACTTCAAATATAAATATTCAAAATGAAGTTTTTAAACTAAATAAAGGAATTTATGATATTGGTAAAAGTATGTGCTCACATATTAATTACTTTTATAATAATGGACATAAGGAAGTTTCATTTTATGAAGTATTAAATCGCGCAATTGATATGGATCTTGAAGGATTACGTTTTGCTTTATATTATGTTCATCCAGATTATTTAAATCTCTTTTTACAAAGAAAAGAGAAGATTGATAAGCAATTATATGCTTATTTATCATCTTATGATTTTGATACAGAAGTTCCAGATTTCGGCGATTTTGGAATCCTTTCTAAATTTTTTGAAGGAAATGGTTTATTTTTGGATTTTAATAATTTTGATTTATTATAATCATTTTAATTTATTATAAATATATTTTTATATAAAAAAATATATATAAATAATAGTGATTATTTATATATAAATATGAGTACGTGTGATATATGTGTATTACAAAACCCTTTTATAAAACCTGATATTCAAGGTATAAGTATAAGTAATAAATTAATTCAAAATAGTATTAATCAAATAAATCTTAATCAAAGTAATATTCAAAGTAAAATAACATCTGTTTTTGGAAAAACTTTTTATAATGGTGTTACAGAAGTTAAAAATAAAAAAACAAAATTAAAAAGAAAGATTAAAAAAGATGTATTACCTTACATCTTAAAATTATATAAAAGCGCTTTCTTTAAATTTTCTCACGATAACCATATTGCGTCAAAAGTCGTTTTCCTTTCCAATCGCTACAAACAATTTAGCGAATTTCATTTTGAACCAAAAGTATATCCAGCATTAATGAATATAAATACATTAATTACAAATGTAAATGAAAAGAGAACAAAAAGTAATTCTAATGAAAAGAGTGAAATTGAAAAGTTAGAAGAAGAACTAAGCAATTCTGAAAATAGTTATTTTGAAAATAATACAAAATATAAAGAATTGATTCGATCTGTTATACAATTTTTTGATAAAGAATATTGTGAAGATCTTCGTCAATATTATAAATTTGAAATTGATATATTACAAAGTCATTTAAACGCATTGAATAAGTATAAAACATTTTTAGAAAATAAAAAAAGCAATAAAGACATTAAAAAAGCAAATATTGATATTAAAAAAGAGTTTTCAAATTTACTTTTAATATTACCTCAAAATGAATTAGCAACTTTACCTAAAAGTCATGATGAAATTAATTCAAAAATAAGAAATTTAGATGATTTGATTTTTAAAAAGAGCAATCAATTAAATAGTTTTAAAAGTTCATCAAATCATATAGATGAGTTTCAATTAAATTATACTCAGTTATTAACAAAAATAAATAAAATTATAAGTATTGAAGAAAAAGAACTTAATTTATTTAAACAATTACAAGAAGCAAGAAATGCTTTTGAAAAGGAAAAACGAAAAAGTGGTATTATTGGTGCTTCTAAATTACAAACTGCTTATAATAGTCTTTATAAAGAATATTCTGATATTTTTAATTTAAAAAATCAAGAATATAAAAATATCATTTTATCTTCACAAGAAGCTATTACAACAAGAGAACAAAAAAATAAATTAGGGACTGTTTTTCATTCATTAAGTATATTATATCATACAAAAACACCGTTAACAAATACAAAAAATAAAAAATTATTAAAAAATTATGAAAATATTTTATATAAACATACAAGTAAAAATTTATCATCATTAACTGAAAATAATATTTCAATAAATACACGACAAAAAATTGGTAATAATATTAAAAAAAGAATATTAAATCCTATTAATTTTAAAACAAATTTATTATTTTTCACTTTACAAGAAAATCTTCAAAAAAATGGACAAATAAAACCACTTGATCAATTATTCAACTTTTTCCGTTCTATTTCGATGGATGAAGGTATAAAACAAGATCAATTTGATCCTATTCGTAGTGAAGATATGAAAAATATTTCTGATTTTGTTTCTAATTTAAATGATCAATTTAAAGATGAAATTACTTTACTTGAAAAGATTCAAAAATCATATGAGTCTCAAGTTAAAAATGCGGAAAGTGAAATTGAAGTATTAAAAGAAGATAAACAACGCGCAATGAATATTAAAACAGAAAAAGGAGAAAGATTACAAGGTCTTAAAGGTGAAATACAACGTCTTGAAAATGAATTGTCATCTATAGAAACAGATATTAAAAGAGAGGAAGGAACTTACAAAAAAAATTTATCCGAATTGGGGATGAGTAATGAAGAGTTTAAAAACATAAGATCAGGAACTAAGCCATTTACTAATTGGTATTATGAAAAACAAGGAATTACATCACTACCACCACCACCTTATCCTAGAGAATATGAAACAGCTTTTAAAAAATATGAGAATAGTCTAGGAGCATATAATCTTTTAGAAGATTTAAGAGAAAAAAAAAATAAATTAGAGGAAAAATTAAAAGAATTAACTACTGAACGTCGTGAAATTGAAGAAGGTCCCGCCGAAATTACATCCGTTGTATCTTCCAAAGAAGGTTTCGTCCAACGCGCCAAAAAAAATCTTACACGCATTACCGCCATTCTTACACAAAAACGCACTCATCAAGATTCCATTCTCATACAAGCAAAAGAGTTACCTAAACTATTGTCTTCCATTTATAGTGCTTTAACAAAACGCGAAGTGACTCGCGATAAGTTAAATAAAAAATTAAATATTCGCAATAATGTTTACGAAATGTTTATTAATGATCCTCTTTACAAAATTATTAAAAATATTCGCGATTATATTAAAGATAAAAGACCAGATCGATCTCAAGAAGTCGATATTATGAAAAGTATTACTCGCTATTTACAAAAACGTTTCGAAAATGTACCCATTGTTCAACCTATGAATAATTCAGCATTACGTAATAAACAATACACCCTCAGCACTATGATCGACGTACTTAAAGGTCAAAATGTTGGTGTTCATCATATTCCTTCCAATATTAATTTTGGTAAATTAACAAGCGAAATTAAAGATGAACGCAATTTAGATGAAATGATATCTTTTATGAAACAAATTTATGATCGCACTTTAACAACTTCACAAATTAATGACAAAAAAGTTGAATATTATAAAAAGAAATACGGACATTTAGTTAAACAAAGCGGTGGTGATCCAATACCAAATACAACATCTTCTACAACATCACCTGGTGTACCTAATGTGGCAAAACCAGCAACAAATAGTAGTGTTGTACCTAATGTAGTAAAACCAGTTTCAAATAGCACTGTTATACCTAATGTGGCAAAACCAGCAACAAATAGCACTGTTGTACCTAATGTGGCAAAACCAGCAACAAATAGCACTGTTGTATCAAATGCTTCTAAAACAACAAATAGTTCAAAAGTTTCAGGAAGTAAAAGTACGGAACCTGTTATTAAACCGAATGAAATTACAAAAAATATTTCAAGTACTTACTTTATTGAACATATTTATGAAACATTATTAAAAGAGAAAGATAAAGATAAAAATGTAGAATCTTTTGTTAAAAAAGTAAAAGAATTAGAATATGAATTATTAACCATTTGTAAAAATGATTTAGATAATGTATTAAAATTCTATGGAAATAGTGGCAGAGATAAATTAAATAATACTCTTGTAACACTTATTTTAAGTATGAGTGATGAAAAAATTATAAAAGATATAGATAAAAAATTAAAAGAACTTACTGAAAGAAATATTTCATCTCAAGAGTTAATTAATATCTATTTTATTAAAAAATATTTATTTATGGAATTACTTTTAATCTACTTTATTTGCTATCTTTCTCCTTAAAATATTTTAATTTATTTTTTACATAAATTTTTATTTTTTTCATTATTTCTAAAAAATGATTTTTAAAAAGTTTATGATTCCTTTTTTTAAAATGAATCATAAAATATATTTCGTAAAATATATTTTGTAATAATAGAATTACTTTATTTTTTCCGAAAAATAAATTAGAAAATGAGTCTCCAACTTTTTATCGGTCCTATGTACGCCGGAAAATCTTCCGAACTTATCCGCCAAATTCAACGCTACGAAATACTCAACAAAAATGTTTTAGTTATCAACCATATTATCAATAATCGCTACGGATCCAATACAATTACAACTCATACAAAAATGAGTTATGATGATTGTATTATTATTAGTAAACTTTCTGAAATTTCCGAAAATAACGACTTCAAACAACGTTTTGATAATGCTCACGTCATCGTCATTGAAGAACTTCAATTTTTTAGCGATGCTTATGATAATATTGTTAATTGGTGTGATAATCACGGAAAACACGTCATTGCCGGTGGTTTAGATGGAGATTTCCGTCGCGCACCTTTTGGTGATGTACTACGTCTCATTCCACATGCGGAAAAAGTGGTAAAGTTAAGCGCTCTTTGTAAAAGATGTTGTGATGGAACTCCTGCTAATTTTACAATGCGTATTACAAAAGATGAAAGTCAAACTGTTGTAGGAAGTGCTGATGTATATGAAGCCGTTTGTAGAAAACATTTTCTTGAAAATGCCACTTTAGCGCATCACTCATGAAGTGATGAATCAAAAAACAAAATTAATTTAATTTACATTAAATAATCATTGATTTTCATATTTCTTATATCATTTTGAATCATATAAAGACGAAGTTCATTTATATTTTTCTCAATAATTTCTAATTTTTTTTCTACTAATTTTAATTGATAAGTATAATCAATTGCGCTTTTCTCTATTTTTTTGATTGATTCATATTTTTCCATTTTTTTACTTTATCATTTTATCTTTATAATAAAAAGATATAAAAATAATAAAGAATGATTTATTATTTTTATTAAAAAAATAAAAAAAGTGATTTTTATATTCTTTTCACTATTCTTCTATCTATTACTTCATATACATAAGTATGAAACAAACTACATTATTTTCTTTTATAAATAAAGGAAGTACAGTTTCGACTTCTAATGATCATAAAAGTTTATCAGAAAATATTATTTATTCCTACTTTTATTTACAATGGTATGATAAAAAACCAAAAGTTCAAGCACACTTTTTAAATGAAAAACCAAAACTTTGTAATTTTAAAAAAACATTTATTTGGAAAGATAGCAATATTGAAATTACTTTATGTGGACATTTTGAACATCTTCGTGATATTGATACAAATGATCCTATTACATATTCACATTTATACAAATTAGATAAAGAAAAAAAGTATAAAAACGTCGGTTATTTAAAATCACTGCTTCAAAAAGCAATTCGTCGCAAAAACCCCAGTGTTGCCGTTAAATGCGCTTTTCATTATATGACTCTTGATATTCAAGATTTCTTACGACGTTTACCCATCATTATGATAGAAGATACTTGTGTTCATGAAGTTTTCCCAACACTTGTGTGGTTTATGATTGCTTCTACAATGCCTGATTTTAAATTTGATCGTGTTATTTATGAATATTTAATGGGAATTGTTTATGTAATGTCAAATATACCAATCTATCATAATATATCTATAAAAAGTATGGATGAAAAGAATGATATAAAAAAGATCTTATATGCGGCAAATAAAAAAGATAGTATGGTTCAATCACTTATTTATTCATTACTTTTGCGGAAAGCATATGGTGGAATGAAGTGTGATATGAATATGCTTGAAAATTATGCGAATTATTGGAATCAACCTGATTCCAATACATCAAATTATTTGTTAAAAAATGCGGTTCGACCAATTATGCTAGCAAGTATTAACACATTACAATTAAATGAGTGGATTATTGAAACAATTGATTTTCATTGCGCTCCTCAAATCATTCGATATATTAAAGAAGAGTATCCTGAATTTAGTGAAGAGTATATTCAACAATTGATTTGGAACTATTCGAGCAAAACAAATGCTCGAATCAAAGAAGATATTAAAAAAGAGTATAAACGTGAAGATTGGGAAAAGATAAAGAATTATGTAAAACGCGTTCAATATTACTTACTTGAAGAAAATTATTAATAAATTATTCAATATCATTTAATCCGTGAGTAAAAATAATGTGCCATGTATATTCAAAAAATCGTCCTGTTGAAAAGGATCCTATCTTACTATTCATCAAATAATTATGAAAATCTTGATATACTTGTTTTGAATTACGTAATATTAAATCTTTATGTACATAAAATTGAGCACCAGCACGATAAGTATGTTTATTTTTTCGGTCATAATTAATATTACAATTTTTTTCTAACATTTTTATATATTCTTCATTATTTACTAATTGTTTATCCATCTTTAATTCATTAATATTATAATATGGTTTATTAAATAGTAGTTTTTTGTTTACTCTTTCATCTGTATTTGTTTTATGATGCCAACTAGTACGATGACCATGTACAAATAATGTATATTCTGATAAATTATCATAATTATTTATAATATATTCTAAAAATGATGATGCTTCATTACCTTTATTTGGTATTTGTTCTTTTTGTAATCCACCTTTTGATATAACTATATAAGGATATTCTAAATTATGAATCCAATTTAAATCTTCATTATAATGAGCAATTACTATTACAACATTATTATTTTTTATATTTGTTGGATATATAATTTTATTTTCATTTGTTGAATATGAATATACTTTTTTTATAATTTGTTTATTTTTCATTTTTTCTTCTTGATCTTTTTTCATTTTTTCTTCTTGATCTTTTTTCATTTTTTCTTCTTGATCTTTTTTCATTTTCTCTTCTTGATCTTTGTTCATTTTTTCTTCTTGATCTTTTTTCATTTTCTCTTCTTGATCTTTTTTCATTTTTTCTTCATATTTTTTTTTCATATTTTCTTCATGTCTTCTTTTTATATTTTCTCTACGTTCTTCTCTTAATTTTATTTCAATTTCTTTCTTATTTTTTTCTTCATTCTCTCTCTTTTTTAAAAAATCTTCTTCTCTTAATTTCATTTCAACTTCTGTTTTATTTTTTTCTTCATCTTCTTTTATTTTTTTAAAATCTTCTTCTTCTTTTAAAAAATTTTGAACAACTGTATCATGATCTTCTTTACTAAATATTAATTTTCTACGTAATTGTCTATCACGTATACTTGACATTTTTTTATATTATATAATTATACAAAATAAAAAATATTATTAAAATAATATTATTAAAAAATAATTATAGATCTTTATATTTATTTACAATATTTTTATATTTTATAGTAACTGTTTGATTACCACGTTTAATTTTAATTCCATCATTTGCGAGACGAACACGTTGTCCCATATATTTATGTTCTTTTTGTTTTCCACCTTTCTCTTTAATCACAAATACAATAAACTTTTGATTTGAATTATTTAATTTTGACATACGAGCAAGACGTGAAAATGCTTTTCGAGCCGCTTGTTTAGGTGTTTTACCTTTATATTCACCATAACTTTGACCTGTTTCAGGAAAATCAACTAATTCATATACTTTTTCTTTTTTTA
>JACCDX010061054.1_pt1 | contig 11313 bp, 13 predicted proteins | sample 7449681 | NCBI WGS metagenome assembly JACCDX01 (sample SAMN15323450, study PRJNA562643) | freshwater metagenome | isolation source: river surface water | place: USA:Blue River Watershed | collected 2017-08-18 | reverse complement strand
TTAATCCAGATATGCCACTATATCCACTAGCCGATGCTGCCCCTGGGGCGCCGCTGAATCCTGAAATGCCGCTGATGCCTATTTGGCCACTGTAGCCACTGACCCCACTTGTGCCTGATTCGCCAACGCCACTGTATCCACTCCAGCCACTAATGCCACTATCACCAGATATACCAGTGCTACCAACTGCTCCACTGTAACCAGAGGAGCCGCTCAATCCGCTGTATCCACTTACTCCGATTCCACTAAATCCTGAAATGCCACTCGCGCCACTTACCCCTGATACCAATGCAATATCAATAAGTAGATTATTTGCAAAGTTTGAAGTACCAGTGCCACCTGAAGAAACATACGTAACTGGTATGATCCAATAACTGTTTATCGTGCCAGGATTTATATTGCTTGGTGTTCCGGAAATCGCGAATGTTTGATAATTTTGACTGACTGCATCGTCCTGTATTGTTATTCTCTCGCCAGCTCGCAAAAATGACAAGAATATATCAATGTCGGTTCCTTGATTGTCTATATGACTGACATTTATTTGCGTCGAATCTTTCTGAGTGGAATTATTCCATAGAATATATCCATTTGCCGGTTGACCGCTGTTGTTAATTGCGTCGGCTCTGTATGAGAAAAAACTAGAAGATGTTCCCGGGGCTCCACTCCATCCACTTATGCCACTGAATCCACTTACGCCAGAGTATCCACTTACGCCACTGTGTCCACTAGCACCTATTGAACCACTGTATCCACTAGTGCCAGATATTCCACTGAATCCACTTACACCACTGAATCCAGATATGCCACTTGTGCCACTATAACCACTTATACCACTGTAGCCAGAAATGCCATCAGGTCCTGCCGGTCCAGCGTTGCCACTGTAACCACTGGCGCCAATATCGCCGCTGTAACCAGAAATTCCCTCAGATCCAGATGCGCCACTATAACCTGATTGACCAGATGCCCCAGATGCCCCAGATGCCCCAGATGCTCCAGATTCACCACTCCACCCACTAACGCCGCTGTATCCGCTAGAGGCGGCAGCGCCGGGCATTCCACTATACCCACTTATGCCCTGTGGACCTGGAGGTAAACTACTTTGTAGGAGTGTCTGTACACTTATTGTGGTCATGCGCTAGAATCTTTTCAGTATATCCTAGTATTTATGATTTGGAAATACTGGAGGCATTCTTATTTAGTATACTATTGATAGGTTGCATGTCGGCGCACGTACTCCACTGATAGTGCTCTTTTAGATGGGACGGGAAAGGTATCTCCACAATTTCTGCCTGTTGCTCACGGGCGACCTCTTGTGCCACTTCCATAAAACTCTTCTGTGTTCCAGTTCCCAAATCAAAAATTCCATTTTTATTTATAGTTGACATGCGATATTGAATATCACACACAGTATGAACTGGCACAAAGTCACGCTTGCAATTTTCACTATCAGCAAATACACGTATTTGACCAGTTTCCTGTGCCTGCTGAGTGAACTGATAATATGGACTTGCCTGAGAACCTTTATGCCATTCTCCTGGACCATACACGTTAAAATATCTAAATCCCTGAATGTTTAATCCTGGATTTACAGATAATTTGCCCTCTACCCATTGATCTACTAAAAATTTCGAATATGCGTACAAATTTAAAGGTCCATTACCATTACCGTAAACACTAGCAGACGAACTGTAGCTAACTGGGATGTTTAATGCCACGCAACGACTAATTAATTCTACACTGTAGTTGTAATTTCTTTCCAGTACTAATTCGCCATTCCATTCAGTTGTGCTGCTGACTGCGCCAAAATGAAAAACCTTCTTTACATACTTCAGCAGTGCACTGTCTATTCTATCCGGCGTAACAAAGTTAGAATACACACAATCTTTTAGGTTTGCAAACTGCTTGCCATTGGTCAAATAATCGCTGACACATACGTCATTATGACCGTTTGCGTTCAGATGTTTTACGAAATTACTGCCTATGAATCCTGCTGCGCCAGTTACTAAAATCATTCAAAGTACCTCTCTGAATTATGTGCCTTATCGTCTATCCACACATCATATGCTGGCTTTTTCATGCGTAATTCATGATACTTGCAGCCCCATTGATTCAACTGCTGCTCGGTCAGTTCGGTCCAATCTATACCACTGTTTGCGCCGCGTGCTGTCCAATAGGTGATTTTGTGTCCTTGATCGTATAGACGATTTATGCTGTTTATTCTATCCATAAACGGCACACTATTAACATAATTTCCATTGGTATTGTTACAAATTGTGCCATCTATATCAATAACGTAATGTAGTGTTTGTTTCATTTTGACTGTCTCCTGGCATAACACGATAATTGTCCTCTACACTGTCGGGTGTGCTTACTTCTATAATTGTACCTGTTTCGATGCAAGTAATTCTGTGTGGCAGTAATGGCGGATTATGCCACGTGTCACCCACATTTAAATATTTGTCGTACACTTTGGCATTTGTTGTATCAATCCATTCGACTAAAAAGGCGCCGCTCAGAACATACCAACTTTCATCTTTATTACTGTGAAAATGCATACTAAACTTTGATCCCTGATTGAAGTTTAGCAACTTCCCACAATATTTGTCATTGGTGGCAAAAATCTGTTCACTGCCCCAACCCTTCTCAACTTTACCTGTCAATCTTACTGTCATTCTATCTCCTTTAATTTTGGTGCATAAACACCTAGATGCTGCACTGTTATCGCGGCGGCTGATATTGCAAATTCTATTGCCTGTTTCATGCATTGTGTCATCAAATATTGATATACCAGTGCCGCAAAAAAAGTATCGCCAGCACCACATACATCAAATACAGGAACAGTTGGTACCTGATAAACATCTAGGCCGTGTGTCACATGAGAACCTCCATAAGTCACAATCATGTTCTCTGCATCAGATATTCTATTTTTATATTCTACTTCATTTATTTTCACAACACAACCTGCGAATTGAGCTAAATCAACTTTTTTGGTATCAATGAATATTGGCAAATCACATGAGCTACGCAACTGGTCAATCAATTCATACGTGACCGTGCCTTTGTTATAGTCTGATATAACTATAGCATCTGCGTCATGTAAATCAATTTTTTTAAAGTCCACGGGAGAACATTGCTTGTCATAATCAACCCGTAATATGTGTTGTTTGGATCTACTATCGATCATTCTTATCTTTTTTGATTGATCTGAAAAATAGGTTTTAACTTCTACTCCCAGTGCAGAAAGGTTATTCTCAACGTTGGCGGCCATTCCTTTTTTCAACTCAACATCCTTTGGACAAAATATAGGAATAGGTGCCTCTGGACTAATACGATCTACTACTCCATACTGATACTCATCTATGCAACTATCACCTATCAACACTACTGATAACTTTTTATTTTTTGGACAAAAATCGCTGGATTGTTTTTGTGGTTGATTCATCATTAACGCGCTCATAGTATTCTACTTGTCTTGCATATTCGCTGCCTATGATTGTCTTGCCTCGCCAATCACTGCCTACTATCATTATGTCAGGACGGTACTCTCTGATAATATCTATCAATTCAAAGTCACTGTCAAAAATTTTTACCTGATCTACTGGCTTTAAATTTGCCATTAGTTCATATCGATTAATTTGATCATTAAAAGGTCGTCCGGATCCTTTCTTTTCACCTATTCTGCGATCACTGTCTATTGCTGCCAAAAGATAGTCACCTAGGCTACGTGCCCAGTTCAATAACTGTAAATGTCCAGTATGCAGGACATCAAAACTGCCGTTTACAAATATTTTTTTCATAAAAAAGGTGCATATTATGCACCTTTAATATATCACTGATTTATGTGCTTTGTCAAGCTTCAAGCTTGACTTTAACTACTGATAGTAGCTCAGCATTTGACCAGGTATCCCGAATTGCATCATATTCTTCACCACTCCAAACATTTACTCCACGGCGGCTGGCACCACGTGTAACTGTTTGTCCATTTGGACGTGTTTCAGTTGTGAACGGTCCAAGTTCAACTTCTGCGCGAACAAATCGCTCACGAATATTTTCATGTATTTCAACTACCTTAAATTCGGTAGTGACTACGCGCTCCTGAAGAACAATCTCGGTTGCTATTCCCTGTACATCACTAATTACTGGCATAATTATCTCCTTTAATAATAGTATTTATCGCATCATCTAGTAAAATAGTAGATCGCTCCACATAGCAATAACATTGCTATTATGAACATAGAGTTTTCTGTTTTTTCTTCTTTAATTAGATTTTCGTTACTCCATGATATGTCGTAATTTGGATTTAAAACCCATAGCTCGCCAAATGCAGGAGAATCAATCATGTCATAAGGAATTCCAAAAAATCCTCCATCTGCCCAATGTGGACCCCATGAATTTTCTACTAGCAGTCTCTGTGCAGTGTCGTCGTAGCCCACAATCAACACTGCATGATATCCTTTTGATGGATTTTTTTCGCTGGTTATCCAATCCCATGTATGTTGTTTCCATGGTCCTGATAATTTTTCAAAACCAGAATGAACTTGAATAGTCAGTAATACAGGAGTTCCCTGTGCAAGCGAGGACTTTATTTGAGGCAATACATCGCCTATTATTCTTTCATAGGAAACTATTTTGAATTCTTCTGCTTCCTTTGTTACTTCTGGTGTTGGTTCCTTTTCTAGATTAGAAACATGATAGGTCCAACTTTTTTCGTAACATACACCATATTGTTGCAGAGCTTTACACAAATCACGTGGGTAAGCGCCACTGTCTCCTGTGAGATTACCCAATTTTCTAGCATGCCAATAGGCAAATAATCTACTAAGATCAACAGGTGTGCCTTTTTTGTTATACATTAATTCCAGTGCACTGCACCCGGAATTTGCTGTACATGTTCCCAATACTCCTTGATCTTCAACTTCAAACACATGTGGCTTTAAATCAACACTGGGCGGTAATACACTGGGCACCTGTATCCTAGCAATATAATCACGTGCATCAGGTTTACTAGGCAGTAAATTTGTCAATAAGTCCATGGTACTACTCCTACAACTGCTTATTTAGTCTTGGAATATTTGCCTGCACTCCCTGTAATGACCAGTTTAATTGTCGTTTGTGGCTGTCAAAGTTGTATTTCCAAAACGTAGATTGTTCATACTGGCGCCACAAATCATCAGGCAATATAGACCTTCGATCAATCCATGAAATCTTTCGTCTTACTGTATGTAGTCCTGTTATTTTCGCCTGCGCGTCAAACTCATCAAAGCTATCTTCAACGTTGTCATAGTCGTGTTGGTAATATGGTTCATCCAAAAATTTATAAATCTGTTTGATCACAGCATCAGTATGTTTTACCAAGTGATCGTATTCAACATACATTATATGATCACGCTCGGCGCAGAACATTGAATGTCGAACATTTGCAAGTGGTCCAGCCACATAGCCGGCGAAATTAGGCATGTTTCCCATTAACATATGTGATCGATCATATACATTGGCTAGATCCTGATGATGGTATAGTTGTTTGATAGTGTGTGGATTTTTTACGTTTAGTTGCTCAAAACTGTCAAGTATCCACTGAACGTCTCTTATACACACTATCATTTTAAAGTCAGGATATAACTCTCTTAGCAGAGGAGTGTCGGAACTCCAACTACGATTGGTGTTAAAACATACTTGATTACCATCATGATAGAAATTATCAAATAATCCACGCATTATGCGAACACGACGATCAACATCCACCATCGCCTCCATTCCAGCGGCGGTATTTGTTATCTGCACGACACTCTTCACGTAACCATGCAATGGATCACTGATGCTAGTGGTATATTTAGGATTTTGCCGTAGAATGGAACTCAACAATGTTGATCCACTCCTGGGCAATCCAGATATAAAATGATACTTACGCATATTATGGTTTAATAATCAATTTACCGATATCCGGCATATACACGTAACGTAAATCACTGTTATATAGTACCACGCATGCATCAAATACACTGTCGACCAGTGGTTGACCAGCAAGATTTAAGCTGGTGTTAAACAACACCGGTACTCCTGTTAATTGTCCAAACTCACTGATCAATTGATAGTACGCTGGATTGTAGTCTTTATTGACCGTTTGAACTCGACATGTTCCATCTACGTGGGTCACGGCTGGCAACAATGCCTGCTTTTCACTGCGTACATTAACTGCATACATCATATGTGGACTAGATTCCAATGTTTCCATTTCAAAATAATCTTGTGCGTGTTCCTCTAACACTGATCCAGCAAATGGTCTAAACCATTCACGCTTCTTAATAATATTCACAATATCTTTGCCATCTGGATTTCGTGGATCAAAAAGTATACTACGATTACCCAGCGCACGTGGTCCAGCTTCTGCTCTGCCTTGAAATAATGCAACACAATTTCCATCAGCTATCAATTGTGCTACTTCAGTGGGTGTAGTTTCTTCTACTCTCATGTCTGGTATCTGCTGCGCTACAAGATCCAGCTGTCTATATTCAGGGATTGCTCCTAGATATACAGATTTCAAGTGGCTTTTCTGTGTCGATTGGCTATGATTATACCACGCAAACATGGCCAGTCCTATTGAGGTACCGCCATCATGTGCAACAGGATCAACATAGAATCGAATATCCTTGAAGTGTTTCACATACTTGTAGTTAGCCACGCAATTTAGTCCGAATCCACCAGAGATAACAATGTTTGTTTCTCCAGTTATATCAATGGCCTTTTCAATTAAAACTATCATTTGCTCTTCAGTGTCACGTTGTACATGATACGCTAAGTTTTTATCAACATCTCGAACTAAATTGAAATCACGATGCCATTCACTTGGACTGGTAAATTTCTTCATATAAGGAAATCTATTTTCATCAATATATGCACCAGCTGGGTAAGAGTTTATCAATAGATTCTTATTACCTTTGTTGTTAACGAAAAATGGAGGAATATTTTCATCATGTTTGCCATATGGTGCTAATCCCATGGTTTTGCCTGCTTCGATAAATCCGAATCCCAGATATTCACTAACCGCCTCGTATGCCTTGGTAATAGTAGTACTGCAATCAAATTCTTGAATGCCGTTATCGTAATAAGGAGTGTTATGCTGTCCATCACTATAACGTTTATATAGTGCATTAAATTCATGTGGGTATGCACACTGGTAAATTGATTCCGTTTCATAACCACTGACCGTCTGTCCAGTGTGCTCTACCAATTCCCGATAGTGTGTTCCGGCGCCGTCCACCACCACTGCGGCGGCAGTATCAAAACCACTGTTGTAAAAGGCAGCGGCGGCATGCCCCAGATGATGTAAGTGTCCCATGAGAGTAACTTTTACTCCTGGATTAAATTTTCTGGCTAATGCAGTATAGCTATCTTCCATTGTCCATGGCAATTTTGATAACTCACTAGTAGTGCCGCCTATTACTAATTCATCAACCTTGTGATTGATCAATACGTGTAGCATTGCACGAAATGGATTACCATCGTATTTTAATCTGCTGATTCGTTCTTCTTCGCTGTAGTAAATCAATTCGCCGTCTACTACTAGTGCGGCTGAGCCGTTATGCCCAGGATTAATTGCAAGTACTGAATATGCCATGATTATTTTACCTTCTTTTCTATATCAATAACAATGTTGTTGTACATATCATTTAGTTCTTTTTCGTTATACACCATTGAATTTTCATTAAGTCTATTCGCCAAAATACTATCTAGACCAGTGATTCTGATAGGACTATACTTTTTTACGCCTAGCTTTTCAATGATGTTGAAGTATCCTGGATAGGTAGTGTTAGTAGGAAAGGTACTGCCAATGATAACAGTGCCGGGTTTGCCACATGCATATGCCATATGCTGTCCAACACTATCGACGCCCACAAAATAATCACATGCATTTATTAGTGCCCCCCACTGACGTAAATCACATGTGTATTGAGCCGCATAGGTGTCTTCTTTTAGTTGAAACTGTTGCTCACCAAAAAATATACAGTTGTAGCGCTGTGACAGTTTTTTAATTAATGTGATATATGATCTTGGATCAAGACTGCGACTCTCTTCATCAACTACTTCTTCACGTTCTAATTTTGCGCCGCGACCAAACGGCTGAAAAATGATAGTTTTTTGTTTCTTTTGTATGTTCTTAAGATCGGCAATGGTGTTTTTGGCAATCATTTGTTCTGCTTTGTTAAAGTTGAATACCGGTTTGCCTAGATCACTGTGATCTGTTGTTCCATTTATTTCTCTGTCAAAGGCTTGCGCTAGACTTATTTCCTGACGAAAATAAGCTGGCAATCTATACGGTTCAGGCGTAATAATACGATCTGCGTTCTTTACCACATTATCAAAGACTCCCTTTGTGTCAATGCCGTAGGTTCTATCTTGTAGTTCTGGTATGCCCCAGAATAGATAATCCCATGCAGGAATCAGCACTGCCCAATCACTGTTTGGATTTAGCCTCGCGTACTTTATAAGTGCTGGAATAGCAGTGATGATTCTGCCTGCGCCGCCATCAATATAAAAAATTGTCTTCATGTATTTCTTTCAAAAAGTATATCCGTTTGCAGTAAGCTGCCGCTGTTATCATAAGATAAGTCAAAGATGTCCACTATGTTATACTGAGAAGTTTTCATATAATTGATTATCTGATCTATTCTGGGTGCGCCAATATTGTATTCTAGTATCGAACACTCTAGTAATATGTATCTGGGGTTTCTGCCGGATAAAAATTTTTGTGCTCCATTCAAAATCAGCAATTCACTTCCCTGAGTGTCTATTTTTATTAATCCATGATTTTGCCAGTCGCCAGCAAATCTATATTTTTCCGCCAACGAATCCAATGTAGTCATTGTCTTGTAAATAGTAACAGTAGACGAGCTATTGTAATGAGCAGTGTTTTCTAGGAAAATGGAACTGCCGGTTGTTATCTTGGTATCATTGAGTGTATAAAATGGTATATCTTTCTCCTCCCTATCACCCAGTAGCGAATATATTGCATTATTTTGTAGATATTGGCGTTGTCTCTCATCTGCTTCAATTTGGTGGACCAAACACGTTGGCCATACTGATCTTATGGTTTCAGTGAAATCTCCACGATACGCGCCAATGTCAAGAGCACACTGAATATGATTATTAGTTGCCCTTAGTTGTTTGAACCTGTGTTGAAATGGTGGGATAATCATTTGTTCCAAAAATCCAATTGCATACTGGTATAGTAGTTGAATATCTCATTACCCAACACTGCTCTGGCACTTGGACTGATTCGTTTTAATTCTGGTCGCACCGTGTGTAATCCACGCAGGTTTCCATGGAAATAATCATTTTCATCCATGGATTGCAAGTTATTCGAATCCAACACATAACTACCGACGCCTATAAAATTGCAAATTTTATCAAGAGTGGGCTGTGTGTTCTCGACAATATCATTGTACGACACTACGCATATGTCAACATCCTTGGAATTCAGTGCTAATCGTAAACTGGTATAAGGATGATTGATATATTTTTCCCATAGTATCTTACATCTGTTTTTGGTGTTGATCGCTAATCCCAAATCTAAAATATCCTTGTCAATATATGTAACCTGATCACTATTTTTGTTGATCAGTAAAATAAATGAACTTAGAATTTCTACAATCGGCCTAACAGTGCAAATTATTTTTGGCTTATGTCCAAGCGCCGCATTCATTAATGGAATAAATCTAGGCCACTGGCGATTTTTATCAACTATCACTGATCGATCAATATGCTTGTATGCACCATGGATTAGCCCACCTATCATATTAGTGTATTGTTGTTGATTTATACTAGGCATTGCGCCTGATATTTTTGGCCAATGCTCACCGAATATATTAATCATGTCCACTACCGGACTGGTAGTTGTTGCGTGTACGTGAGGATGTTGGTTCAGTGCGCTTACTAGCACTTGTGATCCGCTACGTGGTATACCAGATAGCATTACGAAATTCATAGCAATTTTCTTGGCTTGTTGTAATTTTTAATAAAACTTCCAGTAAATTTTTTAGGACCAGTATGATTACAGGTCATGGTAGTATCAAGGTATATTGGATAGCCACCTCGCTGTAATTTTAAAAACATTATGATATCTTCGCTGTACATTTGTCCTTCGATTATTTGGACATCACATATCATACGGCGTTCTTTATTATCTTTTTGATCAATATAAGGTGTACTAGTATCCCATAGATACTGTAGCGCCTTTCTTGACATTCTGGCAAATCCCGTTCCTAGGCCATCTACCTCCATTAATCCAGACACTGGATCAATTGGGTTCTTCTTAACTTGACGCAGTACATACTCCTCACGATCACCTTTCTTTGGATAGGTGCCGCCCACTACATCAACTGGATGATCTAATAATTTAAAGAACCACTCTGGCTGCCACTCTATATCACTGTCAATCCATACTAGATCATCAAATTGTCCATTTAGTGCTAACTGAATGGTATCATTTCGTGCACGTTGTAGTAACGCGTCAAAACTAATCCATATTGGAAGAATTTCAATGTCTTTATCTTCAGCCATCTTTATGGTATTAACCAAGCTATTTGTATACCATACATCCAATCTGCCGTCGTAGCATGGTGTTCCTATAATTACTTTACGCATATGTTTTTATTAACTGTTCCCACTGTGTTTTTCTGTTGTGCCAACTGTAGTGCGTGTTGAAATAATCGCTTTGCTGTTTAAGCACTTCGGTCATTGACCAATAATTATCTATCTGCTGATTTAACACTTCTGTATAATTTTCTATCAATCGATCATAATCCCTGGTGTACTGTACATATGTTGCATACTGTCCACATGTTTCAGGAAGTGCGCCAAAATTAGTAGTAACTATACTACATCCAGCTGCTCCTGCTTCGATTGCTGCCAAACAGCTGGTTTCTTCAAAAATACTAGGGTACGCAAATATATGTGCGTTCTGAAGTGCACGACGAACTCCCTTGTTGGTTGCATAACCATGGTAATTAACTCGCGGCGTGGCCTTACAACGATTGAATAACCAATCGTATTGATTTGGCATAAATTTACTACCATATATCACTGTGCTACTGTAGATATCTAGTTCCACATCCTGGCGATTGAGTCGCTTAAATGCCTCTAGTAATATTTCGAGTCCGCGCCACGGTGTACTAGTGTATATTAGCCGGAGTTTGTCTTTTGGTCGGTCAATCCATTCGATCGGCTCTATTGCATTTGGTATTACAGTGTATTTCTGATGGGGCAATACGAAATCACGATAGTATCGTTGTCTTTGCCATTCTGAAACATATACCC
>JACCDX010540750.1_pt1 | contig 11315 bp, 7 predicted proteins | sample 7449681 | NCBI WGS metagenome assembly JACCDX01 (sample SAMN15323450, study PRJNA562643) | freshwater metagenome | isolation source: river surface water | place: USA:Blue River Watershed | collected 2017-08-18 | reverse complement strand
GTCGGCATGCACGGGACGCGGCGGCAGCACGATGGGCAGATCGGCCAGGGCGGCGTCGTAGCGGCGGGCAATGGCTTCGCGGCGGGTGCGGAAACCCTCGATGCGCTGCAGCTGGTGCAGGCCCATGGCCGCGGCGATGTCGGTGAGGTTGTACTTGAAGCCGGGCGCCACGATCTCGTAGTACCAGCTGGGCACCTTGGCGGTGAAGCGGTCGAAGGCATCGCGGTTGATGCCGTGCAGGCGCATCACCTTGGCGCGCGCCGCCAGGGCCGCATCGCGCGTGACCAGCATGCCGCCCTCGCCCGTCGTCATGGTCTTGTTGGCGTAGAAGCTGAAGACCACCGCGTCGCTCTTCAAGGTGCCGATCATCTGGCCGCGCCAGGTGGTGGGCAGGGCGTGGGCCGCGTCTTCCACCACCTTGAGGCCATGCTTGGCGGCGATGGCGGCGATGGCGTCCATGTCCACGGCCAGGCCGGCGTAGTGCACCGGCATGATGGCCTTGGTCTTGGGCGTGATGGCGGCCTCGATGGCAGCCGGGGCGATGTTGAGCGTGGCCGGGTCGATGTCGACCAGCTTCACGTCAGCCCCCAGGTAGCGCACCACTTCGGCGGTGGCCGTGAAGGTGTGCGTGGTGGTGATGACTTCGTCGCCCGGTCCGATGCCCAGGGCTTCGAGCGCCAGGTGCAGGCCGGCCGTGGCCGAGTTGACGGCGATGGCCTGCAGGCTGCTGTCGGGCTGATCCTTGCCCAGGTACTGCACAAAGGCTTCTTCAAACTTGCGCGCCTTGGGGCCGGTGGTCACCCAGCCGGAGCGCAGGGTGTCGACCACCTCGGCGATCTCTTCTTCACCGATCTCGGGCAGCGCGAAGGGCAAAAACGGCAGCTTGGGGTCTTGGCTCATGTCAGCAGGTCATCCAGGGGTATCAACGGGTGAGTCGGCCATAGGCCGGATCGGGCGCGCGGCCACGCAGCACATCCCACCAGCCGCGCAGCGAACCCAGGCCATAGCCCACGTGGTAGGCCGCGATCACATCGGGCAGGTGGCGCCAGGTGCTCACGGCGCGCTCGGGCGGCACCTGGCCGCCATGGTGTTGCCGCAGATCGGCGCCGATGCGCTGGCACATGGTGGCCACGGCCGCGCCGTACAACAGGGTGAGCGCCAGCAAGCCGCCGGTGCCCAAGGTGGCCAGCCAAATGGCGGGCCAGCGCAGTGGGTGCAGGGTGTGCAGCATGACGGTGCCCAGGCTGCCCAGCACCACCATGACCACCAGCACCAGCAGGCTCAACACAAAGAGGCCGGGCACCAGGTGGCGCAAGGCGGCGGCCTGGCCGTGCTTGCGCATCACGAACGGCTTCCAGTAGCCGTACTGCCGGTACTGGCGGAACACATCGCCCACGCTGGCGCGCGGGCAATACAGGCTGCGGATGCTGGCCGATTGCCAGATGCGCCCGCCACCCCGGTGGATGCGCAGGTTGTGCTCGTCGTCCTGGTTGCGCACCAGGCGCTCGTCGAAGCCGCCAAAGCGCGCGAAGGTGCTGCGCGGCCAAGCGCCCAGGTAGACGGTGTCGACCTCGCCGTCGTAGGCCAGATCGCGCGACAGCGCCCCGCCCGACACCAGCCGCGACTGGAAGGCCGCCGCCACCGCGCGCTGCACGGCATGGCTGGGGCCATCGGGGGCCTGGGCGCGCCAGGGGCCGCCCACGTTGTCGGCACCGGTGCGCTGCCAGGTGGCGATGCACTGGGCCACGTAGTCGTCGGCGTACACGGTGTGCACATCGAGGCGCACGATGAACTCGCCTTGCGAGCGCGCGATGCAGCGGTTCAAGCCGGTCGACACGATGCGGCCGGGGTTATCGACCAGCACGAAGCGCGCATCGGCGTCCACGCGGGCCTGCAGCAGCGGGCGGGTGCCATCGTCGCTCTGGCCGTCGGCGATCAGCACCTCCATGCGCCAGCCTTCGGGCAGCTGCTGGGCGGCCACGCTGTCGCAAAAGGGCTGGATGTGCAGGCACTCGTTGCGGCAGGGCACGATGACGCTGACCAGGCTGCGCTCGCCAGCCTGGGCGGCTTCGGCGATGGGGTCGGTGGCCAAGGTGCTGGCGGCCAGACGGGGGGTGGGGTCGCTCATGGGGGGCAAAGAGGTCAGGCTGCGCTCAAGGGTGCAGCGGCTGCTGCGGGCGCGGGCGCTGGGCACGCGGCACGCAGGGCTCCAGCAGCTTCTGATAGAGCCGCCACATGGCGTCCATCTGGCCCCGGCGCGAGGCCTCGCGCTCGATCAGCACGCGGTTGTGCTGGCCCAGCGCGGCGGCCACATCGGGCTGGTCGCACGCGGTGATCAGCGCGCGACTCAGGGCCTGGGCATCGCGTGGCGGCACGATCCAGCCACCCCGCTCATCGAGCCACTGGCGGTTGGCCGGCAGGTCGCTGGCGATGATGGGCAGGCCGCAGGCCATCGATTCGAGCACCGACACCGAGGTGGCATCGGAGGTGGGCACCGACACGCTCACGCGGCTGCGCTGGATGGCGGCCACCATGGCGGCATCGCCCACGCGGCCGTGCAGCACCACCTGCTGGGTCAGGCCCAGCTGCGCGACCTGCGCCTTCAGCGCCTCGGCCTGCGAGCCGCCACCCAGCAGGTGCAAGCGGGCCTGGGCCTGAGGGCGCTGCTGCACCAAGGCGGCAAAGGCTTGCAAGATGGTGTCGATGTTGTAGTTGGGCTCCCAGCTGCGCAGGCTCACCACCTCGAAGCCCGGCGCGGGCGCCGCCGGCGTGAAGTGGTCGGTGTCGGCCCCCCACAAGATCTGGTGGCACGGCGCGGCCGGGTGGTACACGCCGGTGATCTCGTCGACCATGTCCAGCGAATCGGCGGTGATCAGGTCGGCGTGGCGCAGCGACCAGCCCACCACCGCGCGCATCAGGCGGCTCTCGCGCGGGGTCACCAGGATGTCGCTGCCCCAGGCGGTGAGCACGGTGGGGCGGTCCAGCCCGCAGGCGGCGGCCCACATGCCATACGAGGTCACGTAGTGGCCGTGCACGATGTGCGGATCGAACCGGCCTTGCAGCGCGCGCACGGTGCGGCGCAGCTCGGGCACGGCGGCAAACCAGCTGAGCTTGTCTTGGCCTGGGCGCAGGGCGATCACCTCGCGGGCGCCCGGCACCTCGGCGGGCTGGCGCGAGATGACCACGGCCTCGGCGCCACGCTCCACGGCGGCCGCCACCCAGCGGCGGGTGTGCACGCTGGCGGCATCGGCCATGAAGAGGATGCGCAGCGGGTCGCCACAGCCGATGGCCGCCCGGTGGTGACCGGCGGCCAACCGCGAATCGTCGCGCGCTGCGCTCATGCTTGACCTTTCTGCGCCAGCACCAGCGCGTGTTCCAGGGCCTGGCGGCCCGCCCATTGGGCGTACACGGCCTGCAGCTCGGGGTGGGCCTGCAGCAGCGGGCCGTCGATGCGGCGGCTGTCGCCCACCACCACGGCGGGCTTGCCCGGCGCGCTGGGGCCCACGATGGCGAAATCGGGCACATCGCCCGAGACGTAGCTGTAGCCCTGCACGATCACGCCCTTGCCGATGCGCGCGCCCGCAGCGATCACGCTGTGCGGCCCGATGAAGCTGTAAGCCCCCACATGCGTGCTGCGGCGGATGTAGCCGGCCGGGTCGGCATGGCCGATGTAGCGGCGCCCCATCACCCGCACCGCCTTGTGGCTGGAGTGCGTGAGGATCGAAACGTGGTTGGTGACCTGCACGCCCTCTTCGATCACCAGGCCATTGGAGCCATCGAGCCGGTTGAAGTGCCCGATGAAGACGTGGTCACCCAGGTGCAGCCCGTCTTCACCCTCGATGCAGGTGTGGGTGCTGACGCGGGTGTGCGTCATCCAGCTGCCGTCGGCATTGCGCCAGCCATAGACCACCCGCGGGCCGGTGAAAGCGGCCAGCAGGCGAACCACGGGGTGTTTGAGGCGTTGCAGCAGCACAGACTTGAGACAAAGGAGCACCTGCGGGCCACACGGATCGCAACCGGGGCGAGCCCCAGGCCACGCAGGCAGACAAGCTGGTATTGTCGTTGATTGCCGCCCCTGCTTCGCGGCGCCCTTGCCCCCGCACCTGCATGACCGACCTCCAGCTCGCCGATCACGGCCACGACTTCAGCGCCGCCCACGCCGTGCTGCGCAACCACATCGACAAGACCCTGCTGGCCGGCGTGAGCACCGCCGTGCTGCGCGGCCGCGACCTGCTGGACGTGCACACCGCCGGCCTGGCCGACCGCGAGGCCGGCACGCCGCTGCGCACCGACCACATCTTCCGGGCGTTTTCCAACACCAAGCTGCTGACCTCGGTGGCGGCCTTGCTGCTGTGGGAAGAAGGCCAGCTCGACCTGGACGAGCCCGTGGGCCGCTACGTGCCCGAGCTGGCGGCGCCCCGCGTGCTCAAAGCTGGCGCCAAGACGCTGGACGACACCGAGCCCCTGGCCCACCCCATCACCGTGCGCCACCTGATGACGCACAGCGCTGGCCTGGACTATGGCCTGCTTGACCCCGCCACGCTGACCTTCAAGCCCTACAAGGAAAAGGCCGTGCTGCACCCGCTGCAAGACCTGGCGGGCATGATGGCCAAGCTCGACGGCCTGCCGCTGCTGTACCAACCTGGCCGCGGCTGGCAGTACTCGGTGGCCACCGACGTGCTGGGCCGCGTGGTCGAAGTCGCCTCGGGGATGAAGTTTGGCGCGTTCCTGCAGGCCCGCATCTGCCAGCCCCTGGGCATGGTGGACACCGACTTCTGGGTGCCGCCAGCCAAGCTCGACCGCCTGGCCGCCATGTACGAGGGCCCAGACCTGAACAACCCCTTCCGCCCCGGCCTGAGCCGCAAAGACCACTACCCCTACCCGGCCGCCTACACGCTGCAGGTGCCCTGGGAATCGGGCGGCGGCGGCCTGGTGACCACGCTGCCCGACATGGTGGCGCTGCTGCGCGCCCTGATGCCGGCCACCGACGCCCACCCCGCGCCCTCGCTGCTCAAACCCGAAACCCTGGCGCTGATGATGCGCAACCAGCTGCCCGAAGGCCAGTGGATCAGCTTCGCGGCCTTTGGCCCGGTGGAAGGCAAAGGCTTTGGCCTGGGCGGCGCGGTCACACTCACGCCCAACCCGTTCGATCCGCCGGGCTCCACCGGCGAGTTCCAGTGGGGCGGCTTGGCCGGCACGCACTGGTTCATCCACCCGCAAAGCGGCCTGGCCGGCGTCACCATGACGCAGCGGCACATGGGCTTTTGGCACCCGCATTTCTTCGCGTGGAAGCACGCGATCTACCAGGCCGTGGGCGTCTGAGCTGAGCTGAGCTGCGCTGGCCCGCGCCGCCTGCACTCAGGCCGGCGATGGGCTGCGCCACAGCGCCGACAGCGGCAGCCCCGCGTGCTTCAGGAACACGCCATACGCCGCCAAAATGGCCAGCACATAACCCAGGCTGGAGGCCACGCCCGCGCCCACGGCGCCCCAGCGCGGCACCAGCACACAGCCCAGCACGAAGCTGATGCTCAACGACGTGGCCGCGATGCCGCCTGAGAGCTGCGGCTTGCCCAGGTGGTTGGTGTAGAAGGCCGACAGGCTGGACGCCGCCGCATACGCCGCCACCCCCGGCAGCAAGGCCGCCAGGGGCCACAGCGAGGCCGCGTAAGCCGGCCCCATCACCCAGGGCAAGGCCCACCAGGCCAGGCCCAGCAGCACCGGGGCCGCCAGCAAGGTGGCCACCACGTTGATGCGCACCGCCTGCACCGTCATGGCCGAGGCCACGGCGCGATCGGGGTGGCCAATGCGGCTGTAGACCGACACCGTCACCGACGACGACAACACCCACAGCAGCTCGGCCACGGTCACCGCCACCGAGTAGGTGCCGACCGCGCCGAGCCCATGGAAGTGCTCCACCAAAAACAGCGAGGCCCGGTAGTTGGCCAGGCTGATGAGGTTGGTGATGCCAATGGTGGCCACGAAGCGGGCCTCTTGCCACCAGGGCTCGGCCAGCTGGCTGACCACCGCCTCTGCATCGGCCTGCTCGTCGTGCTGGGCGGCCTGGCGCAAGGCCTGCATGGCGGTGACCACCGCCACCACCGATTTGCCCAGCACCCAGGCGGTCAGCACCAGCATCACCAGGCCCGCATTGCTGCGGCCGCCCTGCATAGCCAGCAAGATGGCCCCCAGGCCGGCCAGCACCGAGGCCGGTGCGGCCACCTGCGCCAGGTTGATCGGCCACATGCGCCCCTGCCCCAGCCACAGGCCGGTGGCCGTCGGCACCAACAGCAAAAAGGGCGCCGCCAAGGCCAGCAGCCACAGCAGGCTGTAGGGCAAGCCTTTGGCCCACACACTGACGCCCGCCAGCACCACGGCCGCCAGCAGGCCCAGCCCCACGGCCGCACGCAGCACGCTGCGGAGCATGGGCAACAGCCGCACCCGGTCGCGGCCCGCCACCTGGCCCGCACGCTGCGAGATCTGCCGCGCCAACCACAGGCCCAGGCCCGAAAACAGCGTCAGCATGGCCGACTCGACCGCCACGAACAGCGCGAACGCTCCCTGCACCGTCGGCCCCTGGCGTGCCACCAGCACGGTGATGCCCAAGCCCAGCGCGATGATCAGCAGCTTGGCCACCAGGTTGCCCAAGGCGGCGCGGGGCAAGGCGTTCAACAGATCAACGAGGCCACGGCGCCCGGCCACACCCGACGCGGGCGGCAGGCCCGGCGGTGGAGAGCCAGGGACAGACATGCCGGCATTGTCGCCCAGGCCTCCAGGCCGCCACGCATCCGGGCCGCCTTGTCGACACAGCTCCCACCTGCAGCCCCCCGCATCACCTCGCACCCGGGGCCCTGCGCTGGACGCCGTTTCCCGATTTCATACAATACCGGGTTTGGCCTGACCGCGCCTTGCGCCCTGTGGCGTCGTTGGACGACGCGGCGCCCCTCTAGCAGCCCTCCCTGCCCACCATGACCCAGCACCAAAACCCCGCCACGCACGAACCCTCTCCCGAGCTGATGGTTGACACCAACAAACTGGTGGCCGAGCGTCGCGAGAAACTGGCGGCCATCCGTGCCCAGGGCGTGGCTTTCCCCAACGATTTCAAGCCGGCTGACCGCGCCGTCAACCTGCACGCCGCCCACGACGGCACCGATGCCGAGGCCCTCGAAGCCCAGGCCGTGACCGCCTGCGTCGGTGGCCGCCTGATGCTCAAGCGCGTGATGGGCAAGGCCTGCTTCGGCACGCTGCAAGACGCCACCGGCCGCATCCAGGTGTACGTCACGCTCGACAACGTCGGCGCCGACACCCTGCAAGCCTTCAAGCACTGGGACCTGGGCGACATCCTGGGCGCCGAAGGCACGCTGTTCAAGACCAAGACGGGCGAGCTGTCCATCAAGGTCACCCAGATCCGCCTGCTGACCAAGGCCCTGCGCCCGCTGCCCGACAAGTTCCACGGCATGACCGACCAGGAGCAGAAGTACCGCCAGCGCTACGTCGACCTGATCGTTGACGAGCACTCGCGCAGCCGCTTCATCGCCCGCAGCAAGGCCATCGCCTCGATCCGCTCGTACATGGTGGACAACGGCTTCCTCGAGGTCGAGACGCCGATGATGCACCCCATCCCCGGCGGCGCCAACGCCAAGCCCTTCACCACCCACCACAACGCGCTCGACCAGGAGATGTTCCTGCGCATCGCGCCCGAGCTGTATCTGAAGCGCCTGGTGGTGGGCGGCTTCGAGCGCGTGTTCGAGATCAACCGCAACTTCCGCAACGAAGGCGTGTCGGTCCGCCACAACCCCGAGTTCACGATGATGGAGTTCTACGCGGCCTGGTGGAACCACCGCGACCTGATGGACTTCACCGAATCCATCCTGCGCCACGCCGCCCACGCGGCCGTGGGCACGGCCAAGCTCACCTACGGCGGCAAGGACGTCGACCTCGAATCGCCCTTCGAGCGCCTGACCGTGCGCGACTCGCTGATCAAGCACGCCGGCCTGAGCGCCGAAGAGGCCGACAACGCCGAGGTGCTGCGCGCCCGCATCGTGGCCGCTGGCGAAGAAGCCCCGGCCCGCTGGAGCCTGGCCGAGCTGCAATTTGGCCTGTTCGAGGCCGTGGTCGAAGAAAAGCTCTGGCAGCCCACCTTCATCATCGACTACCCGGTCGAGGTGAGCCCGCTGGCCCGCGCCTCGGACGCCGACCCCAGCATCACCGAACGCTTCGAGCTGTTCATCACCGGCCGCGAATACGGCAACGGCTTCTCTGAGCTGAACGACCCCGAAGAGCAGGCCGCCCGCTTCCAGGCCCAGGCCGACGCCAAGGATGCGGGCGACGAAGAGGCCATGTACTTCGACGCCGACTACATCCGCGCGCTCGAATACGGCCTGCCCCCCACCGGCGGCTGCGGCATCGGCATCGACCGCCTGATGATGCTGCTGACCGACGCGCCCAACATCCGCGACGTGATCCTGTTCCCGGCGCTGCGCCGCGAGGCCTGATCGCCCGCCGGGCTGTCGGGCCCGACCCTCAGCGGGGCCTGTGGCTTGGGGTAGGCTAGACGCCTCGCGCCCCATGAAGCCCACACCGCCCCGCCTGCGCTGGCACCCCAAGACCTGGCCCGCACCCGTGCTCAATGGCTTGAGCGTGGGCGTGGGCCTGGCGGTTTTGTCCCTGCTGATCGCCGTGCTGGCGGGCTACCCGCAAGCCGTGGCCGCATCGTCGGGCGCGGCCGCCACCAGCGTGGCCGATACCGTGACGGCCCTGCGGCGCAAGCGCCACAGCATGGGGCCCGCTGTGCTCGTCTGCGTGGCCAGCAGTGCGCTGGTGGCGCTCACCCACAACCAAGCATGGGCGTTGTCGCTCGCCACGCTGCTCTGCATCGGCGCCAGCATCTTCTGGATGGCCTGGGGCAAGCGCGGTGGGCCGCTCACCTTCGTGGCCGTGCTCAGCGTGGTCTTCCAGTCGGCGGCTGTCCATGGGCCGCACGCCCACGCCAGCCTGCCCGATGGCCTGCACCTGCTGTGGGTGGCGGTGGGCGCCGTCGGCATTGCCACTTGGAGCGGCCTGAGCGCCTGGGTGCTGGCGCGCCGCTACCGCGAACTGGCCTTGGTGGATGTGCTCGATGGCCTGGTGGCGCTGATGCGCCGGCAAGCGCGCTGGACCGCACTCAACGCCCAGCACGCCACCGATGCCGAGCGCAGCCAGGCCCTGCTGGGGCTGCTGCGTGCACAAGCCGGCCTGCCCGAGGTGCTGCAAGCCGCGCGCGACCTCATCTACACCCCTGCCCAGCAGGCCGGCGCCAACCCCCACCTGCGCCACACCATCGAAGCCCTGGCCCAGGCCGTGCGCCTGCGCGACGTGCTGTATGGCTGCCAGGCCGACCTGGCCCACACCCCACCGGGGCCTGCATCGGCCGCAGCCATGCACCACCTGGCCAGCCGGCTGCAGGCCGAGGCCGCGCACATCCAGCGTTGCGCCGACGGCTGGCGCGGGCGCCCGTGGCCCTCACGCGTGGCGGCCGTGGCGCTGGGTGCACCGCCCGCCCACACGGCCCCCCCTGGTGACAGCGCCCCGATGTCGGCCGCCGACCAGGCCCTGCACGCCGCCTTGTTGCGCCGCGTGCAGCACCTCAGCTGGGTGGTGGACGCCATCGACGCCATCAGCCCGCAACTCGGCCAGGCCGATCTCGACGGCAGCACCCGCATCCCCTCGCCCCTGCCCCCGGTGGACGTGCTGGGCCAGACCGCGCTGCTGCACGCCCTGACCACGCCCCCGGGCTGGCCGCTGGCCAACCTGCGCAGCCAACTGCGCTGGCAAGCCCCCGTGGCCCGCTACGCCGCACGCACCACCTTGGCTTGCGGCTGTGCCCTGGCGCTCGGGCACGCCATGCCCTGGGCCAGCCACCCCCACTGGATCCTGATGACGGTGGCCGTGGTCATGCGCGGCAGCCTGGATCAAACGCTGCTGCGGCGCGACGCCCGGATCGTCGGCACCCTGGCGGGCTGCCTGGTGGCCGCCGCCTTGATCGCGCTGATGCCGCACCCCGCCTGGCTGTTGCTGCCCCTGGCGCTGGCGCTCAGCCTGGCCCACGGCTTCGTGCTGCTCGACTACCGCGTGACGGCCGCAGCCGGCGCGGTGCTGGCCCTGCTGCAAAGCCACCTGCTGTCGCCCGGCACCGCACCGCTGTGGGTGACCGTGGGCGAGCGCCTGGCCGACACCGTGCTGGGCGCGCTGCTGGCCTGGGGCTTCACCCATGTGTGGCCCACCTGGGAGCGGCAGCAGTTGCCCCGCCTGGTGGGGCGCCTGCTGGAATGCCTGGCCCGCGACGTGACCCAGGCGCTCAAGCCCGCCAGCGGCACGCCACCGCAAGCCGAAGCCCACCTGGCGCGCCGCGACACGCAAGAGGCGCTGGCCCAGCTCACGCAATCGCTGGCCCGCATGGACAAAGAGCCCGAGCACGTGCGCCGCATCAGCCCCCTGCTGGAGCAGTTGCTGATCGCCTGCCACCGCTTCAACAGCGACGTGGCCGTGGTGCGCAACCTGCGCTTCGTCAAAGGCCACCAGGTGGCCCCCGAGGTGGCCCAGCCGGCCCTGAGCCGCGCCCACCGGGCCGTGATCGGCGCCTTCCGCGCCACCCGCCCCGATGCGGGCGACACCGTGCCCATGTCGCCGGTGCTGCCCGGCCAGCACACCTTCACCGATCACCACGAGGACCACGGCGAGGTGCCCGCCACCGAACTCGACCGCGTGGGCGGCACCGACGTTTCGTCCACCACCGCCTGGCTGCTGCACCGGCTCGACCTGCTGCAAACGGCCGCACAAGGTGTGGCCGATGCCGCACGGCCGTTGCGCGCGCTGGACAGCGCAAGCCCGCGCTGACTGGCATGATGGCGCCACCCGTGTGGCGCCCCGCTTGTTCACGCGCCATCCCGTGCCGCCCGAGCGCCTGGTTCAGGCCCCTGGCACGCCCGCCCCCACACGCCCGCCATGAGCCACGCCCCCGCCGCCACCGCCGCCCCCAGCGGCCCCATCCGCACCGTCCAGGGTGCCTGCAACCTGTGCGAGGCCATCTGCGGCCTGACCTTTCAGGTGCAAGGCGAGGCCCCGCACGAGCAGATCATCTCGGTGCGCGGCAACGCCATGGACCCGCTGTCTCGCGGCCACATCTGCCCCAAGGCCGTGGCCCTCAAAGACATCCACGAAGACCCCGACCGCCTCAAACAGCCCGTCAAGCGGGTGATGCGCGATGGCCAGGCACACTGGCAGCCCATCGGTTGGGACGAGGCCTATGACCTCGTCGTCGAGCAACTGGCCCGCGTGCG
>JACCDX010205699.1_pt1 | contig 11315 bp, 10 predicted proteins | sample 7449681 | NCBI WGS metagenome assembly JACCDX01 (sample SAMN15323450, study PRJNA562643) | freshwater metagenome | isolation source: river surface water | place: USA:Blue River Watershed | collected 2017-08-18 | reverse complement strand
CTTGTAATCTATTAGCCGTTTTCAATCCTTCTTTTAAATAGGCAGGTGCATCCGTTTCATTTGGTTTTAATACATAGGCATGCTCTTGTATATCTGAGTTTAAGCGTAAATATTTAATACCAAAATCTACATGTAATAAATCACCAGCTAGAATAGTTGGATTATTATCTAATTCCCTAGAAAAAGTTTTTAAATGATCAAAGTTTACCGAGTCGTTTCTTTGAACATCCACAGAAGGATGAAACCAGGTGTCTAATCCCATATTGTTCAGCTTTTGTCTAAACCACCAAACTAAATCATCTGTGGTAGTAACTCCTGGAGTAATTACTTTACTGCTAAATCCTTCTTCAATAATTTTGTGTGTGATACTATTTACTTGCGTATAGAACTCCATTTCTCTAGGTGTTCTTGTTTCTAGCCAAGATACGCCTAAGTTAGATGCAGAAACAAATGCAGCACCTTTTGGAAGTTTTACTGCTTTGGTTAATTCTTGATAGTCTGTTAAGTCTAAGCCATCAGCATGAGCGAAATCTGTAGAATAGTTTAAACCAATTCTTGTTGGTTGAAGTGTATTGACTATTTGATTCAATTGATCCCATTGATTAGGGAATTTAGCTTGATCCCAAGCAGCTTCAATGGTATTGCCCACTTTATATCTTGCAACAGCTAATTTTTTATACAGTTTTGTTTGTGGGTTATAATAGAATGCAATGATAGTTCTTCTTCTTGCACTTAACCAAGTAGCTGGTAACAAGGTTTTGATAATAGGATCTTCATTGTACTCTCTTGATACAATGATCCACATATCTATTTTATGCTTCTCCATTAAGCTTGGTAATAAATGATTGATACGATCATCTAAGACTTCGTCAATGATTTCTGCTTGGTTCTTCAAGTTTAGCACTTGGCTATAGCTTGTATTGGCAAAAGCCATCAAGCAAATTAACAGGAATGTTATTTTATTTTTCATAAGGTGGTTTATTTAACTCTTGTCCATACATCGGTTCTGCCAATCATGCTAAATCCAATATAGCCTCTTACATTTAATGTGTTTTTATCTTTGAAGCTAATATTGCATTTGTATTCCTTGCCATTTTTAGGATCATAAATATGTCCTTGATGCCAATTGTTATCTTTTTCATTGTAAACAAATCCCCATAGATTCACTAAACCAAGTAAGGGTCTTGAATGTAAACTTGCGTCTGGATGCTTACTGTCTGTTTTAGGCTTTTTAGTTTCAGGATCAATGGGTTCGCTCAACCAAACAATTTTACCTTGATAGGTATTTCCATTTTTATAAATTTCAACATGAGCATTTCCTGATCCTGTTTGCCACTTTCCTAATATCAGGTCTGCATTTTTTTGTGCATGAATGCTTTGAAAGCAAATAAGTGTAATAATTAAAAAGTATAGTTTTTTCATATCCTTTGAATTTTGGATATGAATTTAATACTTCTTCTCTAGAAAACACTAAAATTTGATAGCAATACTCAATCCACTAGTGGCAGGGTCTCCTAAATGAACTGCTCCAAAATCATATGCATAGGAGATATACTTTTGATTGGTCAGGTTTCTTGTCCAAAATTTAATTTGTACATCTCCCATTTGAACACCTAGGCTGGCATTGATAATATTATATGGACTTTGTTGAATACTATTGGCTAAATCAAAATAAGTTCTGCCGATATATTTCCACTCTGTTCTTACAAATCCAGAAATATTTTTGTTGAATTTTTGATCGTATTGTAATGCTAGATTTGAAACAAGATCAGGTGTGAAAATTTGTTTATTACCATTTAAAATATTGGCATTGCCATTTTGAGCAATCTCTAGTGTTTCAAATTTTGCATTGGTCATTCCTGCATTGTAATCAATACTTAAATGTGCATTGGCTTGAGCTGTAAATTCTAATTCTATTCCCTTACTATTTAGTTTACCTCTATTTTGAATAATGGTTATCGCATCTGGCAATATCAATGTAGGCACCTGAGCGTCCACTAATCTGGTATAAAAAACGGTCAAGTTCAATCTAGCATGATTGTTAAATAAAGTATTTTTCAAACCCAATTCAATATTATTACTGTATTCTGGTTTGTATCTCATTAATGGGGGTTGTGATGGATCAGAACTTAGTGGAGATAGTCCTCCCGCTCTGAAACCCTTGCTATAGTTTACAAATGCCATTTGAGTAGGGCTAATGGTATAATCCAATCCTAATTTTGGAGATAGGGCACCAAAATCAGTTGTTCTGCTTATGAGTGCTTGTGTTTCATAAATCGCTTTATTCTCATCCATCATTAATGAACCATTTACGGATTGTTCTATTTGCTCAAAATCATTTCTAATACCTGCGGTAAGATTTAATTTTTCAGATAAGGCGTAAGTAGCTTGTCCGTATAATGCAATTCCCTTTCTTTTGCTATTGGTAGTATTGATTAATGTGAAGTTGCTATTTTCAATTCCCATCAAATATGCATCAGCGCCAAAATGAGTCCCTTGTTTAGTGGGAGCGTTTTGAGAGAATAAGTAAGCGCCAATTGTCCATTTTAATGGTTGATTACCTATTGAATTTAATTTTAGATCCTGTGTCCAAGCAGAAATCTGATTCCACTCTTTGCCATAATTATTCACTACAGTGATAGCATCTATTGGAGAAAAATCGCCGTCAATTGGATTGGTATAGTATCTATAATTTTTTTGATAAGCAGTTTGAGCACTGAATTGGTATTTAGTTCCATTGTATAAAATAGACATTGAACTATTTAAGGTTTTATCCTTCATAATAGTGGTCGCATTCTGATTTAATACGAAAGGATTGTTGAATGCTTCTTCTACGCCAAATACCAAAGGGAATGCTCCTTTATTTTCTTGGTTTCTATGTTTGGTATTAAAAGTTATAGACCATTGCTTATTGATAATATATTTTAAAAAGTAATTTCCTGAAATAGCTCTCTGGCGATCGTAAGGCAATTGATTGTATTCGTTTTGGTAAAATCCTTCTCTTGCATCAAACAATCCGCTCGCACCTACAAATAATTTATCTTTAATAATGGGCGTTTTAATGTTTAGGTTCATTCTTTTTTGACCATAATTCCCCCAGTTTAACTCTGCAGAGCCACTTGTATTATTAGTAGGCTGTTTGGTAATAATATTGATAACTCCACCCATGGCATTTCTTCCATATAAACTTCCTTGTGGACCTCTTAGAATTTCAATTCTTTCAACATCAAATAGGTTTGGAATATAGGTATCTAAATTAAACTGATTTACGCCATCAATATAAACAGCTGTAGAAGGATCGTAAGAAGTGGTAGCAATACCTCTGATAGCAGTGACATCTCTTCCATCTCCAGGATCTGCGCTATAAACATTTGGGATAGCGCCACTTATATCTTTTATGTTCCAGATTCTATAAGCATTAATTTGTTTGCTATTGAATGTGCTTACTGCTAAAGGTACTTTTTGTAAAAGTTCCGTTTTTTTCTGTGCTGTTACCAAAACAGTATCTAATTGTGCCAACGCAGATATGCTAATTATACTTGAACTGATCAATAGAAAAGTCTTTAAAAATGCCTTTATTTTCATTTATTGTGTCTTTGTGACGCTAAGATAGCTTGAATTTTAAGCATTTTATCCATTTTTTTCTTTTCTCTTTCTTTTTTACCTATTTTCATTTTATCAAATACTTAATGATTGCCATATGAAAAATATCTTAAAAGGAATTTTATCCTTCTCACTATTTACTTTAGTTGCTTGTAATTTTCAAAAAAACGACCAACAAAAGCCAGATGAAAACAGATTCACACCTTTAGTTTTAACTGCAGAAGGAGATTTTGATGAACCCATGACTTTTGAAGTAATGAAAGACGGTAAAGTGTATGTAAGTGAAAGAAAAGGTAATTTAAAAGTATTTGATCCAATTACTAAAATGGTGAATTTAGTTGGAACTATTGCTGTGAATACTAAATATACTAGTGCAGAGGGTGTTGTGAGTGAAGCAGAAGAAGGTTTTATGGGATTTACTGTGGATCCAAATTTTGAAAAAAATCATTTTGCTTATTTATATTATGCACATCCAACAGAGTCAAAACATATCTTATCAAGATGGGAACTATTGAATGATAAATTAGTTGCAGGATCAGAAAAAATAATATTAGAAATTCCTACACAAAGGGAAGTATGTTGCCACACTGGTGGAGGTATGACCTGGGATGTAAAAGGTAATTTGTATTTAACAGTAGGTAATAATACAGGTAATGTGGCTGATAAATCTCAAACAGATGAGCGACCAGGAAGAAGTAGCTGGGATGATCAACGTGGCGCAGGAAACACTAATGATTTAAGAGGAAAGATATTGCGCATTCATCCTGAAGCAGATGGTACTTATACTATTCCAGAAGGAAATCTATTTCCAAAAGGTACTGCAAAGACAAGGCCTGAAATATATACCATGGGGCATAGAAATGCATGGAGACCATCGGTGGATTCTAAAACCGGGTATTTGTATTGGGGAGAAGTTGGTCCTGATGCAGGGGAGGATACTAAGTCAACAAAAATGGGAATGGATGAATTAAACCAAGCAAAGAAGCCTGGATTTTTTGGATGGCCATATTTTATTGGGGAGAATAGAGGTTATCCATATTATGATTATGTAACCAATACTTTACATCAAGAAAATAGTCCTTCTAAGCCTATCAATAAATCTATTAATAATACAGGTTTAACAGAATTGCCACCTGCACAACCAGCATTTATTTCTTATCCATATGGTGTATCTGAAAAATTCCCAGAAGTGGGAACAGGTTCAAGATGTGCTGTTGGTGGTCCAGTGTATCGTCAAGCAGATTTTAAAAATGCAAAAAGACCTTTCCCAGCTTACTACGAAGGCAAATGGTTGGCAGCTGATTTATCAAGAGGTTGGATTATGAGTATTGCTATGGATGAGAATGGTAATTATAAATCTATGGAAAGATTTCTACCATCATATATTCCTATTGAGCCAATTGACATGAAGTTTGGTCCTGATGGAGATTTATATGTATTGGAGTATGGTAGCAACTGGTTTAGAAAAAGCGATAATGCAAAGTTGGTAAGAATTGAATACAATAGTGGAAATAGAACACCTGTTGTGAAAGCTAAGGCTAGTGCAAGTGGTGGCGCTGTTCCATTTAAATTAAGTTTATCTTCTGAAGGTACCCTGGATTATGATGGAGATGAATTAAAGTATGAGTGGGTGGTAAGTACAGAAAAAGGAGCTAAAGTGCAAACATTCAATGAAGCTAATCCTAATTTGACTTTAACTCAGGCAGGAACTTATAAAGCAACTTTGACTGTTACTGATCCAAAAGGAGAAAAAAATAGTCAAACTATTCAAATTATTGCAGGTAATGAACCACCGGTGGTACAATTAAATATCACTGGTAATCAAACTTTCTTTTTCCCCGGTAAGTCTATAGGATATGCGGTAGATGTAACAGATAAGGAAGATGGAAAAGCGCCAGCTGATCAAGTGGCAGTAAGTATTGATTATGCAACAGAGGGATTAGACTTTGCAGAAGTAACACAGCAACAAAGAAGTGTAGATGCTAGTACTAAATATGCTGTGGCTCAATATATGATTAGTAAGAGTGATTGTAATAACTGCCATCACTTGGATACAAAATCGATCGGTCCAATGTTTATTGAAATTGCAGATAAATACAAGGGAAAAACTTGGGCAATGGATAGCTTAGCTAGAAAAATGCGAGCAGGTGGCGGTGGAGTATGGGGAGAAGTAATGATGCCTGCTCATCCTGGAATAACATTAACTGATGCTAAAACTATTATCAATTACATTTTAAATAGTAAAGATAAAACTATCAGTACTTTGCCATTATCTGGTTCTTATGTTCAAAAAATACCAGAAGGAGATAACGGTAAAGGAAGTGTTGTTGTAAGAGCTGCATATACAGATAGAGGAGCGACAGGGGCAAATAAATTAACTACAGAGAAAGTGGTAATTTTACATAGTCCACATTTAATTCCAAATAAAGCAGATGTACTTCATAAGACAGAAATTAAAAAAGAATTAATGATGTCAGTGGCTATTAAAGCTGAACCAAAACACAATGGTCATATGGGCTATAAGCATATTGACTTGACTGGAATTAAGCAAATTGGCTTTAATGTAAGTGCTAATCCAAGAGAAGGTTTCACAGGAGGGACAATTGAAATTAGAACAGGAAGTGCTACTGGTACTTTAATTGGTCAAGCAACAGTTGAAGCGGTTGATCCAATGGCTGCTATGATGAGTGCTGCTCAAGCCATGCAAGATAAGGGTGGTAAAAAAGATGCTCCTAAGAAGCCAAAGAAACAAATGACTTTTGATGATTATATAGCTATGTTGAATAAACCTGGCGTTATGGTTGATATAAAGCTGACCAGTGGATTACAAGACCTTTATTTTGTATTTAAAAATCCAAAAGCTAAGCCTCTGGAGCCTATTGTGTCCGTTAAAGACATACAATTTAATCAATAACAACCCTAATTTTTACTGTTTAAAATCCCCCTTTGTGTAGCATCGGGGATTTTTTTTGCAGTTTATAAAAAAATATTTGTCTAATTGTAGGCTTTATATTTACTTTGTATTTCAAAGTACTTTTATGAACGAAGAATTGAAAAATGAACAGTTGGCTGCCATCTCTGAAATGAGAGATATGATGCAGCGTTCCTCTAGGTTTTTGTCTTTAAGTGGTCTAGCGGGGATATTGGTGGGTTGTGTGGCATTATTAGGCGTTGGGGTAGCGTATTATTTGCTTGAAATACCTTTCGGTTCAACAGGATACCTAATGTATTTGGAAAAAGCCATAGAAGCCAATGATGCCACTCTTAAGAATATCATATGTATATGTGTAACAGTATTAATGATCTCTTTATTGATTGGTTCTTTGATGGCCATTAGAAATGCAAAAAGAAAAGGTTTATCGGTTGTAGACAATACAACAAAACGATTGGTCATCAACATGTTTATCCCATTGTTAGTAGGAGGGATATTTATAGTAGCATTATTAATGCAGCAAAGTTTGTCATTTATACTGCCATCCATGATGATTTTTTATGGGATGGCTTTATTAAATGCTAGTAAGTATTCAATAGAAGATATAAGGTATTTAGGTTTGATTGAAATGTTTTTGGGTTTATCTGCGATGTTTTTACTGGATCAAGCATTGATTATTTGGGGATTGGGATTTGGAATTTTACATATGATTTATGGTGTTATTCTTTATAATAAATACGAAAAGTGAAAGATTTTATAACATCATTAGATAAGGGTTTTGAAAGTCGTGTAAGACTTGGTATTATGTCCATTCTTGTTGTGAATGATTCAGTTGATTTTAATACACTTAAAGAGCAATTGAATATTTCAGATGGTAATATTGCGAGTCATATTACTGCTTTAGAAAAATTAAATTATTTGGAAGTAAAAAAACAGTTTATTGGGAAAAAGCCCAATACTTCCTACAAGGCAACACAACAAGGAATCAAAGCATTTAAGCATCATTTGGATACTTTGGAAAAATTAATAAAAATTAAATTTTAAAATAATGTTACAAGAAAACTTAGAAAGTAATGAAATCAATTGGGGCAAGAAAAATGAATTGGTATTTATTGCATTTGCAATAATTATTGCTGGTTTTATCGCAAAAATCCCTCAATTTCAGGGGGTAAGAGAAGATATGTTTTATGAGAAAAATGTAAGCTTTATATTTCTTCCTCTATTAATGATTTACTTTAATTGGAAGAATCAATTAGCTTGGAAAAATTTAATCTTTCCATTGGTTATGGTGAGTCTTTCTGCAGTGTACATTAATATGTTACCCTACAGTGAAAAAAGCGATTCGAATAGTTTAAGTTATTTTCACTTGCCCATTCTAACATGGATATTATTGGGATTTACTTATGTAGGATCTAGTATTGCTAATTTCAAAAATGGAATTTCATATTTAAGATTTACAGCCAATTTGGTAGTAATGAGTGTAATAATTCTGTTGTCTGGCTTTTTATTTATGGCCATGACAATGGGGCTCTTCAAATTAATTGGAATTGATACTGCTTATTTAGTTCAATATTATGTTCTTGTTTGGGGATTGCCTTCCATACCATTAATGGCAAGTTTTATTGTAACCAATAATCCTCAAATTGTCAATAAAATTTCTCCAATTATTGCTAAGATATTTACTCCTATGGTGACTTTGATGTTGTTTTTATTTCTTTTTGGAATAATTATAACCGGGAAAAATCCAACACAGGATAGAGAGTTCTTGCTGATACTTAATGCATTACTGGTTGGAGTAATGGCTTTAATTATTTTCTCATTACAAGAGATGACAAAAAGTGGGAAACAGGCTATTCAATTATATACCATATTGGCATTATCTGCTATTACCATTCTAATAAATTCCCTTGCTTTATATTCTATTCTATTTAGATTGGTAGAATTTGGCTTCTCTGCAAATAGAGTAGCGGTAATTGGTGCAGATATTTTCATTTTTACTCATTTACTTTTATTAACAAGAAAGTTGTTTTTATTCAATCAATCAAAAGTATCGGTGAATGAAGTAGAAAATACTGCAGGTAACTATTTGCCAGTTTATTTTGCCTGGGTATCTTTTGTGGTCTTTGTATTACCTTTTATTTTTGATTTTAAATAAGTAAGTATTCTAATCATATATCAAAAAAGCCTCTAAGAACTTGACTTAGAGGCTTTTTTGATCGAAGCTTAGCCTTAGCTAGCTCCTAGTAAGATTAAACCAAGTGTTGTTAAGTAAATAATACAAACAAAAAGCACTTGTCCTACTTCCTTTTTCATGGTGTAATATTTTCGTAAAAATAAAAAAAATCAGACATATTGTCAATATTTTCCTTCAATGCGTTATTTTTACACAATGAAAAAATATCTGTCCTTCCTTTTAGTTTTGAGTTTATTATTTAGTGTTAATTCATACGCTCAAGATTCCACCAGTAAGCCATATGTTGTAGCAGGTAATTTTGGTATCACTAATAATGGTATTTCTATTGTTCCAACTTTTTCTTTAAGAGATCCTGCTTTTAATTTTACAGGCTCTTTGTCTAGAGGTGGTAAATTTAGTTTAGATCCCGATGTGCGATTCACTTTTGATGGAAGAAAGGGTAGCTCAATGATTTGGTTAAGATATAAATTGGTTCAAGGTAAAAAATTCAATTTCAGAGTGGGAGCGCATCCTGCATTCAATTTTGCTTTAAAAACAGTTAATGAGAACAATAAGTCTTGGAATATTACACAGACAAGAAGATTTGTTGCTACAGAATTAGCGCCTTCATACACAGTTAGTAAAAATCTAAGTTTTGGTGCTTATTATTTACATGGTAATGGTTTACAAACAGATGGACCTATAAGTACTCATTTTGTAAATTTCATCACTTCTTTTTCCGGAATCAAATTAGGAGAGAGTCATCAACTTGCATTCAGCCCTCAGGTGTATTATTTACAAATTGATAGAGAAGATGGGTTCTACTTAACAGGTAATGTGGTATTAGCAAGTAAGAAATCTCCTTTTTCATTGATGTATTTGTATAATAAAGAAATTCGCACAAATATTGTTGGAAGTAAAAGCTTTGATTGGAATATTACTTTAATGTACAATTTCAATAAGTCTTTTAGAAGCTTGAATTAAGTATCTTTGTCAGATGAATTCATCTAGCAAAAAATCACATTTCTATTTAATACTTATTTTAGGATTGATGTCGGCCATTGGCCCATTATCCATTGATATGTATTTGCCAGCCTTCCCAACTATTGCAAAAGGGTTAAATACATCCATTGAAACAGTAACCCTTTCTTTATCCTCTTTTTTTATCGGAATATCTATTGGGCAATTAATCTATGGCCCTTTATTAGAAAGGTATGGTCGTAAAATACCTTTGTATTTTGGATTAGGTTTATATGCTATTTCAGCATTTGCTTGTGCAACTGCAGTTTCTGTAGAGATGCTTATCTTGTTTAGATTCTTTCAAGCATTAGGTGGTTGTGTTGGTATGGTGGCTTCTAGAGCAATGGTTCGAGATTTGTTTGATGTAAAAGACAATGCCAAAGTGTTCTCTACTTTAATGTTGGTAATTGCTGTTTCACCAATTATTGCCCCTTCGCTAGGTGGATTTATAACAGGTTATTTTGGTTGGAGGTATATTTTTGTAATGTTGATTATAGTGATTGCTATGATTTTAGCAGGCATCTATTTTTTACTTCCAGATAGTAAAGGGCCGGATGTACATTATTCTTTAAAACCTGCAGCTATTCTTTCTGGTTTTGGATCTATTTTAAAGAATCCTCAATTTATTTTATATACTTTTTCAGGAGCCGTTGCATCTGCAGGCTTGTATGCTTTTATTAGTGGATCTCCATTTGTATTTATTGACTTTTTTAAAGTAAGTCAGCAACTTTATGGATGGATGTTTGGGGTAGTTGCATCTGGTTTAATTGGATCTAGTCAATTAAATAGTGTTTTATTAAAAAAGTACAACTCTGATCAAATTATTAAAGTGGCTCTATATTTTCAAAGTTCGGTTTCTATTGTATTAGTTAGTTCTGGGTTATTGGGAATTGCAACTGTTTTATCTACCGTGTTACTTGTGTTTTTATTTTTATGCTGCCAAGGGTTTATATTCCCCAATGCATCTGCTTTATCCATGGCGCCTTTTGGACATAATGCAGGTAATGCATCTGCATTAATGGGTTTCATTCAAATGAGTGTGGGAGCATTGATGTCTGCAATGGTAAGCGTTTTCCATAATAATACCATTTTACCCATGACAGGAGTGATGGCGTTCTGTTCTATTTCTGCTTCTTTGATTTATACTTTGAAGAAAACAAAAGTGATTCAAAAGCCTAGTATTGAATTGGTGGAAGAAGAAGAGGTGGAGATGATTAATACTTTGTAAATTTATAAATATGAAAAGAATAATTCTATTTTTTTGTGGATTGATTTTAATCTTTGAAATGACTTCATGTGCAACTATAGTTGGTGGTCAGGTAACTGAAAGTCAAAGAAGAAAACCTTTACCTGGAGAACAATCAAGACAAATTAGAGTTGGTGCTTTAATTGCAGATGCAGTTTTCTTCGGAGGACTGGGTATACTGATTGATTTTGCTACAGGGGCTATTTATAAGCCTGTGGAGATTAAAAAAATCAAGAATAATAATAACAGTAACAACTATCTGAACCAATAAATTATAGATATTTACAATTATGAAATTATTCATCAAGATTTTATTAATTGTAATCTCTGTTTTTCAATTT
>JACCDX010843391.1_pt1 | contig 11317 bp, 9 predicted proteins | sample 7449681 | NCBI WGS metagenome assembly JACCDX01 (sample SAMN15323450, study PRJNA562643) | freshwater metagenome | isolation source: river surface water | place: USA:Blue River Watershed | collected 2017-08-18 | reverse complement strand
GTGGAGCGTGAAATCCGCGCCATTGCCCGCCATGGCCGGGTGATCTGGTTTGATTTCAAGACCTTGTGCGGTGGCCCGCGTTCTCAGAACGATTATCTGGAGTTGGCGCAACAGTTTGATACCGTCGTGCTGTCGGGGGTGCCTAAGATGTCGGCGGCGATGTCATCCGAGGCGCGCCGCTTCACCTGGTTGGTGGATGTCCTCTACGATCATCGCGTGAAATTGATTATGTCGGCAGAGGTTCCGGCGCAGGAGCTCTACACCGAGGGCATGCTGGCCAATGAATTTACCCGCACAGTGAGTCGCCTGGTGGAGATGCGTTCCACCGACTACATGGAGGCGGCCGCCCGGGAAACCCAGACCCACTTCACCGAGCGCTGACTAAGAATCCGGCATTACGAAAATCGGGTTTGCCATAGCGCAGGGGTTGCTGTTGCAAGGTGAGCACCTGGCCTCCTGCGGCCTCGACAATGGCCTGACCGGCGCAGGTGTCCCACTCCATGGTCGGGCCGCGGCGCATGTAGACATCGGCCTGGCCCTCGGCGATGCGGCCAAACTTCAGCGCCGAGCCCAGGTGATCCCGACGCGCGAAGGTGTCGCCCTCCGGAAAGGCGACGCTGCGCCGACTCGAGATCAACACACCACCGTCTGCAGGTCGTGTCCGACAACGGATATGCACCCAGTCCGAGTCCGCGGATTTACGCTCGGATGGCATGCCGACACCGCCGCGATACAGGACTTTATGCAGTGGCCCGTACAGCATGCCGAAGACGGCGTGATGGTTCACGACCAGGCCGAGATTAATGCTGAATTCACCGGTTCGGGCAATGAATTCCTTGGTGCCGTCCAACGGGTCGAGCAGCCACCAGGGCGTATTGGCACTGAGATGGCCCGCCTGTTCCATGGCAAATCCGTGGTGGACGCTGTCTTCTTCCGAGATCACCGGCCAGTCCGGCGTGACCTGATGCAGGGCCGCCACCAACAGATCGTGGCTGGCCAGATCGGCCGTGGTGACCGGAGAGGCATCGGATTTTGTGGAAATCTCGTGCTCGGGTGCATGGTAGAGCCGCAATATCTCGCGGCCGGCCCGATGAAGGCTGGGTTCGAGAGCATCGGCAATGGCAATCAGCTGTTCGGCCGATGGCTGTTTTTGGTCTGACAAGGGATAATTCCGGGATGCGCAAAACCCCCATTTTCCCATGTTCATGGCTGGCCGGTCTTTTGCTGTGCATGGGGTCGGCCCTGGCCCAGCCAGCGGCGGGGACCGTGGATCCGGATGCGGACCTAAAGGCCCAAAAGCCACCCCACGAGCAGCAGCTCGATCAGATTGAGCGCGAACGCAAGGCGTTTTCCCGGGAGCTGGCCAAACGCGAAGAGGAATGCCTGAAACGTTTTTTTTCGGCCCGCTGCATGGAGACCATCCGAACCGATCACCTGCGCGAGATGCGCAGCTTTGATCTGCGCCGTGAAGCGGAGCTGCAGGCCCTGCGCACCATCGATGCAGAGATTCGACATCGCGCCCGAAAGCGCAGGGAGCGATCGTGAGCCAGTTTCTCTCCGATGTACGGACCCTGGAGTTGCGCGTTCTGGAGCTCGAGGCCGAGCACCGTGAACTGGATCATTTAATTGAACAGCTGCAGCAGCAGGGGATTCGCGATGAGCTGCAGATCCGTCGCCTTAAAAAGCGCAAGCTTCAGTTAAAGGATCAGGTCACGCTGTTGCAAATGCAACTGTCGCCGGACGTTCCGGCCTGATGACCGAGGGCGACACCTCACTTCAGGCGGTATTTGCGACTGGCGGCGTGCTCGATCGTGCCGCACCCGCGTATCGGCACCGAGAGGGGCAGGTCACGCTCGCGCAGGCCATTGATGATGCGCTCACACAACGGCATGTGCTGGTGGCCGAAGCCGGCACCGGAGTAGGAAAAACATTTGCGTATCTAGTGCCCTTATTGCGTCATGCGGGCAAGGCCTTAGTCTCCACGGCCACACGGCATCTGCAGGACCAGTTATACCAACGGGATATTCCGCGCATCAAAGCCGCACTCGGCGTGTCGGCCCAGATCGCGGTGCTCAAAGGGCGCGCCAATTACCTGTGCCGGTATCGGTTGGAACAACATGAGGGCAGCGGACGGTTTACACGTCGGGAAGAGGCGGCGGCCTTTGCCGAGATCGTGCGGTTTGCCGCCGGTACTTCCACGGGGGATATTTCCGAGTGTGCGTCGGTTCCGGAGGGCTCGGCGGTCTGGTCTGCGGCCACCTCGACAAGGGAAAACTGCCTCGGTCAGAACTGTCCGCGATTAAATGACTGCCATGTGCTCGCCGCACGAAAGCGCGCGGCCGAGGCGGACCTGGTGGTGGTGAACCATCATCTGCTGTGTGCCGACATGGCCTTGCGTGACGAAGGATTTGGCGAGCTGTTACCGACCGTCGAGCACATCGTGATCGACGAGGCCCATGCGCTGGCCGACATCGCCACGCAGTTTTTCAGTGAGTCGGTGTCGACCGCGTTAGTGGGCGTCTGTGCGCGCGATGCACTGGCCGCGGGATTGGCCCATGCCCGTGATGGGGCATCGTGGCCCGATCTGACCGGTGCCTTGGAGCGTGCAGCGGCCGATTTACGTGCCGTGGTGGCGGACCCGGCCGGCAAACGGCTGCGTTGGGAGTCGATGGAACCGAGTCTGCGTGGCCAGTGGGAAGAGCGCATTGGGCAGATGCTCTCGGCCTTGCTGGCCATCGGGACGGCCCTGCAGACGAATGCCGAGCGCCACATCGATCTGGCGCAGCTCCATGCCCGCGTGCAGGACTTAACCCAGCGTTTTGATCGCTTCTGTCATACCGATGACGACAGTCCCGTGGTGCGATGGTTAGAGGGAACACGCACGGGTGTGACATTTCATGTGACCCCGTATGACATTTCGGGGAAATTCCAGGAAGAGATGGCCAAGCATCAGCGCAGTTGGATCTTTGTGTCGGCCACGCTGGCCATTGGCGGACACTTCACGCATTTTCAGGAACGCCTGGGGCTCACCCAGTCCACAACACTGATTGCAGAGAGTCCGTTTGACTTCGCCCATCAGGGGCTCTTACTGGTGCCCGAGCCTGGCCCCGACCCCAAGGCGCCCGATCTGATTCGACAACTGCTCGATGACCCCGACATTCGTGGGCTGCTTGATCATGTCCGGGGCGGTGTGTTTATTCTGTGCACCTCCCATCGATCGGTGATGCATGCCAAGGACTGGTGCATCCCCTGGGCCGCACAACACCCGGATCGTTTGCTCTTGGTTCAGGGCGATATGCCGCGTCATCAATTGATTGATCGGTTTCGTGCACACGGGCGCGCCGTGCTCGTGGGCAGTCACAGCTTCTGGGAGGGCGTGGATGTTCCGGGCGATGCACTCGCCCTGGTGGTGATTGATAAGCTGCCTTTTGCTCCGCCAGATGATCCGGTGTTGGAGGCCCGATCCCAATGGGTCGTGCGACAAGGACGTGATCCATTCACCACCATTTCGGTGCCCGAAGCGGCGATCCTGTTAAAGCAAGGCGTGGGGCGTCTCATTCGTACCGAGACCGATCGTGGACTCGTGGTAGTGGGGGATCGCCGTTTGGCGGACACGCCCTATGGACGACGTATTCTGCGCAGCCTGCCTGGGTTCGCACGAACCCGCGACACTCAGGCCGCGCGGCAGTGGCTTAATTCCAAAACTTGAATTTGGTGAAGATCGACGGCTTGTTCTCTTCGGCACCACCCCTCAGCTTGGGGTCGTAGCCCTTGCTCAGATAAAGACTGCCGGGGAAATTCTTTTCCAATACGCGACGGGCATCCTGGCTTAAGTCGGGAAGATTCAGTTGTTGATACCCCACCATCATGATGGCCAGTGCCTCTTCAATGGCCGGCGCTTCCTGGAACTGCTTGACCACGGCCTGGGCCCGATTGACCGCGGCCAGTGTGGCGCCACGACGCATGTAGAAGCGGGCCACATGGACTTCATTAGAGGCCAGCATATTGACCAGGAAATTCAGCCGGCCGGCGGCATCTTCTGCGTATTTGCTGTTCGGGAAGCGAATGACCAGCTCTTTGAAACTATCGAAGGCTTCCTTGGCGGCCTTGGGATCGCGCTCGGCGAGATCCTCGCCGGTGTATTTGGTGAACAGAGTGGCCCGGTCATTGAAATTGATCAGGCCCTTTAGGTACAGGACATAGTCCATGTTGTCGTGGTTCGGGTAGAGCTTGACGAACCGATCGATGGCCGCGAGGGCAAGCACGTTCTCGCCTTCCTTCCAGTGGGCAAAGGCCGTGTCGATCTGGGCCTGCTGGGCGTAGCGCCCGAAGGGATAACGGGACTCCAGCTTTTCGAGCAGCTTGATGCCGGCCGCCCAGTTGCCGTTGGCCATTTCATCCTTAGCCTCTGCGTACAATCGGTCTGCATTCCATCCTAGGGTGGGATCTTTGGCCAAGGAGTCTGCTGCACAACCCGACAGCATCAGGGGGGCTGCGCCCGCCACCAACAGCATCATTACTACGGACAGACGACGAAAATATCTATGGAAAGCAGTGATCATGAATTTTCAGAGGAGCTGGAAAGTTCCGATGATTATAGCCCTCGTTTGCACAGCATATCCATGGAGGAAGTGGGCACTCGGCTGGACATGGTGGTCTGTCAGTTGTATCCCGGCGTATCCCGAGGGCAAGTGCAGCGTTGGATAGCGGATGCCCACGTTTTGATTGATCAGGCCATTGCAAAATCGTCAACAACAGTCCGTCTTGGTCAGACGATTACTGCCGCACCACCGAAACCCGTCCCACAAACGCAGTGGATTGGGCAGTCGATTCCAGTCGAGATTCTCCATCAGGACCCTGATGTCATCGTGATCAATAAACCAGTAGGGTTGGTCGTCCATCCTGGCGCCGGGAATCCGGATGGAACGCTGGCTAACGCATTGTTGTATCAGTACCCGGAGCTGGCAGGACTCCCGCGTTGTGGCTTAGTGCATCGACTCGATCGGGACACCTCAGGCGTAATGGTAGTCGCGCGAAGTTTGCGGGCCCACGCAGAGCTTGTCCGACAACTTCAGTTGCGCTCAGTATCACGTGCGTATATCGCATTGGCTTGGGGTGTTTTGAATTCTTCTATTCGCCTAGAAAATGCTATGGGACGTGATCCCAGAAACCGCCAGAAGATGTCGGTACTGCTCCCAGATAAAGGAAAGATCGCGATTACGCGATTTTCTCCTGTCGCGCACGGCTTGATCGCAGACTGTCCGGTAACTTTGATTCATTGCGCTTTAGAAACCGGTCGTACCCACCAGATCCGGGTTCATGCCGAGTTTATAAAGCACCCTTTAGTGGGCGACAAGAGCTATGCACGTGGCGCTCCCAGCAGAGGGGTCAAAGTGATTAACGAATGGCAAGATTCAGAGTCGAGAAATCTTGTCGGTCAGGCGTTGCATGCGTGGCGTTTGAAGTTCACTCATCCCGGGACAGGGCGCGCTCTTGCCTTTAAGGCAGGCATAACGAGCACCGTGCGGGACTTACTTCTCACAGCGCTAAAACAAGATGGTTACGCCGCGTGGGAGAAGTTATTTTCTCAAGAGATGATTTAGTGCGATAAGCCGATTGCGATCATCACAATCTGTACAGTTCCCACGCCGATCACCAGGGCAAGCAGTGCCTTCGAGAACATATTACCGGCGATATTTATAAGTTTGCCCATAGATTAGGTAATGAGTGACTGACCCGATTTTCGACCTACGGAAATTCCTGCGTGTTTGTTAAGGGTTCCCTGGGGGCAACGCGGCACGGTCGATTCGCCTAACGTAGAATGTGGTTCTCTGCTTGAGCGGCCGTCACGTCGTCTCGGCATCTCTCGCCTTACTACCCACGCTTTTAATGGCCGGCCTAAATAATAATTCTTCTCAATTGCTAGAAGCGGGAGATTTTAACCTCGCGCGTGGTCGCTACGATGCTGCTTTCGATCAGTACTTCGAGGCGTTCACCCAAGAACTCTGCGAGGAGGCGCAAAAACGGATGACCTCGATGACACTGGAGGGGTTGCTCAAACCCGACCAGCTTGAGAGGCTATTCCAATATCACAATTCCTTCGATAGCCATCGCAACGGCATCGCGAGCTTCAACGTTGGGCTGATGTACGAACAAGGCATTGGAGGCGCAGAGCGGGATCTTTCTGTTGCGGTGCAGTATTACGAGAAGGCGGTCGATCAGGGGATACCCGACGCTTACGCCAATCTTGGTCAGATTCTAATCACCGGTTCTGGTGTTCCATGGGGGGTGCAAAAAAATGTCGCTCGCGGTATTGCTCTGTTAGAGCAAGGCGTTGAGAAGGGTAGTCGTCATTGCGCTTACACGCTAGGTTGTATGTACAAGTTGGGCGAGCTCATTCCGGTCGACGATAAGCGCGCTGTTTACTATCTGGCCATAGCATCGCTCGCTAAACACGAGCATGCACAGCGTCTTTTGATTTTGCTTCAGCAGACGACCAGGGTCGCTCTCGAAGCCGAGATCAGCGCCGCAAGGAAACAGGTCGATGAGTGGGAACTCATGAGAATTAATGACCAGGGATTCATTTGAGTATTAGGGTCCTCGATTGAATCTGTCGCCGACCGCAGAAAAAGGCGTTCTATATATAGAGGGATTTTTCCCGCCGCATGTGCGCGCCTATCAGACCACCCGAGAGGGTGGGCGGTCGGGGCCTCCTTTTGATGGTTTCAATCTCGGTGCGCACGTGGGTGATATAGCCGAGAGCGTGGCGGCCAACCGGATTCTGTTTCAGCGCTTCTTTCCCAGGGACGTCAGTTGGCTGACTCAAGTCCATGGTGTTGAAGTCGCTCGTCTCGGTCGCGGCCCCCAGGCTTCGGATCAGTTCCACGATGTTCCCTCTAAGTCCGCGGATCGAGGGGCGGATGCGGCAATAACTTCCTCTATCGATGAACCCTGCGTGGTGATGACCGCGGACTGTTTGCCAATCCTTTTCTATACAAACATGTACGATCAAGTCGGGGCGATGCATGTTGGCTGGCGGGGGCTCTGCGGCGGAGTGATCCAGGCGGTCTTGCGTGATCTCTTTCAGCCGATATCGTTGCGACCTAAAAAATTTAAATCCGCGGCATCCCACTTTTATTTCTGGTTCGGTCCATGTATTGGCGCCGAGGCGTTTGAGGTTGGGTCGGATGTAAAGGCCCAGTTCCTTAAAGGGTACCCAGATGTAGAGAGATTTTTTACGGCGAGTTCACGGATGGCTGATCGTTGGTTACTTGACTTGTATGGGATGTCTATAGCGGTGATCAAGCAAACGGTTTCCTTATCCGATGAACCAGATGCGGTGTTGCATTTTTCGGATCGCCCGGAATGCACGTTTACGAATTCTGAAAAATATTTCTCCTATCGGCGGGACAAGACTACCGGAAGGATGGCCAGTGGCATATTTCTTTTGCGCAGGAGTGATCCCACCGCGTGCTAGAACTTAAAAAAATGGGGATTCCCCAGTCGTTTTTCGCAAACAGTGTCAGATAAGTTGGCTACTCGTGCGCTTCATGTCGATCATCTCGAAGAGGTTCAGGTGCCGCATCTCTGCTGGATCACCGTCCAAATCTAGTCTTTGAAGCTCAGACCTTTTCGGGCACTGAATTTTTTCGGCCCGTCCGCATGAATAACGCTCTTTGAGAAGCAATTTCTATGCCTCTGTCGTCTTTTATCGGAGAAAAACCAGGGTTTGATTAGTCATTTCTGTGATGGAGGGGGTAAAGAGATCGGCAAATTTGTCCGTTTCCAATGCGCCGAAGTGGATAAGTCGCATAGAAATACTAATAAAAAACATTATCTTGTAATTACAAATATATGTTTTTAAATGATTTTTAACTTCAGGCATGGAGATTGCTGTTGAGGGACAGAATACTTTTTCAAGGGTGAGTTGTGCCTGAAGACGAAATGGATGCGGAAAAACCGGCCTCGTCATATGACCGGTTGAAGATCGCCAGGGGGGCTGTCTGGCTGTTCACGGCCGGCGCCATTGGCGTTGCCGCATACTTTTTTGTTAAGTCGGAGCTTGCCTCGGATTACTGGAAATCCGGCAAGGATTACGTTTCGACCCAGCTTGAAGTCATTAAGAAAGATGGCTTTGAGCATTGGGCTCGAAGCACTAAACCGGAGGCACTCAAGCGGGAGGGCTCGTCCGATGAGGCGGATAAATCCGCCGAATCACCGGATACAGCTAAGACAGAATCCGCAAAAGATCAGGCCAGCGAATCGGAATCAAAGCCGACCGCCGTCGCTAAGGCAGCGGCACCGGCCCCCGCTCCAGCACCAGCTCCGGAGGGCGAGAAGTCCAAACCGCTGGCAAAAGCTCCCCCTGCCGCGGTTGCAAAGATCGAGTCCGGGTCAAAGCCCGAGGCGGTTGCCGCGCTCCCGGACGTGCCGAAAAAGTTGGCAGAAGATAAATCACCCGTCAAGGCCCTTGCTCCAGAGGCGATCGAGCCGGCTGTTACGCCCGCACCCGCGTTACGCGGCCAACCGAGCGCCACGGTTCTGGCGTTGTCGGAGGATGAGCGCACCCGTTTGACCAAAACCATATCGGAAATTATTGCCGAATGGTCATTTAGCTGGGCCACTCAGGATTTCGCCCGGTATTCGAGTTTTTACAGTCGGGACTTTTCCAGCGACCGTTACGCCACCTTGTCGGCCTGGTTAAAGTTTCGTCGCTCAAGAATCGTGGGTCGTCAGGACATCGACGTTGACGTTCATGACCTCAGACTGATCGATGTCTCCAATCAGGCCATGATGTTCGATTTCGTCCAGCGCTGGTCGTCGGGTAACCGGCAGATTTTTTCCGTCAAGCGAATGACCATGACGCAAGAGACCCCAGGCTGGTGGAGCATCTCGCGCGAGCTAGCCACTGATCTTCCGGCTAATCACCCCGTCGTGCTCGAGGCAATGCGCCTCCCCGCTATAAAGCGCGGCTCGGTTGCAGAGACGCCCGTGAAGAAGTTCAATACAAGTTCACTCGGACAGGAAAAACAAGATCAAGCCATCACTGAGAGTGGTGCCGTGGAATCTCCTGCTACCTCAATCGATCCGGTCGGTTTGAGTTCACCCAAGGACGCCGTAGCAACCGTAGCACTTGAGTCATCTTCAAATGCTGAACCGCCTGCTGTGCTGAACGCAACCTCGAATGTTCTAGTGGCCGCTGAGCCGTCTGTACCGGTTGCGATTGACGCGTCAACCATTCGATCGTCCGAATCCAATCCGCTAGGCGCGAACGAGGTGACACCCGCACAGGAGAAGGAGGTGACACTTGCACATGGGTTAGCCGTGAGTCCGCCGCCGGTCCAGGTGCCATCCGATGACCCTCCGGTAACGATATCAGTCCAGCAGCCTGCTCTTGAGGTTAGCGAGATTCCCGCTGACCGTGTCCCGGAAAATTCTGCCGTAGGGTTGCCGACGTTGCAGAGTCTGCTACCTGAAACAGCCCCACTGTCGGAGCCGAAAACCTCTGTCACGGGTAGCGACATAAAGCTACCCCCTCCAAACGAACCCACGCTCTTAGTCACCGAGTTAGTGCTGCTGGGCAGCATTCGTGCATTTTCCAAGGCGGAGATTTTTGACTGGATGGGATCCCTGGTGGGGCGCAATGTCAGTTTCCCGGACTTAGAGAAATCGGTGGCGTCAATTACAAGAAACTATCGTGAACGCGGCTATGTGGCGGCCACGGCAATTATTCCTCAGCAGTCTTTTGCGAATGGGCGGGTCGAGGTGATGGTTTACGAGGGTGATCTTGATCCAAACAAGCCGGTACGCGTCGAGGCCAAGGAAGGTTTGCGCCTGAATACTGAATGGGCGTCCCGAATCGTAAAAAACGCCATAGGAGAAGAACCGATCCAGCAGGAGACGTTGGAGAGGGGACTTTTGATGCTTCAAGAAATTCCCGGAGTCTCCGCCACGGTGGACCTAGAGCCAGGTGATACACAAGGAACCGTTAGGGCAGCCTTAATTGCGAGCGAGGGAAAGGCCGTTGAGGGTAGTGTCGGCGTCAATAACATGGGGGCAAAGTCTACCGGGGAGATCGTTGGGTCTGTTGAGGTTCGATTCAACAATCCCATAGGGGAGGGTGAGCAATTAGGTTTCACCTATAAGCCTTCGGAAAAGAAAGGCCAGGAGTCTTACTCGCTAATTGGATCCATTCCTGTAGGGGACTATGGCTTGCGGCTGGGCTTGAGTGCCAACCGTGTCACGTACCGTGTGGATACAAGCGACGACACCCAGGCCAGCGGGCTGTCGGACGACATCACTCTGAGTCTGCGCTATCCCATTCAGCGATCTAGGGCGGGGAACCAGAGCATTGCTATGGATCTCACCAAGAAGAAAATGTCCGATCAAGTTAGTCAAATTTCTGTCGCAGAGAAGGGTATGTCCTCTATCGGCTTTTCTTACAACGCCGATCGAACCGACCTGGCGACCGGAAATAGCGCGTTTGGCGCCCTTAACCTGACCTCTGGGCGGTTGGATCTGACCAAGAACCAGGGTTTTTTCGAACAAGATCAGGACCCCGAGACGGGTCCGAAGACCCATGGGGCATTTTTTAAGGCTTTGTTAAGCGGCGGCGCGTCGATTCGATTGCCCTACGACAGTGTATTTAGCCTATCCGCCAGTACCCAGATGGCCAGTAAGAATCTGAGCACGTCCGAGAAATTCGGATTGGGAGGCCCCTCTGGCGTGCGCGCCTATCCGGTGGGGGAGGCGTCAGGGGACGAGGGCTGGAGGTTATCGGCGGAGCTGCGGCACAGCCTAATCACGTCAACTCAGTGGGGGACTGTTGGCCCGATGCTCTTTTATGACACGGGATCCATCACCAAATACAAGCGGCCCGATGGCCTGGTTGAACCCGACCAGCAGAATAGCTACCGGTTAAGTGGTTGGGGATTGGGGGTTTTTGCCTCAAAGCCGAACACCTACGATTTCAAGCTGATGTGGGCCAAGAAGATCGGATCCAATCCAGGGCAACGAGAAGATCCCAGGGACCCGACCCGGTTTGTTGATAACGATGGCACCAACGACAAGAGCCGATTATGGGCAACTTTTACCTACTCGTTCTAGCTTTAACCGATTAAAAATATTTTTCCGTTTTCCTGTTTGAGTCAACATTTTTGATTTGTTTTGCGTTACAGTTTCGGGGACGCGAGAAAAAAGTTTTGAACTAAATTTTTTTCGAGTGTCATATTCGTCGATACCAGTTTTGGACGGCTACCTACAGAGATGTAGAGCCTGAATCTGTGCCATGAAAATTAGAGAACATACTGGATCATCG
>JACCDX010436141.1_pt1 | contig 11317 bp, 6 predicted proteins | sample 7449681 | NCBI WGS metagenome assembly JACCDX01 (sample SAMN15323450, study PRJNA562643) | freshwater metagenome | isolation source: river surface water | place: USA:Blue River Watershed | collected 2017-08-18 | reverse complement strand
CTCCCTCGGCCAAGGCGTCGTCCACTGGGGCCCACCGCCCGCCGCCCTCGCCGCCGCCGCCCGCTTCCCCGCCGAGCCCGCGCTGCACAAATACCAGCCCGTCGCCCGCCTGCCCGCCCTCGTCGAAGCCCTCGCCGCCCGCCACGCCGCCGCGCACGGCTTTTCCGTCGGCCCCGCCCACGGCAACCGCCTCATGGTCACCGCCGGCGGCAACAACGCCTTCTTCGCCGCCCTGCTCGCGATCCTCGACGCCGGCGACGAAGTCATTCTCCCGACGCCGTATTACTTCAACCACGAGATGGCCGTCACGATGGTCGGCGCCCGGCCCGTCTGCGTGCCCACCGACGCCGATCACCAGCTCGACCTCGCGGCCCTCGCCGCCGCGGTCACGCCGCGCACCCGCGCCATCGTCACCGTCTCGCCCAACAACCCCGCCGGCACCGTCTACCCCGCCGCCGCCCTCCGCGCCGTCAACGCCCTCTGCGCCGCCCGCGGCCTCTGGCACCTCTGCGACGAGGCGTATGCGGATTTCACCTACGACGGCGCCGCCCATTTCTCGCCCGCGTCGCTGCCCGGCGCCGCCGCCCACACGCTCACGCTCGGCTCGCTCTCCAAAGCCTACGGCTTCGCCTCGTGGCGCATCGGCTGGCTCGTGTTTCCCGAAAAACTCGAGTCCGCCCTGCGCAAGATCCAGGACACGCTCCTCATCTGCCCGCCCGTGATCTCGCAGGTCGCCGCCCTCGCCGCGCTGGACGAAACCGCCGGCGGCGGCGCGCCCTACGTCCGCGCAAAGCTCCGCTCGCTCGCCGCCAACCGCGACCTCGTCCGCGCCGCCCTCGTGCCCCTCGTCGCCGACGGCCTCGTCACCGTCCCGCCCGCCGCTGGCGCCTTCTATTTTCTGCTCCGCGTGCGCTCCGCTCTCGCGCCGCTCGCCCTCGCCGAGCGCCTCATCCGCGAGCACGGCGTCGCCGTCATCCCCGGCACCGCCTTCGGCCTCGCCCCCGCCGACGGCTGCCGCCTCCGCGTCGCCTACGGCGCGCTCGAGTCCGCCACCGCCGCCGAAGCGCTCGCGCGCCTCACCCGCGGCCTGCGCGCCCTCGCCGGGTGAAGCCACGCGCGGCCCACGCGGCGCCCGCGGTTCACCCCGTCGGCAATTCGTAACCTTTGCGGTAGCTGCGGTGCCGCAGCTGGTCCGCCGCGTCGTCGCCCGTGATCCGTTCTTTCGCGACGTCCCACGCGAGGCTGCGTCCCGTCTTGTAACTCACCATCCCGAGCAACGAGCACACCGTCGCCCGGTGTCCCTCCTCGATGTCCGACACCGGCCGCCGGCCGCTCTCGATGCAGGCGAGCAGGTCCGCCCACAGCTCGCGGATGTTCTGCCCGTCCGGCTCGTTCAGCTGCGCCTTCTCCGTCACGCCCGCGCTCCCGTCCGTCGGGTAAAACGTCCAGCCGCCCTTGTGGCCCACCTGCACCGTGCCCTTGGTGCCGTAAAAATACGTGCCGGCGATTTCGCCGCGCTCCGCCGCGTTGCCGCCGAACACCCGCGACTCCCACGTCATCGTGAACCGCTCGAAGGCAAACTGCGCCACCTGGTGGTCCGGCGCGTCGCTCGTCTGCGCCTCCGGCGTCAGCACCGCCGCCCCGCGCACCGGCCGGCCGCCCGTCGAGAACACCCGCGCCGGGCCCTTCTCCTCCATGATCCACAGCACCTGGTCGAACCAGTGCACACCGATGTCGCCGAGGTGGCCGTTGGCGTAGTCGAGATACATGCGGTGGCCGCGCGGGTGCAGGCCGCGGTTGCCCGCCCCCTGGTCCGGCCGACGCGGATCGCCGCCGTTGAACGGGCGCAGCGGCGCCGGCCCGCACCAGCGGTCCCAGTCCAGCTCCGGCGGCACCGCCACCGTCGGCAACGCCGCCTCCGGCCCGGTGCCGGTGTTGTTCAGGTGGCAGCGGATCATGCCCACCGTGCCCGCGCCGCCGCCGCGGATGAAGTCGCGCACGCGCATCAGGTGCGGCGCCAGCCGCCGGTGCAGGCCCACCTGCACGACCCGGCCGTGCTTCCGCGCCGCGTCCACCATCGCGCGGCTCTCCGCGATCGAATACGCCGTGGGCTTCTCCACGTAGACGTGCGCCCCGGCCTTGATCGCGTCGATCGTCGGGTGCGCGTGCCAGTGGTCCGGCGTCGCCACGATCACGATGTCGGGCTTCTCCTTCGCCAGCAGCTCGCGGTGGTCGCGGTAGCGCCGCGGCGCGTCGGCGGTCAGCTTGGCGAGCTTCGCCGCCGTCAGGTCGAGCATGCGTGTATCCACGTCGCAGAGACCCACGATCTCGCAGCGCCCGCTCGCGATCGCCTCGCCGACGATGTTGCCGCCCCACCAGCCCGCGCCGACGAGCGCCGTGCGGTATTTGCGCCCCGCCTTGTCCGCCGCCCGGAGAAAAAACGGCGCCGCCGTCACCGCGCCCGCCGCCACCGATCCCTGGAGAAAACGTCGCCGATTCATCGTCCCGCCACTCCAAGCGCCCGCCCGTGAAAAGCCAAAGCATTCCCACCCCCGCCCGTCACACGTCACAGGTCACGCGGCCGTCTGCGGCCGCCGCCCCCCGCCGCCGAGCAGCTCGCGCAGCGCGCCCCAGGCCTTGCGCAAGCCCGCCGGTTTCACGCCGCCGGCCATCAGGTAGGCGCGCGCCACCGTCGCCTCGTGGCCGCGGTAGCGCGGCGGCAGCGAGAACAACGTGCGCTCCCCGTCGTCGACGATGTCGGAGAAAAACGCCCCCTCGCCCACCGCCAGCTGCTTCGGCTCCGCCGGCACCGGCGCCACCCGCGGCGGCAGCACCAGCCACGGCCGGTAGACAAACTCCAGCCCGCCGCCCGTGCGCTGCACCAGCCGCCCGTAGGTGCGGATCGGCACGCCCGCGAAGCCGCCGCCCGCGAACATCGCGTTGTCGTTCTCCGCCGGCACGAAGCGCTTCTTCTTCCCGGTGAGGAAATCCCAGCAGAACACGCTGCCGAACACCGTCAGCCGGAACGACCACCCCGCCACGAAATACGCCGCCACGATCACGACCACCGACAGCACCGCGCCCACCCACGGATCGAGCGTCGAGGCCAGCGTCACCACCCCCAGCAACGCCGTGCGCGCCGCCTTCAGCGCCGCGTCGATCGCGCCCCACGGGCTCAGCAAAATCAGCACGTTGATCGCGTGCGACCCGAGCCACACGATCAGGAAAACCGCCACGCCGAACGGCACCGTCAGCAGGTTCATGAGCCACGTGAAATCCACCGCCGCCAGCTGGATCGCCGCCACGCCGCTCGGCACCAGCTCCGGCGCCCGCGCCGCCATCGCCCCGCCGTCGAATACCAGCTTCGTCACCGTGTCGATCGCGAAGGGCACCACCGCGCCCGCCGCCACCAGCCCGCTGAACTTGTTCTCCACCGTCTCCAGCACATCGAGCGGCTTCTTCAGCCCCGGCGGCACCGCCGCCCCGAACGAATCCTTCGCCGCGCACACCGCCACGATCAGCAACGCCGGCAGCCAGAAACTCGGCTGCGCATACCACGGCAGCTTCGCCCGCGCCGCCTCGTCCTTCGCCGCCGTCCACTGGTAGGCGCCGTAGCCCGCCGTGCCCAGCAGCGGCGAGATCGCGATGCCCGTCACCGTCGAGATCGCCGTCGCGATGCCCGCGCCCGGCGACTTGTCGCTCTTCGCCGGTGCGGGCGCGGGCGCCGGCGCCGTCGCCGCCAGCGCGAAGGGCACCACAATCACCAGCAGCGTCACCAACAGCAGAGTCCACGGAGCGAGGCGTTTCATCCCGCCACCCTAGTCCGGAATTTTCGCATTTCTGAAGTGTAATTTCCGTCCGGACTCGCCGCGCCGGCGGTCCCCCGCGCCGCCGCGTAAGTAGTTCCACGCCCCCGCCGCGTCCCGCGCCCGCGCCGCCCGACCGGGAAACAATTCCCCCGCCCCTGCGTCGTTCCGGCCGCACCCCGGACGCCGGACGATCCTCGCCGCGCCCGCCTTTCCATACAGTTACCAAAATGTCAGAAATCACCCCTTGCCGGTGCGGACGCCCCACTCACGTTCGTCGCCCCCAGCCGGCCTCCCGCGCTTTGCCCCGCGGCGCCCCCGCTTCATGGTCTTGCCCCCTTTGAATTCCCCGCTGCGGCGCCTCACCGTCGCCGCTTGGATCGTGGTCGCCGCCCTCCCGGTGGTCTACATCGCCGCCCAGGTCGCCGTCTACAGCCGCAACATCGTGTTCTGGGACGAATTCGACACCGTCCTCGACCTGCTTCTGCGCCTCGACGCCGGCGCCTCCTGGACCGAGCTCGGCCAACGCCTCTTCGCCGTCAACAACGAGCACCGCATGGTCACCAGCCGCCTGCTCTTCGCCGCCGGCTACTGGCTCACCGGCACCGTCAATTTCCACGTCATCGGCGCCATCGGCAATCTCTTCCTCCTCGGCACCGCCGCCGTGCTCGTCCAAGCCGCCGAGGGCACCGCCCGCCGCCTCCGCCTCGCCGTCGTGCTCGCGTTCCTCGTCTTCCATCTCGAGCACTACGAAAACCTGTTCTGGTCCGGCTCCTCCATCGACCACTTCCAGGTCGTGCTCCTCGCCGTCGCCGTCTTCGCCGCGTTGCTCCGGCCCGGCCGCACCGCCTTCGCTTGCGCCGCCGGCTTCGGCCTCCTCGCCACCTTCACCCTCGCCCACGGCCTCCTCGTCTGGCCGCTCGGCGCTTTGCTCCTCCTCCGCCGGCCCACCCGCCGCCCGCTCTGGCTCTGGCTCGCCGTCGCCGCCCTCGCCGTCGCCGCCTTCGCGCAAGGCTTCTCCTACAACCCCGGCCACCGCATCCCCGCGCTCACCGTCGAAACCGTCGCCCACCTCGCCCGCTTCTGGCTCGCCCTCCTCGGCGGCCCGATGACCTTCGGCGTCGCCGCCCACGCCCCGCTCCCCGGCCTCCTCCTGCTCGCCGGCTTCGGCGTCGTCCTCGCCCGCGGCGCCTGGCGCGACCACCCGCTCGCCGTCGCCACCGCGCTCTTCGCCCTCGGCTCCCTCGGCCTCATCGCCCTCGGCCGCTCCGAACTCGCCCTCCCCCTCGTCAGCTCCCGCTACCTCGTCCTCGGCGCCCTCGCCTGGGCCATGCTCTTCTTTCTCCTCATCGAGGCCGCCACCGACTCCGCCCGCCCCTTCCGCGTCCTCCTCTGGCTCACCCCCGCCTTCGTCGGCTTCAACCTCGCCGCCAACCTCCACTTCGCCCCGCGCGCCGAGGACTTCGTCGAGTGGCGCGACCGCGCCGGCACCATGTTCAAACAATACGGCCAGGACGGCCGCGACATCGTGCGCCGCCGCCTCCACCCCATCGAGGGCCACGCCGACGCCCTCCTCCGCCGCACCGAGGAACGCGGCATCTACGCCCTCCCGGATTTCTCGCTGCCCCGCACCTTCGCCGATCCCCGCCCCAACGACCGCATCGTCACCCATTTCGACGAACTCGTCGCCAACGACCGCGCCGTCACCGCCGGCGGCTGGGCCATGCTCCCCGGCCAGACCGCGAAACGCGGCCAGGTCTACGTCGTCCTCCGCTCGGAAAAATCGCTCCTCTATTTCAGCACCGTCACGCTCCCGCGCGACGACGTCGCCCGCGCCTACAAGGAGCCCCGGTGGCGCCTCGGCGGCTTCCGCGCCGTCATCGACCGCGACCGCCTCCCCGCCGAGGACTTCGAAATCGGCGTCCTCATCGCCGGCCGCCGGCCCGAACTCCGCATGACCGGCAACCGCCTCCTCCTCTCCGCCGAGAAACCGGTTGCCGTGGCCTTCGCCCAATAGCATCACGGCCCCGCTTCCATGACGGCCGATGCTCCCACTCCGGGTTCCGCCCCGCCGGCGACCCGTTGGCCGCGGCGCCTCGGCCTGTCCGCCCTCGTCCTCGTCGCCCTCGCGCCCGCCGTCTTCACCCTCGGCTCCGCCTTCGCCGCCGCCCGCAACATCGTCTTCTGGGACGAAATCGACACCGCGCTCGACCTCATGCTCCGGCTCGATGCCGGCCTCGGCTGGCGCGGCCTGCTCGAACAGCTCTCCGCCATCAACAACGAGCACCGCATGCTCACCAGCCGCCTGCTCTACGTCGCGAGTTGGTGGTTCACCGGCACGATCGACTTCCGCGTCATGGGCGCCATCGGCAACGCCTTCTTGCCCGCCCTCTGCGCCGTCCTCCTCTGGTCCGCCGGCACCGCCCCGCGCCGCCTGCGCCTCGCCGTCCCGCTCGCCTTTCTCCTCTTCTCCCTCGCCCACCACGAAAACCTCTACTGGTCCGGCGCCTCCATCGACCACCTGCAGGTGCCCGCCCTCGCCGCCGCCGCCCTCGTCTGCCTCGACCGCCCGTCGCGCCTCGCCTTCGCCGGCGCCGTCCTCTGCGCCGGCCTCGCCACCTTCACCCTCGCCCACGGCCTCGTCGTCTGGCCCGCCGGCGCCCTGCTCCTCTGGTCCGTCCGCCGCTGGCGCGCCCTCGGCCTCTGGCTCGCCGCCGCCGCCTTCGCCGCCCTCCTCTTCCTCCACGGCTTCAACCTCAACGACGGCCACCGCTTCGCCGAATTCGACCTCCGCGGCTTCGCCCACCTCGGCCGCTACTGGCTCGCCCTCCTCGGCGCCCCCCTCGCCCTCGGCCGCACCGACCTCGCCCCGTGGCTCGGCGCCGCCGTCCTCGCCGCCTTCGGCGTCCAACTCCTCCGCGGCGTCTGGCGCGATGAGCGCGCCTTTCTCCACGTCGTCCTCTTCTGCCTCGGCGCCCTCGCCCTCGTCGCCCTCGGCCGCTCCCAGGTCGGCGGCGGCGTCCTCCACTCGCGCTACGCCGTCCTCTCCGCCCTCGCCCTCGCCCTCATCGTCTTCGCCGCCGTCGAACGCCTGAGCTCCGCCGCCCGGCCCTACCGCGTCGTCGTCGGCCTCCTCCCCGTCCTCGTCGGCCTCAACGTCGCCACCCACCGCCGCTTCGCCCACGCCACCGAGGACTTCATCGAGGGCCGCGAAAGCGCCGCCCTCCGCTACGTCCAGCACGGTCGCGACGGCGTCGACCCGTTCCGCCTCTACCCCAACTCCGACCGCGGCAACCAGATCCTCGCCGACGCCGCGCGCCGCGGCCTCTACGCCATCCCCCGTCTCTGCGCGCCCGTCGTCCTCCCCACGCCGCGCCACCAGCCCGATCTCCGCTACTTCTTCGACGAACTCACCCTCGGCCCCGCCGCCGTCGCGGCCGCCGGCTGGGCCGCCCTGCCCGACCACCCCGCCCGCCGCGGCGACGTGTTTCTCGTGCTTCGCTCGCCCACGCGGTTCCTCACCTTTCCGACTGTCACCATCCGGCGCGCCGATGTCGCCGCCGCCTACCAGAACCCCGCCTGGCGCCTCTGCGGCTTCCGCTTCGCCCTCGATCGCGACCGCCTCCCGCCCGACGACTACCAGGTCGGCGTCCTCGTCCGCACCCGCGCCGGACCCGTCTACACCCTCACCGCGCACCGCTTGAACACCCTCGGCGCGGGCTCCGCCCACCTTGCCTCCGGACCGTAGCGCCCGCCCGCGCTGCCCCCAACACCCCCGTCGCATGCTGCGCGACGCCGCCCCACCCCTCGCCCGTCCCCCGCTCGCCGACCTCGCCCCGCTCGGCCGCCGCTGGCTCCGCCACCTCACCCTGCGCCGGCTCGGCGTCGCCTGCCTGCTCGCCGTCGCGCTGCTCCCCGTCGTTTACGTCCTCGCCCGCGCCGGCGAAGCCCGCCGCGACATCGTCTATTGGGACGAATTCGACACCGCCCTCTCCCTCGTCCTGCGCCTCGACGCCGGCCTGCCTGCGGCCGATTTCCTCCGCGACCTCTTCGCCGTCAACAACGAGCACCGCATGGTGACGAGCCGCCTGATGTTCGCCGCCAGCTACTGGCTCACCGGCACGATCGACTTCCGCGTCATCAACCTCGTCGGCAACGCCTCCATCGTTTTCCTCTGCGCCGTGCTCGTCGCCGTCGCCGGCTCCGCCGCCCGCCGGGTCCGCCTCGCCGTGCTGCTCGCCGCGCTCCTCTTCCAGCTCGAGCACTACGAAAACTTCCTCTGGTCCGGCTCCTCCATCGACCACTTCCAGGTCGTCCTGCTCGCCGGCCTCGCCGTCATCGGCGTCGCCCGCGGCACCCGCGCCGGCCTCGGCGCCGGCGCGGCCGCCGCCACCCTCGCCACCTTCACCCTCGCCCACGGCCTGCTCGCCTGGCCCGTCGGCGCCTGGATGCTCGCGCAGCGCCGCGCCTGGCGCGCCGCCGCGCTCTGGCTCGCCGCCGGCGCCCTCGTCACCGCCGCCTTCTTCGTCGGCTTCCACGTCAACCCGTCGCAACGCTTCGTCGGTTTCACCGTTCAGGGCGCCGTCGAGGTGCTGCACTACTGGCTCTGCCTGCTCGGCGCCGTCCCCGCCCTCGGCCACGAGGACGCCGCCCCGCTCTTCGGCGGCGCGCTGCTGTCGCTGCTCGTCTTCGCCGTGCGCACCGGCGCCGTCCGCCGCGGCCCCGTCGCCCTGCCGCTCGTCTTCTTCGCCGTCGCCGCCCTCGGCCTCGTCGCCGTCGGCCGCGCCGCCGAGTCCGAAGGCGTCGTCTTCTCCCGCTACTACGTGCTCGGCGCCGTCGCGTGGGCGCTCACCCTCGCCCTCCTCCTCGACCGCTTCTCCCACCCGCGCGCCCCCCTCGGCCTCCTCCTCGTCGCCGCCCCGCTGCTCGCCGCCTTCAACCTCTGCGCCAACCACCGCTTCGCCCCCAAGGCCGACTCCTGGGTCGAGTGCCGCGACCGCGCCGTCACCCGCTACAAGCAACACGGCGTCGACGGCCGCGGCCCCTTCACCCTCCACCCCGCCCCGGCCCACGCCACCGAGCTGCTCCGGGAAGCCGAACGCCGCGGCGTCTACTCCATGGGCCCCGTCTGCCTCCGCCGGCCCTTCCCCGCCGACGCCCGCGAGACCTCCCGCCTGCGCTACTTCGTCGACGAGATGAGCGCCGACGCCCGCTCCGTGTTCCTCGACGGCTGGGTCGCCATCCCCGGCGAACGCTCCCGCCGCGGCCAGATCCACCTCGTCCTCCGCGCCGGCAACGAATTCCACCTCTTCTCCACCGTCGCCATCACCCGCGACGACCTCGCCAAGGGCCACCCCAAGGAAGACTGGGAACACGCCGGCTTCCGCTTCGCCCGCCGCCGCGCCCGCCTCCCCGCCGGCGAGTTCCAGGTCGGCTTCCTCATCGAGCACGGCGGCCGGGCCGAATACATGATGACCGCCCACCGCCTCCGCCTCGTCGGCCCCGGCGAGGCCCTGCTTGCCAAGGGAGAATGACCGTGCCGGGCTCGCCCCGATGCCGACCAAGGCCGACCTCCAGCGCCTGCGCGCCCTGCGCGACAAGAAACACCGCGAAGCCCTCGGCCTCTTCGTCGTCGAAGGCGAAAAGGTCGTCGCCGAACTGCTCGCCGCCGGCTTTCCGTTTCTCGAACTCCACGCCACCCCCGCCTGGACCGGCCGCCGCACCCACACGCTCACCGCCGACGAGATGGCCCGCGCCAGCCACTTCCCCACGCCGTCCTCCATCCTCGCCGTCGGAAAAATCTCCCGTCCGCCCCTCGCCCCCGGCGCCCTCGACCGCGGCCTCACCCTCGCCCTCGACGGCGTGCAGGACCCCGGCAACGTCGGCACCCTCCTCCGCGTCGCCGACTGGTTCGCCTTCGACCGCGTCCTCCTCTCGCCCGACAGCGCCGACCTCTTTCACCAGAAGGTGATCAACGCCTCGATGGGCTCCTTCGCCCGCGTCCGCGCCCACACCGTCGACCTCGCCGCCGCGCTCGCCGCCACCGCCGCGCCCGTGCTCGGCTGCGACCTCGCCGGCGACGATATCCACACGCTCCCGCCGCACCGCGACGCCGTCGTCGTCATCGGCAGCGAGGGCCGCGGCCTCTCGCCCGCCGTCGCCGCGCGGATCACCCGCCGCCTCACCATCCCGCGCCTCGGCGCCGCCGAATCCCTCAACGCCGCCGTCGCCGCCGCCATCGTCTGCGACAACCTCCGCCGCCTCGCTCCGCCGTGACCGGCCGCCTCAGGATTTCGCCCCCGCCCTCGCCGCCGCGATCTTTTCCAGCACCGCTCCCGTGAGCTCGACCGTCTGCGTCGGAAACGCGAACGACAACCCCCGCGCCGCCACCGCCCGCATGATCGCCAGGTTGATCCGCTCTTTCACCGCGAGCGCTCGCGGCAGGTCAGGATCGAGCACCTCGTAGGCCAGCCAGATGTCCAGCGACGACGCGCTGAAATCCCGGAAAAACACCAGCACGCCCTTCGCGTCCACCTCCGGCTGCGCCGTCACGATCGCGCGCACCTCCGCCAGAATCCCCTCCATGTCCGCCGGCGCCGTCGCGTAGGTCAGCCCCAGCACCTGCTCGAACCGCCGCCGCGTGAAGCGCGAGAGATTCGTGATCGTGTCCGACGCCACCGTCTTGTTCGGGATCGTCATCAGCGATTTGTCGACCAGCCGGATCCGCGTCGACCGCAGCCCGATGTCCTCCACCGTGCCCGTGTTGGCGCCGATGCGCACCGTCTCCCCGATCATGAACGGCTGGTCCACCGCCACCACGATCGCCCCGAAGATGTTCGCCAGCGTGTCCTGCGCCGCCAGCGCGAACGCCAGGCCGCCGATGCCGAGACCCGCCAAGATCGCTTTCACGTCGTAGCCCAGCCCCTGGATCGTCAGCAGCACGCCGACCACCACGAACACCGTCAGCAGCACCTTCTTGATCCACGGCATGAACGCCGCCACCCCCATGCTCTTTTCCCGCGCCACCTCCGTCGTGTGCTCCAGCACCGCCGACAACCCGCGCCACAGGCCCCAGAAGATCACCAGCGAAAACGCCACCTGCGACCCGTGCCCGATGTAGCCGTCCGCCTCCGGCGAGAGCTTCAGCACCTTCAGCGACGCGAAGATCCCCACCGTCATCACAAACGCCGCCACCGGCCCCTCCAGCGCCGGGAACAGCTTGTCGTCCAGCGTCGTCTCCGTCTTGGACGCCAACTTCTTCAACGTCGGAAACAGCAGCGCCGTCACGATCCGCCGCGCCAGCATCGCCACCACCAGCAGCAGCGCGCTGATCACGTAGTGCGTCGCCGTGTTGCCGCTCGAGCGCACGTTGAACGCCAGCAGCACGCTGTCCACGAGGTGCTCGAGAAAGTCCGGCGAGCGCCCGGCCGGCCGCACCGTCGCCGCCGCCGCCGCGGTCGTCTTCAGCGCCTGCGCCGCGGCTTCGCTCCCCGCCGCGTCCGCCGGCGGCG
>JACCDX010889192.1_pt1 | contig 11321 bp, 8 predicted proteins | sample 7449681 | NCBI WGS metagenome assembly JACCDX01 (sample SAMN15323450, study PRJNA562643) | freshwater metagenome | isolation source: river surface water | place: USA:Blue River Watershed | collected 2017-08-18 | reverse complement strand
TGCTCGTGCTCAGCGGTGTGTCGACGTTGGGCGGTCGCGCGGGTGCGGTCAGCCGCGCCAGCACATTGGCCACGTGCTCCGGGCTGACGCGCCCGCTGGGGCCGGCGCGCTCCAGCGCCAGCTCGACCGCTACCAGCACCTCATCCAACCCGGCCGTGCTGCACAGCGCCAGCACTTGCGCCATCAGCCGGTCGCCGCCCGCATGGCGCAGCAAGGCCTGACGCAGCTTGGCCAGCGGCTCGGGCAGGTCCACGAAGGGGGCGCCGTTGCGCAGCGCGCCGGGCTTCCTTTGCACCAGCGGCACGTAGTGCTGCCAGTCGTAGGCGGTGTGGCCTTTGCCGCCGAGCCGTGCGTGCTCGGCCACCACGCGCCCATCGGCCACGATGACCACGCGCTGCGGGTACAGCCGCGTGCTGACCGTCTGCCGGGCCAGCTCGCACGGCACCGAGTAGCGGTTGCGCGCCACCGACACCAGGCAGGTGCTGCTCACTCGCGCAGGGTTCTCGACATAGCCGTCGAACGGCTCGGGCATGGGCATCAGGTGCGCCAGCTCGTGCTCCAGCATCTCGGCCACGCTGAACTGGCTGTGCTCGGGGTGGCGCAGTTCGGCCCACAGCGCACGACAGCGCTGCGCCAGCCAGGCGTTGAGCTCGGTGAATGAGCCCCAGCGCAGTGCCTGGGCTTCGATCCAGATGCGCCGCCGGCTGTCCTGCACGTTCTTCTCGACGACGCCCTTCTCCCAGCCCGATGCCACGTTGCAGAAGTCCGGGTCGAACAGGTAGTGGTTGCACATGACCGCGAAGCGGGCATTGACGATGCGGCCCTTGCCCTTCTTGACCTTGTCCACGGCCGTGCGCATGTTGTCGTAGATGCCCCGACGGGGAATGCCGCCCAGCGCCGCGAACGCGCGCGTGTGCGCATCGAACAGCATCTCGTGGCCCTGGCTCGGGTAGGCCACCAGCCAGAAGGCCCGGCTGGCGCACAGCTTCAGGTGGGCGGCCTGCACCTTGTAGTAGATGCCGCCGACCACCAGCCCCTCCTCGCTCCAGTCGAACTGGAAGGCGTCTCCCAGCTCGAACTTCAGCGGCACGAAGGCGTTGGTCTGCACCGCCTTGCCCTCGTCCTGGCGCCAGGCGCGGATGAAATCCGTCAGCCGGCTGTAGCCACCGTCGTAGCCGCTGGCCTGCAACTCAGCGAACAGGGCCCGGGCACTGCGACGCTCGTGTCGGGGCCGGTGCGCATCGGCCTTCAACGCCTGCGTCAGCGTCCCAACAAACGGCGCCAGCTTGGTCGATGTCGCCGCTCGCCGGTACTTCGGAGCCGCCTCGGCCGGCTCCTTCAACCACTTCTTGATCGTGTTACGCGACAGGCTCGTGCGCCTGGCAATCTCACTGATCGACTTCCCCTCGCGCAAATGCATCGCGCGAATCTTGCCCTTCATGGCCATGGTGATCACCCTTCATACCCCTGCCGCAAAAAGCAGCAGAGTAGGTCTGTCACCCTGGTCAATATTCAGTCGGCACTACACGGTTTGTCTGGTCAGTTTTCGGTCGGCGGCAACAATTCAGGCCCAAGGGGATGCGCCATGACCGCCCCGCTGCACACCACCCCGCCCGAGCGCATTGCGGCTCTGCAGGCCATCCGCGACCGGCATCGTGGCGACTCGGCCAGCACGCAAGCGGTGCGGCTTCTGGAAGCCCTGCAGACGCTGGCGCATGTCACAACCTTTGAGGCGTCGCGCTATCTCGACCTGTACGACCCGCGCGCCCGCAAGCTGAACCTGGTGCAGCAAGGGCACAAGGTGCTGACGACCTGGCGCACGGTGCAGACCGAGTGCGGCGAGCGGCATCGCGTGGGCGTCTACTCGCTGGTGCGGGGTGCCCAATGAAGCCCGCAAAGACAGAAGCCACGGCCGTTGTCGCGGTGCAGGGCTTCGGTGAGCAGGCTTCAGACGACACGCCGGATTGTGCGGACGCTGGTGCAGCGCTGCCACTGGCCACGCTCAAGGACGAGGCCCGCATGGACTCCCGGGTGCTGGCCGAGGGGCTGGGCCTGCAGCATTGCAGTGTGTTCAAGCTGGTGAGCGACAACCGCGCCGACTTTGCGGCGCTGGGCAAGGTGCGATTTGAAATCGCAGCTTCGACCGGCAGCGCGACCGGGCAGGCGACCAAGTTCGCGCTGTTGAACGAGGACCAGTGCTACCTGCTGTTGACCTACAGCCGCAACACCGAGCGGGTGCGCCGGCTCAAGCTGCGGCTGGTGCAGGCCTTCCGCGAGGCGCGCAGCGCCGCCGAGGTGCGGCGCACCGAGTATCTGCCCGGCTATCACCAGTTGCATGACGACATTCAGGCGCTGGCGGCTGGCTCGCCGAATGTGCGCTTCGTCCACCTGAACTTCAACAAGCTGGTGAACCGCACGGTGGGGCTGGAGGCGGGGGAGCGCGGCGGCGCGCCACTGGCCAAGTTGGCGGCGGTGATCCTCGCGCAGAGCCTGGCGGCGCGTGCCGTGCGCGGCGCGCGTGATCATCATGAGGGCTTTGCTCGGGCGAAGGTGGCGCTGTGCTCGCTGCAGAGTTTGCTGCAACTGGTGGGCGCTGAAAGCCATGGGGTGTCATCGCGCCGGGTTACGTGAGGGCAATCCTGGGCTGGTGCCGAGTGGGTTCGTGGCCTTCGCTTGTCGGTGACGGCAGGCCTGGCCCGATGCCTTCTTCAGGCGTTCAGGCCTCGCCCCACGACGCGCAGCGTCTGACGGAACTCGTCCTTCAGCCGGTACAGCTGAGCCGGCCGATGCGCGCCTTCCGCGCGCTTGGCGCCGGGCACGGCTTCCAGGATGGCCAACTCGTCCATCTTGCGGCGAAAGCTCACCGGGTTGATGGCTTCGCCCAGCAGCGCTTCGTAGATGGCGTGCAGCTGCGGCAGCGTGAAGGGCTCGGGGCACAGGTGCACCGGCAGCGACGAATACTGGCTCTTGTTGCGCACGCGCTCTACGGCCGTGGCGACGATGCGGCCGTGGTCGAACGGCAGTTGCGGCAGGCGGTCCACCGGCAGCCAGTGCTGGCCGGGCTGGCTGGTTTCCGGCACGGGCACCAGCGCGAAGTAGGCGACCGACACGCTCCAGCCGCGCGGGTCGCGGGCCGGGCCGCTGAAGCTGGCGAGCTGCTCCAGGTAGGGGCTTTGCAGGCCCGCCTTCTGCTGCAGCACGCGTTGCGCGGCATCCTCGCAGCCTTGGTCTTCGTCGGCGTGCACGTAGCCGCCCGGTAGCGCCAGTGCGCCGCCGAACGGTTCGCGGTCACGCTTGTGCAGCAGCACTTGCAGTTGCCCGTCGCGCAGCGTCAGCAGCACGACGTCGACGGTGCAGATCAGCCGGGTGTCGGGCGAGGAGTTCGTTGTGTCGTTCACTGAAGCGAGGATAAGCGCTCGCATGCCCCCGGGAACTTTCTCTTTCAACTTAATTGCACAATTAATTTAAGTGCGCTTATGATGGGCGCACCCCACAAGAGGACACGCACATGAACACGCATCTGCTGTTGATCGACCCTCAGAACGATTTCTGCGACCTGCCCGAAGACTGGCTGCCGCGCTCGCCAGTGACGGGTGAGCCCATCCGCCCTGCGCTGCCGGTGGCGGGCGCGCATGCCGACCTGCAGCGGGCCGCCGCCCTCGTGCAGCGCCTGGGCGCTCAGCTCGATGCCATCACCGTGACGCTGGACTCCCACCACCGCATCGACATCGCCCACCCGGGCTTCTGGATCGAGGCGGCCACCGGCCGTGCGCCGGGCCCGTTCACGCCGATCACCGCCGCGCAGGTGCGGGCTGGCGCCTACCTGCCGCGCGACGCGGCCGCGCTGCCGCGCACGCTGGCCTACCTGGATGCGCTGGAGGCCACCGGCCGCTACACGCTGATGGTCTGGCCCGTGCACTGCCAGATGGGCACCTGGGGCCACGCCGTGCATGCGGGCCTGCAGGCCGCGCTGGATGGTTGGGCCGATGCGCAGGGGCGGTCGGTGTCGGTCGTCACCAAGGGCGAGAACCCCTGGACCGAGCACTACAGCGCGCTGCAGGCCGAGGTGCCCGACGCGGCCGACGAGCGCACCGAGCTGAACGCGGCGCTGCTGGCCGAGCTGGACCGCTTCGACCGCGTGCTCATCGCGGGCGAGGCCGGCAGCCACTGCGTGCGCGCCACCGTCGAGCACCTGGCCGCGCATCTGCCGTCCAAGCAACTGCGCAAGCTGGTGCTGCTGACCGACTGCATCAGCCCCGTCACCGGCTTCGAGGCGCAGCAGGCCGAGTTCCTGGCCGCCATGCAGGCGCGCGGCCTGCAGCTGGCCCTCAGCACCCAGATTTGAGAAACGACATGAACACTGCCCCCGTCATCACCAGCCTGCTGGACACCGACCTCTACAAGTTCACGATGTGGCAGACGCTGCTGCACCGCCACCCGCAGACGCAGACCGAGTACCGCTTCGTCTGCCGCAACCAGCCGGGCTATCCGCTGGCAGAACTGAAGGCCGACGTGGAGCGTGAGCTGGACGCGCTGTGTGCCTTGAGCTTCCGCGAGGACGAGCTGGCCTATCTGAAGGGCTTGCGCTTCATCAAGAGCGACTTCGTCGACTTCCTGCGCATCTTCCGCTTCCAGCGCGCCTTCATCGAGGTGACGACCGACGGCCCGCAGCTGCAGATCGTTGCCCGCGGGCCGCAGGTGCACGTGATGGGCTTCGAGATCCCGGTGCTGGCCATCGTCAACGAGCTGTACTTCCGCCGCCTCGACACGCCCGAGGTGAGGGCGGAAGGCCAGCGCCGGCTGAGCGCCAAGATCGCCGCGCTGCAGGCCTTCGCCGCCGAGCCGCGGCCGCAGCGCCACCCCTTCGACCTGTTCGACTTCGGCCTGCGCCGGCGCTTCTCGGGCGCCTGGCAACGCGAGGTGGTGCGCCAGCTGCGCGACGCGCTGCCGCAGCATTTCAAGGGCAGCTCCAACGTGCTGCTGGCCAAGGAGCTGGGCCTGGTGCCCATCGGCACGATGGCGCACGAATACCTGCAGACCTACCAGGCGCTGGGCACCGTGCGGCTGCGCGACCACCAGAAGGCCGCGCTGGAAGACTGGGTGCAGGAGTACCGCGGTGACCTCGGCACGGCGCTCACCGACGTCGTCGGCATGGACGCCTTCCTGGCCGACTTCGATCTCTACTTCGCCAAGCTGTTCGACGGCCTGCGCCACGACAGCGGAGACCCGGTCGTGTGGGGCGAGAAGGCGCTGGCGCACTACGCCAAGCTGCGCATCGACACCCACACCAAACGCCTGGTGTTCAGCGACGGCCTGACCGTCGCCAAGGCCATCGAGCTGTACCGCCACTTCGCCGACCGCGTGCAGCTGGGCTTCGGCATCGGCACCCACCTCAGCAACGACATGGGCCTGCAGACGCTGAACATCGTCATGAAGCTCACGCACGCCAACGGCCAGCCGGTGGCCAAGCTCAGCGACAGCCCCGGCAAGACGCTGTGCGAGGACGAAACCTTCCTGGCCTATCTGCGCCAGGTCTTCGGTATCAAGCCATGATCAAGCTGACGATCGCCCAGCTCAACCTCACGGTGGGTGACGTGGCCGGCAACGCGGCGCGCATGGTGGCCGCCGCGCGGCAGGCGGCCTGGGCCGGGTCTCAGCTGGTGGTCTTCCCCGAGCTGGCGCTCAGCGGCTACTACCCCGGCGACCTGCTCGACGAGCCGGCCTTTTCGCGCCAGGTGGACGCCGGCCTGGACGCGCTGCGTGCCGCCTCGCGCGAGCTGCCCGAGCTCACCTGGGTGTTCGGCGCGCCGCTGCGGCGCGACGGCCCCGGCAAGAAGCTGGAGAACGGCCTGCTCGTGCTGCGGCACGGCGAGGTGTTGCAGCGTTATGCCAAGCAGCTGCTGCCCACCTACAACATCTTCGACGAGCGCCGCCACTTCGAGCCCGGCCCGGACGTCGCCAAGGTGCTGCGCATCGGCTCCGCTCAGGTGGGCCTGCTGATCTGCGAGGACGGCTGGAACGATGACGGGGCCGACTATCGCCTCAACCCCTTCGACCGCCTGCGCGACGCGGCACCCGACCTCGTCATCAGCATCAACGCCAGCCCCAGCAACATCGGCAAACGCGAGCAGCGCCACCAGGTCTTCGCTGCGGCGGCGCGGCGCAACGGCCTGCCGCTGCTGTACGTGAACCATGTCGGCGGGCACGACCAACTGGTCTACGACGGTGCCAGCTTCGCCGTCGAGCCCGACGCGGGCGTCGTCTTCGAGGCGGAGCGCTTTGCCGAAAGCGTGCGTACATTGGGCTTCGAGGGTGGCCGTTTCGTCGAGCCCGACGGGAGCGAGTTGCCCCGTCCCGCGCCCGAAGGTCTCAGCGCGATGGCCTTCTACCGTGCGCAGATCGTGCTGGGCCTGCGCGACTACGCGCGCCGGTGCGGCTTCACGAAAGCCGTCGTCGGCAGCTCCGGCGGCATCGACAGCGCGCTGACGCTGGCACTCGCCGCCGAAGCGCTGGGCGCCGACAACGTCGTCGGCATCACGATGCCGTCCAGCTTCTCCTCCAGCGGCTCGGTGACCGACTCCGAGGCGCTGGCCCGCAACCTCGGCATCACGCTGTTGAACCATCCCATCCACGGCGCCGTCGACGCGCTGAAGGCGCAGTTCGCCGACAGCTTCGGCGCCACGATGCAAGGCCTGACGCTGGAGAACCTGCAGGCCCGCGTGCGCGGCACCATCCTGATGGCCTACTCGAATGCGAACGGCCACCTGCTGCTGACCACGGGCAACAAGAGTGAGGTGTCGGTGGGCTACTGCACGCTGTACGGCGACACCAACGGCGGCCTGGGGCTGATCGGCGATCTCTACAAGACGGAAGTCTTCGCGCTGAGCCGCCACGTCAATGAGGCGGCCGGCCGCGAGCTGATCCCGATGGCCATCATCGACAAAGAGCCGTCTGCCGAACTCGCACCCGGCCAGCGCGACAGCGACAGCCTGCCGCCGTACCCCGTGCTCGACGAGATGCTCAAGCTGCTCATCGAAGGCGAGCGCCTTGCCGTTGAAGAGCGCGACGCCGCCGAGGCGCGCATGGCCGCGCTGCGCGCGACTGCCGAGGGCAGGGCGCTGATCGAGCGCGTGGCGCGGATGATCCAGCGCAGCGAATACAAGCGCCGCCAGGCGCCGCCCCTCATCCGTCTGCGCGCCCGCGCCTTCGGCCAGGGGCGGCAGATGCCCATCGCGGCGGTGTTTCCGGGAGTGTTGTCATGAGTTCAGAGGTTGCCGTCGTCATCGGCCGTTTCCAGCCCGTCCACAACGGGCACCTGGCCTTGCTGCGCGCCGCGCTGGCCGAGGCCCCTCGCGTCATCGTCATGCTGGGCTCGGCCCACCAGGCACGCTCGCCGCGGCATCCGTTCAGCTGGACGGAACGCGCCGAAATGCTGACCCTGGCGCTGACCGAGGCGGAGCGGGCGCGCGTCGAGGTCGTACCGCTGCGCGACCTCTACGACGAGACGCGCTGGGTGCAGGCCGTGCGCGCCGCGGTGCAGCAGCGCGCCGGCAACGGCGAGGTGACGCTGGTGGGCCACTTCAAGGACGCCACTAGCGACTACCTGCGCCGCTTCGCGCCGTGGAAGCTGTTGAGCCTGCCGCGCCAGCACCGCGTGGACGCCACCGACCTGCGCGCCGCGCTGTTCGAGGCCGAGCCGCAAGACCTGGACGGCGTGCTGGCCAGCTGGGTGGACCAGGTGCCGCCGGGCACGCGTGCCTTCGTGCAGGCCTGGGCGCATCTGCCGTATCTGGCCGCCTTGCGGCGCGAATGGGCCATGCTCAGGCGCTACCGCGAGGCCTGGGCGGCGGCACCCTATGCGCCGGTGTTCGTCACGGTGGACCTGGTGCTGCAGTGCGCGGGCCGCGTGCTGCTGATCCAGCGCGGCCGCGACCCCGGCCAGGGCCTGTGGGCGCTGCCGGGTGGTTTCGTGGAGCCGCGTGACACGCTGTACCAGTCGGCCGTGCGCGAGCTGGAGGAAGAAACGGGCCTGCGGCTGCTGCCCGACACGCTCTCACGTGCGCTGCGTGGCGTGGCGGTGTTCGACCACCCCGACCGCAGCCAGCGCGGCCGCACGATCACGCACGCGCATCACTTTGACCTCGGCGACCGTGAACTCCCCGAAGTGCAAGGTGCCGACGACGCAGCGCTCGCGCGCTGGGTGCCGGTGAGCGAACTGGCCGGCATGGAAGCGCAGTTCTTCGACGATCACTTCCACATGCTGGACCGCTTTCTCGGGCTGCTGCCGGTGCCCTGAGCAGGGCGGTGCTGCGGGCGTGTCGTCAGGGCAGGCGGGCCAGCATCGTGGCCTCAGTGCCCGCGTCCCAGAACAGCGGGTAGAGGCTGCGCACGTTGTCCAGCGATTCCGGGTGACCGCCCCAGAGCGCGATCTGCTCACGCACCTCGAAAAAGTCCACGCTCATCAGCACGGCGGGGGCGTTCACCCGCGGGTTGTGGCGCGCAGGCGTGCGCGGCACCAGGCCCAGGCAGCGCCGGTAGAAGGCCACATGACGCGGGTTGACCTCGATGACCAGGCGGTCGCAGCGGGCGCGGCGGTGCGCATGCAGATAGGCGAGGTGGAAGATCTGAGCCAGCACCCGCTTGGGATCGAGCGCGTGCTTGTCCATCGCCAGGCCGCCAAACTCGCAGAGCTTCTGGCCCTCCGCGCGCCATTCGTCGAGCTCGGCCTTGAACAGCAGGTCGGCATGCAGGCCGCCGTCGCCGTCGAAGCGCACCGACAGCGTGCCGACGATGCGCTCGCCATCGCGCGCCGTGCAGAGGACGTCGCCATCCTGGTTGCGGCTGCTGTAGCGCTCGCGCGTCAGCGTGAGGCCGCGGTCGCCGTAGCGCCGCTCGACGAGGTCGCGGGCGTCGCCGTGCAGGCCGCCGAAGCCGCTGTCCAACGCCAGCCCGGTGCTGTCGTCGGTGTCGTTGGCGTGGCGGCGTTTTTCATCGAAGTTGGGAAACATCAACAGAGCATCCATCTCGCCCGGGTGTCGAGCTGTTGTCAGTCTATGAATGCACCGTGCGGTTCGGCCCGTAGCTCACAGATCGATACAAGGCAAGGCTTGCAGCCATGAGATTTCTCACGGTATGCAGCTGTTTGGTGGGGGAGGCAATGCGGCATTGTCCTACGCGGCAACCCTCGGGGAATGCTTAACCTGACGTTGCCTGCTTTCCTCCCTCCCTGGGCAGGCGCCTGCTACGAGCGTGTGCGGGCATTGCCCCCGGCCCTGGTGCCGGGGTTCTTTTTTTGTGGCCCGCGCGGGCCAGGCCGGGCCTGCGACCGCAGCTTCCTTATGCGGCCCTAACGCGACCGTCGACACAGTGGAGCTTCCTCCACCAACCGTCGTGCGTCGCATGGACCTCCTGTTCTTTCCCATCGAGCATCCCTGGCTGAGCCTGCTGGCGGCCGCCGGGCTGTTGGCGCTGATCTTCTACAAGCGGACCTTGCGCCTGTTCGGCTTCGTCATCGTGCCGGACGACTCCATCGGCACGGTCACCAAAGGTTTCGTGCTGTTCGGCCGCCACCGCGAACTGCCGCCGGGGCGCATCGTGGCGCTGTACGGCGAGGCCGGCCTGCAGGCCGACACGCTGGCGCCTGGCCTGCATCTGGGCCTGTGGCCGTGGCAGTACGAGGTCGAGCTCGTCAAGTTCACCATCGTGCCCGACGACGCCATCGGCATCGTCGAGGCCTGCGATGGCGTGCCGCTGCCGGATGGCCGCGTGCTGGCGCGGCATGTCGACTGCGACAACTTCCAGGACGCGCGCGCCTTCCTCGCGGCCGGTGAGCGCGGCTTGCAGATGAGCGTCGTGCCGCCCGGTGCGTGGCGCATCAACACGCTGCTGTTCACCGTGCGGCTGGAGCGCATGACCGTCATCGAGCCCGGCAAGATCGGCATCGTCGAGGCGCGTGACGGCAAGCCGCTGGCCGGCGGCCGCGTCATCGGCCGCGCCGTGGCCTGCGACAGCTTCCAGGATGCGCGGGCCTTCATGGCCGGCGGTGGCGAGCGCGGCCCGCAGATGAACGTCATTCCGCAAGGCAAGTACCGCATCAACCCCGGGCTGTTCCGCGTCACGCAGGTGCCGGTGACGGACGTGCCCGACAACAAGGTCGGCATCGTCACGACGCGCGAAGGTGCCTCGCTGACCACCGGCGAGATCGCCGGCCCCGAGGTGCCGGGCCACAACCTGTTCCAGGACGCACAGGCCTTCGTCAACGCCGGTGGCACCAAGGGCCTGCAGGAGCAGGTGTTGCTGGCCGGCCGCTATTTCATCAACCCGATGTTCGCGACCGTCGAGATCATCGACATGACCGAGGTGCCCATCGCGTCGGTGGGCGTGGTCGTCGCCTTCGTCGGCCGCGCCGGCGTGGACGTGACGGGCGAGGGCTTCCGCCACGCCAACATGGTCCGCAAGGGCGAGAAGGGCGTGTGGGTGGATGTGCTGGACCCCGGCAAATACGCCATCAACACCTACACGCACAAGGTGCGCGTGGTGCCCACGGCCAACGTCGTGCTGAACTGGGCCACCGGCAAGACCGAGGCGCACAAGCTGGATGCCAACCTGTCCACCATCACCGTGCGCTCGGCGGACGGCTTCACGTTCAATCTCGACGTCAGCCAGATCATCCACATCCCGCGCAACGACGCGCCCAAGGTCATCGCCCGCTTCGGCAGCATGGAGGCGCTCGTCACGCAGGTGCTGGAGCCCACCATCGGCAACTACTTTCGCAACGCCGCGCAGAACTCGGACGTCATCGACTTCCTCAAGAAGCGCAGCGAGCGTCAGGCCGACGCCAAGGCCGCCATTGCGCTGGCGCTGAAGGCGTACGACGTCGGCGCGGTGGAGACGCTGATCGGCGACATCGTGCCGCCGGCCGAGCTGATGAAGACGTTGACCGACCGCAAGCTGGCCGAGCAGGAGAAGGTCACGTTCACGACGCAGATGGAGGCGCAGGGCGTGCGCCAGCAGCTGGAGCAGGCCACGGCGCTGGCGCGCACGCAGGCGCAGGTCGTGGACGCCGAGCGCAAGGTGGCGATCGCCGAGTTCACGGCCCAGGCGGCTGTGAAGACGGCCGATGGCGCGGCGCGTTCCAAGAAGATCACGGCCGAGGCCGACGCCGAAGTCACGCGCGTGACCGGCCAGGCCGAGGCCGGCCGCACGCTGGCCATCGGCGAGGCCGAAGCCGAGGTCATCCGCCAGAAGATCGGCTCGATGGAATCCGGCAACTACGCCATCGTGCAGGTCGCGCAGGCGCTGGCCGGGGCCGGCGTGCAGCT